>Ga0326727_10023316_pt1 | contig 11826 bp, 11 predicted proteins | sample MB2enrmetagenome_FD_207643 | JGI IMG/M metagenome (GOLD analysis project Ga0326727, IMG submission 207643) | Lab enriched peat soil microbial communities from McLean, Ithaca, NY, United States - MB29MY | ecosystem: Environmental > Terrestrial > Soil > Wetlands > Peat | place: USA: New York... | reverse complement strand
CATGGCCCTGGCGGTGAGCGACTTCGCCTATGTCCTGGCGGAGGGCCGGGTGCACCTGGAAGGGGAGGCCCGGGCCCTCATGAAGAACGATGAGATCAGGCGCACCTACCTGGGGATTTAGTTTCGAGTTTGAGTTGTAGGGGCGGCAGTGGCACAGGCTTCCAGCTTGTGATTGGGTCGCCCGGTTTTGAGTTTGGAGTTCCGAGTCTTTTAAGCAGGGCGGTTGGTGAACCGCCCTTTTTTGTCACTAAACGCCAGGCCCCCAGGGGAGTGTGGCCCCGGGTTTCTTAAGACCCACCGGTGAGGTACCCGGGCTCTAAGGGTGACCCCGCAGCCCTGCAGTTTTACCCGGCGGAGATGGCGGGAGGGAGGCCCTAATCCTGGCGGGCCAACTGGAACCGGCGATTCACTCACCCCTGCAAGTTCTGGCGCTGCCGCATCCCGCTGCTGGGCCACATTTCACCTGGTCGGAACTTATCGGGACCTGGAGAATTTAGCCGGTCTTATTAGAGCCTCTTGCAAAAGTCATATTCAATAGCGAAATTAACGTTATTGACTTGTTCCCTCCCCCTTGAGGGGGCGACACCGGGAGGGGGTGGTGAAAGTAGTTACGCATTATCCAATAGTTACCAACGACTGACGCCCCCCTCCCCCTAACCCCCTCCCCCCGTGGGGAGGGGGAAAAGACGACTTAACCGGTTTAACCTGACTTTTGCAAGACTCTCCTTATATACTCATTTCAGGGGATAAAAACCTGTGTCCAACATCAGGTTGGGTCTCAGCGCCTGCCTCGGGGGAGAAAAGGTGCGCTACGACGGCGGGCACCGCTTAGAGCCCTTGATCTCCGGCACCCTGGGGCAATACCTGGAGTTCACCCCGGTGTGCCCGGAAGTGGAGTGCGGCCTGGGGGTGCCCCGGGAGCCCATGCGCCTGGTGGGCCGGACCGGCTCTCCTCCCCGTCTCCTCACGGTGCACAGCGGCCGGGACCTGACCCGGCGTCTGCTGGTCTGGGCCCGCCGGCGAGTTGAGGAATTGGCCCGGGAGGACCTCTCCGGCTTCATCTTTAAGAGCGCCTCCCCCAGTTGCGGCCCGGCCCGGGTCAAGGTCCACCACGAGCAGGGGGCGCCGCCGGCCACCGGCCCGGGGCTCTTCGCCCGGGTCTTTATGGCCCATTTACCCCTGGTGCCGGTGGTGGACGAGGAGCAGTTGCACGACCCGGAACTTCGGGAGAACTTCATGGAACGTCTCTTTTTCCAGCGGCGCTGGCGGGAGTTTTTGGGGCAAGGGCCGGATAAGGGACAACTGGCGGCCTTCCATGACCGGCACCGCCTCCAGATTCTGGCCCACAGCCCCGGGCATGGCCGCCGGCTGGAGCAGTTGCTGGCTGCGGAGACCTTGCCCCTGCCGGAGGCGCTTAGCGCCTACCAGACCCTGGCCCTGGCGGCGCTGATGCTCCCGGCCACCTCCCGGAAAAACTTAAGGATCCTGGATCACCTGCTGGGCCGGCTCAAGCAAACGCTGAGCCGCCAGGAGCGGGAGGAATTGCGGCGGGCCGTGGACTCCTACCGCCGGGGAGAGACGCCCCTGATCGTGCCGGTTACCCTGATCAATCACTATGCCGATAAATATCGGCAAGGCTCCCTGCAAGGGAGCTACCTGCACCCCCACCCCCTGGAACTGAAGCTGCGGTACCACGCCTGAAGGGGGAGACTCTTAAACCCGATGCGGTTCGCTTGAGCGGTTCTTTCCCAAGGAATTGCCGGGCAGTGCCCACCCTACAGCCGCGGGGGGGAAGGGGTAAATGGGTAAAAGGTTAAAAGGCGAAGGAAATTGGGGCCGTAGGGTGCGTCTCACGCACCAAAAAGGCGCGTAAGACGCGCCCTATGAATGAAAGGTCACCAGTTAAGCACAGCTGCAGGATCGCCAATTATCGCTTGAGCAGGAAAAGTTCCTGATATGATCTAGATATGGGAAAATTTTCAGCTTCAGGATAACTCCCGAATCATAGCAGTAATCCGCAAATCAGGTATCCTGCCGTAACACAATGCCACCTCTCCCTCCCAAAGTTTTCCGATGATCTGCTCCGGCCCAAACCACTTCCTGCTAATCTCCATGCCTCCCTTCGACCCACTAATCTAACATAACTTGTGGATCAGTTTTTGGAGGGCAGGTCAGCATAATCTTGATTTATAGGATGCATTCTCCTTCCCCAAATCCAGTGTTATCGAAGGCAAAAATTAGGGAAATCCTGATATACCTTTTCCCAGCAATGAACCATATTACCATCGAGGCCAAAGGAGTATCGGCAAATCAATCAGATAAAACTTACAGGTTAATATAATTTTAAGCTGGGAGGAATGGTCAAATGGTGAGGGTACAAATTAAAAGAGAGATTCTGGCGGGTTCGATGGAAAACCCGCTTTATTTCGCTATACCGCTTCGAAAAAGGCTGGAATTCCTAAAATTATTGTCAAAGTATTCTGTTCCCCATCGCATCGGTGAATATAAAGAACTCAGGATAGTTGGAAAGGATGGAACCCCCGCTTTATTTCGCTATACCGCTTCGAAAAAGGCTGGAATTCCTAAAATTACTTTCGAAGTATTCTGTTCCTCATCGCATCGGTGAATATAAAGAACTCCGGCTAGTTGGAAAGTCTGATTTCGAAGGAGCGGCATTTGATAAAGCCATGAACATTAACGATCCCAAAGACCCGGATGCTGGCTCATTTTTAGGCTCCTTCTTCCCTAAGGAATCTCTTGAGAAATAATTATTCCGGAGGGCGGTTGTGCAATTAAGATACCATCCAAGCTTATATAACTGGCCGCCGAAGTGGGCGGCTTCTTTAGACTCCGAAACCCTTCCATCTGAAGAAAGTGAAGAGTTGATTCTTAAAAGATTTGAAATTAGGCTTTCCTATATTTGCATTTTTGCTGAATATGGCGGGAAAAATTACTTCAGTATAATAAAAACTTTCAGCGACCCAGAATTCTTTGACCTGCTTTGTCAAAAGCTCAGTAATTCTATCGGGCAAACGATACGGGAAATAGGCGATTTTGAGTTGGAGCAGTAAGTTCTGGTCTCCAAAGCATCTAAGAAAATTGTAACTTTTTCAGAATAAGCCGAGATTATGCCGGATCCATAGTTATTTCTGTCCCTACGAAGTTTTGAAGCCTCTTGGCCGGAAAAAATCCCCCAAAGTTTCTGCTCTTGAAGCCGAACCCTCTCGGCGGGGGCATCATAGCAAAACTTTCGCAAAAAGGTAAAGGCGCCCCCGCCTGGGTTTCTCGGCCCCAGCGGGGAGACATCCGGCACCGCCTCTTGCCTGGCATTCTCGGCTCTGGACCCCTGGCATAGATCAGCCGCTTGCCCCGGTCCCACCACCGACGCCGCCGCCGATCTGAAGGATTCCCGGCCTGCCCTGGCCTTCGGCATCCACCATCCCCACATACCACCTCCCCGCCCGACGCCGGCCTCTCCTTCGCCTGCCTCCGTCCAGTCCGTAGCCTCAGCTCTGACCCGGCCCCGGCCTGGCACCCCATAGGATTTTCCGGCCCAAAAGGCAAACCTCGAGCCTTGGCCCCCTTCCCCCTGATCAATATTATCCGTGTAAAAATTTTTCGATTTTTCAATGAGGAAGTTCGACTTGGCGCCACCAGGCGGTCCCCCGGCCCTTGCTTGTGTGCCGTCGCAGACCTACCCTGGAAAAGACCCAAAACTTGAAGCGCCTCCAGGCCACCAAGCAGATGTCCATGTTCGCCGGGCTGGCCGTGTCCCATAACGACGACGGCTGGCACCGGCCGGCCCAGTGGCGCGGAGCCTGAAAAACAGGGTTTTCCTTGTCAAAATCCAGGGTAAACCCCTATTGTCAAGTATTCGCTTTAACTCTATCCTTTTTTCAAAACCTATTAAAATAGTTGAAAATCGGCACGATCGGCCAGCGGCCTAAGCGTCGCTGCTGGAAGGAGCGGCTCATGCAAGCTGTCATCCAGGTTATGGAATCAACCATCGGAGCCCGGGACCCGTATACGGTTGATCATCAGCGGCAGGCGACCCATATCGCCACGGCCATTGCCGAAGACATGGGTCTCTCCCCGGCAAGCCTCGAAACGCTGTACGTTGCCGCTAGGCTTCATGACCTGGGGAAGATTGCTGTGCCCATGGAGATTCTTTCCAAGTGCGGAAAGTTGACGGACCCGGAATTCGCCATTATCAAGACCCATCCGCAGGTGGGCTACAATATCCTGAAACCGCTGAATTTTCCCAGGGAGATCACCCAGACCATTATCCAGCATCACGAACGCATGGACGGGTCCGGCTATCCCCAGGGCCTCGTTGGCCAGGAGATCATATTGGAAGCCAGGATCCTGGGGGTGGCGGATGTGCTGGAGTCTATGTGCTGCCACCGGCCGTACCGCTCGGCCCTGGGCATGGAAAAGGCCATGGAGGAGATCACCAAGAACCGGGGCATACTCTATGACCCCGCAGTAGTGGATAGCTGCTTGCGGCTTTATCAAGAGTTCAGCCGCCCTGGGCAGCGTCTATTTCCCAATCCGCAAAGTCTGCCGGCCGGCGGCCCGTTCTTGGCGCCAGGATTTGAGACGGCAGCGGGCGCCGGGGCCGCGGGACTCGCCTCTCCGGGAGGGGGCAGGCCCGCGCCGAAGCCCCCCGCCTTGGCGCTGGCTGGGTCCCACAGCCTGGCCGGAGTGGGGGAGGATCTGATCCAGCAACTGCTCGATGAGAGGGATCCCAAACCTTCCCGCCCTCAGTTTGAAAAGTCGGTTTCCGGGCAGTTTTTTCAGCATCTGGGCGGCCTGGGAGAGCGAGCGATCGCCAAGAGCTGCTCCCAGGAAGCGATCCTCTCGGGGCTGGAAACCAAGGCCACTGAACTGGATGGGGTGATGGCGGAAATAGAGCAATGCTTCGCCTCTTCTGCCACTGCCAGCCCTGAGGCCAGGGGTTCCTTCGCAGCCCCTGACCGCGGTCCCCTGGGATTGCCCTGGGCTGCGTCAATGGCCCCGAAGCAACAAAAAACCAGGAAGCTCCAAGAGGTGAAGTCCATGACCATGGACTTCTTCAGCGAGAACCCGGACCTGGCCGAAGACCAGGATAAGGTACAGATGGTGCTCTTTTGCCTTAAAAACTACGTGAGCATCGACCCCGACTTTGCCGGATTGTCGTTTCGGGATAAATTAGAGGAAGCTGGCCAAATGGCCAGGAGTTACCTGAATCAATCCGTCGCCAAGGCCCAGTAGTTGAGGCGCCGCCCGGCACCTGGAGAATTTTCGGCCCGGGAAGGCAATCCCGGGATGGTTCCCATTACCCCCCTGGTCAAAATGCTCCGTCCGTAAATTTTTCCCAAAATATTTTTCCCGACTTTGATCTGGGGAAAATAGCAGCAGCCCACCATGATGGGACCCAGGCCAAAAATTTTATAAGCAAAATCTGGCCGATCCCCCTCCGTAAATAAGTTCTAAAAAAGCGCCATACGCTTCTGGCAGCGTTCATATTTCATCCGGGGGTTGTGTGTCCTGGGTATGGCAGAGAAGGGACGAGGGTGGGTTGGAGGTCAATATATGATCTTCTTATTGATACATGGTTATCGGGATACGATAGCCAGATAGATAGCAGTAATCCGCAAATAAGGTATCCTGCCGTAACACAATGCCACCTCTCCCTCTCTCCCTCCCAAAGTTTTCCGATGATCTGCTCCGGCCCAAACCACTTCCTGCTAATCTCCATGCCTCCCTTCGACCCACTAATCTAACATAACTTGTGGATCAGTTTTTTGGAGGGCAGGTCAGCATAATCTTGATTTATAGGATGCATTCTCCTTCCCCAAATCCAATGTTATCGAAGGCAAAAAATAGGGAAATCCTGATATACCTTCTCCCACCGATGAACCATATTACCATCAAAGCCAAGGAGGGATCGGCAAATCAATCAGATAAGGAGGGCCTGGTCAATTCGCTAACGGAAGCCGAGGCTAGATACCGGAACTGCATTTCGCCATGTTAACCTTTCAGCAACTGGGTGGCACCAACAGAGAGAGAATCATGGAAAAACTTAGAAATTTCCTCAAGGAGGAATCCGGGGCCACCGCCGTGGATTACTGCCTGATGGCGGCCCTGATCTCGTTAGTGATCGTTGCCGCGGTCACCAAGTTGGGCACAAACCTGAGCCCCCTTTTCAATACGGCCGCCGGCGACATTACAGGTTCTTAATTTAGACCTCCAGGGGCCTACACCATGTAAGGAGGCAGCTCTGGATAGAAACCGGAACTGCAATTCGCCAGCTAACCTTTTAACTATTCGCGAACCACCAAAAAGGAGAGAACCATGGCAAAAAAGAGGTTTATTCCAGTGAGGTGATCCCTTCACGGAGGGCGAATTTGATGAGTTCGGAAATACTGTTGATTTTCAACTTCATAAAGATCGCGCTACGGTGACACTCAACCGTTTTGCTGCTCACAAATAAATGTTTGGCTATCTCAACGGTTTTCATCCCTTCGGCGATCAATTGGAGAACCTCCCTTTCCCTGGAGGTGAGCGTGGTAAAGATGGAGGAATCGTCGGAGGAATTGGTTAGGCATTTTTGCACCACACTTCCAGCGATTGCAGGACTCAGATAGGTCTGATTATTGTTAACCACCAGCCGAATGGCTTCAGACAATTCCCTGGAGGCGCAATCCTTGATCAGGTAGCCCGAGGCGCCCTCCCGGATCATATTAAGTACGAATCGGGGAGCGGTATGCATGGAGAGGGCGATCACCTTCACTTCGGGGAAATCCTTTCTAATCAGGTGAGTGGCCTCGATGCCGTTCAAGTCCGGCATGGAGATATCCATAACCACTACTTGAGGGGCCAGATCCTGCACCATCCTCAGGGCGGCCCTGCCTTCCTGGGCCACCCCAACTACCTCAAAATCCGGCTCCTTTTCCAATAGGGAGCGGAGCCCGTCAAGTATGATTTGATGGTCGTCCGCGATTAATACCCTAATCTTTCCATACGCTGGCATATAATAATCTTTTGGATCTTATTTTTAGAGCAGCTTATGTTAATCATGGATTGAAAGAAATGTCAATAGTACATAATTTTATACAAGGTATCAGGATCTTGATAAGTTTCCGGTCAGAGATGCTATGAGAGGTTTGTTCAGTCAAATGTGCTTTACGGGCTAAAAGATCACATAACCTTCCAATTCGGCTTGCCGCCCCTTCTCCATCAGTTGATGGGCGCAGTCGCCGCAGATGAACTTGGTTTCGGGGTTGAACCATTTGATTATCGGGTTGGTCTTGAACATGTCTAGGGCCTTGCAGGGCGTCCCTTGGCCAATCAGGTCGGCAGCCACTTCGATCACCCGCCAGCCCACGATCTCCATGAGCATCGGAACATTGGTGTAAACCGACAACTGTTCCACCTTGGTGATAACTAAGGGTACGGTGGCTTCTTTTTGGCAGATGTTACATTGAAAAGAGACCTCTTCCCCCCAGAAGATGTGATAATAGCCGTCTTCTGGCAGCAGGTGCCGGCCTTTGAACCAATTAATGGCTTCTTCCAGGGAAGGCGCGAAATGGAGCTTGGGAGGGTTCTCGTTCAACAGGTAGAACCGTCCGAATTGCAGATCCTTGGGCTTGGTGGCAGCTTGAAACAACTCTTCGGCATACATCTCCTGACCATGTTTTCTTACCCGGACCTGATACGCGGTCAAATCGGTGCACAACCGGTTCTCCACTACCTCAAACTGAGGCCCGGCACCCCCCCCGCCTCCGAAGATTTTTTTAAAAAAACCCATGATCTGAGATTATGCCCCAGCCTTGGCATCCGCGGTTGAAAGCGTGTTATTGAACTTCCATCCGGCGTTTGATCCAGGAGAAGTCCCTCTTTTTGTAGCACAATCGCTTGCTGAATGAAAGGTAGCACGAGTTTTCCTTAAAATATATCTTTTTTGCAGATTTTGAACATACTAACCCCTTGGTTCGCAGATTCTGGGGGGGGCGGTAATCTATGAACCCCATGCCAGCACCGCTCTATAATGGTGTGATAGAGGAAGGGCTGAGGCGACATGGACATACCACCTTCGGGCGTGATAAGAGACTCTGGCCCCCACTTTGATCAGCCGCTTTATCAGCCAGTCCAGCGGGGTAAGGTGCGAGTATCTTGCCATCTCCTTCACTTATCACCTAGCCAGCAAAAACTGCATGAACTGTATATCGAAAACCTTGGAAGCCGGGGAAGGTCCATTCACGGGTTCCCTCCCGGTACTGCACGCCTGGAAGGCGCAGAACCCTGGCACGGGTTATCATCATTAAGTTGGTGGTAGATTAGAATTTACTGCATTTGACCCCAGGCGTAGTATAAAATCGGCATATTAGAACTAGACCTGCAGAGAATAGAATCGCGGATCATTAGCGGTTATCATTACAAACTGGTCCTTAAGGAAAAATTACAGTGATGGACCAAAGGGGCAGGGAGATGAGCAGGAAGCGCTATGGCCCGGAGCAGGTCGGGATGTTAGGCTTTTTTAAGAACCCAAAAAAACACGATTCCTCCAATAATCAGGAGGAGAGTATGAAAGGTTATCAGATCCCTAATTGATCCCAATAATTCGTTTGCTAATAGCAAAGGATCCATGGTTGCCTCACATTAGTTGAGCCTAAAGCCCTTGGCTATCAATGTGATTAATTTTCTGAGAATTGAGAACAGTGCGCATCAGGTTTTTAGCGCAGTCCCCGGCCTGCAAGGCATCTTGCAGATTTTTCTTTGCTTGGTCCAGATTGCCCCCCTCGTGCAATGCTTTAAGAGCTAACTCCCCCAGCCATAGCATCGCCATAAGGTTGTTGCCCAGAGAATCCAAGGTACAATCAATCTGCATGGCTTAATCCTCCAAATGTGAACCCGGGGAAACTTGTCAATTCAGCCCTTTTAGGCCGAGATCCTACGAGATCCTCTCCAACCGCATTTGATGCAACTATAATCTTTATTGGAAAAAAGATAATCAGGGATTCCCTGTTTGAGAGGTGCACGGAATGACCATTTTCCTATGCTCAAAATAATCATGAAATAATTGATGAGCAGGATATGGGTTTGAAAAGTCGAAAATTAACTTGATCGAGGGCACCTCCGAGGGAGGCCAGGGTAAACGTGAAAGGGGTCGAGTGAAGCCATGTGGGGAGCAGGGACGCTCCTGGCTTCCTGACAACTTCTCTGGGAAAGCCTTTGCCTACTGCTGGCAACAGATGTAATCGGGGCCAGCGCGCACACTCAAATCTCCTGCCGCCAGCCCGGAGTTAGGTCAAGATTACTTGCCAAACCAGAGTCTTATCCCCAAAGCCTCAATAGTTGCAGGTATGATCTGGATATAGGAAGGTCTATCATATGACCTGCCCCTGCCTGGCAGTCTCAGCTCTGGACTCCAGGCGTCCACCAATGGTCAACTGCTCGCCGCGGTCCCGCAGGGCGCAGCCCCAGGCTGGAGATTTTTCGGCCCCGTAAGGCAAACCCCCGGATCAAGGGTGGTCCCCCCCTGTCAACTATGATCCGTCCGTAAATTTTTCCTAAAATACTTTTTTCCTGACTTTAATCAGAGGCAATAGCAGCAGACCCCCCGTGATGGGACCCAACCCCAAAAATTTAAAAGCAAAATCAGGCTGATCCCCCTTCGCAGATAGGTCCTAAAAAAGCGTTCCTGCTTTTGTAGGGCGTGTTCACATTTCAACCTGGGTGTGTTAGTCCGGGGTGGGGGAGAGAAGGGGCGAGGGTGGGTCAGAGGTCTATATATGATCTTCTTATTGATACCTGGTTATCGGGATACCAGAGCCAGATAGATAGATGCTACGAAAGGTTTGTTCAGTAGGCCTTCTGGTATAAGAGGTGGAGTTTCTCAAAAAAGAAAGGAGGCTTACCATGGACCACAAGCAAGGAACCTTAGATCAAGAAAAGAGTGCACCGGTGCCGGTTTTGTACGTAGCCTTCGAACTGAGTAACAGCACTTGGAAAATGGCGTGCAGCGATGGCAGCAAGTTACGACATGTCACCGTGACTGCAGGGGATCTGGCCCAAGTCCAAAGGGCGATTATCGGAGCCAAGCGGCATTTCGGCATGGGCGACGAGGTGCACATGGTGAGCTGCTATGAGGCCGGACGGGATGGTTTTTGGCTGCACCGCTACCTGCACAGCTGCGGGATAGACAATGTGGTGGTGGACTCTGCCAGCCTGGAAGTGAACCGGCGGTTGCGCAGGGCGAAAACCGACCGGGTCGATGCGGGGAAACTGTTGAGCATGCTGGTCCGCTATCACGGCGGGGAGAAACACTTGTGGCGGGTGGTGCGGGTGCCGAGCCGGGAGGATGAGGACGCCAGGCACTTACACCGGGAATTGGAGGCCTTGAAGAGCGAGCGGACCCGGCACCGCAACCGGATCCATGGGATTTTGATCCAGCAAGGACTGCGCGTCAGGAACCCGAGCACGAAAAAGTTTGTCCAGGAGTTGGAACTCATGCGCACCTGGGACGGCCGGGGATTGCCGGCCGAAATGAAGGTGCGGATGGTACGAGTGCATGAACGGTTGCGGATGGTGGAGGAACAGATCAGCAGTCTGGTAAAAGAGAAAACCCAACGTCTGAAGGAAGAGGACGCCAGGATGGCGCAAGTGGCCCAGCTTCTATGGCTGCCCGGGATCGGCCCGGTGAGTTCCTGGACCTTTGTCATGGAGTTTTTCGACTGGCGCCGGTTTCGGAACCGACGGGAAGTGGCCGTCCTGGCGGGTTTGACTCCTACCCCGTACGACAGCGGCAGCAGACTGCGAGAACAAGGGATCAGTAAAGCAGGCAACCGACGGGTGCGCACCCTGGCCATCGAGATCGCCTGGGCCTGGCTGCGTTTTCAACCCCGAAGCAAGCTGAGTCGATGGTTCCTGGAACGGTTTGCCGATGGCGGGAGCCGCAGGCGACGCATCGGCATAGTGGCCCTGGCCCGGCGGCTACTCATCGATCTGTGGCGGTTCCTGGAGTACGGGGTGGTCCCGGAAGGAGCCCAGGTAAGACCACTGGCAATTTAACCCAAAATGCGGAGTGATGGCAAAGTTTTGGTTGGTGAAGTCGCCCGTCTAACTGCTGGGTGCTCTTAGAGTCACCGTTTTCATAGAGTGGGCGCTTTCAGCAATCGGTTCCCCTAAGCACAACCCAGTGCATGCAGCATGCAGTGTCTGATCAAGGGTCAGCACGGATAGAAGCTTGAAAGGTCTTTGAAGGCCATCGATTCACCGGAACCAACCAACCAAAACGGCCCACGGGCCTTTAACAAAAAGTTTTTGGGAGAACGAGCCTATTCGCCTCGGCCAGGAGTTGATAGCATGCCCCGTCGAGGCGTCAAGGTTTCCCTAAGGCGCCCTGCGACCTTGACACCTCTTCCTGGGCATGCGGCTGGGGAAGCAGGCCGACGGCGAAGGGATGGCCTTTTAACCTCAAGCTCAGGGATGGTAGCTTAGCTATCAGAAAGACAAAAAAGGCTTGACAAGAGGAACCCACATAGAAGCAGATAGGTTGAATTTTCAATAAGTTGAAAAGCATAAGATCATAGTAGTCATTTGCAGCCCTAGTCGCAGGCTTGTCTTTCTAGCTAAGCTGGGTAATAATCGCCAATAATCCCATAGAGATTTCGAGGTGGCCTTCGACTTCCCTATCCCCCGCAGCCAGGGGAGGGGCAATCAGTAATTAGACCCGCCTGGTGGCAGCCTGAACAGCGGATGAACGGTATGGTTTTTTTCAGGTTTTTTGGTTTTCAAGTTGCAGTCAAGGCCAAAGATGAAGCGGTCCTTGAGGATCTCTAC
>Ga0326727_10023315_pt1 | contig 11826 bp, 3 predicted proteins | sample MB2enrmetagenome_FD_207643 | JGI IMG/M metagenome (GOLD analysis project Ga0326727, IMG submission 207643) | Lab enriched peat soil microbial communities from McLean, Ithaca, NY, United States - MB29MY | ecosystem: Environmental > Terrestrial > Soil > Wetlands > Peat | place: USA: New York... | reverse complement strand
GGTTGAACACAAACGGATAGTTCTCCCCGATGTTGGGTCCATATCCCTGGTTTTCAAACGAGTTGAAGAATAGCCCGAAGCCGCCGCGCACCACCCATTTCGGCTGGACCTGGTAGGCGAAGCCAACACGCGGAGCCAGGTTGTGTTTCTGGGTTTGCAACAGGCCCTGCCCGTACTTGTCGGTTTCATTCAGCGTGATTCCATCCTTGGCCAACAAATTGATAAATCCGGCGCAACCGACGCCGTTGCAGGATCCGTTGGTGGACAAGGACCGGTTGTCTTTGCCCGTGGCCGGGATGATGAATTCCGGTTGATAGTCCGGTGGGCCGGAAGCCACGAAGTTGGCCTGGCCGCCGTTCTGTTCGTTGATCGGTCCGAAGTAATCCCAGCGCAGGCCTAGGTTCATGGTCAGCTTGGGATTCACCTTCCAGTCGTCCTGGAAGTACTCGGCGACGTAGATCTTTTCGTCGTAGGTCTTGTTGATGTTGGAGGCGTAAACACCGTCGGAGCCGCCCGAATAGCTGAAGCCGTTGGGGTTGGGGTTCCCGGCAATCGTGGCCGGCGCCGCAGCGGGAGGAATCAGCATCTGCGGGATGCCCATTCCATTGGCAGCACCCAGGTTGGGCACGTCGGTGAAGTTCGATTCGTAATTCCATGCGCCGCGCGACCAGGCCGGCTGCAGGGTCGAGAACTTCACATGCTGGTACTCCAGGCCCAGCTTGAAGCTGTGCTGGCCATAGATCTTCGTGAAGTCGTCGGTGGCCTGGATCGTATAGCTCACTTCGTCCGAAGGCAGGAAGTTGTTGCTCCCCAGGCTGGTGAGGCCGTTGATGTAATAGTTGGGGAGACCGCCGTTCTCGGCGACCTGCGGAATGTCCGCAACCCCGTACTGCCCGGGGATTCCCATCGTGCCGCCGTCCGGTCCGTACCGCGTGGTGTGCAGGTGAGCCAGACCCGCGCGCGCCTGGTTAATGGTTTCAGGCGTGAATACGTGGGTATATCCGGCTACGCCCTGGGCCGACTTCGCCGTCTGGACGCCCTGCTGGAAGGCGCCGCCGTCCGCCACGCCGCCAAACGGGCCGGGAATGTATTGCGGATCGTCGGCGTAGCTGAAGCGGACGAAGACCTGATCCTTCTGGGTCGGGTTGAAGTCCTCGCGCGTGTCGAGGGTGTTGGAGTGTTCGTAGAGGCCCGGGCTCGATACGTACTGATTTCCCGTGGTCGGCGTCGGGTAGAGATTGAGCAGCTTGACTGCGTTCTGATCGATGCGGGCCGCGGCGGGGCCGGTCAGCATGTTCAGGTCGGAGCAGCTGGAGGTGGTAAAGCTGGTCTTGCTGGGTCCGCATTTGCTGCTGAACGGGTCGCGGGCATAGCCGACGATGGTTCCGGCTGCCACCTTCGCCGGGCACGTTGGGCCAGGTAGCCCGCTGACCGGATCGTTCTGGCCGCAGGCGATCCCGCGCGTCGTGGCAGGATCCAGGATGACGCCCGTTTCGATGGTCCGGCCCAGAATGTCCGTCTTGCTGGACCCGCTGACCAGGATTTCGCTGAGATTGGTGAAATTGCTGCTGCGCATTAGGGTCGTCGGCACCGTGCTGGAGAATGCCGTGCCCTGCACGCGCCGCTTGCCCTCATAGTCGCCGAAGAAGAAGATCTTGTTCTTGATGATCGGCCCGCCGCCCGAGGCGCCGAACTGATTCAACCGCAACTCGCCCTTGATGGGAGTTGTTGAGTCGTCCTCAAACCAGTCCGCGGCATCGAGTTTGTCGTTGCGGAAGAACTCCCACACCGTGCCGTGGATGCTGTTGGTGCCGGACTTGATGGTCGCGTTCATGACCGCGCCCGCGGCGCGTCCCAGTTCGGCGCTGAAGTCGGCCGTCTGCACCTTGAACTCCTGAATCGCGTCCACCGGCGGAAGAATCACGTAGTTCGTGCCATTCAGGAAGTCGACGGCGTTGGAGTTGTTGTCGATGCCGTCCAGCAGGTAGTTGTTCTGCGCCGGACGCAAGCCGTTGGCCGAGAAGGCGCCGGAGGCCGCATTGCCTCTGGTATCGGCCTGGGGTGTCTGCGCGCCCGCGCCGAGCTGGGCAAGGAAGGTGAAGTTGCGTCCATTGAGCGGCAGATCGTTCACCTGCTGCTCGCCGATCACCTGCCCGACCGATGCTTCCTCGGTCTGCAGCAGCGGCGGCGCTGTGGTCACCTCAACGGTTTCAGTCGCGGCGCCGGGTTTGAGCTGGATATTGACCAGCAGGCTCTGCGCAACCAGCAGCGTGATGTTCTGTTGCGTCGTCTTGGAGAACCCCTTCGCCGTGGCGGACACGGAATAGTGCCCGGTTCTGACCGGCGAGAACGTGTAACCGCCGGTGCTGTTCGTTCTGGTTTGCAGGGTAATGCCCTGGTCGGTGTTCAAGAGGGTCACCTGCGCGTTGGCAATCACCGCGCCGGTGGTGTCTTGAACGGTTCCGGAGATTGCGCCTTCATCCACCTGGCCGAAGGCGTTGTGACTTTGAACCAATAGGAAGCACAAGCAAGTGAGGGTTAAGTAGCCGAATCTTACGAACCAACCGCGTGCATTGCGATCATGGCCCATCCGAGTATCCTCCGTGTTCTGCCGAGTTCTGCCGTGTTCTGCCGCCACGGTCACCGCCCGAGGGTGAAAGCGCCTGCCGCAGACCCCCTTTAGGAAACCTGCGGGCCTGTGGAGCGAGCGTTTTCCGAATGCGTTGTAAACGGTTACAACAATTCGCGAAAACAATAGTACATTCGCAGTAATTTTGTCAACCAAAAGTTGGAGACCCCGGTTTTTCGGTGTCGAACGTCTGGCCTCGGATGGGCGTTGCGGGCGGCGCCGGCACGACCGCTGAACTAGGACAACCAACAATAGAATCAGTCATTTGCCGGTATTCGCAGAGCGGGCCCGCACCCTGCATTGATTAACACTGGTGCTGAGAATATAATCCGCCCTGCCAGGTTCTGAACGTACTGGAGCAAGGCGGAACTCCCATGGAAGTCTCTCTCACGAGGTTTGCTTATGGAGTGCGGACTTTGTCCAGCGGCTGAGGTCGGCTCAGCACACGTTGTGGAGCCCGGATCCTTGGCAGATCCAACCAAGCGGACGTTCCTGCGTGCGGCCGGCATGCTGATGGCTGGGATGATGCTTCCCAGGGCGCGAGCGGACCAGGGCCCCGGCACTCCGGCGGGTTCGGGACACAGAATCATTGTCGTCGTGATTGGCGGCGTGCGCCGCGATGAGACCTTCGCGCCCGAGGGAATGGTCAACATCCCCCACCTCTCAACGGATCTGCTTCCTCAAGCGCTCTTCTATCGCCACGCGCGTAACGAAGGCGTGACCGCGCACTTCAACGCCATCTCGAGCATTCTTACCGGCAACTGGCAGCGCGTGGACGACTGGGGCAAGCTCGCCCCCACCACTCCCACGCTGTTTGAGCAGTTCCGCAAGGGACTGGGCGTAGATCGCAGCGATACCTGGGTGGTGGCCAGCAACAAGGCGCTCACCAGCCTCATCGGAGCCAGTTCGGATTCGAATTATGGACCCGCTTATGGCGCCAACGTGGTCTTTCCCAAGCAACTCATGCTTACCGCCGTGGCCGATGCGTTGCGCGGGGGCCGGTCCGCCAACATGGCCGACCGCGGCAAGGTCGAGGCCGAGCTCGAGAGCGCCATGGCGGGGAGCAACTACGAGGGCCTCGGATGGAATGTTTTCGATGCCGCCGACCAGCTTGATCCCAGGGTGCGAGGCACCATCGAGACTGCCATCGCCAGTTTCGTGCGCAGCGGAGGTCCCACTTCCGGCGACGAGCTCACGTTCTTCATGACCCGTGAGGTCATGCGCAAGTTTGCGCCGCAACTGCTGGTGGTCGCCTTTTCCGATGTTGAAGCGGCACACTTCGGTTCGTATGCGCTCCATCTGTCGGGCATCCGCACGGCAGACCGCCTCGCCTATCAGTTGTGGCAGGAGGTGGAAGCGAACCCCGGCTATCGGGGAAAAACCACTATGGTGATTTTGCCCGAGTTTGGGCGCGATCCCGATGGCTCATCGACCAACGGCTTCTTCAATCACCGGGCCAACGTCGAATCGACCAGGGACACCTGGATGATGGCATTGGGTGCGGCCATCGATAAACCGCAGATCGTCGAGCGCCCCATCCGGCACGTCGATCTGTGCCCCACCCTGGCCGCCGTGCTCGGCTGCCGAAGTTTGGAATCGCAGGGGAGCGCGATTGCGGAGATGCGAGGTTAGCGGGATCCGGAAGAGCCCCGGCGGCCGGGACGAATTCCGGCCGGGCGAGGCTTGTTGAACCAGGAAGGGACGTATGCGGGTGAGCGATAATCTGCCGGCTGGGGTCCAGGACGCTCTGAGCAAAGGAGTGCTCAAGCGCCTGCCGCTCACGTTTTTGCCCTTCGTGAATCAGCAACTCAGCCAGTGGGACAATCTCTTCCCCAACGAACGCCAGTCCACGCAGAGGCTTCTCTCTTATGTCGCAAGCCTCACTCCGGATCAATCGGACAATCTCTTTCGGGATGTCGTGCAACTCGAAGCGAGGATGGGAGTCCGCGACTGGGATTTCTCAACCAGCGAACAGACCATTCTCAACTCCTCGCAGCTGGCGCGGTCGCCATACTTTCAGGAATGGCGGCGGGCAGTACAGGCGGTCTTCGACGCAGCCGATGAGCATGAGCTCCAGTCCAGCGGCGCAGCGATCCAGGCGCGGAATCGGTTGGTCCTGCTGGACATTCCCCAGCCCCTGCCCGCCGATGCCGTCAGCGTCTGGCGCAGATGGCAGGGAATTGGCCGGCCGCTGAAGCTGGATCTTGGGTTATCCGGCGAACGTGACAGTGCCCTGAGCCTTCTGCTCACGGGCATACCCAACGCTGCCGGCGGGCGGTCCGGAGGATTGCTCGACGCCGCCCCGCGTCACCACGAAGATCCAACCTCGGAAGTCTGGGTCATGGATGCGGGCAGGAGCCTGGTCGATGCTATCGTGGAGCGGCAAGCCCACGGCGCGGCTGCCGCAAATGCGATCCTGCTAAGCAATGGCAGGCTGGATCAATACCGGGAGAGCTTCTCGCACGAGATGAACACGATGCACAAGGATCTCTCCGACGCGGATGCGGTCTTTGATCGTCTGCGCAAGGTTGACGTCACGCCGTGGTGTCCTCCTGAAGTCGCCGCGGACCCCGCCGTGCGGGAGTTTCTGCGTTCCCTCTATCTCACCGGCAACGGCGCTGTCATCTTTGGCAATTCATTTGTTGAGTGGGCAGCCTCTGAAGCGTTTCGCCGTGCCCGGCCTTCCTTTGTGGCCGCGCAATTCGGAGTGCGCAGCAAGCCCAAGCCCTTTACCGGCGTAGCGGTGTTCGATAACCCCGACCAGGTCAATCCTCTGCCTGCTGTCGATGACTTGCCGGGAAGCGCCGTCGACGCGCAGATGCTTGCGCTCTATGTGTGGCTGGCTGCCTTCCGCTATCCCGAATACCAGCGCTCGAGCGTATGCGTCTGTGTTGCGGAGAGTCTCTCGCAAGCCTACGTGGTCGCCCCGCCGGAATTCAGCCTGTGGCAGGAGAAAGAGCCGGTCTCTCTCGACCGGCTGGGCCATGCACTGCGCACCTGGATTGCATAAACAGGCTGCGAAGGAATCCAGCTTTGCGTGCCGGCGCGAACTCAGTCTTGCCGTCATCTCCTCAGCGGCATTGTGGGCTGCAGCCTCGGAGGTACGTGCCTTGGGCCAGCCCGCGACTTGGAGCCAATCCCGCCGGAATGCTATTCTGCGGACGCCTCGCCGGAATCACGGAACCCTCCAGGATGACGCGTCAAAAAAGCGGCAACGAATGCCTTTCCCGACGGGAAATCCTCAAATGTATGGGGTTGGCGCCCCTGCTCTTTCGCCCCGCTCCTTTTCGCTGTTCCCCGTTGTTGTTCGGCCCCTCAACGGCTTTCTCCGATGCGAAGCCGGGCTTTCCTTTCGCCGACGTTCGCCTGACGCCCCACTACCCCGCAAAATCTCCTCTGACCGATGTTCTCCGCCTTGTCGCTCCCGGCTCGGATGAGTACATCACCGAGAAGTATGCCTTTGAGATTGAGTCCCTCCTTAATCAATGGAGCCAGGCTCTCAAGGAATCGGTCCACACCCTCACCATCCTGGCTCAATCCATCGACCCCTCGATCGAAGCCTCCTCGCTGGTCCCCATCAAGGAAACCAGGGTGCGTTTGGGCTTCGGGATCGAAGTCGTGAGGCGAAAGTTCGACTCCACAGCCAACTTTGGACGCGATCGCTTCCTCGATGAAGTCCGGGGATGGCTCCGTCAAGTCTCGCGTGTGGAAACCGCGGAGTTCGAAATCTACGCAATCGACCAGCTCTCAGCCGTTCCGCTGACGGTCCGCCTGGAAATCCGCTATGACCTGGTCTCCCAGCGAAGGGATAACGGGCGCGAAGAGCGCGTTGGATCCTGGCGCACCGAGTGGCAGCAAGATGCTTCTCAAGAATGGAAAGCACGGCGATGGGAGGCCGGCGAAGAGACATTGAGTATCGCGCGCGGGCCGATGTTTCTCGATGTCACGCACCAGGCTCTGGACGGGGCGGAGTCGTATACAAAACAATTGCTGCGCGGCGCAGACTATTGGCGCACCATTCTGGATGGCGCGATCGGCGTCGATGTCTACTCCAATAATGGTGTCGCTGCCGGCGACTTTGACAACGATGGCTTTGACGATTTCTATGTCTGCCAGCCCGCCGGTCTGCCCAACCGCCTCTACCGCAACCGCGGCGACGGCACGTTTGAAGACGTCACGGAAAAGGCCGGCGTCGGTGTGCTCGACAATACCGCCTGCGCGCTGTTCGCGGACTTCCGCAATGTCGGGCTTCAGGACCTGCTTGTGGTTTGCGGCACCGGTCCGCTGCTCTTCCTGAATCAAGGCAACGGCACGTTCGCGATCAAGCGCGATGCCTTCAAGTTCGCGGCGTCGCCGCAGGGAACATTCACCCATGCGGCCGTGGCCGACTACGACCGCGATGGGCGCCTAGATATTTATTTCTGCATGTACATGTACTACCTGGGCCTGGACCAGTATCACTACCCGATCCCCTATTACGATGCCCGCAACGGCCCGCCCAACTGTCTGCTTCACAACGAAGGCAACGGCATCTTCGTCGAGCGAACCGAAGAGACTGGCTTGAACGCGGACAACGACCGCTACAGCTTCTCCTGCGCCTGGGGCGACTCGAATTCCAACGGACTGCAAGACCTTTTTGTAGCTAACGATTTCGGCAGCTCGCAGCTCTATCGCAACAATGGCGATGGAACTTTCAAGGTAGTCTCCCGCGAGTCCCATGTTGAGGAAGTCGGCGCAGGCATGAGCTGCTGCTGGTGCGATTTCGACAACGACGGCCGCCAGGATGTCTATGTCCCCAGCATGTGGGAGGCAGCCGGCCAGCGCGTATCACAGCAAAAGCAGTTTCACGAAAAGGCTCCGGAGAATATCCGCGCGCTCTACCAGCGGCACGCGCGTGGCAACGCGCTCTATCGCAACCAGGGCGATGGAACCTTCTCGAACGTCGGCAAGCAAGCCGGCGTTGAAATGGGCCGCTGGTCCTGGTCGTCGGATTTCTTCGATTTTGACCACGATGGCTACTCCGACCTCTATGTCGCCAACGGCTACATCTCCGCGCTCGACCGGAACGACCTGGCCAGCTTCTTCTGGCGGCAGGTGGTGGCCAAGTCGTCGGAAGACGCGACGCCATCGGTGGCCTACGAACATGGATGGAACGCCATCAACGAGCTCATCCGCTCGGACTCGACCTGGCATGGCTACGCGCGCAATGTGATGTTCGTGAACAACCGCGACGGCACTTTTTCTGAGGCGTCGGGTGCGGTGGGATTAGACTTTCTTGAGGATAGCCGCACCTTTGTTCTTGCCGATCTCGACCACGATGGCCGGCTGGAGATCATTCTCAAAAACCGCAATGCTCCTCAACTCCGCATCCTTCGCAATGCGATGAAGGACATTGGCGTTTCCATCGCGTTTCGTCTGCGCGGCCACCAGAGCAATCGCGACGCCATCGGATCGTCCATCACCGTCGAAGCGGGAAACCTTCGCCAGACAAAGTATCTCCAGGCAGGAACCGGATTCCTGGCCCAGCACTCCAAGGAGCTTTTCTTTGGTGTTGGCAAGACTGAAGCAACCATTCGGGCCACAATCCGCTGGCCCAATGGGCTCGTTCAGCAATTCGAGCGCCTTCCGGCCAACCACCGCATCGAGATCGAGGAAGGATCCGCGGCATTCACAGCCAAACCCTTCGCCGCGCCCGCCGCAGTCTACGCGCAAGCGGGATCGCCGCCCGTCTTGGAGCCATTGCCCGCGCAGGTGGACACATGGCTCATTGACCCTTTGAAGGCGCCCGCATTTACTCTGCCCGATCTTGCGGGCAACGTGCGCGATCTTCGGTCGCTTCAGGGAGGCTTCGTTCTCCTCACCTTCTGGTCAACCACGTCGCCGCTCTCGCTCGATCTGCTGCGACTCCTTCAACAGCACCGGCAGGCGCTGGCTGCGAGCCGCCTCGAGATCCTCGCTGTCAACGTGGGCGAGGCCCGCGATTCCGCTGAAGCGCGGCAGTTTGCTGTGCGCGAAGGCCTGTCTTTTCCAGTACTCCTTGCCACGGAAGAAGTGGCCGGCATCTATAACATCATCTATCGCCACCTGTTTGACCGCCGCAGGGATCTTGGATTGCCCACCTCCTTCCTGCTCGATAGAGACGGCGTGATCGTAAAGGCGTATCAGGGGCAATTGCATCCGCAGCGCCTGTTGGAGGATATGAAATCGGTTCCCGCCACGGCGGCGGATCGCATGAAGATGGCCCTCCCGTTCTCCGGAGATCTTTACCAGACCCGGTTCGCGCGCAATGACTTCACCTACGGCGTGGCTCTGTTCCAGCACGGTTACCTTGAGCAGGCTGAGGCGTCTTTTCAGCAGGCAGTGGCCGCCAAGCCCGACGATCCAGATGGGTATTACAACCTGGGCACGCTCAGCCTCCGCAGAAACGACTTCGCGGCGGCGCGCAAGTATCTTGAGCAGACTTTGAAGTTGCGTCCCAACTACCCTGAAGCGTGGAACAACCTGGGCATGATGGCCGCGCAGGAAGGCCATCCGGAGGAGGCCATCAAGGACTTCGAGCAGTCGCTGCTGCTGCGCCCCAAGTACGCCATCGCGCTGCTCAACCTGGGCAACGTCTATCGCCGCCAGCGGGATTTTGCGAAAGCGGAGGAATCCTTGTCGAACGCGCTCGCGATTCAACCCGACAATGCCGAAATCTACTACGGCCTGGGCATGCTCTACGCCCAGCAGGACCAGATGCAGCGCGCGGCGGAGTGTCTGCAGAAGGCGATCGATCTGCGTCCTGACTACCAGGAGGCGTTGAACAACCTGGGAGTTCTCTACGTTCGCGGAAAGGAATTTGGGAAAGCGGAGGAGCAGTTCAAGACCTGCATCCGCATCTCCCCGAACTTCGATCAGTCTTATCTCAACCTTGCCCGTCTTTATACGATGCAGGATGATAAAGAAAAGGCCAGGGAAGTGTTGCGGCAACTGCTGCGCATCCAACCCCAGAACCAGGGCGCACGCCAGGCTTTGGAGATGCTACAATGATCGCCTTGAAGGAGACTTCAATCGGCGCCGGGAGGATGAGCCGTCGCGCCTCATCTCAGCCTATGATCGGATTCCCCATGGCATGGTCGAGGGCTGGAAAAATCTGCTCCCTGTCGATAATTCTTTTTGCCGCATCTACCTGCGCAGCCCAACAGCCCAAGAAGATCCCGGCTAACTTCCAGCAGGCAGAGGCTCTCATCCAGCAAGGCCGTCTCGATGAGGCCAGGGCCGCCATGCAGGAGGAGATAGAAAAGAACCCTTCCAGCGTGGACGCCTATAACTTGCTGGGTATCATCGAAGGCGACCGGCAGGACTACGCAGCATCCGCCGCGGCCTTCCAGAAAGCCCTGCAGCTTGCCCCCAACTCCACCAAGACCCACAACAACCTGGGCAACATCTACGTGGCGCAGAAGCAACTCGACCTGGCAGAGAAGGAGTTCCGCGCCGTTTTGCGTCTTGATCCGCGGAATGGTGACGCAAACTACAACCTGGGTGTGCTGCTGCTGGGCAAGGGATCGCCGGCCGATGCCATTGTGCACTTTGAACGCGTGCGTCCGCCCAATCAGGCCACAAGTTTCAACCTCATCCGCGCCTACCTGCTGAGCAAACAACCGGTGCAGGCAATGCGGTTGGCAACGGAGTTATCAGCCCACAATGAGAACGACGTTAAGGTTCATTTCTCGCTGGGCGTCATGCTGGCATCTGAGAAGCATTACAAACCTGCCCAACTCGAACTTGAAAAGGCCGATGCCCTGCAACCCGGTACGTTCGAGATCCCCTATAACCTCGGCCAGGTCTTTCTCCGCAGCGGCCAGTATTCCAAGGCGGATCTCGCCGTGTCGCGGGCGCTCGCGTTGAAGCCCGATTCCCCTGACGCGCTCTATCTATTGGCGCAGGTCTACACCAATGAGTCACGGCCGCTGGACGCGTTGGACATCCTGCTCCGCGCGCACAAGATCGCTCCGGATAACACGGATGTTATCTTCCTGATGGCCCAGGTCAGCATGTCGCAGAACTATTTCGAAGACGCGATCCCGCTATTGGAGTCGGGCATTCAGATTGCCCCGCTGCGCGCCGATCTTCGCGCCGCTCTCGGCGAAAGCTATTTCATGTCGGGCAAGGTCGACAAGGCCGTTGAAGAGTTCAAAAAGCTGCTCGAAATCGAAGGCTCGGCGCGTTCGTATGGCTTCCTGGGGCTTTCCTACCGGAATCTCGGCAGGTTCGATGAGGCCAAGCAGTACTTTCAACAGGGACTGAAACTGGACCCCCACAATGTCTCCTGCTTGTTCAACCTGGGCTTTATCGCGGAGAGGCAGGGCGATACCGCTGGCGCGGAAACGATGTTCCAGGCAGCGCTGCGCGCAAATCCCAACTTCCCAGATGCCTTGCTCGAACTGGCTAACTTGCGCATTGCCGCGGGTAAGCTTCAGGAGGCCGCGGATCTTCTCAGGAAGTTCGTCCAGGTCAGCCGCGACCCGGCGACCGGATACTACAAGCTCGCCAAGGTAGAAAGAAGCTTGCACCAAACGGCCGCCGCCGATCGGGACTTGAGTGTGTTCCAAACGCTCTCAAAGAATGTGTCGGCCGGCCCGTATCCTTACGAACATCTCTTCGACTACCTTGATAATCGGATGAAACTCGCGCCCAGCGCCCGCAATCAGCTGGACGTAAGTGAGATCGCCGACCAGATCAAGCGCCATCCCGACCAGCCGGAAGATTTGTACATGCTGGCCGAGGCCCATCTGAAATCCGGAAACATCGATGACGCCAGGGGCGCAATCGCCCAGCTTGACAAGCTAAGCGCGGGCGACTACCGGACCCTGACTGGAGCCGGTGTCCTGCTCGCTCGTTACCATTTATATGACGATGCCATCCAGCATTTCCAGGCAGCGTTGCAGGCGAATCCAACTTCCGACGAGGTGAAATTCGATCTCGCCAACGCTTACTTCCGGAAGCGCCGTTATTCCGAGGCACTCGATGTTGCCCGTCAGGTTTCGGATGCGGGCAGCAAGGATGACGCCTATCTGGCTTTGCTCGGAGATATCTACGCACACTTGGGCGACACTGCCCACGCCATGGAGATCTTTGAGGACGCGGTCACCCGCAACCCGGACGACGATCAGAATTATCTGTCGATCGCCATGCTGGAGTTACGCGCCAATAACATC
>Ga0326727_10023313_pt1 | contig 11827 bp, 15 predicted proteins | sample MB2enrmetagenome_FD_207643 | JGI IMG/M metagenome (GOLD analysis project Ga0326727, IMG submission 207643) | Lab enriched peat soil microbial communities from McLean, Ithaca, NY, United States - MB29MY | ecosystem: Environmental > Terrestrial > Soil > Wetlands > Peat | place: USA: New York... | reverse complement strand
CACTAGCCCCCCTGCCGTTCCGCTATTTTCTCTGGATCGTTGGCCTGTTGGCGGACCGGGCAACCACGCTCTGGAGCACGAAAAAGGGCTTTGAATTCCCGCCCCACGCGTCCCATTTTCCGGAGCGGCTAGGCGTGTTCACGATTATCCTGCTGGGTGAGTTTGTGGCCGCTGTTATGCGCGGCATCGAAAGCCAGGAGGATTGGACCGTAGCCGCGGCGGTCAGCGCCTTCGCGAGCTTGAGCTTTGCCTTCGTCGTGTGGTGGTGGTATTTCGACCTCGACGGCGGCGCCGCGGAGCGTCGGCTTCGCTCGCGGCGAGATAAGAGTCTGTTCCGTGTTTGGACCCTTGCGCATCCGCCCCTGTTCCTAGGGATCGGCGTGGCCAGCGCGGGATTCGAACGGCTGATTTCGATGGGCGGGTTGGGGATGCTGCCATCGCCTGGTGCGCGCATCGCCTGCCTGGCCTCGGCGTCGATCGTGGCCGCGTTGATAACAATTGGGTGTACTACCGCTTGGGGCATCGAGGGTTTGTGGCGCTCCTTATTTCCACATCTTTTCTTGCTCGGTGTTCTTGTGGTCATCGCGTTTTTCGCTCAAACGATCACTTCGGTGTGGCTGGTTCTCGCCTTGCTGGCCATGACTCTCGCCGGTGCGCTCGTGACTTGGCAGACCAGGACTTCCGAGTCCGTTGCCGGGCACGATGGAGAGCAGGCGACCAAAGGCTGAAATCCCTTTGAAACGGCGTGGGAGACGGAATATTCGGAGTGCCAGGACGGATTCACTGGTGACGTATTTGTCCTGGTTCTAAGAGGGGTAAACATGACGCATAGCAGAATGTTTTGGATCGTGAGCTGGACGCTGCGAGGAATCGCGGCGATCATTCTACTGCAAACGCTTTTCTTTAAATTCACGGGGGCGAAGGAATCCGTCTACATCTTCAGCACGGTTGGCAAGGCTTTAGGGCTCAATTTCATGGAGCCATGGGGTCGAATTGGAAGTGGCGTCGTCGAACTGATCGCCGCCGTGCTTCTGCTGATCCCCGGCACCGTGGTCTATGGTGCTATCACTGCCATGGGAGTAATCGGCGGGGCCATCTTTTTCCATCTCACAATCCTTGGAGTGCAGCTTACCGCGGTGGACGACCACGGTGAGTTGTTCGTTCTGGCGCTGGTCGTGTTTTTGGCCTCGGTGGTCATATTAGCGATGCACCGGAGCCAGATTCCGTTTATAGGACGGCCCTCCGCAACGGCGGTGATGGCGGCCAAGCGGTGATTCATTAGCGGATGAGCCGGTGGCATGAAGTCGCGGCGTGCGCCGACCGGCACGGGGCCGCCGGCGTGTAGACGAATTCAACCTGGTGAGCAGTCATGCAGACCTGGGAGAGACTCACGGTTTCTGCGTCGGCTCGGTGCATGCAGATCGAGTAGGCGCTCGGACCCGCCGAATGACTGCGGTGAAAACGGGAGAGTTCGGTGAGCGAGGGAGCGGTGGCGTTAAACCTCTCCTGGCGATAGTTCCGTACTGAAACAGTGTCGAACGATGAAGACGTTAACATCGAGACCGGGCTCGCGAGTTCGTAAAGAGTGTTTTGCCGGCCATTCCATTCGCCGACCAGCGCCGGAAGGCCCAGCTCGAGCGCAAGTAAAGTGAACGGTGCGTAACAAGAGAGATCGGAATTGACGATCTGGCCGCGCAGGTCCGCGAGCGAAGCCAATGGAATCAGGTCGAGCAGCAACAGTCCGCGGCTCCGCCGATGGGACATGGCGTCGGGGGGCGCCGGGAGTTGATCGCCGTTCAGCAGACACAGGCTCAACCCATACTGGTTAGCTGCGATCCAGGAACCGCCGGAGTCGCCGTCGGTCGGAGCCAGATAGCGGGTTCCGAGGCTCTCCTTGAATTGCGGCGGCATTGCACGCTTGCGCGTGCGTTTCTCGTCGCGATTACAGAGGAGGTGATAACGATCGGAGTTTTGAATCCAGCTTACGGTGCACATGGGCGTCGCAAAGGTATCATGCTGGGCGTGCGGCCGAATATTCCCGTTCGTTTCTTGATGCGCATTGTATTCCCTTTGGTCGCATTGGTTTCTACAGTATGCGCGCAGAGTTCAACGGCGCCCCGCGCAGATAGCTTCGATGAAATCAGAAGCCTGGTGGATGGCGTTCGCGCCACTTCCTATCCGCGTCTAAAAGCCGCCTCGATTTCGATTCAACGCCTACGGAACGATCATGTCTTCCTGGAGTCCCGATTCACCTTTCGGAGCTTCTTCCTCGGGCGCAAGCTCCGCTATAAAATCTTCTTCAACGCGGAAGCGATTGCGCGGCAAGTACCGGCAGACGGATTGCGCGCGATAATCGCTCACGAACTTGCGCATATCGACTTTTATCAGCGGAACAGCAGGTGGAAATTGCTGGGACTAGTTCGCCTACTTTCGCCCAACTACGCAGCGCGTTTCGAGCGGACCACAGACCTCGAAGCCATCGCAGCGGGCTACGGTCCCGGACTCGAATCGTTTCGCATATGGCTCTATCGCAACATCCCATCGAGATACCTTGAACAAAAGAGGCGTGACTATTTTTCTCCTGAGGAAATCGAGGCGATTTTGCGAGCCGAGCGTGAGGAGCCTGGAGTGATGCAGAGACTTTCCACGTGCGTGCCGCGCAACCTTGCGGAGATCGAGAGGGAGATCCGAAACCCTTCGTCCCGTTGCGATCACTAGGAAATCTCCGCGACCAGAAGCGTGACGTCGTCATCGGGTGGCGTCACACCGCGAAACGCGTCGAGATCGCCCAGCACGGCCGATTTGAGATCCCTAACCGATAACCCGTGGTGGCGATTCAGCGAATCCGCCAGGCGCTCATCCCCAAACGGTTCGTCGTCGGCCCGTGGGCATTCGACGACGCCATCGGTGTAAAGGCAGAGGCGGTCGCCTGGTCGAAGGTCGATCTGCTGCATGTCGTACTTGACATCTGAAATGATCCCGAGCGGCAGGTTCGACGGTTCCGACACCGACTCGTTGAGCGTCAACGGCTTCCATGCGGAGCCGCACCGCTGGACGAATGCCGGCGGGTGACCCGCGTACGAGAAATAGAGTTTGCGCTTCTTGGTGTGATAGCCGACAACCACCGCGGTTGTGATCGAATCGAACCCGCGCGACTTCACCTCATCGTTCAATTTCGCCAGAATCTTGTTACCGGCGATGGTGTTCATGTGCTTCTCCATCGACTCGTAAACCCACGCGCTCAGCCGGCTAACCTGCCCACCGTGCCCGCGCAGGTCCGCAATTGCGAACCGGGTGAGGTAGTCCCACTTGCAGACGCTGACATAGTACATGTCGCCGCCTCGATCGCCATCGTGAGCGGTGCTGAAGATACTGGCGGTCAGGCCCGCAGTTGCGACGTCCGTGTTGATCGCGAGGATGCCGCCCCAGATTTCGGCGCACTTGATGCGATGTGGTTCGCGCTGCATAGGTTCAGAGTTCATCGTGATGCTCAACTTGCCCGGTCTGTCGGGGAATGAAAGGCGGACTCCCGCCAATGCCGGGCCCAATTCCTCCAAATTGCTCGATACGAAGGAACCTGCAGCCCTCCCTTCCGATTCTGGTCGGCAATGGCAAACACCACTTCCCATTGGCGGAACAGCATCTTGTAAGCCTGAAAAAGAGAGTTGCGCGGGTCGTATATGCTGGTGGCCTCAGAAGAGACGCCGTTCAACTCAATGATCTGAAAGTCCTTGCCCGCGAGAAGCAATTCCTCGGACGAATAACGAAGGTCGTACCGTCCGATAAAGAAACCTTTGAGTGACCTGGAGATCTCATCGATCCGGTCCGCGAGCGCCTCCGAATGGAGGCGTCGGCCGTCGAGGAAAATGGCACCCTGACAGTGATTCCCCGCTTCCACCAGCCGCAGCGTCTCTCCCGCGTTGAGGATTCGTTCACGCTGGCCGCTGAATCGCTGCAGATACACGTCAGCGATCAGGCTGGCGCGCGCATCTTTGTTAATCAGCGTTTCGAGCGTGCTCTTCCCGTCGCCTATCACCTGCGGGAAAACCTTATCAGTTATGGAAAAGATCTGGCCGCGGTCCTCAGCCGGGAACCTAAAGTAGAGAACGCCCGCTTCGTGCGGCCCGGCGGCGTAGCGCTGGAGGAGCACGTGCCGCTGGAAGCGCTCCACATAGTTCACCAGGTCGTCGTCGGAATGAATGATCCGGAAACCGAATCCGCGTTGACCGACGTCCGGCTTGAGCACGAAAGGGTAACTCAGGTTACGCTTCTCTTTAACCTGAAGGATTTGCCGGATCTGATGTGGAACGCTTTCAAACGGAATGAGATGAGTTTCGACGACGGCATCGGGGTGAGCTTGCGCCAGTTCGGCCAGCGTTTGGTATTTCGACTCTCCGATGAGCCCACCCAGATCCATTCCCGGATTTGCGAGTGACGGAAGCGTCAAGCTGCGATACTTGATGGCCAGCAGAGCGTACTTGAACACTACGGGAGCGTAGAAAACCACTGGGGGCCAGAACTCCCATTTGAAGAGCTTTGCGAATCGGCCCTTCAAAGTATCGGCGGTGAGCTGTTTGAGAAGCTTGCGGAAGGCCCAGGCGAGAACTGCCGCGAGAGCAACGGAGGCTGCCAATTTCGCGGCTTCGGACCGGAACATATTGAATCCGGAGATGGCCATCATGCCGACGTGATACGAAAATTCGAACAGGGCAACCACCCAAACCGCGCAGGCCAGTGCAGTGACCGGAAGGAACCGGCGCACGGGAACCTTCAACAACCCCGCGACCAGGTAGGTCGGCAAACGAGTTCCCGGTATGCAGCGGCTGAGGACGAGAGCCACCGCGCCGTGATGTTGGAACCAGGACTCACTCTTGGCGAGGTCGACTTTCTTGCTGAAAAATCGCTTGAACCATGGCCGTTCAAGCATTCCGCGCCCAAAGCGGAGCGCAAGCAGATACAGACCTACGTCGCCTAACCAAATTCCGCCAAAGCTACTGCCCACGGCCCAGGGCAGCGAGACCATCCCATTGACAACCAAAAGCGCAGCTCCCAGCACGGCTACGTCTTCGAGTACGAAGGTGGACGCGAAGATCAGCAGGCCGTGGAGGGCGTTGGATGTCGGCAACTCAGGCTTCCTCCGGATTCCTTGACACCCTTTGTTGGAGAGCAGCCTGATGACGGAGCGTGGACGGCGCAACGCCGAAATTCGGTTCAGTTGCGACGCCGTGAAGCCGCAGCACCATCGCAATTAGAGCGAAGTGATGTATCGTATGGCTACTTAGAGCCTGCAATTCTCGCCCAACGGAAGAGGCAAGCAAGACCCCGGCTTCGGCATCCTCCATGTGGACCGACAGATCGGCATCCATTGGTCGATGTCGCACCAATTCGAGGCGGCTGATTATTGAAACGATGGCCGCTTTGGCAAGTGAGCGCCGCCGTTCCAACGATTCACAGCGCCGACGGGCGTCGTAATCAACCGTCCCACGCTCCAGTCCATCCAGGAAGCATTCGTAGAACTCCAACACGTGCCTCAGATGGCCACCCACTTTGTGTGGAGCCATACCCGCGGGGCTGGTGGTGAAGTTCGTGTCTTCGACCTGTTCCACCAGGAGCAACGCTTGACGCAACCACTCGATGTTCAAGTCCGCGAGTTTGGCGTTCGTCCGCATATCAGAAGAAGATCCCGGTTTGACTCCGGAATATTCCAAGTGAATGCGCCGACTATCTCACACCGATCGATTCAATCGAGTACGTTGATCCGTAGGGGGCACCTTTTCCGAACCTACTATGGCTGCGGGAATCCGAACATCAACCAAGACTGATTGGCTACCCAATGCGGGTACAGTTCCGTCATCTGATCGAACAGCTCATGGTCGGATGTCGCGGTTTTCTGGAGCCGGTCGAAGTCCTGCAGATAATGCTTGGTTTCCTGGATCGTCGAGGGAGAATCGGGGGCGCCGGGCTTCTTGTGGCCGGCGACAACAATCGCCGGGTTCAGCGCCGCTAAGCGGTCGAGCGCCGCGATCCAGTTGTTTCGGCTCTCGTGGGTGGTGTCGCCGACATAAATGCGGCACTGATTGTACACAACGTCGCCCGCGACAATTAGGTCGATTGATGGAACGTAAAGAGACGTCGAATCGGGACTATCGGTGCGGCCCTGCTTGATGATCCGCAGCTCGTGGCCCTCGAGAGTGAACGTGTCGTGCGCATAGGGCTCAGGTGGAACCAACCTGGCGGCCACTTGCCCAGGGAAGAGCCGGCGAGCCAACCGCTCCACCGTGGGAGAGAAAGACATCTGCATCGCGTCCAGCGTCTCAGGTGTTGCGATCGCCCGAGCGCCCGGGAAACGGTCGAGCAGAATGCTCAGGCCGTAAAAGTGGTCAAAATGGGCGTGCGTTATGTAGATGGTCTCCAGGTTGCGGTTGTGTAGCGCGATCCAATCCGCGAGAGCCTCGGCCTCAGCCACGGTCCCCATGGCGTCCACCAGCACCGCGTCGTATTCGCCGAAGATTAAAGTCGACGTGATTGGGTCAAAGCCGAACGGTTCGCCGAAGGGCTTTGGCCGCTCACCGACCATGGTCTTTCCCGGGGCAGTAAAAACGTTGACACCAAGTGTGTTCAACGCGATTGGGGGAGTCGTGCGCGGTGCCTCCTTCGGTCCATTTGTGCCGTCCATTTGGTACTCCGAGCGCTATCCGTACTTGAGCTCGGTGCTCTGTCCGACCTCGATAATGTAGCCGTCGGGATCGCGGATGTAGCAGCGAATCTCGCCGTACTTGGGTATTGGCTCGGTGATGAACTCGGCTCCCCGACTTTTCCACAACTCGTAGCATGCTTTGATATCCGCAACGCGGATATTCATAAAGCCGTTGATCTTATCCGGGTCGGGGACGCTGAGCGTTACGGTCGGCTTGTCGGGGGTCGGTCCGCCCCCAACGTTGACCAGGAGCCAGGTATTCGCGATCTGAATGTAAGCGGGCGCGCCCTGGGTATCGCCGGTGCTCAGAATGCGGCCGCCGAAGACCTTCTCGTAGAAGCGAGCCGACCGGCCGATGTCGGCGACGGTGAGAAAATGCGCGACTGTGAAGCCCTCGCGCGGGGGCATCTCATAGCTATTCTTTTCGACTTGTACCGCGTTCATGGATGACTCCTTTTCAATTCCATTCATTGATGGATCCCATTCCCAAAAATCGATCGACGACGCAAACTAGTGCAGCAGCGATTCCCAGTTGGCCGGAACTCTCCCGGCAGGTCCAGGCGATGGCTGATCCGCCGGATGCGAATGGGGCGGAAGCAACTCCACACCCTCGATGACGCGCCGGCTCTCGTAATCGTAGAACCAATCCTCACCGGGCTCAAAGCCGGCAATAATCGGATGCCCGGTTGTCGCCGCATGCCTGGACGCATGCTGGCTCGGAGAACTGTCGCAGCAACCGATGTGCCCACACTCCGCACACCGGCGGAGATGAAACCACCAGCCTTTGGGTGACGCGAGGCATTCGACGCACCCGTCGCCACTCGGCTCGGAAGCGGGATTGATTCCGCGGTGGTCTTTTTTCATTTCCAATTTGTCCTTCCGGCCTAGCTCGCGATTTGGCCGAGATAGTAACCGAGCCGATTTTCGACATCACCTGGCTTGTGGAAGCCGCGCGCCATTAGCTCTTTGATCCCCTGCTGCGCGGCAGGCCGCCCGAGCGAAGCGATGCACGCGTCCCACCCGGCGCCGAGCTCGACGTCCGGCGGCAAGCTGGTGTTGACGAGGCGCTTGGTGTTGGCGATCGCCCATTTGTCGAACTTCGCGATGCGGGTCGCGAGGGCATCCACGAACGCATCCAAATCGGCATCGGGAAGGGCGCGGTTCACGTAGCCATAGGCCTCGGCCTGGTCTGCCCTGATATCTTCCGAGCTCAAGAGCACCTCGAGGGCGCGGTTTCGGCCGATGAGGTGGGGCAGCCGGGCCATGGGACCGCCGCCTGCCACCATCCCCACGCCCACCTCCCACTGCGAGAGGATGGCTTTTTCGCGGCTGGCGAAGCTCATGTCGCAGGCCAGCGTAATCTCGCTGCCATTGCCCGTCGCCCGGCCGCGGATGAGAGCGATCGAAGTGACCGGTAAGCGAGTGAGACGCACGAGAAAGTCCGGCCAGGGCGGCAAGCCTGTGGGCCCCGCCGGCATCGAGGTCAGGTCCTCAAGCTTTGCCACGAAATCGGAGTGATTCAGGAAGTAGCCGTCGACCGCGCTGTCGAAGACCACCACCTTGACGTGCGGGTCGGCCTCGAGGGCGTTCATGAGTTCCTGGAACTCCTTGACCATTTCCGGGCCCATTACGTTGATCGGCGGGTTGTCGATCGTGACACGCCAATAGGAGGGCGACCGCCGGGTCATCTGAATCTGCGCGGACTTCGTAAGTGCGCTTGCTGTTGTTGTCATGACATACTCCTGTCTATTCGTTTGTCTCGGAAACCGATTGGTTGATTACTGCCGCGCCGGCCTTGCTGACGATCTCGTCCTGCGAATCCGTGCCGCCCGAACAGCCGATTGCGCCGATAATGGCCCCCCGTTCGATCAGTGGGATGCCGCCGCGAGAGGCGATGATTCCATCGAACGCAAGCAGATAGTTGAGATGCATCAGCTGGATACCGTCCTCGAACTGCTTCGTCTCCCGCCGGAAGGTCGCGGCTGCTCGCGCCTTGTGCTCGGCAATCTGAATGGAGGCGAGCATCGCACCGTCCATTCGTTGAAAGGCAACGAGATTTCCGCCGGAATCGACTACCGCCGCGTTCATCTTCCAATTCCGCTTCTTCGCCTCTGCCACCGCCGCCTGGACGACGGCCTCGGCTCGGTCTAGCGATATCGGTGCGCCATACGGAGTGTCGAAAGGAATCTTTTCGGGTACAAAATCGAGAGGATTTGTTTCCGCCGGCTGCAGCGCTCGGGCCGCAGCAGTGGCGGTTCCTGATTTCTCATTTGACATATGTTCTCCTTCCAGTGGCGCTCCGGCGCGTTCACCTCTTGCCGTACGCCGTGAAAATATAATCCTTGGTGGCCACGCCCGTGTGGCACGCGAAGCCGCAACTGACGGCGCCGGTCGGATCGGGCTTGAACGTGTCCGAAGCGGGATCATAGTCAAACGCGGCGTAGGCCCATCCCTTGGTGTCCGGGAATCTCCTGCTGTTTTTCTCGATAAAGAAAACGTCTTGCAACACGTCCGGTATCCTCACTGAAAAAGGCGCTTCCGTGCTCTTCTTCGGCTTCCACTCGATCTTTGCGATCTTGGAGCCCTCGGGGAAGGGCTTGCCGTTGCCGGGAACGCCGGCCCGGTAGGCCTCGATCATCGTGGGATTTGCCACCTCCACCTTGAGCAGGTCGTCTGTTTGGCTAACGGCGACAACCTGCCAGTTCTCATACCCCCGGAAGTCGGAGAATGCGAGCCCATTCGGCACGCGCACCGTGTATTTGTCCTGCGCGGAAAAGGCGCTGACGCTCAGGATCCCAAAGGCTATTCCAGCTGAGGCTGCTGCGAGGACTCGAAAACCGCGTGAACCCAACAAAGGCTTCGTAGACATAACTTCCTCCTGCTCGATAGAATGCATGCTTCGGGCCAGGTTTTCCGCTCCGTCCGACATGCCGGGACCTACCGTGATTTGAGCGACTTAGCGCGATCTTTGTAGGATCGGGCCGTGTTCGCGCCCTATCCGATGTCGGACGATTTGACGGCGGGCGGACACTGCCGGTGAGCGACGAGTTCATACCACCAACAAAATTTTTCCGCTGCCACCCTTCTCTGCCGCTGCTTGAGCCTCTGCCGCTTCACTGAGAGGCATGGTCCGGCTGATCGGGATTTCCAGCTTGCCATCGCGCACCGCTTCGGCCATGAATTCGAGCGTCTTCCTGTCGAATTTCGAGAATACGAACGCTACCTTTACAGCTGGGTATTTCGCGGCGTTTTCCGGCGTGCCGGCGACCGAAGCAAACACCCCTCCCGGCTTTACCTTGGCGATCAGCTTCTCCGCGGTCTTTCCGCCGACCGTGTCCGCGACCGCATCGAGCGGCGGGAGATTCGCAATTGCGGTGTCGTCGTCGGTTGCCACCGCCTGATCCGCGCCCACGGTCTTCGCCTCATCCAACTGCCTCTTCAAAACCCCGGCGATCACAGCCGCCCCGTTTTGCTTCGCCGTGAACACCGCCGAACGCCCAACACTCCCGACAGCACCCACAACCATGACCGACTGGCCAGCTTTGACTTCCGTGGCGGAACTAAGCTGGTTGCCGGTCACGGTGACCAGCGGCAGCGCCGCGGCCCGGATCAAATCGAGTCCCTTGGGGATCTTCGCCAAGACCGATGCTTTTATGGCGCAGAGTTCGGCGTAAGTATTGTCCGCCATAGAAAAGACCTGGTCGCCGACGGAGAAGCCTTCCGCTCCGGGCCCAATCTTGATGACAGTCCCCGCGACGTCGACTCCTATAAGGCCTGGGAACTGGAGGGGATAAAAGTCCTTCGTTAATCCGGCACGCCGCTTGTAGTCGATCGGATTCACGCTCGCGGCGGCGACCCGCACCAGCACCTCGCCCGCGCCGGGCACAGGATCGGGATAGGTCTCAAACTTCAGGACTTCCGGACCACCATATTGGTGGACAACAATCGCTTTCATATTTCCTCTCCTATCACAGATTTCATCTCCTCTTTTGAGGATGATTGCCAAGGTCGCGCCACGACGTTTCCGCGGGGTTGACATCGTAATAGTTTGCAGCTTTCTCGATGTTCGCGAACGCCAAGGCACGGTCGGCATCGGAGACGTCGATCACTTGATCGAACCGCGCGAGGGCGTTTCGGACATGTTGTGCGTCGGTCAGTGGTTCTTTACGTTGCTTCGGAAATGCATAGACACTGTCCGGAAGGTCACTTTGCGTCGTGAGCCGTCCGTGTTTCTCGTGAGGTTTCCAGGTCGCTTCGGGCATATGTTTGCTACGCTTTCATGGCACCGCGAGTGAAAGCAATGGAGTGGCCATCGCTAAATCGCTGAAAACCCGCAGGGTTGCGCGCCGGTCGATACTCACGTGTCCGCAATGCGAGTCGATGGTTCGACAGACCGCCGGGGGTACGCTAGTACGCTAGCGCTCGACGCCGAAGATGCCGACTCTCCACGCGATGAGGTCATCGACGCTGTATCGACCCGGCCCGGAGAAGACCAGCCAAGCAAGGATCAAAATGTATAGCACCTCGGGGAGGTACAGGAAGTCGTCGAGCCAGGCAAGAACACCTCTCGCCTGGATGCTGTGGATGCGATTGGTGGCGACCGCGACGATCATGTCTCCCATAAGCGTTGCCGCGCAAAGCGGCGTGAGGAACCCCAGCGCCAGTCCTGCCCCACATGCGAATTCGACAATGGACACGAGGAGCGCACTCGCCCTCGGGAACGGGATGTGCGATTCGACCATGGTCTGCTGGACCACGCCGAACTCGGCTCGGACGAACAGCTTGGTCCCGCCTGAAATACAGAAGAAGATGCCGATCAGGATGCGGGCGGCGGTCACTGGCATCCATTCCCCGGCGCGGAGCATCCTCGATATGTCGTGGATCATGTGCGTCATCCAATAGCCTCCCCACACAGCTTCGCTAGCCCACAGCCATCCCGCCGCCAGCCTTAGGGTCGTTCTTGCGAACCATAAAGGAAAGCAGAAACATGATGCTCGCCGCGATGGTCAGCAATATAAACGTGTCGATATAGGCGAGGGACACTGCTTGCCCACCCACGAATCGGTAGAGCAGACCGTAGGCCAGCCTGGGTGCGTCGGCAGCGTCAACGCCGGAGTGCACCAGTTGCAT
>Ga0326727_10023312_pt1 | contig 11827 bp, 7 predicted proteins | sample MB2enrmetagenome_FD_207643 | JGI IMG/M metagenome (GOLD analysis project Ga0326727, IMG submission 207643) | Lab enriched peat soil microbial communities from McLean, Ithaca, NY, United States - MB29MY | ecosystem: Environmental > Terrestrial > Soil > Wetlands > Peat | place: USA: New York... | reverse complement strand
GTTTGAAGCAATTCCTGGAATCGCGCCGTCTGATCTCCCATCCCGCAGCGAACTGCTCCAGCTTCTTTCGCGACTCGATCGATTGGTTCATGCTCTCGCCGCCCTGTAATGAGAACGCTGATGGTAGAGACGGGCAGGTCGCGGGGACCAGCGCGTGTATACTCTTCACTGCCAGAACGACGGAATGGAATTCCGGCAGGTAATCCCGGGATGGAGGGTGGATATTAAGGTTGACCAGCTTTCCGCGGCAGACTTCCAAAAGCCAAAGGATGAACTGCGGAGCCAGTATCCCAACCCCCCGCTTCTTTCCATGTCAGCCTTGCATGGACAAGGCATCCCGGCGTGGCTGGAATCTGTGCAGAAGCCAACTCCGGTGGGTCAGAAGATAGCAGGCGTTGACTATGACACCTACGCCGAAGGGGAAGCGGTATTGGGTTGGCTGAATGCCACCGCATCTCTTTCCCCCAAAGAGCCCATCGACTGGGGGGCATGGGGTCTGGGACTCCTGGAGGGTTTACGACAGACCTTCTCCCGCAAGCGTGCCGAAATCGCCCACATAAAAATGCTGGTGGTTTCTGCAAGTAACCAATCGCTGAGCGCCGGCCTGACCAGTTCACAAGGGAAAGCAACCCTGCGTGGCGAGATTTGCGGGGATTCTCCGATGACTCTGGTCTTCAACGCCCGTGTACAAATGCCACCGGAAGACATACAGGCCGCAATCGAGGAGCACCTCAAGTCTGAATGTGGGGAGACAATTCAGCTCCAAATCACCGCCATTCAAAGTCTCAGCCCTGGAAGGCCGCAACCGCTGCACCGGTACGCGACAATCGTTTAGAAGAGAAGAACGGATAGGAATTTCCCCTTGAAAGGGCGGCTCTACCGCAAGCCCAGCCCCTACGAGACGCTCAGCGTTTCGAGAGGAATCCGATGCCCAATAACGTCACGGCCATAAAATGCTTGACGTCATTCCAGCTTTTGCGTAATATCAATTCGTCTATGCCTTCAATTCTTGCTCAACGTTGTTGTTGTCGCCCTGCGCCCTGCGTAGGCTGTTGTCAGCCTTTCTGTAACTAGCCGACCTGGCGAACGTTGAGCAGGAACATTCCCTAAACATCCTAGCAAGCAATACCCTGTTTCTTCTCTCGTTTATAGGCCGGCTCGAAGCAACTGCCCGCAGCACATGGGGTGGAAGCCTTTCTGAACTCATCCAATAGTCGTCGAATTCCCGTCCGGTTTAGGGACGGCAAACAACCAGGGCTCACAAAAAATCCTACGGAAACGCCGGCTAACCGCATGCCCTGCCCCAACGGAGGAGACAGAATAGAAATGAGAAAGCAACGTTTTGGTTCAAAGATACCTTCTGTGATTTCTGCGCTGAGACGATCAGGCGCCAGCACTGCGCAGCGTCCCTTTGCACGATGGATGACTTCCCTACCGGCGTTACTTCTATTGATGTCCCTGGCCGCCCCGATGGTTTGGGCACAGGGTGAGGCCTCCATTTCGGGCAAGGTTACGGACGCCAGCGGCAGCGCCATCCCCCATGCCAGCGTCAAGATCATCGATGCTGAGAAGGGCTCGGTCCGGACAACGGGAACCGACGAAGCCGGCAATTTCTACGCGCCCTTTCTGGCGGTAGGGAATTATCGCGTCACTGCCGAGAAGGACGGCTTTAACAAGGTGGAGCAGGAAGTGACCCTCGTCCTTGGCGAGCGGGCCAATCTTGATTTGACGCTCGCCGTTGCCACGGTTCATCAGGCGATCCAGGTGGAAGCGGCTGCATTTTCCGGCGACGTGAGCACCGCCGACGTGTCCGGACTGGTCAGCGAACGCCAGGTAAAAGACCTGCCGCTGAACGGCCGGAGCTACGACCAGCTTCTCACCTTGAACCCCGGCGTCATTAACTACACGTCGCAGCGGTCGGGCGGCACCGGCACGTCAAATTCAGTTGTCGGCAATATGTTTGCAGTTTCGGGCCACCGCCCACAGGAAAATCTTTACCTCTTAAACGGCGTGGAATTCACCAGCGCTTCGGAGATCAATAACACGCCGGGAGGGGCGAGCGGGCAACTTCTGGGCGTGGACGCCGTGCAGGAATTCGCCCTGGTGAAGGACACCTATGGCGCCGAGTATGGGAAACGTCCTGGCGCCCAGATCAATATCGTTACTTCTTCTGGCTCCAATCAAATCCACGGCAACGCCTATGAGTTCATCCGCAACAGCGCTTTGGATGCGCGAAATTTTTTCGACTTTGGGCAAATTCCTAATTTTGAACGGAATGAGTTTGGCGGCTCGCTGGGCGGGCCATTGAAGAAGGACAAGACATTCCTTTTCGGCAATTACGAAGGCTACCGGCAGGCCCTCGGATTGAGCGACCTGACTCTAGTGCCCGACGCCAGTTCGCGCGCGGGAGCCGTGGCCAGCATTAAGCCGCTATTGGGCTTGTGGCCCGTGGCCAACGGCCCGGAACTGCTCACCTCAACGGGTGCGAGTAGTGGAATCGCCGAGGCGTTCAGCAATCCCGGCCAGCATATTCGCGAGGATTTTGGCACCACCCGGCTGGACCAAACCATCTCCGATAAAGATTCCTTTGCAGCGGTCTATACCATCGATGACAGCGGAGCCCATTCCCCGACCGCCAATCCTTTCAGTGTGACGGATGTTTTCCTGCGTGAGCAGGTGGCGAGCTTGAGCGAAACTCACATCTTTTCACCCAACTTTATCAACAAGGCCACCTTCGGATTCTCCCGCGGTGGCTTCTATTTCAACAGTGGAGTTGACGGAACTGCTGCCGCTGTTCCGGGCGGATGGATTCACGCGGGTCAGCCGGTTGGCGCGGTGGTGGTCGGCGGCGGTACTACCCTGAACGGTGCGTCGCAATTCACCAACGGCGGCACCAATGCGGGAAGCAATCTCTCGGCGGTGCGCAACCTTTTCACAATTTCCGACCAGGTCAGCATCACCCACGGCAAACACTTGATCACGGCGGGCGGGTGGTTCCAGCGGATCCAATCCAATAGCAATCTACTCCAAGATCAATATGGTCAAGCTTCCTTTTCCAACCTCGCCGGCTTCCTGGCAGGTACCGTGAGTACATGGACCTATGCTCCCTCATACACGCCGCTGGGGTGGCGATCGCTCGAGGGAGCATATTTCGCGGAGGACGCCATCAAGCTGCGGCCGAGCTTCGAGCTTCGCCTGGGTTTCCGGGGTGAATTCACGAACGGCTGGAACGAGGCTTACGGTCGGGCGGCGAACTATGTGGCCGGCTCGAATGGAGTGCTCCTTACCCAGCCGGTCATTGGCGGGTCTGCGCTCTCCGTAAATAAGGCGAAATTTCTTCCCGAGCCCCGAGCAAGTCTGGCGTGGTCTCCCTTTGGCTCCAAGAAAACCGTAATCCGAGTGGGGGGTGGTATCTACTACGCGCTGAACGACGCGCTGGATTACCGCCTGGACCAGGTCGCTCCCTTCAATACCGTCTTTGCGGACAAGACCATCAAGTTTTCGAGCATCGGTCCGGCCGCGACCTACACGGGGGCAAAAATCGTTCCGAGCGGCGTGCAACCCAACCTTCAGACGCCGGCGGTTGAATCGTATACTTTCAGTATCCAACAATACCTGTCTCCTAGTACCACCCTCACCCTCGCCTACATTGGCGATCATGGATATCACGAGATTTCTTCCATTGACGCCAACGTTCCGTTTCTCACGATTTGCCCGGCTTCGCCGTGCCCGGCAGGGTACCCTGCGGGGACCTGGTATAACTCCTCCACGGCGGCTCTGGCCAATCCGGCGCTGACGAACTCCACCCACTGGTACTCCGAAGGGGTCAGCTCCTACAACGCTCTGGAAGTGGACGTCAACCATCACTTCAGCAGCGGCCTGCAATTCCGCGGGGTCTACACCTACGCAAAGGCTCTCGACAACGGCGACAGCTTGAACACCAGCGTGGCGACGAATTCACCCGCTTTTGCTGCCAATCCTCTTGATCTGAGCGCGGACTATGGCCGGGGATCGTTTGACATTCGCAACTCTGCAGTCGTCAATGCCACCTATGACCTTCCGTTTGGAGAGGGCAAGAGGTTTAAGGGCGGCCCTTGGGCGAATCGGTTGGCCGGAGGATGGCAGCTCAGCGCCATCGAGAATATGCAATCCGGATTGCCGTTCACACCGCAACTGTCCTATAACCCTGCCAATGACGGTGACAGCCGCAATCCGGTGCGGCCGTCGTGGAATCCCGACTTCAGGGGACAGGTAATTGAAGGCGGGGCCAATCAGTATTTCAACCCTGCTGCCTTCATTCAACCCTTGGCGGGCACCTATGGCAATGTAGGCCGCAATATTCTTCAGGGAGCGGGACTGGCAACCACAGACCTCTCCCTGGCGAAGAAATTCGCACTTTCGGAGCGGGTTAATTTGCAATTTCGAGCCGAGTTCTTTAACGCTTTCAACCGGGTGAACTTCAACACTCCGAATCCAGTGGTCTACACGGCAGCCACCGGCGGGCCCTCGCCCACGGCCGGAGTGATCACTTCGACCGCGACCACATCACGGCAAATCCAGTTCGGTGCGAAGTTGCTGTTCTAGAGCGTTTTTAGTTTAAGTGTATCCAGCGTGCCGAAGCCGCAGCCAAGGACGTGCCACGGGCGTCCCGGCCGTGCTCGGGCACGGGCGGGACGCCCGTGGCACGGAATCTTCGCGCGGCACCTGCTAAAGGTAAAACAGGCTCAATCGAGGAATCTTGTAATGCTCGAGCAGGCGGTTCTTAAGGAATCGCCTCTCCAGCAAATCCACTTCCGCCGTTGGCATCTTGCGCCGAAAGGAGACGAGGCCTCGATCCACTTCCGCGCGCAGCTGCGCCAGGACTTCCACTGGCGTCCCGCGCATCAGCGAAGCGTTTAGCTTTTCTTCCAGCGCCGTCAGGTTCCTTTCCGTCTCTTCCAAGTCGCCTGCAGGCTGCCCCTGGGCGCTCGCTCCAAAGGCTTGCAGGGCTGTGGCAGCCTCCGCCAGTTCATCCGCCAGCACCAGCTTCCCTTCTTCCCTTGCCTGCCGGCCCGCACTTTCTACTGCCCCTGCACAGCGTACGAAAAAACGGGTAATCTCGTCCGCCGAGAACGGCGCTTGAGTGTCCGGCTTTGCGGCGCGGGGAGTTCCTCCCTGCGCCACCGCGGAGCGCGATTCTTCCACCGCGCGGAAAACTTCCTGCGAGCAATACGCCAGGGTGTTTACCTTGCGATAGCTCCGTTTTCCCGCCTTGAATTTCTCAAAGGAGCGTTCAATACCCGCCAGCACCGCTTCCAGCGGGAACCCTTGTTCCTTCCAGGATTCCACCAAAGCCCAATCGAGCGGGGAAAGCAAAACAGGCTCGGAGCGGCACGCGCGGAATTTCTCCTCGATTTCGGTGAAGTAATTGAAATAGTTTTCCACGGTAAGTCCAGGTGCCAGGTGTCAGGTATCAGGTGTCAGGGGAAGAGCAGCTGATAGGTGTTAGGTGACAGGTGACAGAAAGAAACACTCCAGGTAAGACTTCCGCTTTTCCTGACACCTGGCACCTGACACCTGAAACCTAGCCTCACTTCCTCCGGGCCGCTGTCTGGTTTCGGTAGTAGATAATGCGCAGGCCGTCCAGCGTCAAGGAAGAGTCTACCGTCGGCTTATATTTGGACGCGCCCGCCACCAGCGGGGCCTGGCCTCCCGTCGCGATGACGCTCTTCGGTTTTCCCAACACCGCGCTAAGGCGGTCCAGCATCCCGTCGATTGAGTCCACCGCTCCGTAGAAGAGGCCGGACTGAATGCTATTGACGGTATTGGTGCCCATCACGCGCTCCGGCTCGCGGATCTCCACGCGCGGCAGCTTCGCGGTGCGCTGAAACAAGGCCTCCGCCGCAATGCCAATTCCCGGCATGATGACCCCGCCCACGTATTCTCCTTTGGCGGAAATGCAGTCAAAGGTAATGGCTGTGCCCAGATCCACCACGATGCACGGACCTCCGTATTTATCAAAGGCCGCCACGGCATCCGCGACGCGGTCAGCGCCCACCTCTTGGGGAGTTTCGTACAGAATCGCCATCCCCGTGCGCGTGCCGGGCCCCAGAAACTGCGCTTCCATTTTGAAATATTTCCTGGCCATCTCCGCCAGCACATTATTCATGGGCGGCACCACGCTGGCGATCATGATTCCGCTAATGTCGGAAGCCGATAGCTTTTCCAAAGCAAAAAGGTTATGGATCACCACTCCATATTCGTCCGCCGTCTGGTCGCGGTTCGTCGCGAGGCGCCAGAGCGCCCGCAAGGTCGAGCCCTGGTATAAACCCAAAACAGTATTGGTGTTTCCAGCATCGATTACAAGGATCGTAGTGTTGGAGTTGTCCATAGATAATCCCACCTGTACTACTTCACCTCCACGACTTCTCCAGCGACCAGGAAATCCTGGCGGCCGTCGTCGTACTGGATTTTCAGCGCGCCGCTGGGATCCAGGCCGGTGGTGGTGGCCAGCGCTTCGCCCGCCGCGGTCGTCACGCGGACGCGCTTGCCGTGGGCAAACGTTGAAGCCGCCTCCCAGCGCTCGGTGATGGCCTTGTTGCCACTCTTCAGTAGCAATTGATAATATCGCTCAATTTCCCGAAGCAAAGCCACGAGAACCTGTACTCGGGAAATGCCACGGTGCGCCTCCATGCGCAGAGACGTGGCAATGTTTTCGAGAGCCGTAGGCATCAGACTGTGATTCACATTGATTCCGATGCCAAGCACCACGGCGTGCAGGCGATCGACCTCCGCGCTCATCTCCGTCAGAATTCCGCAAACTTTTTTTCCATTTACCAGCAGGTCGTTCGGCCAGCGAATGTCTACCGCCAGTCCGGTGACGGAGCTTACCGCTCTCTGCCCCGCCAGGCCCGCCATAAGCGTTAACACGGGAGCGGCGGCAGGCGCCAGGGGCGGTCGCAGAATGATGGAGATGTAGATCCCGGTACCTCTTTCCGAAAACCAGGTGCGGCCCATGCGGCCCCGCCCAGCCGTCTGCTCCTCCGCCACCACCACGGTGCCGTGCTCAGCGCCATCCGCCGCCAGCCGGAGCGCCACCGCGTTAGTGGATTCCGTGCGAAAGTAATGGACAATATTGCGGCCAATGGGGTGGTCACCCAGTTCCGCCCGCACCATGCTGGGCACAAGAATGTCCGGGATCGTCACCAATTGATATCCTTCCCCCATCACTCCGCGGATTTCCACACCCAACGAGCGGAGATTTTCAATCCAACCAAATACCTTGAAACGCGTAACACCGATCTCCGAGGCAATCTTCGGACCCGGCACCACCACCGTGGCATTCTTGACCAGAAGATGAATAAGCTTGTCAACCCTGCGATCGGTGCTTTCCGTGGCCATGGGCACACCAGATCAGATGTCAGGTGCCAGATATCAGGTGTCAGGTGCCGGGTAGCAGGGACCGGGTTCTGTAGGCTGGATGCTAAGGTTTGGTTTTTCCCCGCCCCTGGCACCTCGTCCCTGTTACCTAACACCTGACACCTGAAACCTAAAGCGGCTTTATCCGAAAATTGATATCGACTGCCGCCGCAGAGTGGGTGACAGCGCCCACCGAAATATAATCAACGCCCGCTTCCGCGTAAGCGCGAATATTGCTTGCGTCGATGCCGCCGGAGACCTCCAGGCGGACGCGACCTGCCGCGCGCTCAACGCATTGCACAACTTCTTTAGGCGTCATGTTATCCAGCAGTACTCCGTCAGCGCCGGCCTGGATGGCATCCTCCAATTCTCCCAGGGAAGTGATTTCCACTTCCACATGGTAACCCGCCGGGCGCTGCTGGAGGGCGCGCTCGACGGCGGTGCGAATGCCACCCACGAGGCGCAGATGGTTCCCCTTGATCAGGATGCCGTCATCCAGGCGCAGGCGATGATTTCTCCCGCCGCCCACGCGCACCGCGTATTTTTGCAGGCTGCGCAAACCGGGTGTGGTCTTGCGCGTGTCAAGAAACTCCGCGGGCGTCCCCGCCAACTCCTCCTTCAAGCGGCGGGCGTAAGTGGCAATTCCGCTGAGGTGTTGCAGAAAGTTCAGCGCCACACGTTCGCCGGCCAGCAGCGGGCCCGCTCCACCGCTGATGATGGCCAGGGCCGTACCCGGGGCAACATCCGTTCCCTCTTCCACTCCGCCCTGCCACTCCAGGGAAGAGTCGAGAATTTCAAAAACCATGCGGGCGATGGGCAAACCTGCCACCACCAACTGCTGCTTGCTGTTAAAAGTTCCTTGTGCCTGCATCGACCCGTTAAGAGTGACGCTCGTCGTCAAGTCGCCCTGTCCCAAATCTTCGGCCAGCGCGTGAAAAACCAGGTCGCGGAGTTCCTCGGAAGAAAAATCCAGGGACTCGGAGGATTCGTCCTCGGCCAGAGGACTAAGATAGCCCACTTTTTAACCCAACCTTTCGAGTGATTCCAAAACTTTTCGGAGATGCTCTTCGGTTTCCTTAAGGCGGTGCTCAGCGCCGCGCACGATTTCCCGCGGCGCGCGCGCCACGAAATCCTGATTACCCAGTTGCGTCCGCGCTTGCTCGAGCTGGTGCTCCAGCTTATGTTTGTCCTTTTGCAACCGGGCACGTTCGGCCTCGTGGTCCACTTTCTCTTCGTGCAGAATGCGCAGATCGAAGGAGGAGCCCGAGCGAACGTCCGGCAGATCTGCCGCCAAACGCCCCCGGGTCAAGTGCATTGCCTGCAAGGAAGACAGCCGCAGAATGGTGTCCTGATGGGTGCGTAAGATCTCCAGCAGGCGCAAATCCTCCGCGGCCACTTGCAGGCTGGGCTTTTGCTTTTGCAAGCCCATCTCCGCCTTGGCGTTGCGCGCCGTAACCACCAACTCCTGAACCTTTTCAAACTGCTTCTCCGAAATGGGGTCGGCTACGCGATCGTAGATCAGACGGAAACTCGTCAAAGAAATAGAATCCCCCGCCCTTCGCTGGGTGAGCAAGTGCCACAACTCCTCGGTGATAAACGGCATGAAGGGGTGGAGCAGGTGCAATGACGCTTCAAAAACGCGCGCCAGGTTGATCCACGCGGGTGGCACCTTCTCGCCGTCCACGGGGCGGGTAATTTCCGGCTTGACCCATTCCACATACCAATCGCAGAACTCGTGCCAGAAGAAGTGATAAATTTTGAATGCCGCCTCGTGGAAACGGTAATCCGTGAGGGCCTCTTCCATTTCGCGGGTCACCGTTGCGAGCCTGGAGAAGATCCAGTGGTCCGCAAGCGCCAGGTGTTCGGCCCCGGCCATAGGTTCAAAACCCAGCGTGGGGATGGGCTCCAGCGCCTGGGCAAGTTGGGTTCGAAGCGCCTCCGGCATTTTCTGGAGGTTCATCAGAATGAACCGCCCGGCGTTCCAAATCTTGTTGGCGAAGGCGCGATAAGACTCGACCTTATCTTCTGAGAAAGCGATGTCCGTGCCCGGCGCGGCGCTGATCGCCAGCGCAAAGCGCACCGCGTCGGTCCCATATTTCTCGGTCACTTCCAGCGGATCCAGCACGTTGCCCTTGGTCTTCGACATCTTCTGACGCTCGGCGTCGCGCACTAACGCGTGGATGTAAAGCTCACGGAACGGCACATCCTTCATGAACTTCAGGCCCATCATGATCATGCGTGCGCCCCAGAAAAACAGGATATCGAAGCCCATGATCATGAGATTGTTGGGATAAAACCGGCGCAGGTCGGCGGTCTCCTCCGGCCAACCCAGCGTGGCAAAGGGCCAGAGGCCGGAACTGAACCAGGTGTCGAGCGTATCCGTTTCTGCCCGCAGGGAAGCGTTAGCGCACTTGGGGCACTGTTGGGGCGTCTGGCGAGCCACGATGATTTCACCGCAGGCATCGCAATACCAGGCAGGAATGCGGAGTCCCCACCAAAGCTGCCGCGAAATGCACCAGTCGTAAATCTTATTCATCCAGTCGAGATAGATCTTCTTATAGTTGTCGGGAGTAACGCGTACTCGCCCTTCTTCCACGACGCGAATGGCGGGCTCCGCCAGAGGCTGAGTTCTCAAAAACCACTGGGTGGAAAGCAGCGGTTCGATGACGGTCTTGCAACGCTGGCACGTGCCCACGCTGAGCGGATAATCTTCGATTTTTTCGAGCCATCCTTGCTTTTGCAGGTCCCGCAGCACGGCCTCGCGCGCCGCGTAGCGATCGAGCCCCTGGTAGGCCTGCCCGGCGTCGGCGGTCATGTGCGCATGCTCGTCAATCACCGAGATGCGCGGCAAATTGTGTCGCTGAGAGATGGCGTAATCATTGGCATCATGGGCAGGGGTCACCTTTACGGCGCCCGTGCCAAACTTGGGATCGACAAAATCATCGGCGACTACGGGGATGATTCGCCCCAGCAACGGCAAGACGATCTTGCGGCCGAGGGCGGAATGGTAACGCGGGTCAGCGGGATTGACCGCCACCGCTGTGTCGCCCAACATGGTTTCCGGGCGGGTGGTGGCTACGGTCAAATGCCCCTGGCCATCCTCAAATGGATAGCGGATATACCACAGGTGGCCGGAGCGGTCCTCGTGTACAACCTCCAAATCGGAAACCGCCGTCCCGCAGCGCGGGCACCAGTTGACGATGTACTGCCCACGATAGATCAGCCCCTCTTCGTAGAGTCGAACAAAGACCTCCTGCACGGAGCGCGTGTACGCAGGATCCATCGTGAAGCGGTCACGCGTCCAATCTACAGAGGTGCCCAGGCGTTCCATTTGCCGGCGAATGGTCCCGCCATTTGCTTCCTTCCATTTCCAGCACTGTTCGAGACCCATTTCGATCCGCAGCCGCTGCCCTTCCCGCTGCCAGGCGCTCTTGGCCTGGGGGCCTTCGAGGCCGGGCAGCGCGGCGCGACCCAGTTCACGCTCCACAATCATTTGCGTGGCGATGGCGGCGTGGTCCGTGCCGGGCAGCCAGAGTACGTTTTCGCCACGCATGCGATGCCAGCGCATCAGGATATCGATTTCCGTGTGCTCCAGCATGTGTCCCATGTGGAGCAACCCGGTAATATTGGGCGGAGGAATCACGAGGCAGAAATTCGGGCGGGTGCTTTCATCCTCAGGCCGATAGAGCTTTTGCGCGACCCAGGACTGGGCCCAACGCGGTTCGATATTTTCGGGCGAATAAACCTTTGGGATTTCGGTTTCCAAATGAACCTTCTCCGGAATAATTCCGTCAATAGATTGAAATAAATAAATATACCGGCTGCGTGATAGTGAGTCAAACCGGCCAGGAGAGTCATCGGCCCACGAAGCAGCACAGGCTGCGAAAAACCTATCGGCAGCGTCATTCCGGATGCGTTGGAGGTGGAGGCGATTGGGGGCTGATCTCAGCGGCAATCTCGTCGGCAAGCCGTCTGGCAATTTTCTCTATAACTTCTGACGGCAAGACGGGAGGCGACATTCTCACCACCACTTTGCGGATGATGGAGTAATAGAACGAATCCCAGTCGAGCGCCGGGAGAGGAGCAGCAGCAACTTCGGCCGCAGGCTCAGGCAGCCGCACTTGCGGCGCGCCATCAGGAGCGGCGACTTCCGTATGGACCGCTTCCGGTGGGGCCTCGGGAGGAGCGGCGTTCGTAGCGTCTAATTCCGGCACCGTCATGGGAGGGGTGATTTCCGTAGGGACGGTTTCCGGCGTGGCCTCAGCAGGAACTTGTTCCGAATAAACCACTTCCGGAGCAACTTCGAGAGGAGTAGCTTCCGAATGGACTGCCTCCGGCGCAGGTTCAGGAGCAGCCGGCTCAGAATAGACCACTTCCGGCACTGATTCAGGAAAAGCGGGTCCCGCGAAAGGAGATCCCTCCCTCGGAG
>Ga0326727_10023310_pt1 | contig 11827 bp, 12 predicted proteins | sample MB2enrmetagenome_FD_207643 | JGI IMG/M metagenome (GOLD analysis project Ga0326727, IMG submission 207643) | Lab enriched peat soil microbial communities from McLean, Ithaca, NY, United States - MB29MY | ecosystem: Environmental > Terrestrial > Soil > Wetlands > Peat | place: USA: New York... | reverse complement strand
CAATCGCCGACTGCGGACCCCAGTGCGACCAGATGCCGAACTTGGCATCGCGAAACCACTCGGGAATGCGGTAGGCGGCGAGCGACTCGCGTGTCGGCGCAAACGGCGCGGCCGTGGCCAACTGCGCGGGAGCAATGCGTGAAAAAACCAGCGCGGAAGAAGCGCCGCCCATCCAATGCAACAGTTTCCGGCGGTCGATTCTCATGACGGCCTATTCCTATCACGCGGCGCTCGTGGGGCGCAATCGGCCGCGCGTTCCGGTAGTGTCCCAATTTGCCCTGTTTTGAAAGGGCACGACTTCAGTCGTGCCGAAAGTACCGCGAAATCTGTGCTGGGCTTTAGCCCCTGAGGGATGGTTCTTGAAAAATCCGACGCAGTGATGAAACAGCATCTAGTAAACTGGCTCATGAGCACAACCAGCAATCCAGCCCACAACGCCGGTGTTGTGCACGCCGAATGGCGTCCCTCGGTCAATCCGTGGATCGTCGCCGTAAGCGTGATGCTGGCCACCTTCATGGTGGTGCTCGACTCCTCTATCGCCAACGTGGCCCTGCCGCATATCGCCGGCAGCTTGTCCGCGTCCACCGACGAATCCACCTGGGTTCTCACCAGCTATCTGGTCTCGAACGGCATCATGCTGCCGGCTTCCGGCTGGCTCTCGCGGCGCATCGGCCGCAAGCGCCTGCTAATGCTCTCCATCCTGGCCTTCACCGCCGCATCTATCCTCTGCGGGATGGCTCTGAACATGCCCATGCTGATTGTGGCGCGCGTGCTGCAGGGCGCGGGCGGCGGCGGCATGCAGCCGCTGGCGCAATCCATCCTGCTCGAGAGCTTCCCGCCGCAACAACACGGCAAGGCCATGGCTGCCTACGGAGTCGGCATCGTGGTGGCGCCGGTCATCGGGCCCACCCTGGGCGGATGGATCACCGACAGCTACTCCTGGCGCTGGATCTTCTACATCAATCTTCCTGTCGGCCTGCTGGCGCTGTTCATGGCCAACCTGTTCATCGAAGATCCACCCTATCTGCGCCACGCGCGCCGCGTAGCCATCGATGGCATCGGCTTTGCGCTCATGGCCGTCTGGCTCGGCAGCCTGCAACTGGTGCTCGACAAAGGCCAGGAAGCGGATTGGTTTGAAGCCACCTGGATTCGCTGGCTGACCGCGCTTTCCGTCGCCATGTTTCTCGGCTTCGTCGCCCGCGAGCTTCTGTGCCGCGATCCCATCGTGCAGTTGCACGCCCTCCTGGACCCCAACTTCCGCATGGGAACCCTCATCACCGGTTTCTTCGGCGTCCTGCTCTATGGCGTTACGGCTTTTATGCCTCTTTTTCTGCAAACCCTGCTGGGCTATTCGGCCATGGACAGCGGCCTGGCGGTGAGCCCGCGCGGGTTGGGCTCCATGCTGGCGATGCTGATGGTCGGTATGCTCATCAACCGCTTCGACAGCCGTGCTCTTCTGGCCTTCGGCATGGCCATCTTCGCTGTCTCCACGTTGATGTTGAGCCGCGTCAACCTGGGCATCGCCATGAGCGACGTGGTCTGGCCGAATTTTTGGAATGGCTTTGGAGGGGGATTTGTATTTGTACCGTTGACCACTCTTGCCATGAGCCGCCTGCGCAAGCAGGAGATGGGCAACGCCGCCGGCATCTACAACCTGGTCCGCAACATCGGCGGCAGCATCGGCATCGCCGCGCTCACCGCCAATCTGGTGCGCGGGGCGCAGATCCACCAGAGTTACCTGAGCGCCCATCTGACCGCCACCAATCCGGCCGCAACCAATGCCGTGCAGGGCCTCGCCTCCCACTTCCAGACCGGAGGCGCCGATGCGGTCCGGGCGCATCGCCTGGCGCTGGGCGCGGTCTACGGCAGCCTGCAGCAGCAGGCCGCGGTGCTGGCCTATGCTGACAACTTCCGCCTGCTCGGTTATCTTGCCCTGGCCTGCATTCCCCTGGTGCTGCTCCTCAAGCGCCCAAGCCACGACTCGCAGAGCAGCCACGAAATGGTGGGCGAATAGCGGCAAGCGTCCGCCACGGATCTGTGCTTCCGCCCGTACCAACAAGACGGGTGCCACGTCCTAAACGCGCTTTGTGCGTTTAGGTTGGAAAAGCACACACCTCGATACGCTTCTCTCAACTCACCGGTCCCAGACCGGCCTCCGACTCCCTCCGAATCCGTACGATCTGCTCTTCCGCATCTGAAATCCTCGTCTTTAGGGCTCCCTCGTCCCCAATGTATCGGATAACTCTCACTTCAGGTAGGCTAAAGGAAGGGAAGCAGCTCAGCCTGTTTTCAGCAATTTAGAGGGAAATCGCAAAAATTGGGGCTTGACGCAGCATCGTAGCCAATAATTACCGATTCAATTTGCGGCGACGCAGTCCGGCCAACGCGGCCAGCCCGCTGACGAATAAAGTAATACTGGCGGGTTCGGGCACTGTCGACGGTGGCGCCGGTATTAAGGTTGTGCTGAGGTCGGTCGTAGACGATGCGATCTCGGTCGTAATCACAAGTGATGGCCCGTACATTTCCGCGTCCGCCTCCGACGTGAGGTCCGACATTAGGAACAATTCATCGCCGGCTGGAACCACACCCAAATCGAAGGAACCCGTCTGCGTGTCGTCACTCAGTGAAAGGGACGCAAAGTGGTAGTTTTGATCGTAGGAAAGGCCGTTTCCTCCCCAGGTTTGTAACAAGGCGCAACCGCTTTGGTACCCGTAGCTGCACTCAAGGGCGTATCCCATAAGTAAGAAGGGGTACCCGAACGAGACATCTTGTGCGCTCGCGGTGTTCGACGCGGGAAGAACGCCCCAGACGTAGTTCAGAGTCGAACTTGCCTCCGAGCGCCCGTCCATGGCGAGATTTTGGCGGGAGTTCTCATAGGTGTAGTTGAGGGTTACGTCATACGAGTCGCCCGGATTCCCGCTGACGCCGTAAATTGTTGCCCAATCCGCATAGCCGGTATTCGACAGGGTCGACCCATAGTCCCAAAAGGAAATCGTCCCCTCCAACATACTCCAGGAAGGCGCTGCGGCCATTGCATACTCGTTATACCCCGCTACGTTGGCATAGCCTTGCTGTTGTACTGTCGCCATATCAACGCCGGCAGCCTCACAGAGCTCCATGGCGGGAGTCATTTCAAAACCTGAGGGTTCGTTCTGGGTTCCGCCTATAGCGGTCCAACTGGAGACCAGCGTGAAAGGATCGCTCACCCCAAGCCGAGGCATTGCTACGATGACCGCGAGGATAGTCGCTAGAAACAGCGCCTTCGAAGACATGAGGTTCTTCATGTCAGCCTGCCTTTCCCCATCTCCTGTAGTTTCCAGGAGATGGCTGGCAGCCCGCGGTGACTGCCGCGTTTTGAAAGGGCACGGCTTGAGCCGATGAGCAAGGTATTGGGCGGGTTTTCGGCTTTCAAAACGGGCTGCTAGGGCCCGAATTTCCATCTGCAGAAAAACAGAAACAATCATACGCCTCATTTGCCTGTTCGGAAGATTGGGGGCAAAGATTTCTTGTCTCCAAAAGGAGGTTCCGCACCCGACCTGACCTTCTGGTATGTACCTCTTTTGGTATTTGCCTCAGAAAGTGCGCAGATGCGGGGGGACTGCGGCAGCGGTCGGCGAGGGTTGGGACTTCGCGGCATTCGAAGTAAATCTCCCGGTTGATCTGCATCAGAAGCTGGATTGCTTGGACTTGAGCTGGATTGCTTGGACTTGCGAGTTGCCTGCGGAAAACAAGCCGCCCACATGGACGAATTCATCGGTCAGATATTCGATGGCGTGGCCGAGAAAGTCGAGGGGCCCGTCCGGCATTCGGCGAGCTGCGCCTGCGGCGAGAATTGCCACGGTTCGCGGCTGCAGCGAAATTTGAGGCTGGTGCTGGATGCGTATTTCTAGTTGACAGGGAGCCCATACGGGCCCCATCCTAAGCGCGTCTTTTACGTTTAGTGTGGGAGCGTATAGACCTCAATACGCCCTTCTCAACTCACCAAGAAAGCGGGTGCCCCTGGTCTCGATTCTGAGACCAGGGAAAGCACGACACCCACCGCTACGCTTCCGCCCGCACCAGCAAACAAGTGATGTTGTCGTGGCCGCCGGCATCGTTGGCGGCCGCGACCAGCCGCGCGCACATTTCCTTGAGAGGCAGATCGAGCTTCAGCAGCCATTCAATCACCGCGTCGGAGAGTTCGCGCGTGAGGCCGTCGGAGCAGAGCAGGAAAAGATCGCCGGGCTCGGTTTCGAGCTCAAAAACATCCGGAGTTACGCAACTTTGCGTGCCTAATGCGCGCGTGATCACGTTCTTGAACGGCGAGCGCTGCGCCTCCAGCGGGTCCATGCGGCCCAGGCGCACCTGCTCCTCCACCAGCGAGTGATCAAGCGTGATCTGCTCCAGTCTGGAGTTGCGCATGCGGTAGCCGCGGCTGTCGCCCACGTTGATCATCCAGCCGCGCCGCTCCTCGGCCAGCAGCGAAACCAGCGTGGTGCCCATGCCGCTCAGGTTGCGGCTGTTCCGCGCGCGCATGAAGATGGACGCATTGGCGCTGGCGACAGCCGCTTCGGCGTCGTCCACGAGCGCACGGGCCGCGTCGCGGCTGGTGAGCAGGCGCATCATCTCGTCGACGGCGAGTGAGCTTGCAACCTCGCCCGCAGCCGCGCCGCCCATGCCGTCGCAGACCACGTACACTCCGTGCTCGACGGAAAAACCGAATGCATCCTCGTTGGATGGGCGCTTGCGGCCACAATCGGTGACCGCCGCGGCCGCATAGTGCGCAACTGCCGTGGACAAAAATACCCCCGTCGCTCAGTGTACCTAAAAACAGGGGACAAGGGACCAAGGGAACAAGGGAACAAGAAGACGAGGAACAAAAAGACACAAGGGAACACGGATCGGGAATAAGCCTTCAGCCGTCAGCTTTCAGCTATGAGCCAAAACGAATCGCGGAAGCTGAAGTCTTAGTGCCAGGAGCTGAAAGCTGATAGCTGAAAGCTCACTTCGCCGCCGGCGGCGCAGGCAACTCGAACACCTGAATGGCCCCGGCATTCAGCAAAGCCACGCGCCGTCCCGAGGGCGAGATGGCCACATTGCCGCCGGCATCGAAAATGGGGCTGAGCGGCGAGACCAGCGCGATGTCGCCGGTGGCTGCATCGAAGACCGTCACCGACTGCTCCTTCACGTCCTGGTTGTCCATGGGCGCAAAGGCGCTCACCGAGCGGCTGGTATCGAGTGTCGTCCAGGCCAGGCGCGCGCCGTTGGGCGCCACGGTCAGTTGCGGCCACACCTCGGTCGACGGCGCCTGCGAGATCCACAGCGTTCGGCCTTCCGTCGTCATGGCCACCAGTTTTTGTGCGCCATCGGAGTTGCATCCGACGATCAGAATCTCGTTCTCTGAAAGAAAGCTGTCATCCGGGTCGCAGGTCGACTCCACGCTGCCCAGCATCTTGCTGCCGCCGGTAAAGTAGTTGAGGTTCAGCTCCCACTCCACACCCTGGCCGCGCAGGTTTTCAAGATACCCCGTCGCGTTGATGGGCAGATGCACGGCCGTGCGCGCCCGGCTTACCAGCATCACCTGGCCCGAATCGCGGCGCAGGATGCGTACCACCAGCTCCGGGCGGCCTTCCTGCCCGGATTCTGAGTTCTCATCCGTAGTCACCGTGGCCGTGGCCGTTTCGGAGCTGCCAGCTTGACCAGGCTTTGGGGCAGCCACCGGCTCGTGCGAGTTCGTCACCAGATACTGCTGCGCTGGATCGAGATCGATCCATAGCAGCGGGCCGGGAAAGTCGAGGTACGGCTTCAACCTGAGCGTAGCGTCGCCCTCAAGCAGATTATTGCGGTCGCGCACCAGAAAATGGCCGTTCTTGAGTGGCCAAAGGTAGCGCACGCGGTCGTGCACGGTCCACAACGCCTCAGCCTCGACCGTGCCCTGCGGCAGCTTGAGCACCAGGGCGCGTATCTGGCGCTCGTCGCCTTCCTCGCCGCCCTTGGGGTCGCGGTGGATGAGCCCCGGCACGCGAAAGGTGAACAGCAACCGGTCCTCGTCGAGGAAATCGAGCGAGACCAGGGCGTTGCGCGCGCCCAGGTAGATGGCGCCGGGCGCGGCGAAGCCCAGCGGTCCGAGAGAAATGCTGCATGCCGGCGCCAGGGATGGCTTCTCGGGAAAACGATTGGCAAGGAACCGCTCCCTGACCGGGGAATCGACCTGCGGAGCAGGGCCGATTCCATTCTGCGCCGCAAGCGAGTGCACAAAAAAACCGAGCGCTCCGGCCGCGGCCAAAGCCGTTGCCATTCCAAGCACGCTCCTCGCCCTCACGATTCCCCGCACCTTCGCCACCGAACAGTATTCTCGCCGATGCGGGGTTGACGGTGAAAGCCGGCGCGACTCTAATGATCGTACCGTGCGCGTTTTCCCAGGCAAGGAGGTGAAACGTATGAGCCGTACTTCTGCCCGGTTGCTCTACTGGTCGCCGAGAATCCTCACCATTGCATTTGCAATCTTCTTAAGCCTTTTCGCGCTGGATGTATTCGAGGAGTTTCACGGCTGGCGGCGTCTGACGCTCGCCTTTCTAATCCATCTGGCTCCGGCATTGATCGTTGTTGCTGTGCTCGTTGCCGCCTGGAAGTGGGAGTGGATTGGCGCGGTGGTCTTCGCGCTGCTGGCGGCGTGCTATGCGTGGAATGCGGTGCACAGGCATTTTCTCAGCTGGCCGATCTTCCTGGGGATCCCTTTGCCGCTGCTTGCGATTGCCGGACTGTTTCTGGCGAATTGGCTCCAGCGCGCGACACTGCGCACCGCTCTTTGACCCTTTGAGCAAAGCGCGCCGCTTTTTTTTCGGCACGGCTATTGAGAACTGCGTCAGTAGTGTTCCAGAAGCCGCGCCGTAGGCGCAGTGCTTGTTAGCCCCGCGCTTAAGCGTGGGGAAAGAGGTTTCCATAATTGCACTCCGGAGTCCCGTAGGGACGCAGGACATTTCTTTTGAAGGGTCCTGTAAAGCCCCGCCGATTCAAGATACTTCTCATGCATCGCCTCGCTCATGCGATTGCAATGTTGCATCGCGAAACCGCCGCGCGGCCGCATGTGCGACAGTAGAAAAAGAATGGTAGCGCAAGATTCGGCGAGCGGGCAGATCAGGTTTTTGGGCTACGGCGCATGCGCCCTGGCCGGAACCCTCTGGGGCACAGGCTTTTACTGGGGCAGGCTCGCGCTCGACGAGATGAATGTGGAGCACATGGTGCTCTACCGGTTTCTCTTTGCCTGCCTGGGCATGGCGCCCGTGATGCTCGGCCGCCGCGCGCATTTAACTGCCCGCGAAGGTCGAACCATGCTGCTGACCGCGGCCTTCGGCATTCCCATCCAGTTTCTTCTGCAATTTCACGGCCTGGTGCTGACCACGGTGAGCCACGCTTCTCTCATGGTGGGCGCGATGCCGGTGCTGCTGGCCGCGGCAGCCGCCATCTTTGCCGGCGAGCGGCTCGATTGGATCGGCTGGCTGGCCTTGTGCGCCTCCACGGCCGGCGCGGCCATGGTGGTTCTGGGTGGCGACCGCTCGACCACCGGTCGCGAAACCCCCTCGCTCCTGGGCGACCTGCTGGTGATTGCATCGCTCCTCGTCGCCCTGGCCTGGATTCTGCTCAGCAAAAAGTTGATGGAGACGCACAGCCCGCCGGTAGTCACCGCATACACCATTTACTCGGGCACGTTGATGCTGGTGGCCTGGAACATCGGTTCCTGGCTGCTGGCGCCCGTGACCCACCAGAAGATCGAGCCCATGCCGTTTTTGCACGTCAGCCTGACGGCCTGGATTGCGCTGGCCATCAGCGGCCTGCTGTGCACCGCGACGACCACCCTCTTGTGGAACTGGGGCATCCATCACGTGCCTACCTCGCGCGCCGGCGTCTTCCTCAACATCGAGCCGGCCCTCGGTTCCATCCTCGGCGTGGAACTGCTGGGCGAGCGCCTCGGCCCCTACGCATGGCTGGGCGGCGCGCTGATCCTCGGCGCAGCCATCACCCTCACCACGCGCGGCCACGAGCCGGAACCAGCGGTAATCCTGGAGTGAAAAACAGCGGTGTTAGCGGAGCTAGCGGTGTTAGCGGTGTCGGCAGTCCCAGCCCCGTTAACCCGTCAACTTGCTAACCCGCTGCCTCGCCGGCCCTTTCACTCCCCCGGCTTGTGCGGCAGAATCTCCGGCGGAGCCACCTCGATCCACTTCGCCTTCGCCGCATCCGACCGGCACTCCGACCACAAGGCGTAAATCTCCCGCCGCGGCACCAGCGGCGTATCCACCAGCACCGCGCTGCCACCGTCGGCGCTGGTGTATCGCGCGCGGCACCAGTGCACAAAGGGCTCATGCTGCCGGCCCTTGCGCATCGTGAACCAGTCGATGATCTCGTGCGGCGATTCCCGGTGCACATCTTCCGGCGTCCACCAAAACCGCACCGGGCCCTTGGGCGAGAACTTCTCCTCGAGGCACGTGCCGCCTCGTTCATGCATGGCGCGCACAAACTCCGGCCACGCGATCAGCCTTCCCCGCGACTTCATCAGCAGCCGCAGCTTATGTTCGCGATGCATCCGCAGCCATCGCGCCGCAATCGTGTAGGGAATCGCCAGACACGCGCCCACAAACAGCACAGGAATCATTGCCACGCCCAGCACCGCGCCCATCGCAGTGGACGATGGCCTCTCCGTACTCCCTGTTCCCTGCCTCTGCATCGTCTCGGCTCGTGTCGCTTATGGTTTTGCCGCCGACTTCGGCGGCGCAACCACATAATCGTCGCCCACGCGCCCCAGAATCTGCGCCCGCCGGTCCGTCAACAGCTTCAGCCGTTGCGTCACTTCGATAAATTCCTTCTTCTCGTCGCCCATCAGCCCCGCGCTTCCCGCCGCCTTCTTGTTCAGCGCATCCAGCCGCGCCTCGAGCGGCGGAATCTCGCGGTCGATCAGCTTCGGCCTGATCGCCGGCTTCTTTTCACGCCCCGCAGCCATTGCGTTCCGGTTGTTGTCCTCCCACACTGGCAACATGCCCACATGCCCCAGTTCCACGCGCACGCCGGCCGGCCCGTAGTCCCGTTTCACCGCCGCAAACAATCCGATCATTTCGTCCCGCGGATCGCCATTTGAATCCGGATTCAGCCCGTCCACATAACTCCGCGACTGATTCGACAGAAAATTGCCCAGCGAATAAAAAATCACCGTGTCGCGCCCATCCTGCGTCTTGTAGGTCTCCATCGGTTGCAACACATGCGGATGCGCGCCCACAATCACCGTCGCTCCGGCCTCCAGCATCTTGTGCGCCAGGTCCACGTCCTCGGGCCGCGGCGCCGTCGCGTACTCAATGCCCCAGTGCACGCTGATCACCAGCAGATCGCACTCGGCCCGCGCGGCCTTCACCGCCGCCAGCACCGTGGCCTCGTCCGCTCCCGGCGCGCCGTTGGCCTCGCCCGGATAGGGATAAAAATTCACATGCGGCTGATCGTCCTTCTCGGGATTGCGGTTGCCGTTGAGCCAGCGCGTCATTCCCAGCCAGCCTACCTTGATGCCGTTGGCCTCGGTAATCACCGGCTGCCATGCCGTCGCCGCGTTGTCGCTCGTCCCGGCGAAGAGCAGTCCCGCCTCTTTCAGGTGCTCGCGGCTCTCCGCAAACCCCGCCCAACCCTGGTCCATCACGTGGTTATTGGCAAAAGAAACGATCTTGATCCCGCTCGCCTTCAGCGCCTGGGGCAATTCCACCGGCGCGTCGAAGAGGAACGGCTTGGTCCCCTTCGAATGCTCGGGCGCCACCGGCGTCTCCAGGTTGACGAATCCGAAATCCGCGCCCTCAAAGACGTCGGCCACATCGGCAAATAGCGCCGCCCATCCCGGCTCACCGTCGCCCGCCGCCTTGGCCGCCGCGCGCACCGCCTCATGCGGAATCACATCGCCCGCCACGGCAAAACTCACCTGCCCAAGGTCGTGCGGATAAGGAATCGCAACCGTGGCCTGTCGCCGCCCGTCCAGCACCGGAACCAGACCCGCCGCAATCAGCGCCGCGCCAAACGCCGCCAGCGCCACAAGCCCCGCCGCCCACCGCCAGTGCCGGCGCAGACCGTGCGCACTCCCTGCCCGTGCCAAAAAGTTTCCCGCGAGTCCGCCGGCTCGTTGCATGAAAACGGCCCCCCTTGCTATGGATCGATGAGATGAGTTCAAAAACAGGGCTCTCTCCGCGCGGCCTTACAACGCAACCGGGCTTTCCCAGCCCACACCCAGAATGCGCACCAGGTAGGTGTCGTCCGGCCCATGCAGAACAAGGTGGAAGAGGTCCCCGACGATCTCCCAGCCTACAAAGATTCCGCAGGGCAACTGAAGGTAGAAGGCTCCTTTGCCCATCGGCTTGCGTCCCCTTGGAAGCGGGTCCCCCTGCAGACTCTCAAGGAAGCCGCCAATCTCCCGGCGAACCTCGGCGCTGCATTCCAGAATGTCGCGCTTCACCGCGGAATCGGCGTCAATGAGGCACAGGTCGCGGGCCATGCCAGCCATCCTAGCACGGCAGAGTCTTGCCTCCATGCGGAGCCGAACAACCCCTCAAGCTCCCGACTCCGTGGCAGCGGCAGGCATCGCGCCGCTAGCACGAACCCGCGTGCGGCTCACCCCCGACGCCTTCCCGCGCGCCGGGCTGACTCGCGCCGGCTGGGCATTCCGCCCCTTGGACTTGGGCCTGTAGCCGATCTCTTTGAGCAGCGTCTTCAGGGGAATATCCGTTGGCTTGGGGCCGCGCCGCGCCTCGAATTTCTTCCAAAGCTCTTCGGGCAGTTCGCGCCGCGGAACACTCACCGCGGGATGCAGAATCGCATGGTCGCCCTTCACCTCCAGCAGCAGGTCGTCGCCCACGTCGAGCGACAGCAGCCCCATGCATTTCCTGGGAATGGTAACCTGGCACTTGTTCCCGATGGGCAGCTTGAATGTAGCTAAGGTCATCTGAATCCGCGACCTCCTTTCCTCTCCGTTTTCGTGAATGAGTCTTGCCGGCTTTTTACCGCAGGGACAGTATACCGGATTGGCGGATTTTCCGCCAATCCGCCAATTCTACCCCGCCTCCAGGCAGCGGGCGGCGATCTCGAGTGCGAATCCCGCCGCCACCAGGAGAAGCCCTCGCACCGCCCACCGCTCCGACACCCTGGCCTGCCGCTCTTGTTCATTCACCAGGTTCAGATCCGGGAATTGCTCGCGAAAACGCGCATCCATCTCGCTTTCGTAAAAGTCTTTCAGCCGCTGAAACCCGTCACGAGCCAGGAGCAGGCCCCCGGCAAACGTAAGACAATCCGCCAGGATGCCCGCCAGCAAACTGAGATGACCCGCGATCCATTGCATCCCAGCATCCTAACGCCGCCGGCAGGCTTTGGGGCAGACCTTCCTCGAACGTCCAGCGCCTTCGCTTCGTCTATTTCATGAGTCAAGACTGTTACCCTTGATAAGGAACCGTTTTTCGAGAACTTTCCGGCTGTGTGTGAAGCGCGCACCCGGCAAAGACTTGCTATGGCAGAGTTCGTAATCAAGCTGGCCGATGAGCGCGGCCGCGTACAGGAGCAGGTGCAGACCGCGGCCACGGCCGAGGAACTGCGCGCCCGCTTCATCCACGCGGGCTACCACGTCTTTTCGGTGCGCGCCCGCGGCGTCATCGGCCGCAGCCGCCGCAAAGTCAAGCTGGAGCCCTTCCTCATCTTCAATTCGCAGTTCCTCACCCTCATCCGCGCCGGCCTGCCCATCCTCGGCTCGCTCCAGATGCTCGGCAAGATCCAGAAGAACGCCATCTTCGCCGGCCAGCTCGAAGACGTCGCCGCGCGCGTCAAAACCGGCCAGGAG
>Ga0326727_10023309_pt1 | contig 11828 bp, 6 predicted proteins | sample MB2enrmetagenome_FD_207643 | JGI IMG/M metagenome (GOLD analysis project Ga0326727, IMG submission 207643) | Lab enriched peat soil microbial communities from McLean, Ithaca, NY, United States - MB29MY | ecosystem: Environmental > Terrestrial > Soil > Wetlands > Peat | place: USA: New York... | reverse complement strand
GTGCCGATGCCTGGGACGCACAAATGTTGTTTCTCGGGCAGCGCGGTTATCGGGTCATCGCCCATGATCGCCGGGGCCACGGACGTTCGGGCCAGACCTGGCAAGGGAACAATATGGATCAATACGCTGACGACCTTGCCGAGCTGATGAACCATCTCGATCTTAAAGACGTCACGATGGTCGGCCACTCCACCGGCGGAGGCGAAGTTGTCCGCTACATCGCGCGGCATGGGCAGGCGCGTGTCGCGAAGGTCGTGCTGATTTCCGCCGTTCCCCCGCTGATGCTCAAGACGGAGAAGAATCCGGGCGGTTTGCCGCTGTCGGTGTTCGATGAGAACCGCGCCGGTGTCGAAAAGGACCGCTCGCAGTTCTTTAAGGATCTGAGTCTTCCGTTTTATGGCTACAACAAACCGGGCGCAAAAGTCTCCGAGGGGGTTCGGGAATCATTCTGGTTGCAGGGGATGCAAGCCTCGATCGTTGGCGCTTACGACTGCATCAAGGCTTTTTCCGAAACGGATCAAACTGAAGATCTCAAACAAATCGATGTCCCGGCGCTGGTGATTCAGGGCGATGCCGATCAGATCGTGCCCATCGATGATTCAGGGAGACTGAGCGCCAAGATCATGAAGAATGCCGCCCTGAAAGTGATTGCCGGCGCCCCCCACGGGCTCTGCACCACCCATGCGGATGTCGTCAATCACGAGCTTCTCGCATTTCTTCAGAAAAAGGCATCGGCTGCGGGACATTGACGAATTTCAAGCCAGGAAGCAGGCGCGAGCGCGGCGGATAGCTGGAGAAAATTCCGCCGCGAGATTGCGGTGAGGGGAAGTGCCCGCACTATCTTCATCAGGGTTTTGTGGAGCGGCTGGGTTGCTGGCGGCGGACGATTCCCGCGCCCTCCTTAATGGTCAGGAACTGGTTCGAGTCGATCTGGGTGAAACGCTCCACCTTGCGCGTGGTGGGCCAGGTGACCTCGATCAAATCCACTTTCGCCGCCGGTCCCAGGCCGAAGGTGAGGCGCAGATCGCTCTGCGACATCACGCTGGTGCCGCTGTGAACCTCATCAATTTGGGCATGTTTGCCGGTCACCACGCGCACGCGCGCCCCGATGGCCGTGCGGTTGCAATGGGTGCCGAGCAATTTGATGTTGATCCAATTATTCTTGTTGCCCCCATCATTGCGCAGAAGCGACGGGTAGTCATTCATGTTCAGGATCAGAATATCCGTGTCGCCGTCGTTATCGTAGTCCCCAAAGGCGCAGCCGCGGCTGGAAAACTTCGCCATCACCCCCGGGCCGGCGTCTTTTGAAACGTCCTCGAATTTTCCATTTCCCAGGTTGCGATAGAGGACGCGTTGCGAGGCAAAAGTCCCGCCCAGATGGAACTCCTCAATCTGTGGATAAACGTGGCCGGTGGCGTAGAAGATATCGGTCCAGCCATCGTTGTCGTAATCGGTAAATCCGGTGCCCCAGCAGACGTACTGCGTATTGACGCCCAGGCCTGAAACAAAAGTCATATCGGCGAACGTCCCATCGCCATTGTTGTGATAGAGGTCGGGAGTGTCGTCCGTGAAGTTGGTCTTGATGATATCAAGCCAGCCGTCGCAGTCATAATCGCCCACGCCCACGCCCATGCCGGCCTGCTCCTGCCCATCCTCGTTGTAAGCGCACCCGGCCATCACGGCGATGTCTTCGAACGTCCCATTACGTTTGTTGTGATAGAGGATGCTGGGCTCGGAATCCACCGCCACGTAGATATCCGGCCAGCCATCGTTATCAAAATCGTAAGAGACCCCGGTGATCGAGTAACGCCGCCCGGGCTTCAGAATTCCCGCCTTTTCGGAAACGTCGGTGAAGGTTCCATTGCCGTTGTTGTGGTAGAGGATGTTAAAGCCGCCCGGCAGGCCGCGCGGACCGCACATCACCGGGACGCCCTTCCATTGGCAGTAGGCCGTCTGCCCCGGGATGGGCACTTTCTTCAGGTCCAGGTCGATGTAGTTGCACACGAACAGGTCAAGGAATCCGTCGCGGTCGTAGTCCAGCCAGGTGCATCCGGAGCCCCAGCGGATGCGGTCTTCCCACAGGCCCGCCTTTTTGGTCACATCGGTAAACGTGCCGTCGCCGTTGTTATGCCACAGCACGTTATGACCCCAATAGCAGCAGAAGAGGTCGTCCCACCCGTCATTGTCATAGTCGCCCACGCACACTCCGGTGCCCCAGCCGGTGAGGCCCAGGCCGGATTTTTCCGTCACGTCCGTGAACGTGCCGTCGCGGTTGTTCTTGAGAAGGTGTTGCGTGGGCGTCTTGCCATCGGGGAAGGGTTCTTCGCCCGGCAGCCGCTGGCCGTTAGTCAGGTAGATGTCCAGCCAGCCATCCTGGTCGTAATCGAAAAATGCGAGCCCGCTGCCCTTGGCTTCAATGATGTAGTTTTTGTGCTTGACGCCGCCCCAGACGTTGGTAACGTTGAGGCCGGCCTCGCGCCCCACATCCACGAAAGTGACCGGGGAAGCATTATCCGGATGCGGAAGGGGGGCCGCCTGGAGCAGCGGAATTCCCGTCCATCGCCACAGGGGTGTGGTGAGAGCATCGAGCATTCCCGACCCCAGCAGTATTCCTGTCGAACCCAGCCAATGGCGGCGAGAAAATTTCATCAGTCCTTGAGGCGCCGTGGTCAACCGTCGCCCTTCCTCCTGTTTCCCCCGTCCGTGACCATAGCAGCTCACGGCGCGGAAATTCAAAACAACCATTATACTATGTGTATCTCCGCGCCCTGAAGCGAAGTAACGGCTCGATGGTGTCCTGGTTTGAAGGTAACGCCGCCATCTTGGCGGCCCGGTGCCGGCTGGAAGCCGGCGCTACGTTCAAATTAGGGCGCTACCAACGGCTTTGGCAGTATAGCTCTTTTCTGGCTATTCCAGGCGCGGCAAGCTAGAATCCTGAAGAGGACACACTGCATGTCTGATCGCCAAATGGAGATTCCCGCAGCCGTAAGCTCCACTTCGGCCAGCGTGAAGATCATTGCCGTCGCCATTCTCTTTGGTTGTTTCTACTTCGCGAGCTCGGTGGTCATCACCCTGATCTGTTCCATCCTGATTGCCGCGGTGCTGGACCCGGGAGTCAAACTGATGGAGCGCTTTCGAATGCCGCGCTGGCTGGCGGCGCTGATCATGGTGCTGTTGATGCTCACCGTCGCCTATCTGGCGATCTATGCGCTTTATGACCGCGCCCAGGCCCTCCTGGTCGCCATGCCCCGCATCGTGAACCGGCTGAAACAGATTACCGAGCACTTGCAAGTGACGGCCAACAGCATCCAGCAGAGCACACGCACCATCATGCCGTCCTCCCCGGAGCCGAGCATGCCCACCGTGCGCTTGCAGCAGGAATCCCCCTACGCGCAATTCCTGCTGCGGGGCATCGGATCGGTTTACGCCTTCCTCGTCACCGTGATGTTCATCCCCTTTCTGGTGTTCTTCATGCTCACTTCCAAGAACCAGATGTGGGCCTCGTCGTTGAACCTTTTTCCCATCGAGCGGCGCCAGCAGGCGGAAGAAGTGATTCACGCCATCGCCCGCATGATGCGGCAATTTGTGGTGGGGAACCTGTTCGTCGGCCTCATCTCCGCCGGCATTATCACCCCGATTTTTGCCATTATCCATCTTCAATACGCCTTGTTGATGGGCCCCCTCTCCGCGTTTCTCAGCCTGATTCCCTATATCGGTGTGGCGCTGGGAGTTCTTCCCCCCCTGCTGATCGCCCTGTTGCAGTACGACACGACGGGCCCCTTCATTACCATCTGCATCGCCGTCGCGCTGGTTCATTTCGTGGCCGTCAACATCCTTACCCCCAAGCTGGTGGGCCAGCGCGTCAACCTGAATGCGCTCTGCGTCACCGTCTCCATGATGTTCTGGTCATGGCTGTGGGGAGGGTTCGGGCTGATCCTGGCCGTGCCTATCACCGCCGCCATCAAGGCCGTGTGCGACAACATCGAGGCCCTGAAGCCCTATGGCGCGTGGATGGGCGAGGGGTAAAGGGGGGGCGGGAAAAGCAAGTCAAAAGGCGCAGTGCAAAATGCAAAAGTAAAAACCCCTCTGCGCCGCAAGGCCTGTAGCAGCCCCCCGTCTTTGGGGTCCGCGGCTCTTTGCGGGCAATGACCACAAATCCGTCCCCGCAACGCATGGCGTGAATGGAACTTGTGGTAAAAGGCCTCGGACCTCAAAAGCGCCGGCGCGCTACGGGCTTGACAAAACGAGTCAAAAAGTATAGGCTAGAATTGCGATGAAGGCCCGGCGCAGCACGGCCCCTACGAAAATCTCCCGAAATCACGACCGCGCCCTCGAAATTATCCGACACAAAAAGATGTTAAAAATGAAGATCGCTCCTCAGAGTATATTGAAAACAAAGGGGCGAAAAAAATGCTCCTCCAACTGACAGCTTTTCAATGGGCCAATGACCCGATGGCCCGATCCAAGATGGCCCGATGATCCGATGAACCGATTCCCTCCCTTCCTTGTCAACCGGGGTGGGGGGCCTTACAATAGAAAGGTCGGAGTGTCAGCGGGGAAGCGATCTATACACCATGGGAAATTATCTACAATTCGCATTAGGCAAAGTGTTTGGAACGAAGAACGAGCGCGAGTTGAAGCGCCTGGGCGAGCGGGTGGTGGAAATCAACGCCCTCGAGCCCGAGATGCAGGCGCTTCCGGACGCCGAGTTCCCCTTGCGCACCCTCAAGCTCAAGGAACGGATTGCGGGCGGGGCAACGCTGGATGAGATTCTGGTGGAAGCCTTTGCCCTGTGCCGCGAAGCGGGGCGCCGCACTCTGAACATGCGCCACTTCGACGTGCAACTGATTGGCGGCATCGTGCTGCATGAAGGCAAGATCGCCGAAATGAAGACGGGCGAAGGCAAGACGCTGGTGGCCACGCTGCCCTGCTACCTGAACGCGCTGGAAGGCAAGGGCGTGCACCTGGTGACGGTGAACGATTACCTGGCCAAGCGCGACGCCGCCTGGATGGGACCGATTTACCGCCTGCTGGGCCTGACCGTGGGGGTGATTGTCCACGATCTGAACGACGATGAGCGCCGCGCCGCCTATGCCTGCGACCTCACCTACGGCACTAACAACGAGTTCGGGTTTGACTATCTGCGCGACAACATGAAGTTCGACCTCAAGGACTACGTCCAGCGCCCCCATCACTACGCGATTGTGGACGAGGTGGACTCCATCCTGATTGACGAGGCGCGCACCCCGCTGATCATCTCCGGTTCCTCCGACGAATCCACCGACAAGTATGAGCGCGTCAACAAGGTCATCCCGCATCTGGCGGAAAAAGAGGATTACGAAATCGATGAGAAACACCGCCAGGTGACCCCCACCGATTCCGGAATCGCCAAGGCGGAGAAGTATCTGGGAATTGAGAACCTTTATGATCCCACCAACATCGAGTTCAACCACCACTTCCAGCAAGCCCTGAAAGCCCATACCCTCTTCAAACTGGACCGCGATTACGTGGTGAAAGACGGTGAGGTCATCATCGTGGATGAATTCACCGGCCGTCTGATGCCTGGGCGGCGCTGGAGTGACGGCCTGCACCAGGCGGTGGAGGCCAAGGAAGGCGTCAAGATCGAAAGTGAAAACCAGACGCTCGCCACCGTCACTTTCCAGAATTATTTCCGCATGTACAAGAAACTGGCGGGCATGACCGGCACGGCGGAAACGGAAGCGGCGGAATTCGAGAAGATTTACAACCTGGAAATCGTCATCGTTCCCACCAATCGCTTCCTGATCCGGCATGAATACCCCGACGTGGTTTACCGCACGGAACGCGAAAAGTTCAACGCGGTGATCGAGGAGATCAAAGAGGATCACCTGTGCGGCCAGCCGGTGCTGGTGGGCAGCATCGCCATTGAGAAATCCGAACGGCTGAGCCTGGCGCTCAAGAAAGCCGGCGCCGTTCCCGTCCGCCTGCTGGAGATTGGCCGGGAGGCGGGACTCGATGGCCCGAAACTGAAAATCTGGCTGGAGCGCCTGGCGCAGGTTCCCCATCCCGGGCTGGAGTGGCTGGCGCGGGCGGGGGTGGGGGTTTCGGCGGTAAAGGAATTGCTCGGCCAGGGCCGTTTCCAGACTCTGGGGACTGACGTGAACGGCACCCGCCAGGCTTTTCTGGAGGCGGTGGAGAAGCGGGCGCCCCGGGGATACCCCTTCGACGGGCTGCCCGCCGCGGACGAATCCACTCTTCGCGACCTTATTTACATCGCCAATAATACCGATACGAAATATCTTCCGATATTGGATTATCTTGTTGAGCACCGTTGCCGCCTCGCCCGGGTGGTGGAAGTGCTGGGCATGAAGGAAGTGCGGCACAACGTCCTGAACGCCAAGCAGCACGAGCGCGAAGCGCTGGTGGTGGCCCAGGCGGGGCGGGTGGGCGCCATCACCGTTTCCACCAACATGGCGGGCCGCGGCACCGACATCCTGCTGGGCGGCAATCCGGAAACCATGGCGCGCGAGGAATTCCGCCGCGCCCCCGACAAGTATCGCGAACAGGGCATCAACCCCGAGCCTCCCGAGCGGCCGCCGGAAGGCTCCGGCACCGATGTCTTCGGCGCCTACGTGAATGCCTACGCGGAGTGGCGAAAACAGTGGTCGGAATTCGTGAGTCGCTTCAAGGCGGAGACCGACGCCGAGCACGCCGAAGTGGTGGCGCTGGGGGGATTGCATATCCTGGGCACCGAGCGGCATGAGGCCCGGCGCATCGACAATCAGTTGCGCGGGCGCGCCGGACGCCAGGGCGATCCCGGCTCCTCGCGGTTCTACCTCTCGCTGGAAGACGATCTGCTGCGCATCTTCGCGGGCGAGCGCATTTCCAGCATCATGCACAAGCTGGGCATGGAAGAGGGCGTGCCCATTGAATCCCGCCTGATCTCGAAACGCATCGAGGCCGCGCAGAAGGCCGTGGAGGCGCAGAACTTCGAACAGCGCAAACACCTGCTGGAATACGACGATGTGATGAACAAGCAGCGCGAGACCGTGTATGGTCTGCGCCGCCAATTGCTGGAAGGGGGCGACCAGAAAGCCTTCATCATGGAGGCGGCGGACCGCGCCGTGGCGTGGCTGGTGGAGAAATTCTGCCCCAAGGATCAGCACGGCGATCAGTGGAACATCAACGGCCTGCGCACCGAATTCTGGGGAAGGTTCGGAATCGACCTGCGCAAGCACGAGCTTCCCCTCGATCCCAAGCGCCTCGAGGAGCTCACCGAACTGCTTGAAGACCTGGTGCACAAGCACTACGACGAACGGGAGCAGGTGTGGACCCCGGAGGGCATGCGCCTGCACGAACGCATGGCCATGTTGCAGGTGGTGGATACCCAGTGGAAGGATCACCTGCTGGCCATGGACCACCTGAAGGAAGGCATCGGCCTGCGCGGTTACAGCCAGCGCGACCCCCTGGTGGAATATAAACGCGAATCCTTTGAGATGTTTGAAGCCATGATGGACCGCGTGGAAGACGAAACCTTGCGCATCCTCTTCCTGATGCGCACGCCCGAGGAAGCGGCGGAAATGGACCGGCAGTACCAGATGCGCAAACGCCGCGAACAGCGGGAAATGCAGATGGTGGGCGGCGGGGCGGTGGAAAAACCCAAGCAGGTCATCCGGCGGGAAAAGGTCGGGCGTAACGATCCGTGCCCCTGCGGAAGCGGCAAGAAATATAAGAAGTGCCACGGAGCCGGAACGCCGGGCGCGGGCGGGCCCGGAGCACGGGGATCTGGAGGGGGAGGCCCTGAGGCCGCGGGGCCGGCAGTTCGCGTGCCTAAAGGCGGCGGGCCGGCAAACCCTGCGGCGAGCGCCAAAGCACCATTGGGTTGATTTTCCTACTCTCGCCCCCTTGGGGGAGTCCGATTTCAGGACCCCGGGGTCCATCGGACCCCAGAAATCGGGGAGGGTGGACCGCAACCGGCGCTTTCACAAGCCGGGGCGGGCCGGGGACCCCACGCTTTGCTTGTCGTGGGGGTGAGGGGGTCGCTTTTAGCCCATGGACCGCTCCCCTACGGAAAGCCGCCCGGACAATCCAACACCAGCGAGGAACGATGGAACCCGACGAACTCCACGAGATGCAAGAGCACGCCGAGCACGCCGCGGGCAATCCTTCACTGATTCCCGTCACCTTTACGATGGCGGTGCTGGCCGTTCTGCTGGCCGCCACCACTTTGCTCGGGCACCGTTCCCACACCGAAGAACTGCTCATGCAAAGCAAGGCAACGGACCAGTGGGCATATTATCAAGCCAAGAATATCCGGCTGCATGGCTATGAAATGTTCCTCGACCTGCTCTCCGTCACTGCCGCCAAGGACCCCGCGCAGGCCGCGAAGATGAAGGAGAAGTACACCGACGGAGTGGCCCACTACAAGGATGACCTTCAGGAGATCGAGAAGGAGGCCAAAGGGCTGGAGGGCGAGGTGGCCGGGGCCCAGCGCCGCGCCAATCGCTTCGACCTCGGCGAGGTGTGCCTGGACGCCGCCATTGTCATCGCCTCCCTGACCCTGCTGACCAAGCGGCGGGAATTCTGGCAACTGGGAATCGTGATGGGAGCGGCCGGCCTGGCCATTACTCTCACCGGATTGCTGATGCGCTGAGATCGGGCGTTCCGATGATCGGGTGATCCGATGATCGGGCGATCGGGTGAACAGAGAACGATCCACTTTGGAATTTAGGAAGTCTATAAACTTTCTGATAACAGCACTATTTAATTGATATACTCTCTATAAAGCCCTTCAGGCAAGCCAGGTAACGCTCTCCCCCCGCTTCTAGCACGTTGTTGTGGCCCGCCCCCTCGATGGGGAAGAAGCGCTTGGGTTCCGGCGCCGCCGCAAAGAGCTTCTGCCCCATGGCGAAGGGCACCACTTCATCCCGGGTGCCGTGGACAATCAGGATCGGCGCGCGCACTTCCCTGATCCTCTGTAGCGAGTCAAAGCGCGACTTCACCACATACTCGATGAGGGGAAGGGCGAACATCCGCCGGGCCATGGCGCGCGCGCGGGTGAAGGAGCTCTGGACGATCAGCCCGCCACAGGGCCGCCGCGCCGCCAGGTTGACCGCCACCGCGCCCCCCAGTGAAACCCCATAAATGACGATGTCCTGGGCGCGAAAATGGCGCTGTTGGATCAGATAGTCATAGGCCGCGTCGGCATCCCGGTAAACGCCCGCCTCATCGGGCCGGCCCGCGCTTTTCCCGTAGCCCCGATAATCGACCGCCAGGATGTTGACGCCGGTCCGGGCGAGCGCCCGCTGATGATCAAGGCCGGAGCCAATGTTTTCGGCGTTGCCGTGGAACCACAGCAGGACTTGTTTGGATGCGGGGTGGGCGCGATAGAAGGCGTTGATTCTGACGCCATCCGCGGTGACCAGCCAGACCTCTTCAACTTCGCCCTGGTAGGTTTGTGCGGAAGGGAAGCCCGCCGGATAGCGCGGAGGGAAGTAGATCAGTTGATTTTCAATGACTCTGATGAAGACGACACTAACCACTATTCCGGCTGCGGTGGCCATTAGAACAATCGTCAAGAGTCTTTTCACCTTGGGGACGATCGCCATCTGCTCGCCGGGTGCGGGGGCTGGGGAAGCCAGGTTGCAACCTGATCCCCAGCCCCCAGCCCCTGAATTTACTGGCCGTCACCGCCCTCGTCAGGTGAGACGACCACAAACACGCCGTTGCCCTGACGGTTGATGCGCAGCAGCGTCTGGCCTTTGGCCTTGGCCGCCAAACGGTTATATTCGCCCACGTTGTGCACCGGCTGACGATTGATGCTTTCGATCACATCGCCCTCCTGCAGACCGTATTGAGCCGCCGGGCTATTGGGATCAAGTTGGGAAATCACCACTCCCGAAACGTTGGAAGGTATGCCGGCCTGATCGCGGATCTGCGGAGTGAGGTTTTCCACCGCGATGCCGCGCAGAGCGCCTTCCTCCACACCTCCCCCACCGCCCGCGCGGGTCCCGAGGTCGGAAGGCCTCTCGCCGAGCGTCACCTTGAGAGTCACCGGTTGGCCGTCACGCAGGATCTCCAACTCGGCGACCGTTCCGGGGTTGAGGTTGGTCACCTGGGCCGTCAACTGTCCGGCATCGGGAATCGCCCGGCCGTTGAGTTTGCGGATGACGTCGCCGGTCTTGAGCCCCGCCTTGTCAGCCGGTCCGCCCGGGGTCACGTCCTCGACGAGGGCGCCCGCCGTGTCCGGCACCTTGAACTGTTTCGCCAAACCGTCATCCAGGTCCTTGATCGAAACCCCCAGGAACCCGCGGCTCACCTTTCCGGTCTTGACCAGGTCTTCCATCACGTGCTTGGCCATGTTGGAGGGAATGGCAAATCCGATACCCACGGACCCGCCTTCCCCGCCGGGGCCGGAATTGCCGCTCAAGATGGCGGTGTTGATGCCCACCACCTGCCCGTGCACATTCACCAGCGCTCCTCCCGAGTTCCCGGGATTGATGGCGGCATCGGTCTGGATGAAGTTCTGCAACTCCTCAATCTCTCCCCCGGAACGGCCGAGGGCGCTCACGCTGCCGCGGGTCACGGTGAAGTACTGGCCAAAAGGATTCCCAAATGCCATCACCGTATCCCCGACCTTGAGATGGTCGGAATCGCCGAAGGGGGCGGTGGGCAGGTTCGTTCCGTCGATCTTGATGACGGCGACGTCGGTTTGGGGATCTGCTCCCACCACCTTGCCCTTAAACGTCCGCTTGTCGTAGAGCGTCACCGATATTTCCGCCGCTTTAGCGATGACGTGGTTGTTGGTCACAATGTATCCGTCGGACGACACGATCACCCCGCTCCCCAGCGCGTGTTCGCGCTGCTCGCGGGGAACCTGCGGGAAAATGTTCCCAAAGAACTTCTGGAAAAACGGATCGTTCATGAAGGGGGATTGCTGCACCTTGATAACCTGGGTGGACTGAATCGCCACAATGGCGGGGGTAACGGTTTTGGCAATCTCCTCGTAGGCGCGGTTCTGCCGCTCCAGAACCTCGATGTCAGGCCCATCCAACCCCTTCTCCTGTGCCAGCGCGAAACCCGGAAACTGGTGATGTCCCTGATAGAGCATTAGCGACAATCCCAGGGTAAGGATGCCGATCAAAGTCAGGCTTAATCCCCCCAGGTTTTCCCGTAAGAATCGCTTGTCAAATCGCATGGAATCTTCCTCCTTGAGACGACCGGTCGAATCTCCTTGCCGGTTTGTCTTGCCGGGTGTCATGCCGGTCGTTGCATTCGCGCCGAAGATGTTTTGCCCGGCGCGTCATGAGAGCCCGCCACCACCGTGTCAGCTCGCCCCGTGATTATCCCGGGGCATCTCTTAACCAGCCCCCTGAGTTCTTAGACGGAGTTCAACTCGTAATGTCATCAAGGCAGGTGGCGGGTCAGTTTCCTCAATTGCCATTTCTCTCCAGCAGCTCTTTTTGATGCCCCAGCGTAACCCTATATTGGACTACTAGTATAATTGATGCAGAAGCGGAGAAGAAGGGTTTGCCTGTTTTGGCTACCGATCTCCGTCGCCTCCTTCCCCATGGGGTTCCCTGCGCAGCCGGAGTCGCCCCCTCCTCTCCGATTCTACCCAACCATGCGCTCGGCGACCAGATTCTGCAAATTCTCACGGAGCCGGGGGATGCGGCTCAAAAGGGGATCGAGCAAAGGAATGGGAATAGCCAGGAGGCGCATGTTGCTCATCGCTTTGACGTTGGCAGTTCGAATATGTCCCTGGTTGATGACCGCCATCTCCCCGAACACGGTGGGCGCCTGGAGCACTGCCAGGTAGCGGAGTGGATCGCCGTCACCCCGGTAAATTC
>Ga0326727_10023308_pt1 | contig 11828 bp, 9 predicted proteins | sample MB2enrmetagenome_FD_207643 | JGI IMG/M metagenome (GOLD analysis project Ga0326727, IMG submission 207643) | Lab enriched peat soil microbial communities from McLean, Ithaca, NY, United States - MB29MY | ecosystem: Environmental > Terrestrial > Soil > Wetlands > Peat | place: USA: New York... | reverse complement strand
CGCCCTCATCGTTGATGAAGCCCAGAATCTGAGCCCCGAAGTCCTGGAGGAAATCCGCCTGCTGACCAATATGGAAACCGCCCGCGGAAAACTCCTGCAAATCGTCCTGATTGGGCAGCCGGAGTTGGACGTCAACCTGGAGGCGCATACGATGCGCCAGCTCAAGCAGCGCATCGCTTTGCGATTTCACCTTCCGCCCCTCACCGAGGTTCAGACCCGCGGTTACATTTGGGACCGGCTGAGCCTGGCGGGAGCTCGCGACCCGATTTTCGGACGGTCGGCGATTCACCGCGTATTTGTCTACTCGGGGGGACTTCCTAGGTTAGTTAATATAATTTGCGATAATGCCTTGCTCTCGACCTTTGCGCTGGGTCTGGCGCGGGTCCCATACGAAATCGTCGATGAAGTTGCCAGGGATTTGCGCCTGATGCCGGTTGAAACCCGGCCTCTGAGCGTATCACCGTCCCCTTCGGTATACCCCGCTCCGCCGGGCAGGCCGAGCGGGCGGGAGTTTCCCGAGAACCCGGCAAAGGACAAGGATTACCAGGGCGCCGGACACAAAGCGTAGCAACCTTGCAAGCTGGGAGGAACCATGAGCCGAATCGTCGATGCCTTGCGGCGGGTGGAGCAGATGAAGCACGAGGTGGGTGTGGTAACACGTCCGGATGCGGCGGCCGCCGACCTCGAGGCGCTTAAACCGTTTGCACTTGAAAAGGTGGGCGTGAATAGCGTGGAGCCCGTTGCCTACCGCCCGCACCCGGAAAACCGTCTGCTGGTCCCGGGCGACAAGGACTGGACGGGGGCGGAGCGGTTCAAACTGCTTCGCTATCGGCTCTACCGGTTGCGTGAGCAGCGGATGATGAAGTCCGTCTTGATCACCAGCGCGATTCCCAAGGAAGGAAAGACGACGGTGGCCGCGAACCTGGCAATCTCCCTTGCCCAGGCTTCCGATCGCGTACTCCTGGTGGATGCCGATTTACGCAAACCCAGCCTGCATTCCATCCTCGGCCTTCGGCCGGCGGAGGGCCTCAGCGCTCATCTTCAGGGGCAGGCGGATCTGCTGAACTCGCTGCGCCGGGTTGATCCTTTGGGTTTCTTTTTCCTGCCCGCGGGGCATCCCCCAGCCAATCCCGTGGAGTTGCTGCAAGGACCATCGATGCGCGGCGCCGTGGAGAAGGCGGCGGCATTATTTGACTGGGTGGTGATTGATTCGCCCCCGATTTTACCCGTCGCGGATGGTCGATTCCTTGCCTCCCTCTGCGATGCGGTTGTGGTCGTTCTACGCGAAGAACATAGCCGACAGGAAGATGTGCGGGAGGCTCTCCTGGCTTTGAAGGGTACCAACATGGTGGGAATCGTCCTGAATGGAAGCACCTCGGGGGCCCGAGGCGCCTATTCCTGTTACTACCCTGCCCCCTCCCCGGCCGAGGGGACGAAACGCGCGGGAAAGTTGGGCGGACCCCTGACCCGAGGACAGGCATGATCAAGCTCTTCAGTGCCTACATTCCGGGGCGGACGCTGCTTCTGGCAATAACGGACGCCCTGGTGATTGCCGCGGCGCTCGTTGCCACTCTTGCCCCGGGCATCTCGGCTGCGCCCTCTCTCCGCCTGGGCGATGGGCAGGTTTTCCTCAAAATCTCCGTCGCCTGCCTGGTTTGCGTGGTCTGTATGTATTATTACGACTTGTATGCGTCGCAGGTGCTTTCCAACCTCCGGGAAGTTGTGGGCAGGCTGATTCAAGTTCTGGGAACGACCTGCTTGATTCTCGCCCTGCTTTACTACCTCTACCCCAGCATTCAGCTCAACTGGAAAATCCTCTTGCTCGGATTTGCGGTGATCGTGCCCTCTTTGACCGCCTGGCGCAGGATTTTCCTGGCTTTGAACAGCGTCGGGCCGCTCACCGAGCGGGCGCTGCTGCTGGGGCGTGGCCCGCTCGCTACTTGCCTGAGGGAGGAACTCCGGGGGCGCCCGGAACTCGGGATGCGCGTGATGGGCTACCTTGATGCGCTCCCCGACTCCCCGCCCGACGACGACCCGGGGGGTCGCCGGGACGGGCTGGAGCGGGCTTTGGCGGTCATCGAGAGCGCCCGGGTGACGAGTGTCATCATCACGATGGAGGAACGTCGCGGCTGCTTACCCATGGATTTCCTCCTGCAACTACAGAGCCGGGGGATAAAAGTGGAAGATGGCGTAGACCTTTACGAGAAGGTAACCGGCAAAGTGCCCCTCCATTCCCTCCGCCCCGGCCGGCTGGTTTTCTCCCGAGGTTTTAAACTTTCGAGAACGGTGCAATGCTCCAAACGCATCTTTTCGATCGTCCTCAGTTTTACCGGCCTGGTCTTGGCGCTCCCCCTGATGGGCCTGATCGCCCTGGCGATTCGATGGGATTCGCCCGGGGATGCCATCTTTCGCCAGAGGCGGATCGGCAAGGGGGGAAGGCCCTTCGTCCTTTATAAATTCCGGTCGATGGGAATCGACGCGGACGCGGATGGAGTGCCCAGGCCCGCAGAAGAGAATGACCTTCGCCTGACTCGGGTCGGCCGCTGGCTTCGCAAGACCCGATTGGACGAACTTCCGCAACTCTACAACATCCTGCGGGGTGACATGTCTTTTGTGGGGCCCCGCCCCTTTGTGCCCGAGCAGGAACTGGTACTCGCCGCGCAAATCCCATTTTACCGTCATCGATGGACGGTTCTGCCCGGCGCCACGGGGTGGGCACAAGTACACCGCGGCTATTGCTCGACTCTGGAGGACAACGAAGAAAAGCTCGCCTATGACCTTTTTTATGTCCGCAACGTCTCACTGGGGCTCAATTTCCTCATTCTTTTCCTGACCTTCAAGATCCTGATCCTGGGGCGCGGCGGGCGCTAGGGGGTGACTATGGTCTACGAAGAGCTCATTTTTTGGGTATGCCTGGCTGCCATCGTGTATACGTATCTGCTCTACCCTCTGCTGTTGTTCCAGGCTTACACGTTTGCGCAAATATGGCGGGACTTGTTCTATTTGTCGCGGCGGTGCTGCACGCGGGCGCGCGACCTCGCCCCTCGCGAACTCCCGCAGATCAGCTTGATCATTCCGGCTTACAACGAGGCGGCGGCGCTGCCGGCCCGAATCGCCAATCTCCATGACATCGATTATCCGCCGGAAAAGCTGGAGGTGGTCTTTGTTTCCGACGGTTCCACCGATGCCACCAACTCCATCCTGGCGCGCGCCACGGGGGAGAACGTTCGAATCCTCCTGTTGCCGGCCCGGGGTGGTAAGGCGAACGCCATGAATCGTGGGGTTCTGGCATCGCAGGCCAACATCCTGCTCTTCTCCGACGCCGCCACCCAGTTTGCGCCCGATACGATTCGAAAACTCGTGCGTCACCTTCGCGATCCGCGGGTGGGAGCAGTATGCGGAACACTACAGTTCAAATCCAATGCCGAGTCCCAGCAAACCGAAGGGGTCTACTGGAAATACGAAAGCATGTTGCGCTTGATGGAAGCGCGCCTGGGGGCCACACTGACCGCCAGCGGCGCCCTCTACGCCATTCGCCGCGAGTGTTTCCGGCCCCTGGATCCAGGAACCATGGTTGAGGATTTTGTGGTTCCCATGAATTGCCGCAAGGCAGGGTACCGGGTGGTCTACGACCCGGAAGCGGTGGCCACCGACGTCGCGGCATCCTCGGTGAAAGGTGAATTTGCCCGGCGCGTGCGCCTCGCCGTGGGGAGCTTCAAGGCCTTCCGGGAATTGTCGGGAACCCCCATGGGCGCCTTAACCTGGGTGGCGTTCATCTCGCATAAGGTCCTCCGCTGGTTGCTGCCTTTCTTCCTGCTCGGAATGCTCGTGAGCAATATCTTTTTGCTGGGACGCGAGCCCTACGCCCTCGCTTTTGCGGGCCAGGCAGCCTTTTATCTCGCAGCGCTTATGGGCCTCGCATTTCATGGCAAGAGTCCCGCCATGAAGGTCGCAACCCTCTGTTACTACTTACTGGCTATCCATCTGGCTTTCGCGGTGGGGCTCATTCGTCTCTTGCTGGGAAGGGATCAGGGCGTATGGCAGAAAGTGCAATGAACATTCCCGCAGCAAAGCAGGGCATGTGGCAGCCGGCTGGAATACCCGTGCTGCTTTATCACGGCGTCTCGGGACCGGGAATCGGCCCCCCTCCAACCCGGGAGGGAAAGTTCTGGATCACGTACCTTCGATTCATGGACGATCTGGAGAGAATTCAGTGCGGGAACTATCGCGTTGTCCCTTTACGTGAATTCTGGTGGCCGCCGAATGATCCCACCAGGCCACCGCTCGTGGGGGTCACCTTCGATGATGGAAATGTGACGGACTACACCGTGGCTTTCCCTCTATTGCAGGAGTTGGGATTCCGCGCCGATTTCTTCATCAACACGGCCACTGTGGGGTCACCGGGATACCTCACCTGGGATCAGATTGGCGAGATGCACCACGCAGGAATGTCATTCCAATCCCATAGCCACAACCACGTCGACCTCTCCCACCTTCCCCCGGCCACGCTCCGCTGGCAGGTAGGCCATTCCCGGCAAGTGATCGAAGACCGGCTGGGAGAACCGGTGGAATTTCTATCCGTTCCTTATGGCCTCATCAATCAGAGGGTCAGGGAAGCGGCACTGGAAGCGGGCTATGGAGCCGTCTGTACTTCGCGAAACTGGCCCGCGCGACTTGGCCGGAACAAAATCAGCCGCGTGTGCATCCACGCCCCTACCAGCCGGCATGAATTTGAGGGGCTGCTGGCGCGCCGCATCTCACCCTATGCCCTACGGTCGTTGCGCGAGGCAATGCTTTATCTCCCCAAGCAGATTCTCCTTCGCCTCAATCCGGCGAGCTTGACCGTCCAGGAACTGGGAGGGCAGGAATGAGGGCGGATCATCGCATTTCCATCTTTGTGCTCATCGATGCGCTCGGCTGGCCCTGCGTCGAGACCCATAACTTCCTCGCCGATGCCCTTCCCTACCGGCAGCCCCTTCGAACCGTACTGGGGTACAGCTCCGGGGCGATTCCGACCATTCTGACTGGAATTCCACCGGCTCTCCACGGCCATTGGAACCTCCTGTACTTCGACCCGAACGGTTCGCCCTTCCGCTGGCTCCGGCACTTTCAGTTTCTCCCCGACGCCGTGCTCGACCATCGGGTGACAAAGAAAGTCTTAAAGGAGATGGGCCGTCACGTTCTGGGCTTGGGTCCGCTGTTTGAATGCTGCGTGAGCCCGCGATTTCTACCCTGGTTCAATTGGACGGAACAGAAATGCATCTACAGCCCCGAGGGTATTCGGACACGCAACTCGGTCTTCGACCTGCTGGCGCAAAAACAAATCCCCCACCGGGTGTATACCTATCATCACCTCTCCGATCCGCAGATTTTGCGGCGGGCAAGACAGGACCTGCATTCAGGCAAAGCCAGTTTTTACTTCATCTACCTTTCCGAGCTGGATCACGTGCTTCATTTCCACGCTCTGGACAGCCTGAAAGTGCGCTCCACACTCTCCTGGTACGCCCGGGAGTTGGGAAAAATCTTCAAAGCGGCTCAAGGCGCATCGCCGGACGTGGCATTTACAGTTTGCTCGGACCATGGCATGACCCCCGTCGACCACCGGTATGACCTGGTGAGTGAAGTCGACTCGCTGCGCCTGTCGGTGCCCGATGATTACCTTGCTGTCTACGACTCCACGATGGCGCGGTTCTGGTTCTTCAATGAGCCGGCGTGCGACAAAATCACGGCGCGCCTCAACTCCCTGCCCTGCGGCCGCATTCTTCCTGACGATGAACTGGAGGACCTGGGCATCCTTTTTCCCGATCGGCGCTACGGCGAGCTGATTTTCCTGCTTGATCCCGGCTGGCTGGTGGCCCGCGGTCACTTTAACGGCAACGCCTGGAATCCCACCGGCATGCACGGCTATCACCCCGCGGATCCTTATTCCGACGCCGTATTCCTGAGCAACCGATCCCCTGCCACGGAAATGCGGACCATCGCCGATCTCTATCCCTTGATGGTGGAAGCCACAAGCGAGGTACTCCATGCCTGAGAGCAGGATATCGGTTCTCCACTTCACTTACTCGGAGGTTTACGCGGGCGCCGAAGAACACATGTTGACCTTATTGCGCGGGCTTGACCGGCAGCAGTTCCGGCCCCTACTGGCGTGTCACCCGAGATTACTGGAAGAAATCCGGCCCACCCTGCCGGAAGATGTGGAGGTTTTCCCCATCCGGCTCGAGGGGCTCGCCAGCTACGCGGCGGCCTGGCAATTCGGGCGTATCCTCAGGGAACAGCGGGTTCGAATCCTTCATTCCCACATGTTTCACAGCAGTCTTCTGGCCTCTCCCATCGGCTGGGCATGCGGTGTGCCCGTCATTATAGAGACCCCGCACGTCGCTGAGCGTTGGCGGAAGGGATGGATGAAGGGCCACTTCTGGATCGATCGGCTGGTTGGGAAGTGTGTAACCCGCTACATCGCCGTCTCCCAATCGAATGCACATTACCTGGTCAGAACCAAGGGATTGCCTCGCGACAAGGTCATCACCATCCGTAATGGGTGCGATCTGGCTAACTTTTCCCCCCACCGGCCGGCGCCCCCCGACCTCCGCAAAACTCTGGGGATTAACGACGAGGATTTGATCCTGCTGGTGCCCGCGCGCCTGGAACCCCAAAAGGGTCATGCGGTCCTGTTGAATGCGTTGCCGTCGGTGCTGCGGGAGTTCCCCCAATCCAAGGTTGTCCTGGTAGGTGAGGGAAGCTTGCGGAGGGACCTTGAGCAGCAGGCCGAGGCGCTGGGCTTGGGTTCCAACATCAGGTTTGTGGGATTTCAGTCGAACATGGCGGACTGGTACGCCTTCGCCGATCTGATGGTCCTGCCCTCGTACTTTGAAGGCCTGCCGCTAGTGGCCATCGAGTCGCTGGCTGCCGGTTGTCCGGTGGTGGCTACGGAGGTGGACGGCACCCCCGAAGTGGTCGTGCACATGAAGACGGGTTTGACCGTTCCCCCTGGGGAACCCGGTCCGCTCTCGGAAGCCATCCGCTTTTTGCTGCGCTACCCGCAAATCAGCAAGGCAATGGGGGAACGTGGCCGGGAGTTCGTGGAGTCGGAGTTCAGCCAAGCCAGGCAGATTCGCGAGACCGCGAACCTCTACCGCCATGCCTTGTCGTCGCGCCGGCGATGGCTTGATGCCCTCTTCCCCACCACGAAATCGGAAAGTGAACCGCCGCTTGCAGCCCGCCCATCGGAGCTTTACAGGAGGCGCTATTGAACGCCGTGGCTGGTATCGCTGCCGCACCCCATCCGGTGCAGATCGGCGCCGACGTCGATTCGGCGGACTTGGTGACGTCCGTCGCGCGTGAGGTGGTTTGCGCCGTCGTGCGTCGATTCAAGCCTCAATTGCGGGCCCTCGTCTTGACGGGAAGCATGGCCCGTCAAGAGGCCACGTTCGTCAAGGTGTCCGGCGGCTGGGCTGCCTTGGGCGATTGCGAGTCGCTCCTGGTTTTTGAACCTCACGAAGCCCTGCCAGATTCAACCCAGGTGGCGGATCTCCAGCAGGAAATTGAGCTTCGCCTTAAGCAACTCGGCATGGCTTGTCCCATCGGCTTGAGTGCCGTCCATCCGCGCTACCTGGGCAATCTCCAACCGCACATCTACGGTTATGAGCTGCGGACTTGCGGGCATGTGGTTTGGGGTGATGCGGGCATTCTCGCTTTGATCCCGCCATTTGAGCCGTGTGCTATCCCCCGTGAAGACGCCTGGAGGATGTTGTGCAATCGCATGATTGAGCAATTGGCGGCTACCGGCGAAGGTCATCAGCCGGAAGACGCCTTGCCCACCCCGGCCGGGTACAAGACGATAAAGCTCTGCCTCGACCTCGCCACCTCGTTGCTGCTCTTTTGTGATGAGTATGCGCCCACCTACCAGGCGCGCTGCGCGAGGCTCCAGCGACTCGCCGAGAAGTTGCCCGCCATGGAGGACCTTCCGTTTCCTCTCCAGCCTTTCGCGGCTCTTGTCGAGAAGGCGACGCACTGGAAGCTTTTCCCCGCCCCCCGGGCGCGCGACGCGGCGCCTTCGCTCCGGCCGAGGGTTTGGGACTACGCGCGTCGGCTTTGGAGGTGGGAACTCCTGCGCCTCACGGGAGCGCCAGAGGAGCTGTCGAACGCCTGCCTGGTGCGCTGCTGGATGCGGTTCCAGCCTCTTCCCCAGCGGCTCCGGGGCTGGGCCAGCCTCGCGCGCCGGCAGGGTTGGCTGGCAAGTTGGCGGGATTGGCCCCACTGGGCGCATTTGGGTGTGCAGGGTTCCCCCCGCCATTGGATCTACATGGCAGGCGGCGAGTTGTTCTTCCGACTTCCTTCCCTGCGGGATGAGGGCGGCGAAACTTGCCCGCATCATGATCTTCAAACCTGGAGAAAGTGGTTGCCGGTGCAGCCGGAGCGGGCAGCGGACAAGAAATATTCATGGCGGCAACTGGCTTCCGAAATCGGCTGGAATTACCGCCGGTTTCTAATGGAGACATCCTCATGAACAATTCCGTGGAACCGGGTGACGCCCACCCCCTGGTGAGCGTCGTGATTCTGAATTATAAGCGGCGGGAGGCGCTTGAGCACTCGCTGGGCTCGGCACTGTCCCAGGAATATCCGAATCTCGAGATTCTCCTTGTCGATAATGGCTCGAATGACGGAATTCGGGACTACGTGCGGCCTCACGCCCCCAGGGTCAGGCTTATTGCGCTGCCCCGGAATCTTGGCGCTTGCGGGGGAAGGAACGCGGGCATCCGGGAGGCACACGGAAGTGTGGTTATAACCCTTGATAATGATATCTATTTTGATTCCGTGTATGAAGTTCGCAAAGTGGTTCTCATGCTCAAATCGCGCCCGGATGTCCACCTGCTGGCTTTCCAGCTTTGCGACCCTGAAACCGGAATCCCCCGCCTCCGGGAATGGTGCCACCCCCGGCATTGGCAGGATTATGCGCGGGAGGAATTCGAAACGAATTTTTTTGTCGAGGGGGCATGCGCCTATCGCCGGGAAGTATTCCAAACCGCGGGGATGTACTATGAGCCGCTTTTTCTCGGCGTGGAGGGCCACGACCTGGCTCTCCGGGTCCTTGACTCCGGCTACCGCATCCTCTATTGCCCGCACATCCGGGCGAATCATTTGATGTCGGCGGAGACCCGGACACCGGAGCGGCCCTTTTACTTTTACACCCGCAACTACATCTGGATCGCGCACAAGGACTTCCGTTTTGTTGCCGGCGTAAAGTTCCTGATTCCCAAACTTCTGATGATGCTTTGCTTCGCGTTGCGTGCGGGGCGTTTGCCCGCCTTCCTGCGCGGGCTCCGCGATGGGGTAAAGGGATTATTCAACGTCCATCATGACCGGACGGCCGTCAGCGATAGGACCGAAAAATATCTGGCCGGCCTGGAGGGCGGACGCCCGAATTGGCTGGTGCGCCTGGGCCGCCACCGCCTGGAAACGCAAATCTGAGAGCTGTGATCCCGGCGCGGCGCTGATCTTTCGAAAGGGGAATACCTCGGGGGCAATTGCCATGATTTTTTTCTACCTGCTGGTATCGATAATGCCGCTCGTGAACCACCCCTTGTGGTCGCGGTTTGTAGGCGGCCTGACGTTGACCAAGTTCGTGGGCTTGGCCTGTCTGGTTTATGCCTTGGCGCACTGCGTGGCACGCCGGTCCGTCCCCAATGTCCTTGGTTCATGGATCACCCGCCTGTTCCTGCTGTTCTATCTGCTGGCCGTCGTCTCCTACTTTACGAAGGGAGATCAATCCGACTGGAAGCTGAGCAGCCTGTTCAGCTATACGTCGTTCCTCTTCCTGCTGTTCGTGACCGCCGCGGTTGTGGATACGCTGCCGCGCCTGCGCTGGACGCTTCTGGTGGCCATCGGTTCACTGGCTTTCGCCTCCCTGTATGTGATTCGTGAATGGCAGATGTACCACAACGTGTTCCCGGGTTTTCGGCCCGGCTATATCACGGGCGACCCGAACTACTTTACGCTTTCGGCGGTGCTCTGCCTTCCCGTGGCCTACTACATCATGCGGCTGGAGAAAAGCATCTGGACCAGAAGCTTTTGCATGGCGTGCCTCGCGGTGACGTTAATCGCCGTCATGCTGGCGGCCTCGCGCGGGGGATTTTTGGGCCTGGTGGCGGCGGCACTTTTCATCGTGTGGCGGTCACCCCACCGCATTCGCAACTTTGTGATCATCGCCGCCTGCCTGGCGCCGTTGATTCTGGTTGTTCCTGACTCACCCGTCCGCCGTCTCCTTCATCCAGATTACTCGGATGAATGGTCAAAAGAGAACCGCCTCGAACTGTGGGGGGCGGGCGTGAAGATGATTGAGGATCACCCGCTGACGGGCATCGGTCTGGATAATTTCAAACCGTTGGTCACTCGCTACGAAGGTCGCGGCGGGGATCTGGAAAAAATTGCCCACAATACATACATCGAGGTGGCGGCGGAGATGGGGATTCCCAGCCTCCTGCTTTTTCTGGCCATATTGTATTCGGCATTCCACGCCCTGGGGCGCGTCTACAAGCAAGCTGACCATTCCCCGTTCCTGATCACCGCGGCGACGGCCTTGCAGGCCGGGCTGGTGGGTTGCCTTGTTTCAATTACGTTCATCTCTTGTCAGGATCAAAAACTCCTCTGGTTCCTGATCTTCCTGGCGCCCTGTGTGGAGTCTCTCGCCCAGGTTGCCGAACCGGAAAAAGTCGTGGAATCGCCCATCGTCATGGAGTCCACACAAGAAGACATTGATTACTACATGGATCAACAGGAGTTGGAGCTTGCCCGATGGAGATGAAGGCGCGGTTGAGCATCGTGGTGCTAATCCTGGCTGCCTGGGCTTGTTCCCGGGAGCTAGCGGCGGTGCACGGTGCGGCGTCCTCCGCCACTGGTGCACTGGGGGGTGAGATGGGGACCGAAAGCACCGGAGCGCACGACCCGTTTGGCGGGATCGTCCTCCCGGCCGGCAAGCCCAGTGGTTTTTTCCAGACGGAAAAGATCGGGCCGCGATGGGTGCTGGTAACTCCCCAGGGTCATCCCTTCTGGATGCGGGCCGTATACGCCGTCGATTGGAACGATGGCGGCGCAGCGGCCGAGGCAGCTTTCCAAACCAAGTACCAGGGCGACCCGATGGCCTTCGCGGTTCACGCCGTCAACCGGTTGCGTGCATGGGGGTTCAATACCTTGGGAGAATATTCGTCACCGTACCTTTTCCCCGTGCCGACCTATTATCGTCCCCGGGGAAACCCGGAACGCATGCCTTTCATCCGCTATCTCAATGTTTCCTGGTATGGGGCGATTAACCAGGGGCATCTGGCGCCCGCTCCTTTTAAAACTTTGCTGGCGGGCGCCGTGGACGAAGAGGTTTACCGTGATTGGCCCGGCCACGTTCCCGACGTCTTCGATCCGAATTTCGAAATCTACGCGCGCAACATCGCCGCCGACATGAAGACGGACTCTCGGGACACGGTGTTTACCGAAAAGACGGCGTCGGGCGGCCGCCCCGATCCCAGCCTCAAAGATACGCCCTGGTTGATCGGCACCACCGGAGATGACAGCGATTACCTTTTTGGATTTGGTCCAGGTCCCGACCCTCCGAGCCGGGACGGAGCGATTCACCCCCACATCGGTTGGGTGGTGGCAGTCACCAGGCCCGCCCAGTCTGAAAACTCCCAGGTCGGTGCGGCCTTGGGGATGAAACGGACGGTGAAATATGCGGACTCCACCGTCTACGCCAAACAGGCATGGCGGGACTTCTTGAAAAAGAAGTACGGAACGATTGGGAATCTCAATTCCGCCTGGGGATCGAACTATACAACTTT
>Ga0326727_10023307_pt1 | contig 11828 bp, 7 predicted proteins | sample MB2enrmetagenome_FD_207643 | JGI IMG/M metagenome (GOLD analysis project Ga0326727, IMG submission 207643) | Lab enriched peat soil microbial communities from McLean, Ithaca, NY, United States - MB29MY | ecosystem: Environmental > Terrestrial > Soil > Wetlands > Peat | place: USA: New York... | reverse complement strand
GACCGCGAAAACGAAGGCGACCTCACCCTGGCCGCTGAAAAAATCACCCCCGAGGCCATCAACTTCATGGCCAGGTTCGGCCGCGGCCTGATCTGCCTCGCCCTCACCGAGCAGCGTTGCGAAGAACTGAATCTCCCGCTCATGTCCCCCATCAACACCTCCGTCCACGGCACCGCCTTCTGTGAGGCCATCGACGCGAAGCTCGGCGTCACCACTGGCATCAGCGCCTCCGACCGCGCCATCACCATCCTCACCGCCATTGACCCCAAGACCCGCCCTCAGGACCTGGCGCGCCCCGGGCACATGTTCCCTCTTCGCGCGCGTCATGGCGGCGTGCTCGTCCGCGCCGGACAAACTGAAGCTTCCGTGGATCTTGCGCGCATCGCCGGCCTCAATCCCTCCGGCGTGATCTGCGAAATCATGAACGAAGACGGCACGATGTCCCGCGTGCCGCAGCTCATCGAATTTTGCCGGGAGCACAACCTGAAGATGCTCACCGTCGCGGATCTCATCCGCTACCGCATGCAGCACGAGCGCTATGTCCGCCGCGTCGCCGAAGCCATCCTGCCCACCCGCTACGGCGATTTCCGCATGATCGCCTATTCCAGTGATGTGGACCACGATCAGCATATCGCGCTCATTCGCGGCGAGCTGAGCGGCCCCGTGCCTCCGCTCGTCCGCGTTCACTCCCACTGCCTAACCGGCGATGTTTTTGGATCAACCGCGTGTGATTGTCCGGACCTCGTGGCGCGTTCCCTCGAAAAAATCGCCGCGGAAGACCGCGGCGTGTTTCTCTACCTGCACCACACCGGCCGCGGCTACACCATTGAAACGCCGGAAACTCCCGGAACCCTGCCGCAAATCCACTTTCATTCCCGCGGCCAACTCGATCGCGAGCCGGCCCGCCAGCGCATGGTGCAACACGAAAGCGGCATCGGCGCTCAAATCCTAATCGACCTCGGCCTCACCGATATCCGCGTCGTCACCAATCATCCCAAGAAAGTCGTCGCCCTCGAAGGCTACGGCATCCGCATCGCCGACCAGGTTCCCCTGCAACTCTCCACACCCAAGCCCACCCACCAGCGCTTGTAGACCTCCCCATCGGTCATGCCGACCGCGGAAGCGGTGACGTCTCTTCTCCGCGGTGATCATGTAGGGCACGCCTTTTTACCCTGAGCCGCGAAAAGGGCTGAGGCGCGTTGTTTGCGCCCCGGATGGGGTTGCGGGGCGGTCCACCAACTCAACTACACCTTCACTCCATTACCGTGCCCTACCCGGGCCGTCATTCCGAACGGAGTCTGCGAAGTGAGGAATCCCTCTTTTCATTCCGAAGCCACCGCTCTTCCTCCGCGCAATGCAGGGGTCGAGCGCACTGCTCGACCCCATCTCGGCAGGACGTAAACACTCTTGTCATCCCGATCCCGCAAAACGGGAGAGGGATCTGCTTTTCGCAAAAGACTCCGCAAGCAGCATGTTCTTTCTATCGTCTAATTAGCGAACGAGTCTTGGGAAAGACAATTGCCCGGATTTCACATCAGCCCGCTACGGCTCTTCGTCATCGTTCGCGGATGGTTCCGGGGGAGGGTTGCTTTCCGCCGGCGGTTTCGGGGGCGCCGTTTTTGCAGGCGGTGACTTCGCCGGTGCCGCTTGCGCGTTCGTGGACGCCTTTTTGTTTTGTGCCGCCTTCTCAACCGTCAGATACTTCCGCATCTTTTCCAGCCTCTTCGGACCAATCCCCTTGATGGCCAAGAGGTCATCCACGCTCTTGAACGCGCCATACGACTTCCGCATCTCTAGAATCTTGTCCGCGGTTGACGGCCCGATCCCCGGCACTTGCTGCAATTCCGCCGCGCTCGCGGAATTCAAATTGATGGGATGTGTTGGCGGTTTCTTCTTGGCGAGGACAGCATCGGCACAGCAAAGAATCAGGAGACCCGCAAGCAAAGGAAGTATTCGGCGGTAGTTGAACTTCAATGACATGACTACTCAATAATAACAAGCGCACCGGGCACCGGCAAGGATAAAATCACGCGCACCACCCGGTCGAACTGAGGAATAAAACAACCGCCTGCACCTACTCCACGCGCTCCCCCTGGGCATCGTAGACTTCCAACTCCCCGAACAGCCCCGCCTGTTCCTCGATCTGCGCCCGGTCCCCCACCACAACGATCTGCATGTTTGCCGAGTCGAGGTATTTGCGCGCTGTCGCCAGCAAATCCTCCGCCGTTAGCCCCCTGATTTTGTCGCGGTAGGTCTCCAGATAGTCCGCCGGCAGTTCATTCAGCTCCATGGTCGAAAATTGCGAGAGCAGCCCCTCCTGCGTTGCCAGCCCCATGGAGAACACGCCCGTCTGGTAATTCTGTGCATCGGCAAGCTCCGCCTCGGGAACCCGCACGGAACGCAGCCGGTCGAGTTCGTAGAAAATCTCCGTAAGCGAAGCCGCCACGACATCGTTCCGCACCGCCGCCGAAATCGAGAAGTACCCGTACTCGCGCAGCGGCATCAAGCCACTCCGCGGGCTATACGTGTACCCCTTGTCCTCGCGGATGTTCATCACCAGCCGTGAATTGAACGCTCCGCCATACAAGCTGTTCGTCAGCCCCAGCCGCAGCCAGTCCGGATGCTTGCGAGTGATCGCGTGGCAGCCCGCCAGGATTTGCGTTTGCACCGATCCCGGATTGTGCACCAGATACACCCGGCGCCCGTGTGGCTTCGGCGGCGCGGCTGTTTCTTTTGCCACAGGCTTCTTCCCCGTCCAATCTCCAAACGCCTTCTCGATCGTTTTCAAAAGCGCTGGCGGATCAAAGTCACCCACCAGCATCAGCAGCGCATTTTCCGGCGTATAGATGTCGCGGTACACGCTCTGCAAATCCTCGCGCTGGTACGCCGCCACTTGCGCTTCGCTTGGCGAGACTTGTGCGTACGGGTGCGCTCCGAACAACACCTTGCGCAGCCTCTCTCCGGCCAGAAACCCCGGCGAAGTCCTTTCCAGCTTCACTTCCTCCAGCTTCTGCCGCCGCTCCCGCTCAAACTCCGCATCCGGAAAAGAGGCCTCGCGCGCCAGTTCGTTCACCATTTGCAGCAGCGGCTCCGCAAACTCGCTCAGCCCGGCAAAAGAAATCGCGCTAGTATCCTGCCCCGCGTTTGTGCCCAGGTCCGCGCCCAGCCGCCGCAGGTCCTCTTCAATCTGCCGGCTCGCGCGCTTCGCCGTTCCCGTGCGCACCACCGTCGCTGTCATTTCGGCAAGGCATGGCGCGCGGTTCACCACGAGCGCGTTCCCGGCGCGAAAATAAAGCTCCCCGTGAAATTTCGGGATGGAATGTGCTTCCGCCAGCACTACCTCAAGTCCATTCGCCAGCCGCGCTCTTGTCCGCTTCGGCCACCTTACGGGTCGTTCCGGCGTCAATGCCGGCGCCAATGCGGGAACTTCCGCTTCGTGCGTCGCCATCACGCCGCCTCCTTCGCATCGCTCTTCACCGGAGTACGAAACACGATCGCGCGGTTCTCTGGCCGCAGATATTTCTGCGCGGCGCGTTGCACCTCTTCGCGCTTCACCTCCAGGAAACCCTCCAGTATCGTGTTCACCAGTTGCGGCTCATTGTCGAACAGCGCAAAGCACGCCAGCAGGTGCATCAGCCCGTAGCGCGGCATATACCCGCCTCGTCCGCCCTCGAGCATCGAGTAATAATCGGAGCGCCATTTCACCTGGAGTTGCTGCAATTCGTCCTCGTTGATGCCCTTCTCCTTTACCTCGCGAATCACCGAATCAAATGCGGCCAGTGTAACCTCCGCCGAATACTCCGGCTTATGCAGAATTCGCGTTGTCATTTGTGTTGGCCCGTTGTACCCGAACAGATCCTCGATCCCTCCATCCGCTTCTACCGCAATCTGCTTTTCCAGCACCAACTCGCGGTAGATGCGCCCGGCCCGGCCGCCGTGCAGCGCCTGGTCCAGCAGCGCCATGGCGAACCACTCCGGCGTCCGCCGCGCCGGCAGCACATAGCCGATGGCCATCGCCGGCAGCGTCCCGAATTTCTCCTCGACGTGTCCCCGCCGCTCTTCCTTTTGCGCGGGCTCCGTGGGATCCGCAAACGGAGGCGCCGCTCCCGCCGGAATCGGCGCGAAATACTTTTCCGCCAGCGCAAATCCTTCCTCCGGCTTCACATCCCCCAGCAGCAACAGCACCGCATTGTTCGGCACGTAATACGTCCGGAAAAAGTTCTGCACATCGGCCAGGCTCGCCGCATCCAGGTCCGCGAAATCTCCGTAGAAATTATGCGCGTTCGCCCAGTTGCGGAACGCCACCGGCGGCATGTCCAGCCACGGAAAGCCGCCATAGGGCTGGTTGAGCACATTGACGCGCACCTCTTCCTTCACGACGTCGCGCTGGTTCCGCAAATTCTCGTCATCCACTTTCAGCGCGCGCATGCGGTCCGCTTCCAGCCACAGCACCCGCTCCAGGGCATTCGACGGCACCGCTTCGTAGTAGTTCGTCACATCGTACATCGTCGAGCCGTTCAGCAAGCCCCCGCTCGAATTGATCAGCTTGATGTGCTGCATTTTCGGCGCGTTTTCCGAGCCTTGAAACATCATGTGCTCGAATAAATGCGCGAACCCGCTGCGCCCCTGCGGTTCCAGCCGGAATCCGATTTTGTAGTACACCCCGATCGTCAACACCGGAGCGGTCGCATCCGGCGCTATCACCACGCGCAATCCGTTCTTGAGCGTGGCGCTCTGTATGGGAATTTGAAGTCGCGTCAAGCCTGGCCACCTTTGCTTTTCGATAATTGCTGTAGCGCCATTGAAACCACTTCCAATTCGTTCAGCATGGTGGCCGGATCGTGCGCCAGCACCCGCGCCGCCAGCCGGCTCACCGCCTGGTACGCTTCCAGAAATTCCGGAGCGAGTTGCTGCAAAGCCTCTTCATGGCCGGCAACCACGCCGTAATCGCCCCGCGAAAGCGGCCCGGTCCACGCCTTGTGCGGCCCCAACTTTTCGTAGTGGTCGATCACCTGCCGCGACAGTGCTAGCAGCGCCCGCGTTGCTTCTTGCCTCTTCATTCCCGCCGTCATCAGCATTTGCACCCCGGCCTCTTCCAGCGCCAGCAGGTGTCCCGCCGCAAATGCTCCCGCGGCGTGATACAGCGGCTTCATGGCGGCCGCGATGCTCACCGGAGTTCCTCCCAGCCCGCGCGCGATCCCTCGTGCCACGCGCACGGCGATCTCGTCGCCTTCAATGGCGAATATTTTGCCTTCCAGCGGTGGCACGCCCACGCCGCTAAACGTCTGCATGGGGTGTAAGGAAGCCACCGCCGCGCCGCAGGCCCGCACGGATTGCAGCACGCCCGCACCCAACGCACCACTCGTGTGCAAAACAGCCTTGCCCCGCAGTTCTTCTCCGCCCATTCGCGCTAGCTCATCCGCCACGCTGGCGATCACGTCGTCCGGCACGCTCACCAGAATCGTGGTGCTGCCGAAAATCTGCCGGGTGACTCCTGCCTGTGCCTGCCCCGCTCCGATGAAGCGCACCGCCTTCCGCGCGCTGGCTTCTGTCCTTGCCGCCACCACCCCAATTCTCCAGCCCAGCTCACGCAGGCGCTGCCCCAACGCGCGCCCCACGCGTCCCGCTCCCACGATGGCAATGCTCTTTGGCATCCGTGTTAGCATAACCTGAGGCTGGCTCTCGACTCCAATCAGCATGCATCTTTTCTGGCTTCTCCTTTTCGGACTTATCGCTTTCGTCTGGGTCACCTACGGTTTGCGCGTGGCCTATGGCGCCGTGCGCTTGCCCTGGCTCAAGAGCTACGCCACCGCAAAAGACGCCGATTGCCCGCGGATTTCGCTGATCTTCGCGGCACGCGATGAAGAGGAGAAGCTGCCCGACGCCCTTACCACCCTCATCGAAATCGATTATCCCCGCCTGGAAATCATTGCCGTTGACGACCGTTCCCGCGATGCCACGCCCCGCATCCTCGACGACTTCGCCGCCACGCACGACCGCCTCCGCGTCGTCCACACCACCGAACTCCCCAAAGGCTGGCTCGGCAAGCCTCATGCCCTTCAAAAGGCCTACGAAGCCTCCTCTGGCGATTGGCTGCTCTTTACCGACGCCGATGTGCGCTTCCGGCCGGACACGCTTCGCCGCGCCGTCGCCCTCGCGCGCGATCGCCAACTCGACCATCTCACGCTCTTCGGCGACATCGTCATGGTCGGTTTCTGGGAAAAAGTGCTCATCACTTTCTTCGGCATGGCTTTTCATATGGCCATCGACCCGCACCAAGTGAGCAATCCGCGTTCACGCGCCTATGTCGGTGTGGGCGCCTTTCAAATGGTAAAACGCACCGCCTACGAGGCCTGCGGCACCCACCGCCGCTTGGCCATGGAAGTGATCGACGACGTTATGCTTGGGAAAATTATTAAGCTGGGCGGTTTCCGCTCCGGTGTGGCCGTCGCCCAGGACGCGGTTTCCGTGCGCTGGCACGCAGGCATCGGCAATTTGATTCGCGGCGTGGAGAAAAATTTCTTCGCCAACGCTCAATTCAGCGGACCCTTGGTTATCGCCCAATCTCTCGGCCTGTTCGCTCTGTTTATCTTGCCCTCGCTCGGCATTCTCTTTGGCCACGGCTGGGTGCGCGCTTTCGCCGCCGTCGCTGTTCTGATCGCTCTGTGTTTTCACATGGGCGTGGACATCGTCATGCGCGTTTCCCCGCTCTATTGCCTCACGCTGCCCCTCGGCGCGCTCCTCTTCACCTATATGCTCCTGCGCTCCACCTTCATCACCTTGCGTCAGGGCGGCATCACCTGGCGCGGCACCTTTTATTCTCTAGACGATCTCCGCCGCCGCACCCGTTGATCCATGTCAATCTGAAATCCCAAATCTGTCATTCCGACCGGAGGAACGGTGGATTTGGCCGTCCCGGAGCGGAGGTACGGTTTTCCATCGCACGTTTCTTGTGCGATGAATCTCTCCTCGATTTCAGTTTGCCTGTTACACTCGCAAATTGTCATCCCGAGCGAAGCGGCCCGATTTCTTCTTTTGCGCCGTTTTCTGGCGCGTCGGGCCGCGCAGTCGAGGGATCTCTCTTCGAAGGGTGCAACGCCCGGACTTCAGGTCGGCTCTAGTGAACTTCCCCTCTCACGTCGCCCAACCCTCAATCGCCGCCCGCGCCGTCCCCATCCTCTTTTGCAAACATCCCCGTCAAATCCTGCTGCTTCAATGCTCGTATGCGGTCCCGCAACTGCGCCGCCTTTTCAAACTCGAACTTCTTCGCCGCTTCCCGCATCTGCGCTTCCAGTTTTCCCAGGATTTCGGCGAGTTGTTCCTCGGAGCGAATGTTCGCCGTCGCCGCATCCAATTCCCCGGCATCCAGCGGCACCGTCACGTAATCCGCCTCCACGATGTGCGCCAATTCCATGTCCACGCCCTTCACAATCGATTGCGGGGTGATGTTGTTTTCCTTGTTGTACGCAAGCTGCTTCGCGCGCCGCCGGTATGTTTCGCCGATCGCCTCGTTCATCGATTTGGTCCGCCGGTCCGCGTACAAAATCGCCTTCCCCGCAATGTGCCGCGCGCACCGCCCCATGGTCTGGATCAGCGAAGTCGTGCTTCGCAAATAGCCTTCCTTGTCCGCATCCAGAATCGCCACCAGCGACACTTCCGGCAGGTCCAGTCCCTCGCGCAACAAATTGATGCCGATCAGCGCATCAAACTCGCCCTTGCGCAAATCCCGCAGAATCTTGATGCGGTCCAGCGTCTCCACTTCCGAGTGCAAATACCGGCAGCGCACGCCAATCTCCGAAAAATATTCGCTCAGGTCTTCCGCCATGCGCTTCGTCAGCGTCGTCACCAGCACCCTCTCGCTCTTCTCCGCGCGCAGCCGTATCTCCTCCAGCAGGTCGTCCACCTGGCCCTTCACCGGACGCACTTCCACCTCCGGATCGATCAATCCCGTCGGCCGGATCACCTGCTCCACCACAACGCCCCCGGACCGCGTCAATTCATACGGACCCGGCGTCGCCGATACGTAGATCACCTGATTCATGCGGTGCTCGAACTCTTCGAACGTCAGCGGCCTGTTATCCAGCGCCGAGGGCATGCGAAAGCCATAATCCACCAGCGTCTGCTTGCGTGACCTGTCGCCATGAGACATTCCTCCCACTTGGGGGATCGTCGCATGCGCTTCATCCACGAACAGCAGGTAGTCCTGCGGCACGTAATCCAGCAAGGTCGGCGGCGCTTCTCCCGGCAAGCGCCCGCTTAAGTGCCGCGAATAATTCTCCACTCCGTGGCAGTAGCCGATCGTGCGCATCATCTCGATGTCGAACATCGTGCGCTGCACCACGCGCTGCGCCTCCACAAATTTGTTCTGCTTCTCCAGCTCTTTCTTCCACCATTCCAGCTCTTCCTGAATCCCCACAATCGCGCGGTCGCGCTGCTCCTGCGGCATAACGTAGTGCGTCTTCGGATAGATGGGCACGCGCCCAATATCTTCTTGCCCCGCGCGGATTTCGCCCGTCAGCGGATCGATCTGTCGCAGCGTATCAATCTGGTCGCCCCACATTTCGATCCGATAGCCCTGGTCTTCATACGTCGGATAAATCTCGATAATGTCGCCGCGCACGCGAAACGTTCCGCGCCTCAGGTCTTCGCTGCGTTCATATTGGATATCCACAAACCGGTGCAGCAGCGCTTCCCGCGAAGTCTGTTGCCCCTTTTCCAGCATCACCAGCATCCCGTAATACGCTTCCGGCGAGCCGATGCCGTAGATGCACGATACCGATGCGACAATCACCACGTCCCGCCGCTCAAACAGCGAGCGCGTCGCGCTCATGCGCAACTTGTCCAACTCGTCGTTGATCGTCGCTTCCTTGTCAATGTAGAGGTCCGCGGAGGGCACGTAAGCTTCCGGTTGGTAAAAATCGTAGTAGCTCACAAAATACTCGACTGCGTTTTCCGGGAAGAATCCCTTGAACTCGTGATAGAGCTGCGCCGCCAGCGTTTTGTTGTGCGCCAGCACCAGCGCCGGCCGGTTCGCCTCTTCGATCACCTTGGCCATCGTGAATGTCTTGCCCGAACCCGTCACGCCCAGCAGCACCTGGTGCTTCTCTCCCGCCTTCAGCCCGCGTGTAAGCTGCTCGATCGCGGCAGGCTGGTCCCCGCGCGGCTGGTACGTGCTGTGCAGCTTGAAATTCATCCTGAGCGTCTCCTGCTGGCCCGCCACCGCCAGCCGAAACCACCATTATACTGCGTCTGCAGATTCAACATGGAGTGGACCGATAGCAAAAGGGAGCGAGGCGAGAAACTTGTAGGTGTCTTCGCTTTACATCCCCGCTTATATGGCCACCATATCCGAGGAAACTAAGTCGTCGACGGAGGAATGGCCGCCCCTCTTTTGGAAAGTTGTCGGAGGGCGGACCGCAGGGCCGCGAACACGTGGTGACCGCGAGGAAAAAGCTTTCGGAATGACGCTTGGGCAACGATGAACCGCTTCCTGGCCGACACAGGGTCTGTGTCCATCTGCATCATGCCCGAATAGAAATCACAGTTTGCCTGGACGAATTGGTCGTCAAGGTAATCCTTCTGAAGAGCCTCAAACAATTCAAGCAGATCGGTCCGACTGACGGAAGCACGCCTGGCATAAGTGATGCAATCGTCGAAGACTGTCGGGTTATGCGGGTCTAGGCGCAGCAGTCTGCTCATCAGTTCGAGAATTGCATTCTTGTCGCCAAGCCCTGCCAAGGTCGCTAGGAGTTGCTTCACCGTACCGTACCGGTCGGGGACCAGAGCTAAACTTTCCTCAAGGAACTGTCTGGCCTCTTTCAAGCGACCCATTTCCTTGTACCAGAGTCCAAGCTCTGATAGTAGCGAGGATCTTTCTGCATCCGAAAGCGATTCCTTGAGCTTCTCCTCAGCCGCCCCGATTAATGCTGTATTGTCCTTTTTGACCGTTATTGGGGCGGCTTCCCGCAGGACGAAGCGTAGTTTCCGCAGGTTCTTGCGTTCCATCTGTTCCGGGGTGAACAGGACACACATGAAAATGAAGTTCTCGAATTCGACGAATCCCGTATACTCGGGCACAGGGTATATCTTTTTCTTGAAACGGCGGATGAGCGTTTTCGCCCCGACCTTCTGGTTGGGTACGCCTTCCAACAGTCGAATTTCGGCGCTGGTCGAGTCCTTCAAAAGGTAGCCTTCCTGGTATTTGAGGAGGGCGTCGAGGTCGTTGACCCCCTCATTGTTCCGCTTTCTGCTCCAAATATTGACGTACATAAACTCGTTCTTTCGTACGGCCTCGTCGAAGCTGAGACCTCGTTGGTAAAGTGATGCCAGTATGCCCTCTCGCCTCGAGCCATCGACAACCCATCCGAAAGGGGCGGCAATCAATGCGCCATGCTCATCGGAATAGGGGATTGCAGCAAAGTTCTGGAATGTCTTCAGTTCGTCGAGGTTGAGAACATCGAGAACAATATCGAGGTCATCGTAATGCGCGCGGTTGACGGCAGCGGGAGTGTAGCCCTCCAATGCGATCATCATACCGGTGTGGGCTTCGACGTCACGCGTTAGTCCCAAGAAGGCTTCTACGTCGCTGACATCAATCTTCCTCCCACGATGTTTCGCATCAACCACGATCCTGAAGGCGAAGTCAGAAGCTTGCTCTTCTATGAGGAGGTCAATCTGGCGTTCTACCTTTGAGAACTTGCCAACTATCTTAGCGTTAGGAGTGATTCGCGCCGATGGATAGGCTTCGCGAAACTGTTTTTCGATCTCGCGTTCATACTCCTGCCAGTCTGCCACGAGTAGAAACTCCTGGAGAAGTTGAAGCCATGATACCGGGAAGCTGGGGAAGAGCCAACTCGAAGCCGAGTGCCCAACCCTCGTTTGTGGAGGGTGGGTGTTGGGGTTGCGATTCTCCTCATACCACCAGGAAACACGTCTGCTTTCCTTCAAGGCTAGAGCCAGCCATAGTACCCGCACCGGCTATGAAGGAGCACTTTCACTTCTCTGACCTCCATGAGCTGCCGGCTGGCCCAAGCTCAAACTGCAAGACGAAACGGGGTGCCCCTCGGGCTGGTGGCCCGGAGTGAGATTCACCATGCTCCAGCAGGGCGCACGCCGACCGGATGGCGCGGTGTTAGCCTGGCTCGTAGTGAATAACGCGGAGGGTGCCCCGGGTTCCGGTGTTTGGTACCCGGGTCTTGGGGTTGCTTTTTCTCACTACACGCTTCAGAAACTGCGTCCGCTTTCCTTCAACGTCGGAGTTTGTGAGGGTCTCGGGGTGCTTCTCTCCCTCACCTGGTACCAGTTTCGAAACTAGTACCCACTAAATAATAGTTGACATACGGTAAATAGTGTGCTATGCTTCCCTGTTATGCTGAAGGGACGCAGCTCTGGTACTATCTCGCAACGTCCCGCAACTCCATCCGGGAAGCAAATAACGCGCTCCACTCCCTCGCCCTCTCTCACTGCTCGCCACTCGCTTGCCCGCCGCAGCGACGGCGGAGGAGGGTCACCAATCACTCGCCACTTCCCGCTAACTCCTTTGTTTCCCTATTTTTTGTTTTCACTTCCCCATTTTCGCCTTCCGGTTTTATCTCTTCCACTCTTATACTGTTTTACCCTTACACTCTTGCACAGCCTTGCCGTACATTTCCGTATTTTCCGTACACCCTTCCTCCCATCTCCTTTCTTTTCTGTCGCTTCCCCAATTCGTACCGAAAAAACCCCGGGGGGCACCCCTCTCAATCCTCCCCCGGTGCCCCACCCTCGCTTTTTGAGGCGTGTTGTTTGCGCCCCGGATGGGGTTACGGGGGTGGGCCTTGGGTCTGCTT
>Ga0326727_10023306_pt1 | contig 11829 bp, 20 predicted proteins | sample MB2enrmetagenome_FD_207643 | JGI IMG/M metagenome (GOLD analysis project Ga0326727, IMG submission 207643) | Lab enriched peat soil microbial communities from McLean, Ithaca, NY, United States - MB29MY | ecosystem: Environmental > Terrestrial > Soil > Wetlands > Peat | place: USA: New York... | reverse complement strand
CCGCGCCCGCCCGGGCCCAGGACCCCCTCGCCGTGGGCGTCGTCGACGTAGACCATCGCCCCGTGCTGGTGGGCGAGCTCCGCGATCCGGTCGAGCGGGGCGATGTCCCCGTCCATGGAGAACACCCCGTCGGTGATCACGAGGATCCGCCGGTACTCGGGCCGGTGCTGCTCCGCCTGGTCGAGCACCCGGGCGAGGTCGGTCGTGTCCGCGTGCTTGTACACCGCCCGGTCCCCCCGGGCGAGGCGGACCCCGTCGATGATGCTGCCGTGGTTCAGCTCGTCGCTGATGATGAGGTCCCCATCCCCCACCAGCTGGGGGATGAGGCCGGCGTTCGCCGCGAACCCCGTCTGATAGACGAGCGAGGCTTGGGCGTGCTTGAACCGGGCGAGCCGGCGTTCGAGCTCGACGTGAAGGTCCATGGTGCCGGCGATGGGCCGCACCGAGCCGGAACCCACCCCGTGCGTCTCGATGGCCCGCGTCGCGGCCTCCTTGAGGCGGGGGTGGTTGCTGAGGCCGAGGTAGTTGTTCGAGCAAAGCATGAGGACGATCTTCCCATCGATCTCGCACCAAGGGGCGCTCGGACCGGTCAGCGTCCTCAGCTTCCAGTCCAGTTCCTTGCGGACGAGCTCCTGATACTCCTGGCCCAGGAAGGCGGTGGGGTCGCGCATGTTACCACCTCGCCTCCAGCGAGACCTTCGCCGCCTGGGTGGACTGGATGAGCTCCATCGCCCGAGGAAGGTCCCGGATCGGCACCCGGTGGGTGATGATCTGGGCCATCTTCTCGCGGAAGGAGGGGTTCGCGAGGAGTCCCTTGACCTGGTACCAGGTCGAGAACATGCGTCGCCCGAAGATCCCGTACACCTTCGCGGCCTTGAAGATGATGCCGTCGTCGACGTTGACCGTCTGGTCCCCGTCAAAGAGGCCGAGGAGCGCAACGCGACCACCGGGGGTGAGCGCGGAGAAGCAGAGCTTGAGGGCCGCGGGGTGGCCGGACATCTCCACGGCCACGTCCACGCCGTTGCCTTCCGTTTCTTCCCGGAGGGCCCGCGCGATATCGAGGTCGGGCTCGGCCGGGTTGAAGACGTGGTCGGCGCCCATCTTCTTCGCCAGGGTCGAACGGACCTTGTTCACCTCGGTCGCGAACACCTTCTGGGCGCCCATCGTCCGCGCCACGGCGATCGCGAGCAATCCGATCGGTCCGCATCCCGTGACGAGGACGCTCTTCCCGGCGATGTCCTCGATGTTGTCCTCGGGGAGGAGCGTGTGGACCGCGTTGCCGAGCGGCTCCTGGATCGCGGCGAGCGACGGGTCGAGCGTCCGGTCGTTCTTCCAGGCGTTCACCGCCGGAAGGACCGCGTACTCCGCGTAGATGCCGTCCCGGTCGACCCCGAGCACCTCGACGTTCGCGCAGATGTGCATCTTGCCGGTCCGGCACTGGTAGCAGGTGCCGTCGGCGATGTGGGTCTCGGCGGAGACATGGTCCCCGACCTGCAGGCCCCGGACCATCCGGCCGACCTCCACGACCTCCCCGCTCAGCTCGTGACCGAAGATCATCGGGATCCGCTTCACCCGGGTCTGCGCCCATGGGTTCCACTCCCAGATGTGGACGTCCGTTCCGCAGATCGAAGAGGCGCGGAGCGCCACCCGAACCTCGTCCTCCTTCGGCTTGGGCTCGGGCACCGTTCGGATCTCCCCACCCGGAGCACGCGTCGTCTTTACCCAGGCCTGCATGGTTCTTGGCCCCTCACACCGTCGAGGGGAGCTCACGCATAAGAGTTGGGGGATGGGTGCGATGCGTTGTCAGGCGCGACGGGCGCGAGGGCCGCTCGGAGGGGGAAGCTCCCTCGAAACCCGGGGGCCTCGCTCGCATCATCGTCGCCGGAGAATCGGGTGGGAACGACGTGCGCTCCGACTCCGTCGCAGTAGGCTTTTATACCGCACGTTTCTCCCCGACCCCTCGGAGGCTTAGCTTACTCTAGCCCATGGCACGCCGGCATCGTCCCCGCCGAGGTTCCCTCGGCTTTTCCCCTCGTTCGCGTTCCGCCCGCCCCGTCCCCCGTATCCGCTCCTGGCCCCCCGGCCCGAAGGCCCCCGGCATCGAGGGTTTCGCGGGCTACAAGGTCGGCATGACCCATGCGTTCATCGTCGATTATCGGAAGCGCTCCACCACGGCCGGCCAGGAGCTGGCCGTGCCCGTGACCGTCGTGGAGGTCCCCCCCCTCAAGGTGGCGGCCGCGCGACTGTACCGAACCGCCCCGTACGGCCGCCAGGTGGTCTCGGAGGTCTGGGGAGAACCCCTCGATGAGCACCTCGCCTTGAAGTTTCCCTCTCACCCGGCGAGCTCTCCGGAAGAGCGGGAGCGGTTCCTGCACGTGGAAGGGGATGAGGTACGGCTCGTGGTGCACACCCAGCCCAACCTCGTGACCGGGGTACCCTCCAAGGCTCCCGAGATCTTCGAGATCCGGGTCTCGGGAGAGAAGCCCGAGGAGCGCCGGAAGTTCGCCTTGGAGCACCTCGCCCGCGAGATCACGGCCGACCAGCTTGCCAAGGAAGGGGAGTTCCTGGACGTGATCGGCGTCACGAAGGGCAAGGGATTCCAGGGGCACACCAAGCGCTGGGGGGTCAAGCTCCAGCCGCACAAGAACTCCAAGCACCGCCGCATGATCGGTACGCTCGGGCCCCACAACCCGAGCTTCGTCACCTACCGGATCCCGCAGGCCGGCCAGATGGGCTACCACCGACGGACCATCTACAACATGCGGGTCCTCCGGGTCGTTCGCGACCCGCGTTCGGACCCGGTCACCCCCCTCGGCGGCTTCCTCCATTACGGCGAGGTCCGCTCGAGCTGTCTCCTCCTCCATGGCTCGCTTCCCGGTCCGGCGAAGCGACTTCTGAGGTTCCGACTTCCCATTCGGAGCCAGGTCGGCCTGGTCGAGAAGGTCGACGTCCGCTACCTCAGCACGCGCTCGAAGCAGGGAGCATGAGCTCTTCGGCGCTGCCGGGTCCCGACCCGGCTCGCACCGAGACTCCTGCCGGCCATCACCACCGGGTGCACCTCCTCACGCTCAAGGGACAACCCGGCCCTCAGGTCGCGCTACCGGCCGCGTTCTCGGCGCCCGTGCGCCCGGACCTGATCCGCCGGGCCGTGGTCGCGGCCCAGGCGAACCGCCGCCAACCCCACGGCACCAAGCCCATGGCCGGGCTCCAGCATTCGACCCGGTGGTCGGGCAAGGGGAAGGGGGTCGCCCGTACCCCCCGGCTCATGGACTCCATGCGCGGGGCGCAGGCGCCCAACACCGTGGGAGGCCGACAGGCGCATCCCCCCCGGGTCGAGACGATCTGGGCGAAGAAGATCAATGTGAAGGAGCGGCGGCTCGCCTTCGCCGCGGCGCTCGCCGCCACCCGCGAGGCCCGCCTCGCCCGGGCCCGCGGCCACACCTTCCCCGAGCAGCTCCACCTTCCCGTCGTTCTCGAGGACCCCGCCGAGGCGATCAACAGCGCGGCCGAGGCGCGGAGCCTTCTCGGGACCCTCAAGCTCTGGGAGGATGTCGAGCGCTCCCGGGACGGGGTCCACATGCGCGCCGGACGCGGCAAGCGCCGGGGCCGGGCCCGTCGGGAGCCGAAGAGCCTCCTGGTCGTGACGAGCGCGCCGGGCAAGGCGAAGGGATTCCTGAACCTCTCCGGGGTGGACGTCGTCCCGATCGACCGACTGGGCACCGAGGACCTGGCCCCGGGCGGGACCCCGGGGCGCCTCACGCTGTTCACGCATGCCGCCATCGAGCGGTTGTTCGACCGACTGAAGGAGAGCCGCCCATGAGCCAGTTCCAGCACCGCATCGTGCTGCACGCCTACGTGACCGAGAAGGCCATGGACGAGATGGAACGCCAGAACAAGCTCGAGTTCGTCGTGGACCGGCGGGCGAACCGCGCCCAGATCAAGCGGGCGATCGAGGAGCTCTATCACTGCAAGGTCCAGAAGATCACCACGAAGATCGTCCGGGTCGGGAAGATCGCCACCGTGCGGTTCCGGCCGGAGTTCAGCGCCGAAGACATCGGCAGCCGGGCGGGAGTGTTCTGATGGGAAAGCGCATCATCTCCCGTCGTCGCGGCTACGGCACCGGCACCTACCGCTCGCCGAGCCACCGCCATCACTCGCCGATCTACCACCCCGCCCCCTCGGTGGAGGGGGAAGGCCACGTGCGTTCGATCGAGCAGGCTCCGGGCCGCAGCGCCCCCGTCGCCGAGCTCGTCATGGCGGACGGGACGGTCGTCCGGACCATCGCGAGCGCGGGACTTTCGACGGGGGACAAGGTCATGCTGAACCGCGGTGCCCTCGACCGCGGGAGCCTGCTGCCTCTGGGGGAGATCCCCGACGGGACGCTCGTCTCCAACCTCGAGGTCCATCCGTTCGACGGGGGCCGCCTCGTGCGCGCCGCCGGCACGAGCGCCCTGGTGGTCGCCCACACCGGTCGCGAAGTGACGGTCCAGCTCCCGAGCGGTTCCTTCAAGCAGTTCCTCTCTGCCTGCCGGGCCCAGGTCGGCACGATCGCCGGAGGCGGTCGCTCGGAGCGGCCGATCATCAAAGCCGGCAAGAAGGTCCATTCGACTCAGAGCCTCGCCCGCGCTCCGTTCAAGGTCCGCGGCGTGGCGATGAACCCCGTCAACCACCCGTTCGGCGGGGGGGCCCACCAGCACGTCGGCCGACCTTCGACGGTCTCCGCGGGCACCTGGCCCGGGGCCAAGGTCGGACGTTTCTCCCCGAAGCGCAAGCGCCGAGTGCGCACCGGAGGGTCGTGATCCATGCCCAAGGGAAGAAGGGTCAAGAAGGCCGAAGCGCGCCGCAAGCGGGAGTTCACCCTTCGGGGCCACACCCTCCCCGAGCTGCAAGCGCTCCCGATCGAGGAGCTCGCCAAGGTCCTCCCCTCCCGGGCCCGGCGTTCCATTCGCCGCGGGTTCAATCCCCAGGTGCAGACGTTCCTCGAGAAGATGCGGCTCGCCCCCTCGGCGGAGGTCGTGCGCACCCACGTCCGCGACGCGCTCATCCTGCCCCAGCATGTGGGGCACCGGGTGAGCGTGCACAACGGCCACGAGTTCAAGGAGTTCGAGGTCCGCCCGGAGATGATCGGGCACTACTACGGGGAGTTCAGCCTCACCCGCCGGTTCGAGAAGCACTCCGGCCCGGGCGTTGGCGCCACGCGTTCCTCGAAGTTCATGCCGCTGAAGTGAGGGAGGGTCGGTTCGGTGAGAGGGTACACCTACGAGGGCGACACGCGAACGAGCGTCGCCCGGGCCCGCGGCGTCGAGCTCCCGATCTCGCCGAAGAAGACCTACGAGGTGTTGAACGCCATTCGGGGCAAGTCCCTGGAAGAGGCGCGAACGTTCCTCGAGGAGGTCGTCGAGCTGAAGCGGGCGGTCCCGTTCCGGCGGTTCAACCAGGAGACGGCCCACAAGCGCGGGATCGGCCCGGGCCGATTCCCGAAGAAGGTCGCCCGTTCCATCCTGCAGCTGCTCCAGAACGCGGAGTCGAACGCCGAGTACGAGGGCCTCGACACCGGCCAGCTGTTCGTGTTCGTCGCCTCGAGCGCCCGCGGCAAGATCCACAAGGCCAGCATGCCCCGGGCCCAGGGACGCGCCACGGCGTGGAATGAGCAGACGACGCATGTCGAGATCGTGCTGAAGGAGCGCGAGGAGAGCTGATGTCGAGCGAGCGCAAGGTCATCCAGGAGGCGACCCGTCGGGTCCTGCTCAAGGACTATCTCGTCCAGGAGAGCGCCCGGGCCGGCTTCGGGGGCCTGGACATCCAGCGGACCCCCATGGGTACCCGGGTGACGCTCATCTGCGAGCGGCCGGGGATCCTCATCGGCCGCCGAGGCGAGCTCATCAAACAGCTCACTCAGGACATTCAGAACCGCTTCCAGCTCGATAACCCCCAGATCGAGGTGCAAGAGGAGCGCCAGCCGGCGCTCAATGCGCAGCTCATGGCCGAGAAGCTCGCGGCGACCCTCGAGCGGGGTTGGCACTTCCGCCGGGCCGGCCACTCCACCGTCCGTCGGATCATGGAATCCGGGGCTCGGGGTTGCCAGGTGATCCTCTCCGGTAAGCTGACCGGGGAGCGGCACCGGACCGAACGGTTCAAGGCCGGGACGATCAAGTACTGCGGAGAGGCGGCGCTCTACCAGATCCAGAAGGGGTTCTACCCGGCGCGTCTCAAACCCGGCGTCATCGGGGTCAACGTCTGGATCATGCGCCCCACGGCGCACCTCCCCGACGAGATCCGGATCAAAGGCGTCACGGAGGTTCCCAAGCCGGTCGTCGTGGAGCTGCCGCCCGATGAGCCCGTGCCCGACATCCTCCCCGCGACGGAGGACAGCACGTGACGCTCTTGCGGATGAAGGACCTCCGGGCCCTGACCGACGAAGAGCTCTCGCGCAAGATCGCCGACATCGAGAACGACCTCCTCCGGGAGCGCGGTGTGGCCGCCATGGGGGGCGCGCCGCCGAGCCCGGGACGCATGCGAGCCCTGCGGACGAACGTCGCCCGCGCCCTCACCGTGCTCAACGAACGTTCCCACGCCTCGGCGGCCCCGCGCCCGGTCGCCTCGGGCAGGAGCCGCGCGGCGTAAGGCCCGCGACGGAGGGAGCATGGACGTTCGGACCGACCTCGCTCTCGCCGGAGAGATCCTCGGTTCGCCGTTCACCGTCCTCAAAGCGCCGGGGTTCGCCCACCTGCCCGTCTCGGGCACCCTCGTCGACGAGACGCTCCACACCTTCCTGTTGCGTTCGCCGGACGGCACGAAGACCTGGCGAGTCCCCAAATCCGGCCTCGAGGGGACCCTCCTCCTCGGCGGTCGGGAGTTACCGTTAAGAGGCGACACCCTTCGCTTCCGTCTCGAGGACCGCACCAAGCGCTTGGCGTGGCGCGGTCGACGGGGAGTTCCATGACGCCCACTTCATCGACCGGGTCGCGCTCGCGCCGGGGCCGAGACATCGGCCTCGACGTGCGGGCCCCGAAGGAATCGTGCGACGATGCGCACTGTCCGTTCCACGGGCGGCTCTCCATCCGCGGAGCGGTCCTGGAGGGTACCGTCGTCTCCACCTCGATGCAGCGCACCGCGGTGGTGGAGCGGACGCTGCTCCACTTCGTAACGAAGTACGAGCGGTACGAGAAGCGCCGAAGGCGCTACCTCGCCCACAACCCGCCCTGCCTCAAGATCCCGCTCGGTCACCGGGTGCGGATCGCCGAGACCCGCCCGCTCTCCAAGACCGTCTCCTTCTGCATCGTCCAGGACCTCGGCGAGGCGGCCCGCCGCATCCGGGCCGAGGAGGCGGCGGTGCCGGAGAGCCCGGCCCCCGCGCCCGAGGAGAGCTCATGAAGGGCTTGCCCGGCCGGCGGGGACGGGGCCTCCCGAAGGGCGCCCGCCTCGAATGCGTCGACAACACGGGCGCGAAGGTCGTGGAGATCATCTCCGTCCGGAACTGGCATGGGACCCACCGCCGCTACCCGAGGGCCGGGGTGGCGGACCTCATCATCGTCTCCGTCAAGAAGGGGACCCCCGAGATGCGGCGGCAGGTGTTGCATGCCGTGATCGTCCGGTCCCGCTCCCCGATCCATCGCTCCGACGGGACCCGCCTCATCTTCGAGGACAACGCCGCGGTGATCACCACCGAGACCGGCGAGATCAAAGGCTCCCAGATCAAGGGGCCCGTCGCCAAGGAGGCGGCGGAGCGCTGGCCGCGGATCGCGGCGGCTTCCTCCATCATCGTGTGAGGTACAAGTACTGGAGGTTCCTAGCATGCCCACTCCCCTCTCGCGACTCCCTCGGAAGCAGCGCAAGGCGGTGTTCACCGCCCACAATTTCGCCCGCCGCCGCTACCTCACGGTGCCGCTCTCCCAGGAGCTCCGGCGCCGGTACGGCCGGCGGCAGCTCCCCGTCCGCAAAGGGGACACCGTCCGGGTGGTCCGGGGCAGCTACGAGGGCCAGGAGGAGCGGGTGGCGAAGATCGACGCCCGCGCCGGGACCGTGACCCTCGACAATATCACGGTGAAGAAGGCGGACCAGAAGCTGAAGCCGCTGCCGGTCCGGCCGAACCACCTTCTGCTCACCCGGCTCAACCTTTCCGACGCCTGGCGACGCCGGATCCTCAAGGTCACGCAGGAGGAGGTTACCCCCGAGGCGGTCGCGGCGCCCAGCGCACCCGCCCCGAGCGAGAGCGCCGCCGAGGCGCCGAAGCGCCCGACCCCGCCCTCGAAGGAGACGACCGAATGACGCGACGTCTCAAGCGACGGGCGGCACCGCGGAGCTGGAAGATCCCCCGCAAGGGCACGAAGTGGGTCAAGCGGGTCGCCCCCGGCCCGCACCCTCAGGACCAGTCGATCCCCGTGCTGATGGTGCTCCGGGAGATCCGCCACCTTGCGCGCACCGCGCGGGAGGCTCGGACGATCCTGCGTCAAGGCGCGGTCCGGGTCGATGGGGCCGTCATCCAGGACCCGGCCCGGGGCGTCGGTCTCATGGACGTCGTGAGCTTCGGGGCGCCGGTCGATGAGCACTTCCGGGTGCTGAAGGACCAGCGCGGGAAGCTCGTCCTCGTCTCCATCCCGACGAAGGAGGCCGGCATCAAGCTCGGCCGGATCCGTCGCAAGACCACCGTCTCCGGCGGTCGGATCCAAGTGACGCTCCACGACGGTCGCAACCTGATCTGCCCGGCGAAGAGCACCTGGCGGGTCGGGGACTCCTTGAAGCTCGAGCTCCCCGACCAGAAGGTCCTCGGCCACCTGCCGCTCCAGCCGGGGCAGCTCGCCTACGTTTCGGGCGGCTCGCACGTCGGACAGCTCGCGCGCGTCGAGCGGGTCGAGGTGCGGAACTCCCCCGAGCCGAACCGCGTCCACTTCACCGAGGGGTTCTCCACCACGAAGGACCACGTTTTCATCGTCGGGGAGAACGCCCCGCAGGTTACGCTGCCGGAGGGCCTGAGCCGATGAGCGCGGCGACCCCCTCTCCCACCCCGCCCCCGGCGCCGTCGGCGTCGAACCCGTTCCGGGCGATCCGGATCATCAAGGTCGTCGTGAACAGCGGGGTCGGCGAAAGCGGCGAGCCGCGGACGAAGGCGGAGAAGGTCCTCCAGATGATCACCCACCAGAAGCCGATCGCCACGCGCTCCCATGCGACGAACCGGGACTGGGGCATCCGCCTCGGTCAGGAGATCGGCGCGAAGGTGACGCTCCGCGGCGCTCGGGCGCGAGAGTTCCTGGACCGGGCGCTGGATGCCCGGGACCGGCAGCTCGACCCGGAGTCCATCGACAAGTTCGGAAGCTTCTCGTTCGGGATCGCCGACTACACCGATTTTGCCGGCCTCAAGTACGACCCCGCCATCGGCATCCACGGCATGGACGTCTGTGTCGAGCTGGGTCGCTCCGGCTGGCGGGTGCGTAACCGCGCCCGCGCCCATCGGCCGCTAGGCCACGCCGCCCGAGTCACCCGCGAGGAGACCCGAAAGTTCCTGGAGGAACAGCTCCGGGTGAAGTTCCTGGAGTAGGAGGAGCGGAGGAGATGCCACCGAAGAAGCAGTTCGGACGCAAGATCGGGTGCTACCGATGCGACCGCAAGCGGGGGATCGTCCGGCGCCACGGCCTGCACCTTTGCCGTCAATGCTTCCGCGAGGTCGCCTTCGACCTCGGGTTCAGAAAGTACGATTGAGGTAAGGTTCCATGCGTCACGATCTGCTCAACGATACGCTCGTCGCCCTGCGCCATGCCGACGTCCAAGGCCAGGAGACGGTCCGTCTCGGCCCGACGAGCCATCTCGTCGGCGAGGTGCTCCGGATCTTCCGGGAGCACCACTACATCGAGGAGTTCACCTTCGTCCCCAACGGTCGGGGCGGGGAGTACGAGGTGAAGCTCTCGCGCCGGATCAACTCCTGCGGCGTGATCAAGCCCCGTTCGGCCGTCCGCGGCCGGGAGCTCGAGCGCTACGAGGCGCGGTTCCTGCCCGCGCAGGATTTCGGGATCCTCGTCCTGTCGACCAACCAAGGGGTCATGAGCCACGCCAAGGCCCGCGAGCTCAAGATCGGAGGGAAGCTTCTCGCCTATGTCTACTGAGGTACCCGCTCCCGAGGAGGGTCGCGTCATCGTGCCGGTGCCCGCCGGGGTCCATGTCAAGCTCGAGGGACGTCACCTGAGCGCTAAGGGCCCCCTGGGCGAGGTCCGCCGCGACTTCCCCATCGAGGCGATCGCGGTCCAGGTCCGCCCGGGGGTGGTCGAGCTCACCCTCAAGATCCCGCCGAACCGCAAGCGGGCGAAGGCGCTCCTCAACACCTGGGAGCGGCACCTCGCGAACCAGATCCAAGGGGCCACCAAGGGTTTCGAAGCGAAGCTCAAGAGCGTCGCGGCCCACTTCCCCATGAAGCTGCAGGTGAAGGAGGACCATCTCCTCATCGAGAACTTCCTCGGGGAGAAGTACCCCCGTACCGCGACGATCGTCCCGGGCGTGACCGCGACCGTCGAGGGGGATTTCGTGGTGCTGCGCGGGCCGGACATCGAGCTGGTGGGCCGGTGCGCGGCGACCATCGAGCGCACGACGCACATCCGCGATTACGACCCCCGCGTCTTCCAGGACGGCATCTACATCATCGAGCGGGCGCACCCGCGGGAGAGCTGATGGCCGAAGAGAGCCCCCCGCCGAAGGAGAGCCCGGTCGAGCCGAAGGAAAAGCCGGCGGCCGAGAGCGCCGGACCGGCCCCGACACCGAAGAAGTCGCAGTCGCGTCCCCGGGGCAAGGGCGCCACGAAGGTCCTGAGCTCGGGCAAGAAGGGCGCCGCGCCGAAGGCCCCCAACCGGCCGACGCTCGACCCCGAGACCAAGCGGCTCCTTCTGGAGCGCCGGATCCGGGACGGGCAGCGGCCGAAGTTCGTCCGCCAGCAGGCGCATCGGTACTACGTGCTGGGTCGGCCGGACACCTGGCGCCGCCCTCGGGGCCAGCAGTCGAAACAGCGTCGGCATTACGGGTACCGCTCCGTCGTCGTCTCCATCGGGTTCGGCTCCCCCCGCGGCACCCGGGGCTTGACGCCGAGCGGCTTCCGACCGGTCGTGGTCCACACCCCGCGGGACCTGGAAGCTCTCGACGTCGCTCGCGACGCCGCGATCATCGCGCGTACCGTCGGGACCCGCAAGCGTCTTGTCCTGGAGGAGGCCGCCCGTCGCCGCGGCGTCCACGTCCTGAACCCGCTGCTTCGCGAACGAGGGGAGAGTTAGAGATATGCCGGACCTAGCCAATCAGCGCCGCCTGGCCGCCGAGCTCATGAAGGTCGGCCTCGGCCGGGTCTGGATGGACCCCGCGAGCCAGGAGGACCTCGCCGATGCGGTCACTCGCCAGGACGTGCGCGGCGCCATCAAGGCCCGGGTCATCCGCGCCCGACCGATCCAAGGAACGAGCCGGGTCCGAGCGCGCCGGTTCGCCGAAGAGCGGGCCAAGGGACGGCACTCGGGCCCGGGCTCGCATCGGGGGAGCCCCCTCGCGCGCCTCCCGAAGAAGGACCGCTGGATGCGCCGCATCCGGGCGCAGCGCAAGCTCTTGGTCGAGCTTCGGGACTCCCGGAAGATCCCCCCGAAGGTGTACCGCGAGTTCTACCGACGGGCGAAGGGCGGGATGTTCCGGAGCCGGGCCCACCTCCTGATCAACCTCCGGCTCGCCGGCCACCTCCCCGCGGAGGTCACGGCATGAGCCGGGGACCGCGCTACCGTGTCCCGTTCCGGCGACGCCGGGAAGGGGTCACCGATTACCGCCGACGTTTGAGGCTGCTCAAATCCGACGAGCCCCGAGCGGTGGTGCGGA
>Ga0326727_10023305_pt1 | contig 11829 bp, 9 predicted proteins | sample MB2enrmetagenome_FD_207643 | JGI IMG/M metagenome (GOLD analysis project Ga0326727, IMG submission 207643) | Lab enriched peat soil microbial communities from McLean, Ithaca, NY, United States - MB29MY | ecosystem: Environmental > Terrestrial > Soil > Wetlands > Peat | place: USA: New York... | reverse complement strand
GCATCATGTACCCGTTGACTATCGGGTTGGCCATTGAACACCGCGATCTTTGGGAGCAGGCGCAGAGTTGTCTGGCGGATCTGCCGTTCCGCATCATTGTCGAGCACCAGGGCGTTGGCGACCTGAGCAACTTCCTGGATCGCCTGGAGCGCATGCGTCCGGATGTCGTTTTGATCGACATCAGCAGTTGGCGGGAGCCGCTCGAAGGGCTGGTCACCTCGATCCGGGTCGCCATCGGCGATCCCATGATCATTGCGCTCAACACTTCGGCGGAAGCCAACGTCATTTTGTCGTCGTTGCGCGCCGGGGTCAACGAGTACATTTTTCCGCCGATCCAGGAACCGTTGAAGAAGGCGCTGGAGAAACGCTCCGCGGAACGCAGCCGCCGGCGGGAAGGCGCCAAAGGCGCAGGCAAAAGCTTCGCCTTCCTCTCGGCCAAGGGCGGATGCGGCGCCACCACCATCGTCTGCCACGTGGCGCAGGAACTCGGCCGGCAAAATCAAAAGGTCCTGCTGGCGGATCTGGACCTGGATGCCGGGATGGTCGGATTCATCACTAAAACCAAGGCCGTCTACTCCATTTTGGATGCAGTCAACAACCTGCACCGGCTCGACATCTCCTATTGGAAGGCCCTGGTCTCCAACGGAATCCCCGGCGTCGAGATCGTGGCTGCGCCTCTGGCGCTGGCCTCCAAGCAGCAACCCAAGGACGACCAGGTACGCCACGTGCTCACGTTCGCGCGGCCGCATTACGATTGGACCCTGGTGGACCTGGGCCGCGGCCTCAGCCACGTGGCGATGGCCGCGCTGGAAGAGATGGACGAAGTATGTCTGGTCACCACGCTGGAAGTTCCCGCGCTCCACCAGTGCAAGCAGATCGTGCAGACCCTGATCGACAGCGGTTACGGGAAGGCGCGCATCCGGCTGGTGCTCAACCGCGCGCCCAAGCGCCTGGATATTACCCCCGGCGAGCTGGAGAAAATGTTGGGCGTTCCCATTTTTTTTATGGTGCCCAACGATTATCCCGAGCTGTACGAGACCTACGCCGAGGGCCGCATGCTGACCCAGAGTTCGGATTTGGGGAGACAGATCGCCCGACTGGCACTGAAGCTGGCTGGGCTGGAAGGTGAGAAAACAGCCAAGAAGAAGTTCGGACTGTTCGGTTAGTGGAAAGAGAAGCCAGAAGTAAGAAGTCAGAAGTAAGAAGCTGGAGCTGGAAATCAGTAGAGAGAAGCCGGAGATTCTGACTTCTGTCTTCTGACTTCTGTCTTCTGCCTTACTCAAAGGAACAAACTATGCCTGCTGTCTTGGAAACGTTGCAAAAAACCAGCGAGAACCGGGAAACCGGCTGGGTGAATCGCCTGTTTAACCGCGAAGGCTACACTCCCGAATACCAGGAGCTGAAATTCACCCTCCACCGCAAGCTGTTGGACCGCATCAACCTCGAGGCGCTTTCCTCCATGGCCGGCGAACGCGTGCGCGCGGAGATTCGCGCCGCGGTCGCCAAGCTGGTGGAAGAGGAAAAAACGCCCCTCAGCCTGGTGGAAAAAGACCGGGTCATCGAAGAGATCCTGGATGAAGTCTTCGGACTCGGTCCGCTGGAGCCACTGCTCCAGGATCCCACCGTATCCGACATCCTGGTCACTACGCCCAAGCTGGTCTACGTGGAGCGCGGCGGTAAACTCTACCGCACCTCGGTGGAATTCAAGGACGATGCCCACCTGCTGCGCATCATCGAAAAAATCGTATCCCGCGTGGGCCGCCGCGTAGACGAATCGTCGCCGCTGGTGGATGCCCGCCTGCCGGACGGCTCGCGCGTCAACGCCGCCATCGCGCCGGTGGCGGTGGACGGGCCGCTGCTCTGCATCCGCCGCTTCGGCCGCCACGGCCTGAAGGGCGAGGACCTGGTCGCCAAGCTGGCCTTGACCGAAGGCATGCTGGAGCTGCTGAAGGCCTGCGTCAAGGCGCGGCTCAACATCCTGATCTGCGGAGGAACCGGCTCCGGCAAGACTACCCTGCTCAACGCGCTCTCTTCCTACATTCCCGAAGACGAGCGCATCGTGACCATTGAAGACGCCGCCGAGTTGAAGCTGCAGCAGACCCACGTGGCGCGCATGGAAACCCGTCCGGCCAACGTCGAAGGCACCGGCGCCATTCACATCCGCCAACTGGTGATCAACGCCCTCCGTATGCGGCCCGACCGCATCATCGTCGGCGAGGTCCGCGGCGAGGAAGCCCTCGACATGTTGCAGGCCATGAATACCGGTCACGACGGATCGCTCACCACTATCCACGCCAACACTCCCCGCGACGGCCTGGGGCGTCTCGAGGTCATGGTCGGCATGGCCAATGCCAACATGGGAATTCGCTCCATCCGCCAGCAGATCGCCTCGGCCGTAAACCTGTTCGTGCAAGTGGCGCGCTTCAGCGACGGCAGCCGCCGCATCACGCACGTCACCGAGGTGGTAGGCATGGAGCAGGACATTATCACCCTGCAGGACATCTTCCTGTTTGATAAGACCGGCATCACGGAATCCGGAAGGGTGCTGGGCCGTTTCCGGGCCACCGGCATCCGGCCCAAGTTCTACGACCGGCTCAAGGCCTGCGGCATATCGCTGGCGCCACAGCTATTCCAGACCGTGGTGGAGATTAGCTGATGCTCGGAATCCTGGTTTCCTTCATCATCGTTTTCGCGCTCAGCCTGCTGGCCGTCAGCGTGGGGTTGAAGTTCTTCGACGCGCGGCGCAAAAGCCAGATGGTGAACATGCTGCAAACCGCCGCCGGCGAACCCGTAGTGACGATTACCAACCTGTTGAAGGAGATCGAGCCCGAGAACCCCGGCGGCTTTAAGCAATTGATCTCCTCCTTGCATTTCGCCCACCACGCGCAGAAACAGTTGTTGCAGGCCGGCCTGGACTGGACTCCCGCGCGGTTGAGCGGCACCATGGCAATCCTGGGGTCAGTCGGTTTTGCCCTGGGATTTCTGGTGCCGGGTCCGGCCGGCGGAGTCATTGCCTCGATGGCGCTCGCCGCTTGTTTCGGTGCGGCCCCTTACCTCTATGTCCGGAGGAAGCGCAAAAAGCGCCTGGACACGCTGGAGGAACAATTTCCCGAGGCCCTCGACTTTCTGGCGCGTTCCATGCGCGCCGGCCACGCCTTTACCATCTCGCTCGAAATGCTGGGCGAGGAAGCTCCCGACCCCTTGGGCCAGGAGTTCCGCGCCCTGTTCAACGAGCAGAATCTGGGCGCGCCGCTGGACATCGCCCTGCGTAACTTCACCGACCGCGTGCCGCTGCTCGACGTTCGCTTCTTCACTTCCTCCGTGCTCCTGCAAAAGCAGACCGGCGGCAACCTGAGCGAGATTCTGCAGCGGCTGTCTTACGTCATCCGCGAACGCTTCCGCCTGAGGGGTCAGGTGAAGGCCGCCAGCGCCCACGGAAGGATGACGGCCACCATCCTTACCGTCTTGCCCATCGCGACCATGGCCGGCATGCTGATAGTCGCGCCCGGCTACCTGCAAGGCATGGCCAAGGATCCGGATGGAAAGAAACTGATCTTCGGCGCCGTGGTGGCCCAGATCCTGGGCAACATCTGCATTAAGAAGATCATCAATATCAAGGTTTAATATGGAGCATCCCATTTTACTGTCGGCTTTCACTTTCCTGGCCCTGATGATCTTGATGAGCTGGGTGGGATACCGGTTGTTTTACAAACAGGGCCGCTACCTCAAGCAGCAGCTCGGGACCCCGGTGATCACCGGCCAGTTCGGCACCATGATGGGCGCCGAAAGCGAGCCGGAGCCCAGCACCCTGGTGACGTTCTTGCACCAGCTCGGATCGAAGGTGCCGTCGTCGGAATCCGAGGTCGTCCAACTGCGGGAACACCTGGTCCGCGCCGGCTTCCGCTCGGATAATGCCATGCCGGTATTCTACGGCGTACGCATTATCACCACCCTCATGATGCTGGTCTTTTGCCTCATGATGTCGGCCAAGATGCCGCCCAACCCCATGTTCACCCTGGTGGTCCTGTTGTTCGGATGCGGTCTGGGGTGGGTTCTCCCGAAAATGTTCCTGGAGAGGAAGGCCAAGCGCCGCCAGGAGACGCTGCGCCTGTCCCTTCCGGATGCCTTGGACCTGATGGTGGTCTCCATCGAAGCCGGCTTGGGACTGGACATGGCCATGCAGCACGTGGCCCGCGAGTTGGCCACCAGCCACCCGCAGCTCAGCGAGGAGCTCTCCCTGGTCACCCTCGAGATGCGCGCCGGCAAGCGCCGCGCCGATGCCCTGCGCAACCTGGCGGAACGCACCGGCGAAGGAGAGCTGCGCAAGCTGGTCGCCATCCTCATTCAGAGCGACCGCTTCGGCACCAGCATGGGCGAGAGCCTGCGCACCCATTCCGACTACCTGCGTACCCGGCGCCGTCAGGAAGCCGAAGAGCGCGCCGGAAAGGTGGGAGTGAAGCTGGTCTTCCCGATTTTCTTTTTCATTCTGCCCTCGATGCTGATCGTCGCCGCGGGCCCCGGTCTTTTGCAGGTGTTCAAGCAACTATTCCCCATGATGAGTCAACTCGGATAGACAACTCGGTTACACGTGAGATAAGGAGAAAACAACGATGAATACAGTGATGCAAGGTCTGATCTGGATAGGCGCCGCCGGCGTCCTCTTAGTCTTTTTGAAGAGGCGGCGGAGCCGGCGTCCTCAACATTAATGCTCGGGCGCCGCTTTGCTGGAGCCCACCCGGGCGGCGAGGCTTCGCTCGTCCGCTCGGCGGGCCAACCACCCGTCCGCCACTTCCAGGGAGCGGCTCTTCGAACCAACCGGCTCTTGGAAAAAATACAAGTGAGTTTAGAAAAGGAGGAGTAGTGGAACTCGCCATTCAGGGATCCATCTGGCTGGCCGCGGGCGTGACTTTGGTTGTGGTGCTCTCGCGCCGGCGCAGACGCCGGCAGGTGCGATGATATCGGCCGACACAGGCTGGCGCGAGACCTCCTCGAACGATCGACCCTTTCGCCAGCCCCGGTTTTGCTTTTCCTGACACTCCTATGTCCTCCGTGGCTTCCACCCCGCCCGATCTGGCCACCGCCCCCGGCTCTTCGCTGCCGATTACCGCGCTCCTCGCCTGGCAGGGTGAGGATGGCGGATGGCCGTATGGCTCGCCCAACGCCAGTCGCTCGCCCAACGCGAGTCGCTCGCCCAACGCGAGTCGCTCGCCAAACGCGAGTCGCTCGCCAAACGCGAGCCGCTCGCCCAACGCGAGTCGCCCCCTCGCCAGCCCTGGCTGGCCCGCGCCGCGCCTCCGCAAAGACTCGTGGACCGAACCCACCATCTATGCCGTTCTCGCCCTGCTGGCCGCCGGAGAGACCGGAGCCGCACGCCAGGGCCTTCAATGGATTCGTTCGGCCCAGCGGCCGGATGGAGGCTGGCCTCCGCGGAACGGCGTTGACCAAAGCACCTGGGTGACCGCCCTGGTCGCCCTCCTGCCCCCGGAAGAACTGGGGCCCGCCGTGCATGCCCGCGCCATCACCTGGCTGCTGAATACCTGCGGGAAGGAGTCCAGTTTGGACTACCGCCTGCGCCAATGGCTCCTCGGAGGTTCGCGGCCGGCCGATCAGCAGTTCCCCGGTTGGCCCTGGGTGCCAGGCTCCGCCGCCTGGGTGGGGCCGACTTCCCTTGCCATTCTCGCGCTCGACAAACAGATGCGCCGCCAGCCGTCTCCGCGGATTCAGCAACGCATTGAATCCGGCCGCTGCTTCCTGCTGACCCGCGCGTGCTCCGAAGGCGGATGGAATCACGGCTCGGCGCGCTCCGCCGGCTATGAATCGAGTCCCTACCCCGAAACTACGGGAATGGCGCTGTCCGCCCTGCGGGGTGTGGCTTCCCCCAAGGTCGAGCGCGGCCTGGCGGTGGCCCAAAGTTTTCTCGACGAGTGCCGCTCCGCGGACGCCCTGAATTGGCTGCGTCTTGGCCTGCTGGCCCATGGACGGCTGCCGGACGGTTTCTGCCCCGCCGCGCCGGTAGCCTATCACACCCTTCCCGAAGCCTCGCTGGCGCTCATCGTCTCCGGCGGCCAAAGAGGGCGCGAGGTTTTTTGGGGCTAGGAGATTGATGAAATGCAGCCCAAATTGACCAGGCGCGAATGGTTGGCGGCATCGGCCGGCGCCGCCGCGCTTGCCGCCTGCAGCCCAAGCCCGCCCGCCGCTTCATCCCCGGTTCTGTCCCTGGTTTCGATCGTCCGCGCTCCCGCCTACGACCAGCGCATTTACGAAACCGTGCGCCGCATTCTCGAGGATCACCGTGTCGATGTGCGTGGCCGCAGCGTCGTGCTCAAACCCAACCTGGTGGAGTTCGAGCCCCAAAGCAGCATCAATACCCATCCCCTGCTGGTCCACGCCGCCTGCGAGGCCTTTCGCGCCATGGGCGCGTCTGAGATCCGCATCGCCGAAGGACCGGGCCACCGGCGGAACACCCTGGACCTTGCCGAGGCCGCTGGATATTTCGCGCTCGTTCCCAACTTCGAAGACCTCTTCGTCGATCTCAACCTGGACGACGTCACGCGCGTCCGGCCCAGCCGCCAGTTCTCGCGCCTGGAGGAGCTCTATCTTCCGAACACGGTCCTGGGAGCCGACCTCCTGGTCTCCCTGCCCAAGATGAAGACGCATCACTGGACCGGCGCCACCCTGGCCATGAAGAATCTCTTCGGAGTGGTCCCGGGCGGTGTCTACGGCTGGCCCAAAAACCCGCTCCATTGGGCCGGAATCGAAGAATGTGTGGCCGATCTGCATGCCGCTTTTCCGCGGCAGTTCGCCATCGTCGACGGGATCGTCGGAATGGAAGGAAACGGGCCCATCCAGGGTGTCTCCAAGCCGGTGGGAGTCCTGGTCGCCGGACATGACCCGGTGGCCGTGGATGCCACCTGCTGCCGCATCATGCACATCGATCCCTACCAGATCGGCTATCTTCGGCTGGCCGCTTCGGGAGCCGAATCCCACATGCTCGAAGAGGGCATCCGCCAGGTGGGCGAGAATATCGCCGATGTCGCCACGCCGTTTGCGCTGCCTGCCACGGTCTTGAGCGTTCGGCTGGGGAGGGCGTGATGCGCGTTAAAGCCTGGTTGACCGGATTATCCGCCCGGAAGAACTATGTTCTGGCTTCCCTGCTGCTGCTTTTGCCTTGCTACTGGCAGCCGCGGTTGCAGGCGAGCGATCTCTCCAACCTGATTTACAGCGGGTGGCTGGTGCGGCTTGTGGAAAGCGGGCGTGGCCAGGGCATGGCGGTCACCTGCCGTTGGACCAACGTGCTTTTCGACTTCATCCTCAGCGGGCTGTTCCGCGCGGTTGGCCCGGAGGCGGCCCAACGCATCTCCGTATCCCTTGCCGTCCTGACCTTTGCCTGGGGAGCCTTCGCGTTTGTGTCCGTGGTTTCCGGAAAACGTCCCTGGCACCTCATGCCATCCATCGCCATGCTGGCCTACGGCTGGGTCTTCCACATGGGCTTTTTCGATTTTTACTTGAGTATGGGTCTCTGCTTCTGGGCCTTGGCCCTGGCCTGGGAAACCAAACCGTGGCGCGTCGCGGCCGCCCTTCCGATCTTTTTGCTGGCGTATCTCTCGCACGCTTTGCCGGTAGTCTGGACCTGCGGTCTGCTGATCTATATTTCCCTCGCCCGGCAGCTCACCCCCAAACTCCGCTCCGCGCTTACCGCCAACTTCGTGTTGGCCATGGTGGTGTTTCACCTGCTCGCCACCCGCCTCATGTCCGTCGAAGCGGCGCAAGCGCCGCGCCCCGGCGTCTCGGGTGACCCGGGAACGGTCTTCGGTCCCGAGTACGGCCTGGTGCTCATGGGATTGGCCGCAGTCTGGAGCGCACTGTTCGTAGGTTTGGTCCGCGGTTCCGGAGCCCGGCAGGTGGTTACGGGCATCCCCTTTCAGGTCTGCCTGGTGAGCGCCGCCATGGTGTTCGCGTTGCCCATCACCTTGCTGCTTCCCGATTTCTATTACGCGCTCGGTTTCGTGGGCGAGCGCATGTCCCTCGGCGTGGCTGCCTGCGTCTGCGCCCTGCTGGGAGCGGCGCGCCCCCGCCGAATAGAACGCTGGGCGCTGCTGGCCGTGGCGATTGTTTTTTTTGCCCTGGTCTACCGCGGCCAGCGCGCGCTCAATCTCCGGGAAGACCAGATGGAGGATGTGGTGGCCCAGACTGTCCCCTCCCGCATCCACCAGAAGCCGGGCATCGAGGAAGCCGCCAGTCCGAACGCATGGCCTGCGGCGGACTTCCATCGCAGCCGGAGCGCCGCGCGCAGGGCTGACCATACGCTGTTGCCGCTCTGAGCTCCCGGGTCACCTCGCCATGTGCCCCGGCGACGCCAGCATCACCATCAGGTTCCATACCACCAGCCCCGCGTACCAATACGATACCCAGAGCATCAGGTGGCTCTTCTTGGCCGCCACGCAGAATCCCCCCAGCGCCAGGGCGAACACCTTCGAGAGCATCACGCCCATGGCCGGACCGGCATGCATCAGCATGCGTACAAACGGGCTCACCTCCACCGCGCCTAACCGCAACCCGACCAGCGTGGTGAGCAGGTCCAATAATTGCAAATAAATGAAAACTTGGGTAACGCTCATCCCGTTCTTTCCGCTTGCTTCTATTGGCGCTTCACTGCCATATTGTAGCTGCAAGCCACAGACATTCTTGAGGTAAAGTGTACCACTTGTACCGGTCGCGGACGCATGCGGCTTGGTACATCGATCTGGTACTTTGCGGCACGCTGGGCTGGCACGCTGGGCCCCGCCCGGCCATCGTCTGCTAAATTGGTGAGGAGTGCTGCCCTCTCCGAGCCATGCGTTCCTGGTCCTGGAAGGCTCGGGACGCCGCTACCCGTTGTTGAACGGACAATCCTGGGCTGTCGGCCGCGGCGACGGTTGCGCGATCATGCTCGACAGCCGTTCCGTGTCGCGCCTGCACGCCCTGATCCAGCGCCGCGACGGCGGCGATTTCTGTCTGGTCGATCTCGGCAGCCGCAACGGATCCTTCGTCAACAATCGCCGGGTCGCTGTTCCGGTTGTCCTCAACGATAGAGACACCCTCGTCTTTGGCGACCAGCAACTGCAGTTCCGCAACTCGGCCGCGCCCTCCGGGATCGTCGCCCCATCCACCGATACGCGCAATGCTCCTACCAGCTCCCTGCAAACCCGCAACCTGGTGACAATCATGGTCGTCGACATCCGCGACTTCACCCCGCTGGCGCGCAAAATCTCCGGCGACCTGCTGTCCCAAACCATTGGAACCTGGTTCCTGAAGGCGGGACAGGTCACCCAGAAGCTCGGAAGCTGGGCCCAGAAATACTTCGGCGATGCGGTCATGGCCGTGTGGGTGCACGATGACCCGTCGCACCTGCGGGCCGATCTGCTGCGCACGCTGCGCGCCGTCCATGAGATCTCGCTCGCCACCGCCGAGATCAGCAACGCTCTGCCCTTGCCGGGCCCGCTGCGCATCGGCGCTGGCGTGAATACCGGTCCAGCCATCATCGGGGGCACCGAGTACACCGCGCTCGGCGACACGGTTAACGCCGCCTTCCGCCTGGAGGCTGCCACCAAGGGAATCGGCCTCGGAGTAGCTCTCGGCGAGAGAACCTTCGCCGAATTGGCGTTGCCTGTACCCTCGCCATTCGTGCGCCGCGAAGTCGAGCTGAAGGGTTATGAGGCCCTGTCCACGGCGTGGGCTATCTCCTTTGTGGAACTCCAGCAGTTCCTGGAGGGCCGCGAGTAGGAAGCCGTTCCCGCGTACTGATACCACAGTTAGCATGACGAGCCTGCCGTTGCGCATCATTGACTGGCCGCGGCGGGCCCGGCATAATCGAAATCTCCGGAAATGTCCCCGCCATTAGAGATCGCTCTATTGCTCTGGCTAGTGCACGCCCTGATCCGCGTGCGCAAGGACAAGCGCTATGTGAACTTGCTGATCGTGTACTTTCTGGCGTTCGGCGGAGCCGTAGTGGTCGGAAAGGCCCTCGACCTTAGTTCTGCGCTTACGCCCAAATACGATCTGTATCTCTACGCCGTCGATCGCGCCTTGGGCTTCTCGCTCAGTTTCCAATTGGGACGCATCTTCGGGCCGCACACCGTCTTCTTCCGGCCGTTGGCCTGCTTCTACGACACGATGTTCCTAGCCATGCTGTTGGTCTATGAGCTCCACTTGGTTCGCAACGGCCAGCCCCGGCGGGTGGCGGCAGCCTTGATCCTCAACCTCTGCGGCGGATTTCTGATGTATTTCCTCCTGCCGGCTTGCGGCCCTGCCTACGCATTCCCCGCGCTCTTTCCACGGTATCTGCCGTCTTGGGACGGTGTGCACCTGTTGAGCTTCGCCGCCCGGCCCAATGCCATTCCTTCCGTGCATACGTCCACCGCTCTTCTGCTCTTGTGGTTCTGCGGCCAACGCCGGTACGCTTATCCTCTGGCAGCTCTGAACCTGGTCGGCACACTGCTCGCGACCCTGGCCAGCGGAGAGCACTACCTGATCGACCTGGTGGTTGCGGTGCCGTTTGCCGCCGCCGTTTACGAGGCCTCCGGCGACGAGTGGAAGAAGGCAGCCACCTGGCTGGCCGCCACGGGCGCCTGGATGGCGGCGTTGCGGTGGGGCTCGCCCTGGGTTACGGCGTCTCCCGTTTTGCTCGGGATTGCGTGCTTGCTGACGGTGTCGATACCGTGGCTGCCGTCCCTCCGTGCGCCTCGCTCCCCAAGCCAGCCGGCCGGGCCGGTTCTGGCGCAACGCGTGTAGTTCGTCTCCCCACGTGCTGGCTGGCTGGGCCCCGGTCGGGCTTTCGCCCCAAGGGCTTTCGTGGCGTGGTTGCGGACCGAGAGGTGCGGAACCGAGGCTCGCATCCAGCCCGGAGTTTGTTCCGGGCGGCGCGGCGGCGAGACCCAGAGGTGCGCACTCGCTCGGATCAACTGACCGCGACGGCGCCCGCTTCCAACATCTCCACCAGCAGTTTCCGGTCTATCTTGCCGTTTGGAGTGAGCGGAATGTCCGTCAGCCGCAACACCTGCTGCGGCACCGCATAACGCGGAATCCGCCGCATCAATGCGTCGCGAACGTCCTCGGGCGCCAGGCCCTGGACGCAGTGGAATGCCACCACCCCCCGTGCCGACCCGTGGTCCACCGGCCAGGCCACCGCCGCCACCGAATCCGAGCCGCAGATTTCGGCCAGGTGCGCTTCGACCTCCCCAAGTTCCACCCGATGGCCGCGGATTTTCACCTGGTGATCGACCCGCCCCAGGTGGTGATAAATCCCGGACTCTTCGCGGTACACCAGGTCGCCAGTCCGATACCATACTTTGCCGTCGATGACCGGAAACCGCGCCGCGGTTCGTTCGGCGTCCCCGAAATATCCCAAGGCTACCTGCGGCCCGGCCAGCGCCAGTTCGCCTTCCTGCCCCGGCCCCAGCGGCCGGCAAAACTCGTCGAAAACCGCGGCTTCAAACCCCGGCAGGGGCTTGCCGATCGCCACCAGGCCGCGCTTGGGGGTCACATTCGGTGAATCCGTGAGACGCTCCAGCGTGCTGAAGCAGCAACATTCCGTGTGCCCGCAGATGTTGTCCACCACACTGTTGGGCGCGGCCTGCTGCCACGCCAGGGCCGAGCGCAGCGGCAGCGGCTCTCCCGAAAAAATAGTGCAGCGCAGCGAAGGAAAAGCTCCCGGCTGGAGCATCCTGAGCCGCTCCATGAACACTGCCGTGGAAGGCACCGAAGCCCACACGGTAAGCCGCCGCTCCTGAATGAATTTCATGGGCGCCATGAGCATCTGAGCGGGCACGGGATGCACCGAGCCGCCGGCAT
>Ga0326727_10023304_pt1 | contig 11829 bp, 11 predicted proteins | sample MB2enrmetagenome_FD_207643 | JGI IMG/M metagenome (GOLD analysis project Ga0326727, IMG submission 207643) | Lab enriched peat soil microbial communities from McLean, Ithaca, NY, United States - MB29MY | ecosystem: Environmental > Terrestrial > Soil > Wetlands > Peat | place: USA: New York... | reverse complement strand
CTGGCGAATCGCTCAAGCAGACGCGGCAACAAGCCCGGTACCGGCCCCAGCCCGGCTTCCGTGTCGTCCATGCCGATCGTGCCACCGGTATACAGCAACAAAAGCCGTCGCTTCATGTCATCACTCCTGACGCAAAAAACGGAAATGTTACCGCAAATCCGCATGGCGCCCTGCTATTGACCATGAAAAAAGGCGCAAGCTTCTGCGTATGGAATCCGCTGCGCGGATTTTGATTTTCATTGACGGTTCCGCCCGGCGGACGGGTTACCTTCTTTTGCGTTGCCAAACGAAAGTAACCAAAGAACAGCGCCTTCGTGCACCACCTATCACCCTGTCATCCTCGCGAACGCGGGGATCCAGGCGATTGGCGAAAGCGATGACTGGGACGAGGACTCCCGTCAGGCGCTGGTTTCGAGCGAATGCAGGCGGAACCGGCTATGTAAATTAAACTCGCGAAGCGAACCGCTCAAAAATGCCGTTCACTCGCTTAAGTGAACGGCATTACAAGCTTCTGCGCTTTTTTTCTACCGCATTTTTTATTCTTTTTCACCAAAGCGCTGCAAGGTCTTGCCCCCCATCAGAATCCCGATCATCGTCACTATGGAATAGTCGATTGGTGCCAATTGCCCCTGGCTGATGCTATCCGCCATCCAGACCACCAGCACGCCAACCGCCCATAACAGAAATGCCAGCCGGGTGGCGGAAAATCCTTTATGACCGCCTTGCAAAAACTCCAGTGCTCTCATCGCGATGACTCCTCTATTCATGTTCGCAGCAACGGAAGTCTATCGATCGGAAGGGCCTTAAGGCGTTAAACAATTCTGTTGAAAAGTAGGAACTGACTGAAGCTGCGTTTTGAATAGCGCGCTTGAGGAAAAGCAACATTCATCCAACCGGTCAGGACTACGCTGTCCCACATGACAAGAGGGAGCATTGCATGAACACCATTCTGTTGTTGACCGCACAAACGATGCCGATATTCAAGTCCGCGCCGCTGAAGCAACTCAACGCTGCACTCGCTCACGCCGGCTTTGACATTCTCAATCCGGAAACACCGGAGGACTTGCTGAAACTGGTCAGACAAAATCCGCGGATTGCCGCCATTCTCTTCGATTGGGACACATTCGGCCTGGACCTGTGCAAAGACATCAGCAACCTGAATGAACATTTGCCGCTATTTGGTCTCGCCAATCAAAATACCGTTCTCGACATTTCCCCCAGCCAGTTGCGACTGAATCTGAACTTTTTCGAATACCGGCTGGATACGGCGCCGGACATTCTCAGCAAAATCCGCCAGGGGATAGATCACTATATCGAGATGATTTTGCCCCCCTTTACCAAAGCCTTATTCGAGCATGTCGGAAAAGACAAATACACGTATTGCACCCCGGGCCACCTGGGGGGAGCGGCATTCAGAAAAAGTCCGGCCGGCAGCCTGTTCCATGACTTTTTCGGACCGAATATCTTCAAGGCGGATATCTCCATCGGCATGGAGGAACTGGGCACATTGCTGGACCATACCGGTCCACATCGCGAAGCGGAAGACTATCTCGCCCAGGCATTCAACGCAGACCGCAGCTATATCGTCACCAATGGCACATCGACAGCAAACAAGATGGTCGGCATGTTTGCCACCCCTGCGGGCAGCACCATTCTGGTCGACCGCAACTGCCACAAATCGCTGACGCATCTGATGATGATGCGCGACGTGATGCCGATCTACCTGCGGCCGACACGCAATGCCTACGGTTTGCTGGGCGGCATTGCACAACGCGAGTTCACCCCCCGGGCGATCGAAGAAAAGATTGCGGCCACCCCGGGCGCAGCCTGGCCAACGTATGCGGTCATCACCAACAGTACCTACGATGGATTGTTGTACAACACGGAATGGATCAAGAAAACGCTTGATGTCCGGCACATGCATTTCGACAGCGCCTGGGTGCCCTATACCCATTTCCATCCGATCTACAAGGGCAAATACGGCATGAGCGGCGAAACGGCGCCGGGCAAGGTGGTGTACGAGACCCAATCAACCCACAAATTGCTGGCCGCGTTCTCCCAGGCCTCGATGGTGCATGTCAAAGGCGATTTCGATCAGGCGATGTTCAACGAGGTGTACATGATGCACACCTCCACGTCGCCCCTGTACGCCATCGTCGCTTCGGCTGAAATCGCCGGCGCCATGATGAACGGTAACAGCGGACGACGACTGATGCAGGACGCCATTGATCACGCCATGGATTTTCGTCATGAGATCAAGCGACTCAAACGCGAAAGCAGTGACTGGTTTTTCGATGTCTGGCAACCCGAAACGCTGAAAGAGGCGGACTGCTGGCCGCTCCGGCCGGAGGATGACTGGCACGGCTTTCAACATGTCGATCCGGACCATCTCTATCTCGACCCGATCAAGATTACACTGCTGACACCGGGCATGTGCGCGGACGGCACACTGGGAGCCGACGGCATCCCCGCCGCCATCGTTTCAAAATATCTGGACGATCACGGAATCGTTGTCGAAAAAACCGGCCCGTACAATATCCTGTTCCTGTTCTCGATCGGGATGGACAAGCCCAAGTCGCTCGGATTATTGCATGCACTGTCCGAATTCAAGCGGGGCTACGACCAGAATCGGACAGTAAGGGAAATGCTGCCCAGCTTGTATCACGCGCATCCGGACTTTTACCGGGAGATGCGCATCCAGACGCTCACCCGGGGCATTCATCAATTGATGAGCGTGTCCAATCTGCCTGGCATGATGTTCAGCGCATTCGAAACACTGCCACAACTTTCCATGACGCCGCATCAGGCATTTGAATGCCTGCTGGCAGAACAAACCGAAGAAATAGAAATAGAAAATCTGAAAGGAAAAACCAACGCCAACATGATTCTGCCCTATCCTCCAGGTGTACCGTTAATCATGCCGGGCGAAAAAATCACCGACGAGAGCATCGCAATCTTGAATTTTTTACTGATGCTGATAGAGATTGGCAGACACTATCCAGGATTCGAAACCAATATCCATGGCGTCTATCCACAAGACAACGGCCGCCACACGGTCAAAATCGTCAGGGAAAGATGATCGAAATCAGTAAGGACCACACGGGATAAACAAGGTCCCCCACCAGAGCGGGAAGAATCATTCCCGTTTAAATAAGAGTGAGATAATATGGGCCACTGTTCTATCCCGGATGCGCGATAAGGAGGCAATATGCAAACGGACCCGCAACACGCTGAAACGGAAATGAACCTGGCGCGGCAGGCCCTGGGCCACGGCGATCCCAGGGAAGCGCATGCGATTTGCACCCGTCTGCTGCAGAAGCACCCGAAGTACGCGCCCGCACTCCATATGAGCAGTCTTTTGCTGTTTCGTGAGGGGCATGTCCTGACGGCGCTGGAAAGCATGACGAAAGCCATTGAGCTCGAACCCAAACGCGCCGACTGGCTAAACGATCTGGGCAATCTGCTGGCGGCAAGCAAGCAGTACGAGCAAGCGGTCAAATTCTTCCAGCATGCGCTGCTGCAAACGCCGAACAATGCGGTCATCTGGAATAACCTGGGCGCAATGCGCGTCAAACTGAACCAGCCCGACCTGGCCGGTGAAGCCTTTGAACAGGCCATTGCACTCGACGATTCGCTGGTCGATGCCTGGGCCAACTACGCCAACTGGCTGACCGAGCAAGGCCGAGAACAGGATGCCGCCGAATGTGTACTGCGCGCATTCGTCGCCGCGTCGCCGGAAGGACAGTCCCTGGTATTGCGCGGCATGGCGCTGGTACGACTGGGCAGACAGGCCGAAGCCGCAGCCTGTTTCCAGGCGCACCTGAAGAAATTCCCCAACGATCCGACCGCGTCGCACCTGTTTCACGCCTGTGCGGGAGATACCATCCCCGAGCGGGCTAGCGATGATTACATCAGGGTAAAATACGACGACTTCGCCTATAACTACGATACCACTCAGTCCGAGATGTCTTACCGCGGGCCTGACCTCATCGCCGCGGTGGTCGATTCAAGCTGCAAAACCGGGCTGGACGTTCTTGATGCCGGCTGCGGAACCGGTCTGGTCGCACGGGAAATCGCAGCACATTGCGCCACACTGACCGGCGTCGACCTCTCCGGAAAAATGCTGGAAGAAGCGGCTCGGACCGGCCTGTATCAGTCACTGGAACAACAGGAAATCACGCACTATCTCGCGTCTGAACGTGCGCGATTCGACCTGATCACCGCGGCGGATCTGCTGATCTACTTTGGCCCCCTCGATGCATTCTGCCACCAGGCCTATCAGGCATTACGCGCTGACGGGCACTTGATTGCCACCTTCGAGGCCCAGCCCGAGCGTGCCGAAGACTTCGTCCTGCAAACCAATGGCCGCTACTGCCACAGCGAACACTACCTGACACACTGTCTGGGCAAAGCCGGCTTTGACAGCGTAGGCATCAGTCTGGAACAACTGCGCACTGAAAATGGACATGAAATTCCCTGCTGGCTGGTGATGGCTCACAAACCGGCAGAAGGATAGGCCCCCCGTTTCACTGTTTTATCAAGCAAGGAGCGATGCGATGTATCAACGGATCTTTGTACCGGTAGACAGTAGCACGCAATCCGAACTGGCTCTGGACGAGGCCATCGACATGGCCAAAGCCCTGGGATCGACACTGATACTGGCCCATAGCGTGGACCTGCCTCAGTACGGTACCGGCAACCCGGAGCGCATGGACAGTTTCACCATGGAACATCCACTGATGGACGAAGGGCAGGATCTGTTGAAAAACGCCTGCGACCATGTTCGCCAGGCGGGGCTCGAACCTGAAAGCAGACTGCTGGAGAATCACGGCGACAAAACCGCCGAGCTGCTGCTGGCTGTCGCCGGTGAGTGCAATGCCGAGCTCATCGTCATGGGCACCCATGGCCGCACCGGGCTCACTCACCTGCTGATGGGCAGCGTCGCGGAAGGGATGCTGCGCGAAGCGAACGTCCCCATCCTGCTGGTCCGGTCCGGGACGGTAGCCTGAACGGTCTGCGTTGTGCTGTTCAATGTTTCATCTTGCAAGGAGCGATGCGATGTACCAACGGATTTTTGTACCGGTCGATAATAGCGCGCAATCCAACCAGGCATTGGACGAAGCAGTCAAAATCGCGAAAGCCATGAATTCGACCCTGATTCTGGCCTTGTGTGTCGATCTGCCGCATTACGGCGCAGGCAATCCTGAGCATATGGACAGCTTTGTGATGGAGCATCCGCTGATGGATGAGGGCAAGGAGATGTTGCAGGCCTCCTGCGACAGAGCCCGGGAAGCAGGCATCGAACCCGAGAGCGAACTCCTGGCAAACCACGGGCACAAAACCTCGAAGATATTGCTTGAATGCGCGAAGGCCAACGAAGCCGACGTCATCGTCATGGGAACGCACGGCCATACCTTCCTCGGCCAGGCGCTGATGGGCAGTGTTGCCGAGGGCATCCTGCAGGCAGCCGAAATCCCCGTCATCATGATCCGCAGCCAGGCATGACCCTGACCGAAAAAGACTTCTGGAAAGACCCTTACCTGACCCGCCTCGACACGCACATCACGCGTGTCGAGGCGGAAACGGTTCAGGTCGCCCGATCGATTTTCTACGCCGCGAGCGGCGGCCAGGAAAGCGATGAAGGCAGCATCGGCGGCCGCCGTGTCGTCGAAGCGCGCAAAGACGGGCTGGATCTGATCTATTCACTGGACAGTACCGAGGGGCTGGAACCCGGCACCCCGGTGACCATTGAAATCGATGGTGCAAGACGCCTGGCGCTGATGCGCCTGCATTTTGCCGCCGAACTGACGCTGGAGCTCGTCTACCGGCAGGTGGCCGGCATCGAAAAAATCGGCGCGCACATCGCCAGGGACAAAGCACGCATCGATTTTCTGCACGACGGCAATATTGCCGTGCTGTTCCCGGCGCTCCTGTCGGAAGTCGAACGCATCATCGCCGCGAACCTGCCGATCGAAAGCGCTTTCAGCGATGTAGAATCCCAGCGCCGCTACTGGCGGATAGAAGGCTTCGCCCGCGTCCCCTGCGGCGGAACCCACCCCGGACGCAGCGGCGAAGTCGGCGCCATCGCCCTCAAACGCAAAAACATCGGCAAGGGCAAGGAGAGAATCGAAATCACGCTGGCGTCCCCTCCCCGGTAAGACGCCCATCGCCCGACGCGATACGACGAACGATCAAGGGGCTGCGAATTGCATCCCCGGTCCTGCTACCGCCAGAAAATCCATCATCGCCGCCACCCCGTCGTCACCCTCCGCCGGCGACCAGGCGGCAAAGTCTCCCTGGGGCATCGGTTGATAGGGACCTTCCTTGACTTCGAAGATCACCCCGCCAGCATCAAGAGAAATCACCGAGTGCCAGGTTGCAGCGGGCATTTCAAACACGGCGGCGCCATCAGAACCCAGACGATGACGCGCGCTGACCACACCCTGTTCATCAAACAGGATCAGATCAAAGGACCCGCGCAGCGGACACAATAGTTCCCAGGTCGCCGTATGACGGTGCGGGCGAACATAGGTGCCCGGCTCCATCGCAATGGCCAGACGCTGAACAGCGGCCGTCAGGTCCGGATGGAAATTCTGGTTGGCCCGCAAACGCGGACTGGCCGCGGCACGGGAGGACAATGCTTCGAGATCGAAGCCTGTAAGGCTTTGCATGGAGAACCTCAGTCAAAGATTAGGGGGTTTGTTTGTGCTTTCCGGGCAGCATGGTTATTATGTCAGACTTTGACGATATTCCCGTCGTTAGCCCGAGTCGATCACACCCTCCCTGCCCAAACATGACGATCCAATCATTCCATTCCCACTCTTTTCAGCCTACAAGCCCATGGCTTAAATGGATCGTCTGGCTGGTTTTCGCCATCGTATGGTTCGGCAGCCTGGGACACAATGTACTGATTCACCCGGACGAAGGACGCTACGCCTCGATTTCGCTTGGCATGCTGCAAAGCGGCGACTGGGTCACCCCGCGCCTCGATGGCCTGCTGTATTTCGAAAAGCCCGCGCTCCCCTACTGGATGGGGGCGCTCTGCTTCAAATTATTCGGCATCAACGAATTCGCCGCACGCCTGTGGCCTGCCGTATGCGGTTTCCTGTCGGTCGTACTGGTCGGCAGCACCGCCCGCCGCCTCTGGGGAGAAGAAGCGGGCCACCTGTCCGCGCTGGTCATGGGGAGTTGCTGCTGGGTCGTGGCAAACAGCCACTTCCTGAATCTGGACAGCAGCCTGACCTTTTTCCTCACCGTCTCTCTGTGTACCTTTTTACTGGCGCAGCGCAGCGATACCGGTATTGGCGGGCGCCGCATCCTGATGTGGCTATGCTGGGCAGGAATGGCCGGCGCGACCCTGAGCAAGGGGCTGATCGGCATCGTCATTCCGGGCGCCACCCTGGTGCTTTACAGCTTGCTGTGCCGGGAATTCCGCTTCTGGGGCAAGCTCCATCTGTTTTCGGGTCTGCTGATTTTTCTGGCGCTGGCAGCGCCGTGGTTTGTCATGGTCTCTCTCAAAAACCATGGCTTTGCCAATTTCTTTTTTATCCATGAACACTTCCAGCGCTTTCTGACAACCGAACACAAGCGAACCGGTCCGATATGGTATTTCGTTCCGTTTCTGGTCGCAGGATTTCTGCCCTGGACGACACTGCTGCCTGGCATGTGTCTGACCGGTACAGAAAAAGACCGCAGGGAAACGATCCAGAGCAACCGCCTGCTATTGATCTGGTCGGTCTTCATTTTTCTGTTTTTCAGCAAGTCGGGCTCAAAACTGCCCTCGTACATTCTGCCGATGTTCCCCGCGCTGGCGCTGCTCGCCGGCCATTACATGGCCAGAATGGAAGCGCGCAGGCTGTGCAAACACCTGATCATTCCGAGCGTGTGCTGGCTGGCGCTGCTGGTGCTGTGCGCCTTTACCCGGCGCTTTGCCAGCGACGACACGCCGGTCGAAATCATTCAGCACTTCGCACGCTTCATTGCCCCCGCCGCCGTCGTTTTCCTGATTGCGGCCGCATGCGCATGGCGTTATCTGCTGCTGGACAGAAAACGGAGCGCCGTGTTGCTGCTGGCGCTGGCCAGTGTGGTGTCCCTAACGCTGGTCGCCATCGGCTACAACGGCTACGCCCAGCTCAAGAGCACGCGAGCGGTGGTCGCCGCCATTCAGCCGTCTGCGGATACCGAACTGTTCTCGGTACGCACCTATGATCAGACCTTCCCGTTCTATCTGAGACGCAACGTCACGCTGGTCGATTACGTCGATGAATTCGAACTGGGCGAAAACACCGAACCGTCACGCTGGATTCCGTCGCTGGAAGGCTTCGTCGTGCGCTGGAATGCCGCCCCGCGCGCCATGGCCATGATGCAGGACGACACTTACGAAACATTGCAAAAAGAGGGTGTACCCATGCGCGTGGTTTATCGCGACACGCGTCATCTGGTGGTAAGCAAACCATGAATCTGATTGAATTTTCGCTGATCATGACGGGTGTTCTGCTGAACGCCGCAGGTCAGCTATTGTTGAAAGCCGGCGTACGCCAGATCGGCCACTTTGATTTTTCCCCGGCCAATATCTTGCCCATCGGCTTGAAAATCGCATCCAGCCTGCCGATTTTCGGCGGTCTGGCTTGCTATGGCATCAGCGTAGTGGTCTGGATTCTGGCGCTGTCGCGCGTCGAGGTCAGCATTGCCTATCCGATGATCTCGATCGGCTATGTGGTCAACGCGTTTCTGGCCTGGTGGCTGTTCGGCGAAATGATCACCGCACAGCGCATTGCCGGCATTACCGTGATCATCATCGGCGTGGTGCTGGTCGCCCGCAGCTAAACATCGAGGATACCTCATGGACTTTCTTCCCTTTACCCGCCCCGACATCGATGAAGACACCATCGCCTCGGTCGCCGAAGTCTTGCGCTCAGGCTGGATTACCAGCGGCCCCAGGGTGCGCGAGTTCGAAGCGGCGCTGTCGGCATGGGTGGGTGGACGGCCGGTGCGCGTCGTCACCTCCGCAACCGCCGCGCTGGAAATGGCCTTGCGTATTGCCGGCGTCGGCCCCGGTGACGAAGTCATCACCACACCGTTGTCGTGGGTCGCAACCGCCAATGTGATTCTGACCGTGGGCGCCACACCGGTATTTGTCGATGTCGACCCGGTCACGCGCAATATCGATCTGGAGCAGGTCAACCGCGCCGTCACCGCCCGCACCCGCGCCATCATCCCGGTCGACCTGGCCGGTCTTGCCGTCGATCGCGATCGTCTTTACCAGATCGCCGGTACGCACGGACTGCGCGTCATCGAAGATGCGGCCCAATCGATGGGCGCCAGCTGGAACGGACAACGCATCGGCGCCACCGGCGACCTGGTGTCATTCAGCTTTCACCCGAACAAGAATATGACCAGCGGCGAAGGCGGCTGCCTGGTGATGAACAACGAAACAGAAGCCCGTCTGTTCGAAAAACTGCGCCTGCAGGGTGTCACCCGACTTCCGGACGGCACCATGGACGTTGACGTACTGGGCGGGAAAGCCAACCTGACCGATATCGCCGCCGCCATCGGGCTGGGCCAGTTCAAGCGCCTCGAAGCGTTCAACGCACGGCGCGCCGAGCTGGCACAACGCTATTTTGCGCGCTTCGACCGCACACTGGGCTGCGTACTGCCGCCCGAAGCCCATGAACAGACCAACTGGCACATGTTCCAGCCGCTCCTGCCACTGGATCGCATGCGTATCGATCGCGGTGCCTTCATCGAAGCCATGAAGCAGGAAGGTATCGGCGTGGGCGTGCACTACCCTGCCATGCACCTGTTTGCCCTGTTCCGGGAACACGGATTCAAATCCGGCGACTTCCCTGCAGCCGAAATGGTCGGCAGCCGCACGGTCACCCTGCCTTTGTTCCCCGCGATGCGGGACGAAGACGTGGACCGCGTATGCGAAGCCATGAGCCGTGTGCTGAAACCCGTACTGAATTGAAAAGTCATGTCTGAAACCATCAACCTGTCCGTGGTCATTCCGGTCTACAACGAAGAGGCCGTATTGGCAGCGCTGTTCGCGCGCCTGTATCCCGCACTCGACAAACTGGGCGTCCGCTACGAAATCCTGTTCATCAACGACGGTAGCCGCGACCGCTCGCCGGCCATGCTGGCAGACCAGTATCATGCGCGCCCCGACGTCACGCGCGTCATCCTGTTCAACGGCAACTTCGGTCAGCACCGCGCCATCCTGGCCGGCTTCGAGCATAGCCGCGGGGAACGCATCGTGACCCTGGACGCGGATTTGCAGAACCCGCCGGAAGATATCGGCCTCTTGCTGGACAAGATGGACGAAGGCTACGACTATGTCGGTTCGATCCGCCGCAAGCGCAACGACAGCATGTGGCGCCACCTGGCCTCGCGCATGATGAACCGGCTGCGCGAACGTATCACACGCATCAAGATGACGGACCAGGGCTGCATGATGCGCGCCTACAGCCGCCGCATCATCGACACCATCAATCAGTGCAATGAACTGCACACCTTCATCCCGGCACTGGCCTACCAGTTCGCGCAAAAGCCGACCGAAGTCATCGTCGGCCACGAAGAACGCTTTGCCGGTGAATCCAAGTATTCGCTCTACGGTCTGATCCGGCTGAACTTCGATCTGATGACGGGCTTCTCGCTGGTGCCGCTGCAGCTGTTTTCCTTTCTGGGCATGGCCATCTCGATGTGCTCGGCGGTGCTCGTGGTTTACCTGGGGCTGCGCCGCCTGATCATCGGCCCGGAAGAAGGCGGCCTGTTCACCCTGTTCGCCATCGCCTTCCTGCTGATCGGCGTCGCGCTGTTCGGCATCGGGCTGCTGGGCGAATATATCGGGCGCATCTACCAGGAGGTGCGTAAACGTCCGCGCTTCCTGATCAGCGCCATTCTCGAGGAAAAACCATGACCCGCGCCGTCGTTTTTGCCTATCACAATGTGGGCGTGCGCTGCCTGAAGACCCTGCTGGGCCGTGGCGTCGACGTCGCATTGGTCGTCACCCACAAAGACAATCCCGCCGAAACCATCTGGTTCGACAGCGTAGAGAAAGTCGCGCGCGAATACGGCATCGAAGTCATCACGCCGGAAGACCCGAACAGTGATGAAACGGTCGCGGCAGTCAAGGCGGCCAACCCCGACTTTGTGTTCTCGTTCTACTATCGCCACATGCTCAAAGCACCGCTGCTCTCGATTCCGGCTCGCGGCGCCTACAATATGCACGGCTCGCTGCTGCCGAAATATCGCGGCCGCGTGCCGATCAACTGGGCGGTCCTGCATGGAGAAACCGAAACCGGCGCCACCTTGCACGAAATGAACGTCAAGCCCGACAACGGCCCGATCATTGACCAGTTTGCCGTGCCGATCCTGCCTGACGACACCGCCGCGGAAGTGTTCGACAAGGTGGTGGTCGCGGCCGAAATCGTACTGTGGCGCGCACTGCCCTCCCTGATCGATGGCAGTGCACAACCGATCGTGCAAGATCTCAGCCTGGGCGCCTACTTCGGCGGCCGCCGGCCTGAAGACGGACGTATCGACCCGGCCGCCAGCGCCGCGCAACTGCACAATTTTGTGCGCGCGCTGTCACGTCCCTACCCGGGGGCCTTTGCAGACACCACGGCAGGCCGGCTGATTGTCTGGCGCACCCGGCTCGTACCGCGTTGCGAACGCTGTCCTGAGGCACCCGGCGCCCGACTCGCCGCCTGCAAAGATTCACTTCTGCTGCAGACGGCGGATGGGTTTTGCCTGAAAGTGCTGGATGCGGAACTGGACGGACAGCCCCTGAATGCAGCATCATTCGCCGCGCGCTTTGGCGAGCGCGCGTCG
>Ga0326727_10023303_pt1 | contig 11829 bp, 12 predicted proteins | sample MB2enrmetagenome_FD_207643 | JGI IMG/M metagenome (GOLD analysis project Ga0326727, IMG submission 207643) | Lab enriched peat soil microbial communities from McLean, Ithaca, NY, United States - MB29MY | ecosystem: Environmental > Terrestrial > Soil > Wetlands > Peat | place: USA: New York... | reverse complement strand
GGAATTGTCGCCTCGACGAATTTGGAGGTGAAGAGGATCACATCCATCTTCTAATCAGCATCCACCCGGCATTGAACATCTCGGAATTGGTAAATAACTTGAAGTCAGCCACTTCTAAAAAGACCCGGAATCATTTTAGAGACCACGTCGCTAAATTTTACTGGAAGCCCTATTTCTGGCACCGGGCTTATTATGTCGGCAGCGTAGGAACGGTATCTCTTGAAACGATCCGCAACTACATCGAGAAACAAGGGACCAAAGAAAAACCTAAAACAAAAACCGCTCGTTAGACCCACCTCCTGGCTATCGCCTAGCAGGGGGAATGCACTCGCATTTGTTCAACTTTGAACTGGTTTTTGCGGTTTTACGTTTTCGCCTTGAGTTTGTGGCAGAAGAGGCAGCGCATCGGCCCTTCCTTCGGTTTCACGGGATGCTTGGCGGGGAAAGGGATCCCTCCCTGTTCATTGTGACAGGCCGGACATCCCTTGTCCGCCTCCATCTTGCTGCCGGTCTGTTTGACGATGTCGTAAAACTGCTTGTGCTTGTCGTCGTAAGGGACTTCTTTGGTTTTTACAGGTCCGGATATGACAAGAAAAACAATCAGAACAACCCCGGCGAGAACAATAAAGAGCCAGTCGTTTCTACTTATTCTCATGTTAACTCCAAAATCTGAGATCAGCGGTCTGGGTATTTTAAACAGCTTTAACCTGGTCCTTGCTTCCCAAAGTTGCGCAGCCGATGGCGCCATTATGCTGGGGGTGTTCCGGCACGACTACCCGCTGCCCAGTTTCGTGCGCCAGGAGGTTTGCAAGGGCCTTGTTCAACGCCACTCCGCCAGCCAGGACGATAGTTTCCGAGGTAAAGCGGCGAAGCATGGGGAGTACGCGCTTTACCAGAGTCTGGTTCACCCCGGCGCAGAGCCTAGCGATCGAATGGCCGCGCAGTATCTGGCCGATCAGCTCCGATTCCCCGAAGATACCGCAGGTGGCGTCCAGCTTCACCGGCTCTTCCCAGTGGGAGGAAAGCTCGTCAAGGCTCACCTCCAGGACCGCCGCCATGTTCTCAAGGTAACGGCCGCTCGATGCGGCGCACTTATCGTTCATGACGAAGTCGCTGAGCCTGCAGTCCTTGACCAGCGCAACCTTAGTGTCCTGCCCTCCCATGTCGAGCAGGATGAAGTTCTTAAGCCCGGTCTGATGAAGAGCCCCGGCGACATGGGCCATGATCTCCGAGACAACGCGGGCCCCCTTGAGGCTCAGGGTATTCCGGCCGTAACCGGTTACCACGACGGCGGCCCGGGCCAGTTCCTGCTCGTCGAACAAGCCGGTCCCGGCCAGATCGAGGGAGAGTTCTTCACCGTCTAGCCGTCCGAACCGCTTGTAGAAGGTGATGGTATCGTACTCGGCCAGGTGGACAATGTTACCGTCCCTAAGCAGAGCGAATTTGGCTTTTCTGCTTCCCAGGTCGATGCCTATTCTCATTGCTTTAACATCTCCACGAATCCCTCTATCCTTATCTTCGTCCTTGCATCCAGGGGAGTCGGTTTGTCCCCTTCCAGGGTCAGAATGGGGAGGGAGAGTTTTTTGCGCACGATCAAGTCCTCAATCTGCCGGAAACAGAAAGACTGGACATAATGAATAACGGCATCTACCTTGCGCTTCTCCGTCTCCACAATGATATCGGCAAGGCGGTGAAATATATCGTAAGGATAGGTGTAAGAGCGGTACTGTTCGATCAGGTCAGCGGTTTCATAAGGCATGGCGAACTGCCGCTGGGTTTCGTTAAAAACCACCCGGGCGCCCAATGATTCGAGAAATGGGTAGAGGTCAGCGAAGATAGGGGGGACACCGATATAGGCGAGCCTGATCCGCTCTTCGCGCGGTTTACGGCCATAAGCGGCCTTTAGAAAGGCGTCCGCTTCCGCTTCGAACAGGTCAGGGTCGCCGTTCATGTCCGAAGCCGATACCTGGAAATAATGGTTTTCCGCGCCCGACACCAGATTCTCTTGCCAACTGAGCCGGTCGATCTCCCGGATTTTGCACCTGACCCTGTCCAGACGCTCTTTTGCCCGGTTTACCCCTTCCCACTCCACAGCAAAATGGCGCATCAGTTTTTCGATTTCTGACGTGAGGCTTACCGCATTCCTGTCATGGGGATAGGCAAAGGGGACGACCGTAACCCCTTCTAGGGAGAGAACTTCCATGAGCGCCTTGGTGTAACTGCAATCCCCCTCGGTCACCGCCACCACTTCGCCTATACCGCTCTCCTTTATCGCCGCGTAAATCCCCTTGATCCAGCCGCAGACATTCCGGGGAAAGCCGGCCAGTTCGGCGTTTTCGACCTGTTGGAGGCTTCTCCCTCCATTTATGAAGACATTGTTCAGATCCACCGGTTTCCTGCCTGCGGCGATGAGCACCTCCAAGGGGATTGTTGTCGTAAAGCCGACACGTTGCAAATGGTCACTCCTATTTAATAAAGCCGAAATAGATAAGGATGGCGCATATCGCTACTCCTCCACCGGCGAAGGGGAGTAACGTAGAGAGTGACATCACGCCACTTTCCGGCATGGTGTAATGGATGAGGGCCGCAACCGAGATACAGGTGAAGAGGAAGAGCAGGATAAATTTTGACCGCTTGATTACCGCATAGAAAAGAAGGAGCAAAAAGAGACCTAGGATAATGGGATTGCCAATAATGGAGTTGAAGTTCAATCCTTTTAGGAATTTTATGATGTTTTCCGTTTCTAAGGGGGAGAGGACCTCTTTGGCCTTGTTGATTATTTCCGTTTTTTCCATGTAGCCTCCGATATAATTAAAGCAGTCACTTCTTAATAGCAAAAATTGCCAAAAAATTAAACAGCAAAGAGATGGTCCACATAGAAATTCTATTAATGTTTAAGCGTGGTTAAGCCGGATCTACAGGCGCAGTCAAGACAACAGCTAAGCAGAGTAGCACACATTTAAATAGCCTTGACAATGCCTGGGGCATAAAATAGTATATATATTTTTAACTTGAACGACAAGCAATTAACTCCGGCGCTGAGGGGGTAGCTTCCGGGTGTTGCCGGTTTAAGCCCCGTTCCTGCGATACGGGGAGAAAGAAGATTAATTGGCCTGGAAATCCATCGGAATATTCGATTCCGGGGTCGGCGGTCTCACCGTTCTAAAGGAAGTGGTCAAGGCTCTCCCCCAGGAAGACATCATCTACTTTGGCGACACAGCCCGTTTCCCTTACGGGACCAAATCGCCGGAAACCGTTGTCCGCTATAGCCATGAAATTGCTACGTTTCTCATTAAACGGGACATCAAGCTTCTCGTGGTAGCCTGCAACACCGCTTCGGCTGTCTCCCTGGAATCCCTTCAGTCGCACCTCTCCATCCCGATCGTCGGGGTCATCGAACCAGGGGCGCGTCGTGCCGTATACACAACTAAAAGTAGGAAGGTGGGTGTGATCGGTACCGAGGGGACCATCCGGAGCAGCGCATACGCCAAGGCAATAAAGAGACTTAACCCTGAGGTGGAAGTGATAACTCGTGCCTGTCCCCTGTTCGTCCCTCTTGCCGAAGAGGGATGGACCGACAACGAGGTAGCCAAGCTCATTGCCCGCACCTATCTTGCGGGTCTTAAGGAGGAAGGGATCGACACCCTTGTACTTGGCTGCACTCACTACCCGATCTTGAAAGGGACAATTGCCGAGGTTATGGGAACTGGGGTTCATCTCGTGGATTCGGCGGAGGAAACGGCCCGCTGTGTGGCCGAGATCCTGCGTGATAAGAGGCTGTTGCGCCCCTCGACTGAAAGTGGGAATCACCACTACTTCGTCACGGATGTCCCGGCGGGGTTCGTCCGGGTCGGCAACCGCCTTCTCGGGGGACGGCTGGGAGACGTCTATCAGATAAACCTGGAAGAGGATATAATGGATGAGGGGTAAGAGGGTGAGAAAAAACAACGGGCCGCGCCGGGAATTGTCGGTCCTTTTTATCGCTTTTATCATCTGTGCCGCGGTGCTGGGCGCACTCATGGTGAAAAAGTACGAGGCTAGACACCAGCAACCTGCCGCTCATCCACAACAGGAAGGGACACTACTGGTTACTCTTTTCTTTGCTTCTCCCGATGGGGCCAAACTGGTGCGTGAGGGGCGGGAGATCGACTCCTGCGCAGATTCCGCGGATTGTGTGGAGTCAGTTGTCGGTGAATTGATCAATGGCCCGCTGGGGGACCTGTCACCGACCCTACCTGACACTACCTCTGTTAATGCCGTTCAGGTTAATGGCGACCTCGCCATGGTCGATCTGGATGAAGAGATGATCAAAGATCTTCCTGGGGGGAGCAATGCCGAAATGATGGCGATCTATTCGATCATCGACAGCATAGCGGTTAATTTCCCCCGGATCAAGCAGGTGAAACTATTGTTTAACGGCAAGACCGTCGACACCCTGAAAGGGCATCTTGACCTGCGCATGCCGCTGGCGCCGGATTATACACTGGAAATGAAATGAAGCAGGCGATGGGCAATGGGTTTAATCTCTTTGCCTTTTGCCTGCTCTGACAGGTCATTAGCGTATGAAAAAAACTTTTCTGCAGGCCATGTATGAACGGGTGCTGGTGCTGGACGGCGCCATGGGGACCATGCTTCAGGAGAGGGGTCTCAAACCGGGCCAATCGCCGGAGGAATTGAACCTCACCATGCCGGATGTGGTGGCAGGAGTGCACCGGGAGTACAGGGAAGCAGGCGCCGACATTATCGTCACCAATACCTTCGGCGGCAGCCGTCCGAAGCTCTCCCATTACGGGCTGGAGGATCGGCTTTATGCGATCAACTCAAGCGCCGTGGCCATTGCCCGCAGAGCCGCCGGCGAAGGTGCCTATGTGGCTGCTTCTATGGGGCCGACCGGGAGATTTGTCGAACCGGTCGGCGATTGCACCTTTGACGAAATGGCGGCGATCTTTCGCGAGCAGGCCCTGCCACTCATCGAGGCGGGAGCGGATATTATCACCCTGGAAACTTTCCTCGACATCAAGGAGATCCGGGCCGCGGTGATTGCCATCCGCGAGATATCTCCCGATATCCCGGTCATAGCCATGCTGACTTTTGACGATAACGGCCGAAGCGTACTCGGCACCCCGCCGGAGGCCGCTGCAATAACCCTTGAGGGGGTTGGGGCGAACATCGTCGGCTCCAACTGCGGACTCGGCGTGGACGGCATTTACGAGATACTGCTGGCCATGCGGCGCGTCACCCGCATGCCGCTCATCTCCCAGGCCAATGCCGGCCTCCCGTTTCTAAAAGACGGCAGAACCGTCTTTCCCGGCACTCCGGAAGAGATGACCTCCTATCATGAGCGGATGCTGGAACTGGGGGTCAGGATAATCGGCGGCTGCTGCGGCACCACTCCGGCACATATTAGGGCGATCTGCGAGGCCCTGGCCGGCCGTGAACGGTCATTCCCCACGACAGGTCCGGCCGAAGAGGTGACTTTTCTTTCCAGCCGCAGCGGTTTCGCGGCCATAGGCCCGCATAACCCGGTAGCCATAATCGGCGAACGGATCAACCCCACCGGCAAAAAGGGCTTTGTGGCCGAGTTGAAGGAAGGGAAGGTTTCCTATATCCGCCGTGAGGCAATGGAGCAGACAGCCGCAGGGGCAACCCTTTTGGATGTCAATGTGGGGGCGCCCGGTATTGACGAGCCGGCCGCCATGGAACAGGCCGTTTTTTGCGTGACAGGCGCGGCAGCAATACCGCTGGTGCTTGATTCATCCAGTCCGGAAGCGCTGGAGCGCGGCCTTAAGGCTGCGGACGGCAAGGTGCTGGTCAATTCGGTTTCAGGCGAGGAAAAGAGCCTGGGCATGGTCCTGCCTTTGGTCAGGAAATATGGTGCGGCAGTTATCGGCCTGACCCTGGACGAGACAGGGATCCCGGAGAGCGGGGAGGCGCGCTGCGCGGTTGCCGAGCGGATCCTGGATGCGGCAAAGGAAGAGGGGATTGCTGCCAGGGACGTGCTTATCGATTGCCTGACACTTACGGTCAGTGCTGAGCAAAAACGGGCCATGGAAACCCTCAAGGCGATCAGGCTGGTGAAGGAACGGCTCGGGGTGAACACGGTGCTGGGGGTAAGCAACATATCATTCGGCCTGCCCCAACGGTCGCTGATTTCCGCCGCCTTTTTCGCCATGGCCCTGGAGGCCGGCCTCGATGCGGCGATCATCAACCCCAAGGAAAAAGTTATGATGGATGCCTATCGCGCGTCGATGGTGCTTATGAACAGGGACCTGAATGCGGCCGCCTATATAGATACCTATAAAAGTGTTGCCGAGCCCCCCCCCGGGCAAACGGTCTCTCCGGGAGAGCCGCTGGAGATAAGAGGCAGGATTGGCAGGGCGATCATCGATGGCGACCTGGAGAATATCGTAGGTCTGGTGGAAGCAGGACTGAAAGAAGGTCTCACTCCCCTTGATATCAGCAACGAGGCCCTCCTTCCCGGCCTGGAGGAGGTCGGCCGGCGTTTTGAGTGCAACCGGTTTTTCCTGCCGCAGGTCATGCTCTCCGCCGATACCATGCAGGCAGCCTTTGCGCGCCTTAAGGCGGAGATGAAAGGGAAAGGTTTCGCCATTCTCGGCAAGATACTGATGGCCACCGTCGAGGGGGACATCCATGATATAGGCAAGAACATTGTCTGCACCCTGCTGGAAAGCCATGGGTTCGAGGTGATCGATCTGGGGAAAAACGTTTCAGCCGAGCGGATAGTCGCCGCGGCCCGGAAGCATGAGGTTGACGCCGTTGGGCTGTCGGCGCTGATGACCACGACCATGGCCGAAATGCAAAACGTCATCGGCAAACTGAAGGAGCAGGGTGTCAAAACATTTACCATGGTCGGCGGCGCCGTGGTAACCCAGGATTATGCCGTCGAGATCGGCGCCGACCTCTATGCCAAAGACGCCATGGAAGCGGTTGCCAGGATCAGGAAGCTATTGGGCAAATAAAAAACCAGCGCCAAGCTAATCCCGCATCCGCCATGAATGCCATGAGAGAGGGAACCAGGGCAGATCGCTTGTCCAGGCTTAATCTTCTCACGTATCCTAAACAAGCGAAGACCCGACTTTTTTTCTTTTCCTTTACCTTTGACCTCTTTGTGTGATAAGTTAGTGAGATTGCAGCATGTTACGGACAGGGAACGGTAATGGTTCTAGGCTTTAATCACAATATCCGGTACAAGGGAGAAATCTTCCATGTCCAGACCGAGGACAGCGGGATCGCTACCCCCCAAATAACAACTCTCCTTTATCGCGGCGGCACCATCATAGCTTCAAAAAAAACCGGCTATGCTGACATCATCAAGGTGGATAATCTTGAACTGGTCGTTGAAGAGCTCATGAAGGACCAGCATAAGGAGATGCTCCGCCGCCTTAAATTGGGTGAATTCGATGAGAAAGCCTTTGGCGGAAATAATGTCGTACCTCCCGAAGCCGTAAGAGTTGAAAAGACGCCGCCAGTCCCCTCCCCGGCGCAAGCCAAACCTTTCGATTCTTTTGCCAATGAACCCTCCAGACATCAACAGAGCCTTGATGAAATAATTCTCGATTATCTCGTCGCCGGTGACAATAAATAACGGCATTACGCCGAGAGAAAGGGGTTTTCGTGAAAAAAACTATTGCCGACCTGGAAGAGAAGGCCAGAAAACTGCGCGTAGCCATCTTGCGGACGCTGCATAAATCGCAGTCGGGGCATACCGGCGGTTCCCTGTCGGCCATCGACATGGTCACCGCCCTCTATTTCTGCAGGATGCGCCATGACCCCTCCAATCCGGAGTGGGCGGACCGCGACCGGTTTGTCCTGAGCAAAGGGCATGCGGCCCCGGCTCAGTATGTCGCTTTGGCCGAGGCGGGCTATTTCCCGAAGGAAGACCTGATGATGCTCCGCCGTCTGGGGAGCCATCTGCAGGGGCACCCGGACAGCAAATCCACTCCCGGCGTGGAGGTTTGCACCGGTTCGCTGGGGCAGGGTCTTTCCATGGCCAACGGCATGGCGCTGGGACTAAGGCTTGATGGCAGGCAAAGCAGGGTGTATGCCCTTCTAGGTGATGGCGAATTGCAGGAAGGACAGGTCTGGGAAGCGGCCATGGCGGCGGCCCATTACAAAATCGACAATATCTGCGCTCTGGTTGACGCCAATGCCCTGCAGATCGACGGCGAAGTGGCGCTGGTGATGAATGTGGCACCCATCGCCGAAAAATTCAGGGCTTTTGGCTGGCATGCGCTGGAGATAGACGGTCATGATATGGCGGCGATCCTTACCGCTCTGGAGAAGGCCGCTGAGATCAAGGGAAAGCCGACTGTCATAGTTGCGAGCACCGTCAAGGGAAAAGGGGTTTCCTTCTTCGAGAACAAGGCGGCCTATCATGGGGTGACCCCCAGTGATGAGGAGTTGCCGAAGGCGCTGGAGTGCCTTGGTTGCGTGGATTAGGGACGTTCTGCGTTCAGCGTTTTGTGTAATCCTGAGGATCGGACCGTTCCTTCGGACCAGAAAAAGCAACACGCGGCACGAAATTAACTGAAAGGATTTTCAGATATGAGCAGCATGATCGCGACAAGAGACGCCTATGGTGAGACGCTGGCCGAGCTGGGCGCTGAGAACGGGAATATCGTGGTTCTGGACGCCGATCTTTCCGGTTCCACCAAAACCGGGGTATTCGCAAAAAAATTCCCGGACCGGTTCTTTAACATGGGGATTGCCGAAGCCAACATGGTCGGTACTGCCGCCGGCCTGGCAGCCGCCGGCAAGATCCCGTTCGTTTCCACCTTCGCCATATTCGCAGTAGGCCGGGCTTGGGAGCAGATGCGCCAGTCGGTCGCCTATCCCAAGGCCAATGTCAAAATCGTGGCAACCCACGGCGGGGTGACTGTCGGCGAGGACGGCGGTTCCCATCAATCGGTGGAGGACATCGCCATTGTGCGGGCCGTCCCCAACATGACGGTCATTGTCCCTGCCGACGGTCCGGAGACAAAGGCGGCGATCAGGGCCGCTGCCACGTATAAAGGGCCGGTCTATATCAGATTGGGACGCAATAAAGTTACTACGATTTTCGATGAAAATTACCGGTTCGCGATAGGAAAGGGTTGCGAGATGGCTGCAGGAAGCGATCTGACCTTCATCAGCACCGGCCTTATGACTGCCCACGCCCTGACGGCCGCCTCCCTTTTGCAAAAGGAAGGGATCTCCGCCCGGGTGCTCCACATCGCCACCATCAAGCCCCTGGACAGGGAAATCATCCTGAAGGCAGCCAGGGAGACCGGGGCAATCGTTACCGCCGAGGAACATTCCGTGATCGGCGGGCTTGGCGGGGCCGTGGCCGAGCTACTGAGTGAAATCCATCCAGTGCCGATTAGAAGGGTCGGCATCCGCGACCGTTTCGGCACCTCAGGCAAAGCGGAAGAGTTGCTGAAATACTTCGGCCTTCTGCCGGAAGACCTGGTGGATCATGCCCGCGAGATCCTAGTGCTCAAGCGGGGGTAAGCTGTGAGGAGGCTTTATAAGTCATCCGCCGGTTTTACTTATTTAGCAGCCCTGGTGCTGATAATAATCCTGGGGATCATGCTCGGAGCGGCGGCACAAAACTGGACCATGGTGATGAAACGGGAGCGGGAGGCGGAGCTCTTGTTCCGGGGGAGGCAGATAGTGGTGGCCATTGCCCACTGGTACAAACCCCAGGCCACGTCCGGCGGGCAGTCAAGTACTCCCCGCCCGCTCCGGGATCTGAAAGACCTCCTGACTGATCCCAACAGCCTTACAACGATACATTACCTCCGGAGAGATCCTACCACAGTTTACAACGATCCGATAACCGGAAAGGAGTGGACTGTAATACGCGATGCGAATATGGGAATTATCGGCGTGGCGAGCTCAAGCGAGGAAACCCCGCTAAAGCAAAAGAACTTCCTGGAGTCGAATTATCCTTTGGACAGCGTGCAGGACGGTTATCTGATCACAATGTTCCAGAATTTCGAGGGGAAGAGCAAATACAAAGATTGGCAATTTGTCTATCAGGCTGCGGTCCAACAGCCGGTTATAAATCAGCAACCTGTAGCCGGGAATAGCCAGTAGAGAAACTCTTCCATATATGCTGCAGCAAATAGGGGGCCGGTTGGTATTCAAAAGCCTTACAACCAGGGTTATCCTCATATCCATAAGCCTTTTGGTTTTTGTTATCGGCACCTTTTCATTTTTCAATTTGAGAAGAGAAAAGATGCAGCTTATCAATTCCGCCCGCGCCAGTTCCGATCTTTTGCTCCAGACTATCGAGCGAAGCATTTACAATTCAATGCGTATCGGCAATACCGAGGATACGCAGATTATTCTGGAGATGGTGGGCCAAAACCGAAATTTAGTGGGAGTACGCATTTTCCATCCCCACGGCGTGGTCCTGAAATCTTCACGCCCCGATGAGGTCGGCAAGCCGGTCAATAACGACGACTATCAGTTGTTCCTGAACAACAGGCATGAGGGGATATTCACTGTGCCCGGTTATGGCGAAGTGCTCAAGATGCAGAAGCCCATTTACAACGATGAGCCCTGTTATGGCTGCCATGGCCGCAAGATCCGCATCATTGGCGTGCTGGATTTCAATTATTCGCTGGTGGAAACCAGACAGAGAGTACTTGAAGCAACCAAGCTGTTTATCTTTTCGACAATTGCAATTATTCTCTTTCTCTCCGCGGCCATTTCCCTGGTCATGCTTAAATTTGTCCGAAGGCCTTTGAATCAGATCGTGGAAAACATGGCACGCGTCGAACAGGGGGACTTTTCGGTTAGGATGAAGGAGGAGAGGCAGGATGAGGTGGGCCGTTTAATCGCCAGTTTCGATTCGATGGTAGACAAGCTAGATACCGCGAAAAAAGAGCTTGATCATTACCATTTTCAACAAATGGAAAGGGCGGACCGCTTGGCGTCGGTGGGAGAAATGGCGGCCGGCATCGCCCATGAGATTAAAAACCCGCTGACCGGCATTGCGGCCGCAATTACCATCATAAAGGAGGATTTCGAGACTGATGATCCCCGGACAGCAATCGTAAATGAGGTTCTTGAACAGATCAAGCGCCTTGACAAAACAGTTAATGATCTACTCTTCTTCGGCAAGCCTGCGCTTCCGGAACCGACCTTTGTCAATCTCAACAGTATCGTGGAAAAGACCCTTGCGTTTGCCATGCAACACAAAAGCGGCAGGAATATCGTGAAAAAACTCGAACTGGAGAACACCCTTCCCGCGGTATATGTTGACCCCAAGCAGATTCAGCAGGTGTTTCTGAACCTCATTCTGAACGCCCTCCAGGCGATGCAGAATGATGGGGTGCTGACCGTCAAATCGGCGTTGGTCGAGAATGAGGGGAGGAAATGGGCCAGGGTTTCCATAGCGGATACCGGCCTGGGTATCCCAGAGCAGATTCTCTCGAAGATATTTACCCCTTTCTTTACCACCAAGGCGCAGGGAACCGGGCTTGGTCTGGCGATCTGCCACAAGCTGGTAACACAGCATGGCGGAGAGCTGAGCGTGGTCAGTGAAGACGGCAAGGGGACCGTATTTACCGTTGATTTGCCTGTTACTGAGATTGGCGGCGAAGCGTGAAGAAAAGTAAACGTGGAATCTTGAACCTTGTATCTGATTTTTAGGAGCAGCCATGAGGAAGACGCGCATACTGGTCGTTGATGACGAGCAACTTATCCGTTGGTCCATAGAGCAGAATCTGAAAAAACAGGGATATGATGTCGCGACCGCAGAGAACGGAGAGGATGCGCTGAAACTGGTGCGCGAGGAGCAGCCTGATCTGATTCTGCTCG
>Ga0326727_10023302_pt1 | contig 11830 bp, 11 predicted proteins | sample MB2enrmetagenome_FD_207643 | JGI IMG/M metagenome (GOLD analysis project Ga0326727, IMG submission 207643) | Lab enriched peat soil microbial communities from McLean, Ithaca, NY, United States - MB29MY | ecosystem: Environmental > Terrestrial > Soil > Wetlands > Peat | place: USA: New York... | reverse complement strand
CCGGGCTGAGAATCACGGCTCGGATGGACGACGGCATGGAGTGGAACGCTCAGATGGGGATGGGCTGTCGGGTCTCATAGACCGTAGGCGTATATGCATACGTCGGAGGGCATGAGGCCCGGCAGAACGCCACAGATGGACGTTTCCGAACACGCCGCCGTCCACCGAAAGAAAGAAGGAAGAGAGAAGGAGGAAAACGGGAGAGGGAAGAGGGAAGAGGGGAGAGGGGAGAGGGAAGAGGGAAGAAAGGAAGAGGGAAGAGGGAAGAGGGGAGAAAGGAAGAGGGAAGAGGGAAGAGGGGAGAGAGAAGAAAGGAAGAGGGAAGAAAGGAAGAGGGAAGAGGGAAGAGGGAAGAGGGAAGAGGGGAGAGAAAGGACGAAGGGGGCGAAGGCGACGGTTAGGACTGCTGCGTCTTCTCCACCACGCAGTCGAGGCCCCCGCGATACAGCCTGACCGACACCCGGTCCCCCTCCGCCACCTGGCCGGAGTCCTTCACCACGACCCTCGTGTCGCTCCTCACGGTGATGCTGTAGCCCCGCCTCAGTATATTCTCCGGGTTGAGGTCGTCGAGGCGCTGGCTCGCCCCCCGCAGGCTCACCTTCTTCTCCGCGAGGAGGGCCGAGAAACCGTTGTACAGCGAGTTCGAGAGCTCATCGAGGTACATTTTGTACCGTATGATGAAGGCCTTCCTGTCCTTCAGCTCCACGATCTCCTTGTAGAGGAGGAGCCTCGAGCTCTCCAGCCTCTTCCTCATGAGGCCCACGAGCCTCTGCTCCGCGCCGCGGAGCATCTCCCGCAGCTCCTTCTTGTCCCTGACCACCATATCGGCGGCGGCCGTGGGCGTGGGGGCCCTCACATCGGCGGCAAAATCGGCGATGGTGAAATCGATCTCATGGCCGACACCGGAGACCACGGGAATCCCGGAGGCACAGATGGCCCTGGCCACGGCCTCTTCGTTGAAGCAGGCGAGGTCCTCGAGAGATCCGCCCCCCCGGCCCAGGATGATCACGTCCACCTCTTTTTCCCTGTTGAAATAGTCGATGGCCTCCACGACCTCCGCGCATGCCTGATCGCCCTGCACCCTCGTGGGGTAGATGAGCACCTGCATGTTCCCGAACTTTCCGTCTATGATCTTGAGCATATCCCTGATCGCGGCCCCTGCGGGCGAGGTGACGATGCCGATCTTCCGGGGAAGGAAGGGCAGAGGCCGCTTGCGGGCCGCGTCGAAGAGGCCCTCTCCGAGGAGCTTCTGCTTGAGCATCTCGAACCTGATCTGCAGGAGGCCCCGCCCCCTCACCTCGATCTCGTCGGCGAGGAGCCGGTACTCGCCGCGCTTCTCGTACACGTCGATCCGTCCCCTGCACAGCACGGCGGACCCGTCCTTGATGAGGCCGTCAGGGTACTTCCCGAGGTAGTTGAACATGACCGCCTTGAGAGAAGATGCGTCGTCCTTGAGGGTAAAGTAGAGATGGCCCGAAGGGTAGACCTTGAAGTTGGAGATCTCCCCTTCCACGACCACATCCCTGAACTGGCGGTAAATGGAGTCGCGGATGCGCGCGGTGAGCTGGGACACGCTGAAGACGCGGACGGGCCATTCCGACGGGTATTCCATCTACTTCTTCAGGTACTCCGTGACGATCTTCATGGCGCAATACTCGCCGCACATGCTGCACACGTCGTTCTGGAGGCTCCTCTCTTTCCTGAAGGCGGTGATCTTCTCGGGGTCTATGGCGGTCCTTGTCTGCCCCTCCCAGTCGAGGGCCTTGCGGTACCTCGACATCTGCTCGTCCCGGAGCCAGGCGGCCTTGTTGCCCCGTGCGAGGTCCGCGGCGTGGGCCGCGATCCTCGCCACCACCACCCCTTCCCGCACGTCGTTCACGGTGGGCAGGCCGAGGTGCTCGGAAGGGGTCACGTAGCAGATGAAATCGGCGCCGTAATAGCCCGCGAGGGCCCCGCCTATGGCCGACGTGATATGGTCGTACCCGGGCGCCACATCCGTGACGATGGGTCCAAGCACGTAGAAGGGCGCCTCCTTGCAGAGCTTTTTTTCGAGGACTATATTGGCCTCTATCTGGTTGAGCGGCACGTGGCCCGGCCCCTCGATCATCACCTGGACCCCGTTTTTCTGGGCCTCCTCGCACAGCTCGCCCAGGATGATCAGCTCCTCCACCTGGGTCCTGTCGGTGGCGTCGGCGATGCTGCCCGGTCTCAGGCCGTCACCGAGGCTGAGGCACATATCGTACTTCTTCGCGATGGAGATGAGCCGGTCGAACTGTTCGTACAGGGGGTTCTCCCTGTTGTTCACGATCATCCATTCCGTGAGGAAGGCGCCCCCCCTGCTCACTATGTCGGTGATCCTTCCCTGCTTCTTCAGCCTCTCGAGCACGCCCCTGGTCACGCCGGCGTGGACCGTGACGAAATCGACGCCGTCGGCCCCGTGCCTCTCGATCACCTCGAAGAGCTCATCGGGCTCCATCCGGGTAATGGTACGCTTCCTCGCCACTGCCTGGACCGCGGCCTGGTAAATGGGGACGGTGCCTATGGGCACCCGGGCGCGGGAGATCACGAGCTTCCGTATCTCGTCGAGGTCGCCGCCGGTGCTCAGGTCCATGACGGCGTCGGCCCCGGCCTCCTCGGCCACGCGGAGCTTCTCAAGCTCATCGGCTATGTTCACCCTCTCGGGGGAGGTGCCTATGTTGGCGTTCACCTTGATTGACAGGCCGGCCCCCACACCGCGCGGCGTAAAATTCCGGTGCCTGTTGTTGCTAAGGATGACCGCCCTGCCGGCCGCGACCAGGTCGCGCACGGATGCGGGCTCCATCCCCTCCCGGGCGGCGACGGCCTTCACCGCGCCGGTGATCCTTCCCTTCCGGGCCTCGATCAGTTGATTTTTCATCGCCTCATCATCTCCATTTTGTTTAATAGCTCCCTTGGCTCCCGGGCAAAGAGCCTTATGATCGGCTCCTTTCCCACGTCCCCGTGATCGTAGATAATGTCGGGCGGCCCCTCCGTCAGGGCCAGGGCCGCCTCCACGAGAGCATCGAGGCTCCCGCCCTCTCCGGCCTTCACCTCTTCCGGCTCTTTTCTCCTGTCCCGGAAGACGGTTGAGAGACCCCTCTCCCTCGCCCTGGCCAGGACGGCCTCATCGTATCGGAGGTCGACGGCGGCCCTCATGAAAGGATAGCGGGCCATGTAGGTGAGGCATAACCGGGCCACAGGGGACGACACCCCGAACTCGGCCGGGCCCTTGAAGCAGAGCCTCCCCCGCCTCGTGCCTATCCGCCCGGGGAATGCGGCCACGTCCTCGGTGGTCCGCGCCCCCCGCACGGCATAGCCCATGTTCATCTGGACCGCGGGGACCAGATCCGCTGCATCGATCTCCCGAAGGCGCTCTGCCGCTTCCCCCATCGCCTGGAGCACCTCCCACCTTTCCGCGTCCTGGCTCGCGGAGAGCCCGGGAAAGGCATAGAAGTAGCCGCCCTCCCGGGGCTGGCAGCTTTCGTTGACCAGCCGTTCCATGAGCCGCTCCGTCTCGAAAAAGGCCTCCTTCGCCGGATAGCCCATCACCGCAAATGAGAGGAGCAGGGAGGAGAAGAGACACCCTGTCCCGTGGACCGCCTTTTCTCTCCTCTCTTTTTCGTGCCTCGTCATCTCCTCCCCATCGAAGAGGAGGTCGACGGGCCGGCCGGCGAGATGGCCTCCCTTGAGGAAGACGTGCGCCGGCCCCATCTCCGAAATGGCGCGGGCCGCACGCTCCATGGCATGGGCGCTCCCGATCTTCTCCTTCACCAGGACTTCCGCCTCATCGATGTTCGGCGTCACCGACGAGGCGAGCGGAAGGAGCCGCTCCACGAGCGCCTTGAGGCCCTCATCGGTGATCAGCCGGAGCCCCGTCTTCGCCGCCATGACGGGATCGAGCACCACGGGGATGCCCCTTCGGCCGGCCAGGAACCGGGCGACCCCCTCCACATGGGGCCCGTCGGCGAGCACCCCGATCTTGATCCCGGAGAGAGGGAAGGCCTCCCCCGCTTTTTCGAGCATCTGCGAGAAGACCCCCATGGGCACCGGCTCGATGGCCGTCGCACCCTCCGGCCCCTGGACGACGAAGCTCGTGGGGACCGAAACCGCCTGGAGCCCGAGGGATGAGAAGACCTCAAGGTCCTTGGTGATGCCTGCCCCGTGGGAAAGGTCATGGCCGGCGATGGTGAGCACACACTTCATCGTCATCTCCCCGCCCCTTTTCCCGCCCCCCCCGACGGATCATCCCCTGCCCGATTCCGGCAGATACCCTTAAGGATACCACTTTTTGCACACCGAATACAGCGCAAGCGGGCCGCTTGCCCTGGGCTGTCGGCATAAAGAGTTGACTAATTGCGGGTCCCGGCTATACTAGAAGAAAAGAGCTACGGGGGTGAGCCCCTCGGAGGGGAGGCAGGGATGAAGATAAGGTGGTACGGCCACGCCGCATTCAGACTGACCACGGCAGGGAATATCAACATCATCATCGATCCGTATGAACCGGGCGGCTTCGGGGGCGCCATCTCTTACGGTCCCATCACGGACCGGGCCGACATCGTCCTGGTCACCCACGGCCACGCCGATCACAACCACACGGCAGGCATCCAGGGCACTTTTCGCGAGGTGCGCGAAGAGGGCACCTACGACATCGGGGGCGTCAGGATAAGGGCCATACCCACCTTCCATGACCTCTCTTCCGGCGGGGAAAGGGGCCCGAACCTGGTCTTCGTGATAGAGGCGGACGGGCTCAGGGTGGTCCACCTGGGCGACCTTGGCCACCCCCTCGATCGTGACGCGGTGGAGGCCATAGGCAGGCCGGACGTACTCATGCTCCCCGTAGGGGGCTTCTACACCATCGACGCCGCCACAGCGACGCGCGTCATGAACGACGTGAAGCCCGCTTATACCCTCCCCATGCACTTCAAGACGGAAAAGGTCGAGTTTCCCATCGCAGGGGTGGGTGAATTCACCAAGGGCAAGAAGGGCGTCAGGACGGTCGGCGGCCCGGACCTGGAGGTGACGAAGGAGCATCTCCCGGCGGAGCCGGAGATCGTCCTGCTCGGGTTCGCCTCGTAGCATGACCGAGACCCTGCGGGAACTCTTCGACGAGAAGACGATCCGGGACGCCGTGAAGAGGCTGGCGGACGCCATCTCCCGGGACTTCGGCGGGCAGGAGGTCGTCTTCGTCTCCGTGCTGAAGGGTGCCTTCATGTTCACCTCGGACCTGCTCAGGGAGATGAAGGGCCCGGTGAAGGTCGATTTTATCAGGGTCTCTTCCTACGGCGGAAACACGACCACCTCGGGGGAGGTGACCCTCACCAAGGACCTGGAGACGGATATCGGCGGCAGGGACGTGATCATCGTCGAGGATATCATCGACTCGGGCCTTACCCTGCGCGCCCTTCGCGATATGCTCCTCGCCAGAAATCCGCGCACCCTCAAGATCTGTGCGCTCCTCGACAAGAGGGCGCGCCGCGAGGTCGAGATCGAGGGCGACTACGTGGGCTTCACCATCGAGGACGGCTTCGTCGTGGGATACGGCATCGACTATGCGGAGCAGTACCGGAACCTTCCGGGAATCTACGTGGTGGAGGAGGAATAGACCGCCCCGCCCGGCTGCGGGCTCGGCGCCTCACGAGGGCCGCCATTGCTCCCTGAACCGTTGAAAAGCGGCGGCAAGTGTTCTAAGCTATGGAAAACGGCGGAGGCAGGTCGATATGGAGGTGGTGAGGGCGGCGCAGAGCAGGCTGGAGCAAGTGGATTTCGACAATCTCGCCTTCGGCCGGTTTTTTTCTGACCATATGTTCATGGCCGATTATCGCCGGGGGGCCTGGCAATCCCCGAGGATCGTCCCCTTCGGCCCTATCGAGATTTCACCCAGCCTCTCCTCCCTCCATTACGGACAGGCCGTCTTCGAGGGGCTCAAGGCGTTTCGATCGGAAGACGGCAGGATCAACCTCTTCCGCCCCGAAAAGTATCAGGAGCGGTTCACCCGTTCTTCCCGGCGCCTGTCCATCCCCCCCGTGAGCAAAGAGCTCTTTATGGAGGCGGTCCTCGGCCTCTGCGGCATCGACCGTGCCTGGGTGCCGAAGAAGGCGGGCTCGTCCCTCTACATCCGTCCCTTTATCTTCGCCGCCGACAGTTTCCTGGGCGTCCACACCGCCGAGACCTATCTCTTCATGGTCATCACCTCACCGGTAGGCGCTTACTATAAGGAGGGGCTCAACCCCGTGAGGCTCGTCACCTCCGGCGAGTACGCCCGGGCCGTCAAGGGGGGGCTCGGGGAAGTCAAGACGCCGGCGAACTACGCCGCATCGCTGCTGCCCGCACAGGAGGCCGAGGAGAAGGGCTTCACCCAGGTGCTCTGGCTCGATGCGTTGGAGAAGCGGTACGTGGAGGAAGTGGGGACCATGAACATCATGTTCTTCATCGACGGCGAGCTGATTACCCCTCCCCTCGACGGCTCCATCCTGGGCGGCATCACCCGGGCAACCGTGATAGAGCTGGCCCGCCATTGGGGCGTGCCCGTGAGGGAGAGGAGGATCGCCATCGATGAGGTGCTCGCCAGGGCGAGAGACGGGGGCCTCCGGGAATGCTTCGGCACGGGCACGGCTGCGGTGATTTCGCCCGTGGGCTGGATCAGCCACGGAGGGAACCTGATCACCGTTCACGAGGGCCGCATCGGTGAATTTTCGCAGAAGCTCTACGACGAGATCACCGGGGTACAGTACGGGCTCCGGCCGGATGCCTTCGGATGGCTCTACCCTGTTCCGACCTAAGTGAGGGGGCGGAAGGCCGGCAGGCGGGGACGCGCGCCCGCGGGCGGGCGTATCGATGAGGAGGCGAAATGGAAGAGAAAGAGCGGCTGAGGATCGTGCTGAAGCACCTGATCGAGCACAACGAGGGCCATACGGAAGATTACAAACGGTGGGTCGATCTCGCGCGGAACTCCGAGATGGAAAAAGCGGCGAAGCTCATCGAGGAGGCGAGCGATCACGTGGAAAAGGCGGGCAAGGCCCTCAAGAAGGCCCTCGACCTCCTCGGGTGACGGGGGGCCGCGCCTTAATTAGAGGGATTGGGACCACACCCGTCCTACGGGTGAGGAGGCGAGGCTCAAAGATCGACCCCGCAACCCTTTTATCGGCGCGTGACCTTCACTCTCTCCCCCTTTTTCAGGGAGAGCTCCTCTGCCAGATCGCCCTTGAAGAGTCCGAATTCCAGGTATCCCGAGCTGCCCACGACGCAGGTGTGGCGCCCGTCGTAGTAGGACCGGCTCAAGGCCGGGAAAGAAAGACCGCAAAGCTCCACTAGATAGGGGGCGCCGCCTGTAAAGGCCTTGAAGGCGCCGAAGGGGATATTGGAGATCCCGTTCCCGAACCGGTCGAAGCGGACGATCTCTCCCTCCATCACCCCGCCCGAAAGGAGGGGGAAAAGGGCCGGGAGCATCACGGGCCCCTCGACCGCAGGGCCGAATTCGGAGGGGTCGGTCCCGGCCGAGAGGTGGGCCGCTGCCGGGGCGAAGATATCCCTGCCGTGAAAGGTGGCGCTCACGGGCTCCCGCATGAAGCGCCTGTCGACAATCTCGTGCGCCGAGGCGTCCCCCGCCGCGAAAAGCAGGCTGAAAAGCCCGTTATCGGGACCCACGAAGGAGTGGCCCCCTTTCGACACGACCAGGGGTTTTCTGGCGCTCCCCACCGTGGGGTCGACCACGCACAGATGCACGGTCCCTTCCGGGAAGTAAGGGTAGTACTCGCCGATGAGAAAGCATGCCTCTCTCACGTCCTGGGCTTCCACTTCGTGCGTGATATCGACGATGGCAAGGCGCGGGTTGACGGCGAGCATCACCCCTTTCATGATGCCCACGTAAGGGTCTTTCCCGCCGAAGTCAGTGAGGACCGTTACGGTATCCAAGCTTACCGGGTGAAAAAAGCATCCTTATATACTTGCCGAAAGGCTTTTCGATGATCCCCCTCTCGGTGATGATGTAGGAGATCAGGCGGGCCGGCGTGATATCGAAGGCATAGTACTTGGCCTCCACGTCCGCCCGCGTGATGAGGCGGCCGTTCACGTACTTCACCTCTTTGCCGTCCCGCTCCTCGATGCCGATTTCATCGCCGCTCCTCTTGGTCTCGTCGAAAGACGACAGCGGCGCGGCCACGTAGAAGGGGACCCTGTTCTCATGGGCCGCGAGGGCTATCATGTAGGTGCCCACCTTGTTCGCCACATCGCCGTTCCGCGCCACCCGGTCCGCCCCGACAATGACCTTGTCCACCATGCCCTGCCGGCACAGGAGCCCCGCATGGTTGTCGGGGACCAGGGTCACCTCTATGCCCTGCTCCTTCAGCTCCCATACGGTGAGGCGGGCGCCCTGGAAATAGGGGCGCGTCTCCGTGGCGAAGACGTGGAGCGACTTCCCGGCCTCCGACGCGGCCCTTATCACCCCGAGGGCCGTTCCGTAGCCTCCCGTGGCGAGGGCCCCGGCATTGCAGTGGGTAAGGATCGTGTCGCCGTTATCGATCAGCTCGGCCCCGTACCGGGCGAGGATTCGGTTCTGCTCCACGTCCTCGGTATGCATGGTGACGGCGGCCTGCAGCAGGGAGTCGAGGAGGTTTTCCTCCCCTTTGGACTTCTCGTAGGCCCCTCTCATCTTCCGGAGCGCCCAGAAAAGGTTGACCGCCGTGGGCCGGGTCTCTCCAAGCTTCCGGAAGATACGCTCCACCTCGCTCTCTTCCACGCGGCCCCGCGCCTCCATGACTTCCCGGAAGCCCACCACCACGCCGTAGGCGGCGACGAGGCCGATGAGCGGCGCCCCTCGCACCGTCATATCCTTTATGGCCTTTGCCACATCCTTGACGGTAGCGCACCGCACGTACCTTTCCTCGAAGGGCAGGCGCCGCTGGTCGAGGACGTAGAGGGCACCCTCCTTCCAATAGAGATGATCGCTCATGATTTTTTCAGCCTTTCTGTGAGGAGTTGGGTGAGGAGCTTCGGGTTGGCCTTTCCCTGGGTCTCCTTCATGACCTGCCCCACGAAAAATCCGAGGAGCTTCTCTTTTCCGCCCCTGTACTCCCCCACCTCTTTCGGAAAACGGGAGATGATGCCGTCGATGGTCGCATTGAGGGCATCGGTATCGCTGATCTGCACCAGCCCCTTCTCCCTGATGAAGCTCCTCGGCGAGCCCCCGCTCTGGTAAAGCTCGGGGAAGATCTCCTTGCCGATCTTGCCGCTGATCACGTCGTCCTTCACCAGAGCGAGCAGCTCGGCGAGGTACGCGGGGCTGAGCGGCGCCTCCGCGGGCGAGCGGTTGCCGTTCTTCAGCTCCCGGAGGAGCTCGCTCATGATCCAGTTGCTCACCGTCTTCGGCTCCGGAAAGAGCCCAACCGCTTCTTCGAAGTAGGCGGCCAGGGCCCTGTCGCCCGTGAGGATCTCCGCGTCGTACCGGGGAAGGCCGTACTGGCTCATGAAGCGCTCCATCTTCTGCACCGGCAGCTCCGGGAGCCCCTTTCTTATCTCTTCCTCCCACGCCTCGTCCACGATCAGGGGAAGCAGGTCGGGCTCGGGAAAATAGCGGTAGTCGTGGGCCTCCTCCTTGCCCCTCATGGAATAGGTCACCCCTTCGTCCACGTTGAAGAGCCTCGTCTCCTGCACCACCTCCCCGCCGCGGACGATCACCTCGATCTGCCTTTCGATCTCGTACTCGAGGGCCCGCTCGATGGAGCGGAAGGAGTTGAGGTTCTTCAGCTCGGACCTGGTCCCGAGCGTCCGATCGCCTTTCCTCCGGACCGACACGTTCGCGTCGCACCTGAAGCTCCCCTCCTCCATGTTGCCGTCGCAGATGTCGAGGTAGATGAGCACGTCCCTGAGCATCTTCAGGTAGGCGACCGCCTCCGCCGGCGTGGCCAGGTCGGGCTCGCTCACGATTTCGAGGAGGGGCACGCTCGACCGGTTGAAGTCGACCAGGCTGTAACTGCTCGTTTCGATCGTCGCCTCATGGACAAGCTTCCCCGCATCCTCCTCCATGTGGATCCTCTTTATCCTGATGCGCTTTTTATCGCCCCCCGAGAAGATCGTGAGGTGGCCGTCGGTGCAGAGGGGCTCCTCATACTGGGAAATCTGGTAGCCCTTGGGGAGGTCGGGATAGTAGTAGTTCTTCCGCGCGAAAATGCTCCTCCGGTTTATGGTGCAGCCCAGGGAAAGCCCCGCCTTGACGGCAAAATCGACCACCCTCTTGTTGAGCACGGGCAGGGCCCCCGGCAGGCCCATGCAGACCGGGCACGTGTGGCTGTTCGGCTCTCCGCCGAACTCCGTGGAGCTGCCGCAAAAGATCTTGCTCTTCGTCAGGAGGTGGGCATGCACCTCGAGACCGATCACCCCTTCAAACGTCTCCAACCGCGCTCCTTTTCTCAACCGGCCCCTGAGGCCGGGCGCGCGTGCGGTCTTTTAGAGAGGGACATCCTCGTCGTCCGCGCTCTCATGGACAAAATCCTCATCCCCGTGCTCGGAGGGAGCTCCGCCGGCCCTGCGCTCGTCGCCGGCACCGCCGCCCTGTCCGCCAAGCATCTTCATGCTCGATGCCACTATCTCGAAGGTTTTTCTCTTTACCCCGTCCCTTCCCTCGAACTCCCTGCTCTGGATCCTTCCCTCCACATAGACGAGCCTGCCCTTCTTCAGGTATTCGCCCGATATCTCTCCGAGCTTGCGCCATGCCACGATGCGGTGCCATTCCGTCTGATCGACCCTGGTGCCGTCCTTGTTCTTCCGCGTTTCCGTCGTGGCGATCCTGAACGTCGCGACCGGGGTCCCGTCGGCGGTATACCTCATTTCCGGGTCCGCACCGAGCCTGCCGATAAGGATGACTTTGTTCACGTAGGACATGCTCTACCTCCGTCCGCCGGATCGTTGTCCGGTCCTTTTTCCTCCGAGGCGCCCTAGCCCCCCTTGTCCCCCACGTGCTCGGGGCCGCTTAAAGGGCCGACACAGGTCTCGCCTCATCACTCCGGTATCTTCACATGCTAACGCATAGCAGGGAAAAAGTCAATTTGGCCGCCCTTCTTTTAAGGTGAGATCGGGCCCCGCCTGTATTATACTATAACCGGCTCCGGAACGCCCCCCGAAAGCGGGGGGGGAAGGGCGGCTACGGGTGAGATCGGGAGGAGGCTTCCATAGAACTCTACGGGAATACCCAAGGGCTCAACCACCTGCAGAAAAGGAGGCTCCTCAACCTCTACCGGAAGCGGGTCGAGGCGGACGAGGTCATCTCCTTTGAGCGGGCGAGGCACCTGATGGAGGTCTCGAAGGAGGTATCGAGGCAGGTCGGCCTCATGATCAACCGGAGAGGCGTGGTAGAGCAGGTGATCGTCGGCACCAGGGAGCGCATCCATATCCCCGGGCTCTCCTCCGAAAGGGTGGGGAGGGCCCGCTTCCGGGGGCTCAGGTTCATCCACACCCATCTGGCCGGGGAGCTCCTTTCCAAAGAGGACCTGACCGACCTTGCCCTGCTCCAGCTCGACCTGGTCGCCTGCGTCCTCGAGAGATCAGGGGAGCCCCTGGAGCTGATCCACCTGGGCCATCTCATACCGGAAAACAAGAAAGGGCAGGTGTGGGACTTTATCGGCCCCCTGCCCGTCAACGAGCTGGACCTCGACTTTACTCAATTCATCGCCGCCCTGGAGGCGGAATTCGTGAGGGAGCGGGGCACGCACTACCTGACCCGTGCGGCCGGGCAGGAGGCATGCGTCCTCGTCATCCTGGTGCCGCCGCGAAAGGCGAAGAACGTGGAAGAGCGCATTGAGGAGCTGAAAGACCTCTCCTA
>Ga0326727_10023298_pt1 | contig 11831 bp, 10 predicted proteins | sample MB2enrmetagenome_FD_207643 | JGI IMG/M metagenome (GOLD analysis project Ga0326727, IMG submission 207643) | Lab enriched peat soil microbial communities from McLean, Ithaca, NY, United States - MB29MY | ecosystem: Environmental > Terrestrial > Soil > Wetlands > Peat | place: USA: New York... | reverse complement strand
GTTTCGGCCTGGCTCTGCACCGCCTCGGGATCGATGACGGCGCCCGGCTCGACGCCCGCCTTGTCGGGCCGGGTGAAATAGCTCTCCTGGTTCTCCAGCAGCACCTTGGCGACGCCGGTGTAGCGCGGGCTGACCAGGGTCACCGCGACGAGGGCGATCAGGCACGAGGCCAACGTCGGGACGACGATCCACCGTTTGCGTCGCCGCAACGCGCGCCCCAGGCGCACGAGGTCGATGGCTTCGCCGCGCGCCGCCGGCGCGCCGCCGTTCTCGAATCCATCGCCGTTCATCCGCCGCTCCGATCCGTCAACGCACCTGAATTCGCTTCGTTTATGCGCGATTAAGGTTGCCGAGCGGTTAAGCCGAAGCGCCGCGCCGTAAGGGTTTGTTGTCCCTTCGTTAACCATGCCCGGGTAAATCGGAAGACGGCGGTTCTCAATGCGCGGTCTTAAGCCATGAATCGAATCTTCGGCCTCGCCCTGGCTATCGCGATGGCCACGCTCGGCGGCTGTTCGGCGTCGCGCTACAACGCCGAAATCCTGCGCACGCCGATCGACGCGCCTTATCGATTGGCGAGCGGCGATCGGCTGCGCGTGATCGTGTTCGGCCAGGAAGCTCTTTCCAATTCCTTCTCGGTCGACGGCGCGGGCAACGTCTCGTTGCCGTTGATCGGCCTGGTGCGCGCGCAAGGGTCGACCACGGCGGAACTCGGCCGCGCCATCGAGGCGCGCCTGCGTCAGGGCTTTATTCGCGAGCCCAACGTTTCGGTGGAGGTCGAGGCCTATCGCCCGTTCTTCGTGCTCGGCGAAGTCACCGTCGCCGGCCAATATCCGTTCGTCAACGGCATGACGGTGCAGAACGCGATCGCGGTCGCCGGCGGTTTCACCCCGCGCGGCGCGCAGGACAGCGTCGATCTCACCCGCATGATCGACGGACGGCCGATCACGGCCTCCGTGCCGATGACGTTCGCCGTCCGGCCCGGCGACACCATCCAGGTTCGAGAACGGTTCTTTTAGGATATCGCGCTAGTCGAGGAGCGATGATCCACCACGGGCTGGAATAATGGCCGCATCGAACGAAGCGCAAATCGACAAACTGAAGATCGTCCACGTATTTCGCGCGCCGCTCGGCGGCCTGTTCCGCCACGTCGTCGATCTGGCGGCCGAACAGAGCGCGCGCGGCTGCGAAGTCGGCATGTTTTTCGACGGCGACGGCCGTTGCCCACGGGTCGAGGCCGCGCTGGCGCGCATTCCCGGCGGACTCAAGCTCGGCGTCGGAATGACGTCGATCCATCGCAACCCCGGAATCTCCGACATTACGGCGATGGCGCGGTTCGCCGCCTGGCTCGGCAAGGTCAAGCCCGACGTCGTCCACGGCCACGGCTCGAAGGGCGGCGCCTACGCCCGCTTGAGCGGATTGGCGACGTTCCGCGGCGGGCCCATTCGCGCCTATACGCCTCACGGCGGTAGCTTCAACTACCACGCCGGCTCGGCGCTGCACCGCGTCTATATGCTGGTCGAGAAGCTGTTTGCGCCGATGACCGACGTCTTCCTGTTCGAGAGCGCCTATATCGCCGGCCGTTTCGATCGCTACGTCGGCGCCGCGAGCGGCGTGCGCCGCGTCGTCGCCAACGGCATCGGACCGGCGGAATTCGAGCCCATCGCGCCCAACAAGGACGCCGCCGACCTGCTCTACGTCGGCGAACTCAGGGAAGCCAAGGGCATCGACACGCTGCTCGACGCCATTGCGCTGGTCGGCGGCTCGCGCGGCGTCGCGCCGCGCACCGTGCTGGTCGGCTCGGGACCGGACGAGGCGGTGTTGACCCGCCGGGCCAAGCGCGACGGCGTGGCGCAATTCGTCTCCTTCGCCGGCCCGATGCCGGTTCGCGAGGCCTTCAAGCTCGGGCGCGTTCTCGTCGTGCCTTCGCGCGCCGAGTCGATGCCCTATGTCGTGCTCGAAGCGGCGGGGGCGCGGGTGCCGATGATCGCGACCAACGTCGGGGGAATTCCCGAAATCTACGGCCCCTTCCGCGACCGTCTCGGTCCGCCGGACGACGCCGAGAATCTGCGCCAGCGCATCGAGAGCGCGCTCGCGGCGCCTGCGCTCCAGCTGCAGGAAGAGGCCGCCGATCTCGCGTCCCACGTGGCCGAGCATTTCTCGATTCAGACGATGGCCAATTCGGTGATGGCCGGATACGGCGAGGCGATCGCGCGACGCCGTCGCTCGCTCGTCGGCGCGCCGGTCGCGGCCGCCCCGTCGCGTCATTGAGGCCGAGCGTGGCTGTGTTTCCGGCGAAAGATCTGCAGAAAGGCGGCGCTCCGGCCCACGATCCGACGCGAAGCGCCTCGCGCGCCAACGCCGCGGCCCTGCGCCGACTCGCCGCCGAACCTTTGAGCCCCGTCTATTCGCGCGTCGTCATCGCCGGCGTGGCGCGGGCGATCGAATGCGCGCTGATCGCGCTCACGGGCATGGCGGTCTATTTCGCCTACGTCGTTCGCGACATCGGCCCGCAGCCGGGCTACTTCCCCGTCATCGTCGCCATCGCCGCTCTTTCGATCGTCGCGTTTCAGTCGCTGCAAAGTTACACCGTGCCGGCGTTTCGCCGCCCATTGCGGCAAATGTTTCGCATCGCCGCCGGATGGGCGCTGGCGTTCCTGACCGTCTTCGCCGCGATGTTCTTTCTCAAGCTCGACGGCGTCGTGTCGCGCCTCTGGACGGCCGGATGGTTCGCGCTCGGGTTCGGCGCGCTCGCGCTCGAGCGCGCGATCCTCTCGCGCTTCGCGGCCAAGCTGGCGCGCTCGGGGCGCTTGCAACAGCGCGCCGTCATCGTCGGCGGCGGCGCGATCGGCGCGGAATTGTTGCGCGAACTCTCCAAGAGCGACGAGGCCGAGGTGCGCCTGCTCGGCGTCTTCGACGACCGCGGCGACGATCGCTCGCCCGACACGGTCGAGGGTTATCCCAAGCTCGGCAATGTCGACGACCTGGTCGAGTTCGCGCGCGCGACGCGCGTCGATCTCATCATCTTCGCCCTGCCGATCACCGCCGAGCAGCGCATCCTGCAGATGCTGCGCAAGCTCTGGGTGCTGCCGATCGACATCCGCCTGGCGGCCCACGCCAACCGCCTGCGCTTCCGGCCGCGCTCCTACTCCTACGTCGGCTCGGCGCCGATGCTCGATCTGTTCGACAAGCCGATCGCCGATTGGGACGTCGTCATCAAGCTGGCGTTCGACAAGGTCGCGGGAACGCTCGCCCTGATCGCGCTGTCGCCAGCGCTGGCGCTGACCGCGCTCGCCATCAAGCTCGATTCGCCCGGGCCGATCTTGTTCAAGCAGAAGCGCTACGGCTTCAACAACGAGCTGATCGACGTCTACAAGTTCCGCTCGATGTACGTCGACCAGCTCGACGCCGCCGCCGCCAAGTTGGTCACCCGCGACGACCCGCGGGTCACCCGCGTCGGCCGCTTCATCCGCAAGACCTCGATCGACGAATTGCCGCAGCTCATCAACGTCGTCTTCAAGGGCGACCTGTCGCTGGTCGGCCCGCGCCCGCACGCCGTTCACGCCAAGGCGGCCGACCGCCGGTACGACGAAGTCGTCGACGGCTATTTCGCCCGCCATCGCGTCAAGCCGGGCATCACCGGCTGGGCGCAGGTCAACGGCTGGCGCGGCGAAACCGACACGCAGGAGAAAATCCAGCAGCGCGTCGAGCACGACCTCTACTACATCGAGAACTGGTCGATCCTGCTCGACCTCTACATCCTCGCGATCACGCCCATCTCCCTAATGAAGCACGATCACGCCTATTGAGCGAGCGGCGCCGTCGCCATCGCCGGTTTCACGAGGCCCTCCAGACGCGGTCGAACGCGCTTCGCGCCGACGTCGTGTCGAGGCTTTCGAACAGCGCGGAGTAGCGGCTGGCGACGTCCTCCCATTTGAACTTCGCGGCGTGCGGCGGTCCGAGCGCCGAGAGCCGCGCTCGCAGCGACGCATCCGTCGCCACGGCGACGATGCCGCGCGCGATCGAAGCCTCGTCGCTTGGGTCGACCAGCAACGCGTTGCCGTCGGCGACCTCGCGGGTCGCCGTCGCGTCGCTCGTCAACACCGGCGTCCCGCAAGCCATCGCTTCGAGTATGGGGATGCCGAAGCCTTCGTAGAGCGAGGGAAAGAGAAACGCCTCGGCGCCGGCGATCAGGGGCGCGAGGCGTTCCTCGGCGACATAGCCGACGAAGCGCGTTCGCGGCGGCGCCTCCAGCGTCTCGGCTTCGCCGGTGACGCGCGTCCGGTCAAGGCCGCCGGAAACGACGAGCCAAAGATCGTCGGGCAGGAAGGGCGAGGCGGCCCGCCAAGCCCGCAGCGTGCGCGCGGCGTTCTTGCGTCGGGACGTCGTGCTGATCAGAAAATAGCGGTCGGGAAGCTGAAACGCCGCCCGCGTCCGCGCAATCGTCGCGGCGTCCAGAATGCGGAATTGATCGGAGACGCCGTTGCCGATGACGACGACCTTGTCGGGATCGATCGCGACCCGCTCGAGGATGCGGCGGCGCGAGAATTCCGAGACGGTGACGACCTTGGCGACCCGGCGCATCAGCGCCGGCACGAGCGTGGCGTACAGGCGACGGAACGCGGCGGAAAAGCACTCGGGAACGTCGAGAAACGCCACATCGTGAACGGTGACCACCTGGCGCGGATAGGCGAGCGGTCCGGTCGCCGACGGCGACCACAGCAGACGGCCGCGGGCCCGCAACGGCAAGATGAACTGCTCCCACAAATGGCCCTCGACGCCGCCGAGGGGACGATCGGGCTGGATCTCGGCCACCGCTCCCAGCCGTTTGGCCACCTCGGCGGCGACACGTTGCTGGCCGCCCATTTGGAAGGCGACGATCCTGGTGTTGATCGCCACGTTCATTGCTTCACCCGATCGTTGACCATCATCGCGCCCGACGCGGCGCGGGCCGATCGCTACTCGGCCGCGTCGAGCCACGGGGCGCCGCCGGACACGCCGTCTCGCGCGGCTTCGCTTCGTCCCAGCAGGCGATCGTAGAACGCGAGATGCTTCGTCGCCGCCTCGCGCCAGAGGGCGGCGAGAGAGACGCCGATCGCGCGATCCTTCTGCGGCAGAACGGCCATGATCGCCTCGGCGAAGTCCGCGGGCCGAGCGTCGGCCGGAACGAGCGCGGTCGCCGGGTTGTCGATCTTGCGCTTGAGCGACGGGAGCGCGTCGAACTCGTCGGGCCGCGCGGGCGTGGTGGTGACAAGCGGGACGGCGAGCTGGCTCACCGCCTGGAAGCTGCCGCGACGCGCGCTGACTCCGTCGGCGTAAGGAAGCAGGAAGACGTTCGACGCGCTCAGCGTCGCCATCAGCTCGCCTTCGTCGTCGATCCGGCCGCGGAAGTCGAGCCACTCCGCGACGCCGAGCTCGCGCGCGAGGTCGAGGAAGGCGCCGCGGTCCTTCGGCTTGTCCCACAGGAAGTCGCCGCACACCAGGAGCCGCGCCTTGACGCCGCGATCGAGCAGCGCCCTGACGACTCGCAAGAGCAGATCGGGACGCTTGCTTGCGTAGAGGACCCCGAAGAAGCCGACCACCGCGTCGGCCCGCAACGCGCCCTCGCCGCGCATTCTGGCTCGTTCCTCCGCGACGCGCGCGGCGTCGATGCGGGCCGGCATGATGTTCGGCCCGATGGGAATGACCGCAGCGGCGTCCTTCTTGGCGCGAGCGACCCACGGCGTGGCAAGAAAGCCCTGGCGTTCGCGCGGCGAGACGAACACGAAGCCGTCCGCGGCGAGGAGGTCGGGGATGGTCGAGAGATAGCGCAGCGGGTTGAGCGAGGTCCATTCGTGCATGGTGATGGCGACCCGCCCCTTACGCGTCAGCAGGCGCGCCGCCATCAGCGCCGACCCGGGAACGACGCTGTTGCCCCAGCCTTCGATGGGAAGCTCGAAATGCGCGACGGCACCGGCGCGCAACGCCTTCGCCACCGCGCCGACGAAGGCGAAGGGGTTGTCAGGCTCGATGATCTCGACGACGACAAACCCCGGTCTTTGCGCGTTGATCGCGTCGCAAAGCCTCCGCGCGCCGTCCATGACCGCGCAGGTAACTGGCTTGGCCGAACCGAAGATGACGACCTGGGGCGACGACGCGCGCATGGATCACAACTCCTGAGCCAACGGCAAACGGGTCCGAATTCGATCAGCGGCGCGCGAGCGTGTAGGCATACGACGCGAGCGCCCGCCAGTCCCGACGTTCCGCCAACACGTGAAGCGCGCCTTCGACTTCTCGAACGACAGGCACGGCGCGCAGGTAGCCGTGGCCAAAGAACGGCGCGATCAGGACCTCGGAGAATCCGGCGTCGCGCAGCGCCGGGCCGACGCGGCTCGGCGCGGCGAAGCACATCTCGTAGCGAGCCGGGAACTTCGGATAGTCGCCGTCGTGACGCCAGGGGAAGAACAGCCTCAACAATCGTGAACTGACGCTTTCGGAGACCAGCCAGTTCACGAGGAACGGCGGCGAGTAGAGGGTGGGATGGTAGGCGAGCGCCACGCCTCCCGGCGTGAGCAAGGCGCGGATGTTTCGCCACGCCCGCGGCGCGTCCTTCACGTGCTCGAACACCATTCGCGAAAAGATCAAGTCGAATTTGCCGAGTAGGCCAGGATCGACGTCGCCCGCGATATCAAAGCACGCCGTCGCGAAGCCCGTCGGCGCCAGCGAAAGCTCGCGCGCGTCGATGTCGTTCACGGTCAGCGCGACGCCAAGTTCCTCGGCCTGCGCCGGCGTCAGTTGGGGACCCCGGCCCCCGCCGACCTCGAGCAGGCGGATCCTGCCGCCCTTGCGCCGACCGGCGCCGCGCAAAGCCTCGACGAAAGCGAGAATCGTCGGCCGGTAATTGTCCCAGGCCCACGCTTCGCGACTGTCATACCCGAGCCTGCGCAACGGTTCCGCCAAAAAGGCCGATTGCGCAAGACGCGCCTCGACTCGCGCCGCGCGGCCATGATCGCGCAAATCGGTCATCGTAATTCCGTCGACGTCCATGACCCCCTCTTTCCTCTTCAAGGCCAATTTGGCAAAGGCGCGCCGCGCCGCAATCGAAGGACTGTGACAGCGTTACCGAATTGCCTCAGCACTCCCCAGCGCCGGAGCCCATGCGCCCGTCCGAGCGGCCGAGGCCGCCGCCCCAGGCCGAGAATGAGCGATTGCGGTAGGCGACGATCGCGAGCGAGCGAACGCCGGCGACGTCGAACACTAGTCCGGCGCCGCCGAGAAGAACCGTGCCAATCGCGACCGCCAGCGCCGCCGCGAGCGCGTGCGAAGGCAGCCCGTTCAACGGCCGCACCAGCGCGGCCATGATCCCTGTCGCCGCCGCGATCACCACGAAATCGCGCAGCCTCGGCCTGACCGACCAGATGCTGAAGCCGACGACGAGCGTCACCAGCAATGAGACCACCAGGCTCGCCGAATAGGCGATCGCCAGCCCGTCGACGCTGCCGCCGAGGCTGGTGAAGTTCAGCAAAACGAGATCGGTCGCCAGCGCCGAAAGCGCGGCGAGGGTGACCAGCCACGTCTTGTTCCGCAACTGGAAGATCGGATTCACGCCGGCGATGGTCGCGAACAGGGCGAAGAAACCCGGCGCGTGCTCGAAGCTCAGCCGCGCGAAATCGCCTCGGTAGGCCGCCGGCACCAGCAACGCTTCGAAGGTCGGCGCCATCACCGCATAGCCGACCGTAAACGGGGCCAGCAGCGCGAACACCAGCGCCATGTTCACCGCGAGCTGCCGATCGGCGGCGGCGCGCCCCTCGGTGCGGTCGAGCCGAAGCGCGTACTGGAACAGCATCAGCTCGGGCAGCGAATTGACCGCGCCGAACAGCCGCTGGCCGAGATCGGCTGCGAGCGACAGCTTGCCGGCCGCCGCGGGCCCGAGGCTGGCGAGGGCGACGTAGCGGTTGATGAGCCCGATGAGCTGATAGATGACCAGCGAGACGACGATCGGCTTCGCGTAGACGAAGAACTGTGCCAGCCGCGCCATGCTGGCGTTGCGCAAGGTCGCGCTCTCGGAACGCGACCAGCCGCCGAGGACGATCGCCGGAATGAGGTTGGCCGCCGCGAGCGCGGCCACGACGCTGACGGCGTCGCGCGTGCGCCAGGCGACCAGCAGAACGGCCGAGAAGCACAGCGCCTGTCGCAGGCCGTAGATCGCCGCGAACCGCGCCCCCTGCTCGCGCGCCCGGAACTTGGCGCCCGAGTAGTCGACCCGGTGCGCCGCGACGCCCAGCAGCGGCGTGAGCAACAGCATGATCGCGCCGAAGTTGAACGTGACGCCGAACGCGGCGAGCAGGCCGACGACGAGGTAGGCGGCGAGCGTGAGGGCGACGTAGCCCGTTTCTAGCGACGAGGCGATCACGGTTCTCGCGCGATCGTCGCCGGAATAACGCAGGGTCGAGTAGCGCAGCCAGTCGAGCATGCCGGTCGCCAGCGTGATCGACGCGAGCTGCACCGTCGAGTAGCGCCCGAATTCGGCGGGGCCGAGCAACGCGCTTAGGGTCAGCCCGAACGCGAAGTTCGCGGCCGCGTTGAGAAAGAAGGTGACGGTGAACAGCATGACAATCGCGGGGCTCGAACGACGGTGTTAGAACGCGCCCGTTAACCTCGCCTTACGGCGAGCCGCGAAACTTCGCGCCTTTTCCCCTAACGCGACATTAACCTTAACCGCTTTAAGTTTTGGACTCGCCGAGCGCGACGCCGTCCTCGCGGAGGGCCGGGCCGCGCCCCGAGGAAGAACGAGATGGCCCCAACCGCCACTCTGCGCCTGTGGGTGCTGTGGGCGTTCATGGCGGTGAGCGCCTTCGCCGCGATCGAGCCCTCACCCTATGAAGCGATGTTTTTCGTGGCCCTGGTCGCGTTCGCGCCCGGCGGCCTGCGATTCGATCCTTCATTCGCGCCCTTGGTCCTCTGTGTCGCCGTCTTCGACGGCTTCGCCCTGCTGGCGCTCGCTCCTTACGTCGGCGATTCCGAAAGCGTCTCGTTCACCGGCGTCACCGTCTACATCACGATCACGGCGCTGTTCTTCGCGGCTCTGGTCGCGGACAACCCACTGGAAAGGATGCGGACGATCCGCTCCGGCTACGCCTTCGCGGCGATGCTGGCGGCCGTCCTCGGCGTCGTCGGCTATTGGAACATCGCCGGGCTCGGCGCCTACTTCACCGCCTACGACGGCGCGCGCGCGATGGGTCCTTTCAAGGATCCCAACGTCTTCGGTCCATTTCTGGTCGCGCCGATCACTTGGGTGTGCCAAGACGTCTTGCTTCGTCGAGCGCCGCCGCTAAGGAGCCTGACGAAGCTGCTCGTTCTGCTGATCGCCCTGTTCCTCAGTTTTTCGCGGGGCGCCATGATCGACGCCGTCGCGGCGCTGCTCTTGGTCCTTGCCCTCACCTTCCTCACCTCGCCGTCCCCGCGACTGCGAAGGCGCGTCGTCGTCACGGCGATCGCCTGCGCCGTTCTCGTCGTCGCGCTGCTGTTCATCGCCCTCGCCATTCCCTCGATCCGCGATATCGCGCTCGAGCGCGCGACCCTGGCCGAGGACTACGACAGCGGCGAGCAGGGCCGCTTTGGAAATCAGCTGCGCTCGATCCCGCTGCTGCTGGAGCGGCCGTTCGGATTCGGCCCATTCCGTTTCGCGAAGTTCTTCCCCGCCGATCCGCACGAAGTCTTTCTCAGCGCGTTCGCGTCGTTCGGTTGGGTCGGCGGCCTCGCCTTCGCCGTCTTCATCGCGCTGACGCTCTACGCCGGCTGGACTTGCGTGTTCCGGCGATCGCGCGTGCGGGACGAGGCCATCGCGCTTTGGGCCGCCCTATTCCCGCAGATTCTCCAGGGCGTGCAGATCGACACGATCCATTGGCGACATCTCTTCATGATGATCGGCTGCGTGTTCGGCCTCGCGGCGGCGGCCCGCCTGGAGACGGCGCGCGCGCGCGCCGCGACGCCGGCACCGGGAGACGAGTCCCCGCCCCGCGTCGCGGTCGCGGACGTTTGAGGCGACCGGGCCTCGCCTTCGACGCGGCGCCGGAGGCGGCGTAACCCGTCCGCGCGGCCTCGGCCGGCGGCGGCGCTACGCCGCGACGAAGGCGATCAGCGCCCCCATCGCGTCCTTCGCGTCGACGATGGCTTCGCCGTCGCAACGGCGGAAAGGCGCGCCGCTGCGCTTCAGCGCCGCTTCGGCGGCGGCCATGTCGGCGACGCGGACGCGCACGGCGGCGACGCCCTCGCCGAGCGACGGCGCGGCGTAGCGCGCCGCGAAGGCCGAGGGCGTCAGGCATTCGATCGCCGCGCCGGCGGCGCGGAACGTCGCTCCGCCGGGGATGACCCGAGGCGGCGCCTCGAGAAAAGTGGCCAAGAAGTCGCCGGCCTCGCTCGGCCGCTCGCTGACGATCGTCAGCCCGGCGACGCCGAGCGCGCCGTTGGGGTGGACCTGCGCCGCCGGGCTCCAGAAATTCTCGGGAAACCGCTGCTGGCAGACGAAGAAGCCCGTCTCCGGCAGCGCCGGGCTCGCGGCGAAGGCGAGCGAGAACGCGACGTCGACCTCGCTCCCGTCGGGCCGGCGCGCCTTGCGGGCGAAATCGAAGCGGGAAAAATCGCCGAGCCCCTCGGCCTTGAGCCGCCGGCGGTCCATCTCCGCGTCCTGCGAGCGCAGGACCAGCATCGCCAGCCCCTCGCGCCGCGCCAGAAACGCGGCGACGAAGCCGGCGAAGGAAAAGACCCCGGGCTCGGGCGCGGGCGCGGCGAACCCTTCGCCCAGCCCGATCAGTTCGAGAAAGGCGCCGTCGAATTGGACGATGTGGTTCTCGGTGCCCCAGGGATGGCGGTTGCGCGTCCCGACCTGGAAGCCGAGCCGGCGATAGAGTTCGGCCTGCGCGGTCAGATCGCGCGCGGGGATGACGAGATGGTCGATGGCGCGCGGCATGGTCTCCAGCCCTCAAAGATTGTGATCGCCGAGCCCGGCAATCTTGACGCGGACGCGCCGCGGCGGATGTGATAAACGATTCGACTTGTGAAGTCGCGGCCGACGAGCCCTGTTTGTTGGAGAGCGCCGACATGAACGTCCCCTTCGCTTCCCGCGTCACCACCGCCGCCGAAGGCTTGCCGCGCCGCCGCTTCACCGTCGCCGAGGTCGAAGCGATGGTCGCGGCCGGCGTGATGGAGGAGGACGAGCGCGTCGAGTTGATCGGGGGGGAGCTGGTTCCGATGTCGCCGAAGGGAAATCAGCACGAGGTCGTCAAGGGCGCCCTGCTGCGCCGATGGTATCGCGTCGCGCCCGACGATTGCAGACTGATACCGGAAACGACATTCCGGCTATCCGCGGACACCTACCTGGAACCGGACGTGGTCGTCTATCCCGCCGCTTCCGGGTTAAAAGATCTTTCGGGGCCGGGCGTCCTGCTCGTCGTCGAGATCGCCGATTCCTCGTTGCGCTACGACATGGGCCGCAAGGCCGCGCTCTACGCCGGCTTCGGCGTGCGCGAATTATGGGTGATCGACGCGGTCAAACTCGCGGCCCGCATGTTCCGCGCACCCTCGCCGAGCGGCTACGGCGAGACGCGCGACTTCGGCGCCACGGACCGGCTCGTCCCGCTGTTCGCGCCGGAAGCCTTCGCGTTGCGGCTGGTGGAGCTGGAGATCGACTGAGCGGCCGCTCAGGCGCGCTTGCCTCGCAGCACGTCCAACGCGACGAGCGCAGCGCCATCGCCGATCTCTTGACTGATCTTCAACACCACGAATCACCAAGATATTGATTGCAAACGCGAATCGGCGCTGGAAAAGCGCCTTGGCACTACATTTCGATTGATGGT
>Ga0326727_10023296_pt1 | contig 11832 bp, 8 predicted proteins | sample MB2enrmetagenome_FD_207643 | JGI IMG/M metagenome (GOLD analysis project Ga0326727, IMG submission 207643) | Lab enriched peat soil microbial communities from McLean, Ithaca, NY, United States - MB29MY | ecosystem: Environmental > Terrestrial > Soil > Wetlands > Peat | place: USA: New York... | reverse complement strand
GTCCGATCTGTGGCATGGCGCTGGAGCCGGAGCAGGTCTCGCTCGATGATGCGCCCGATCCCGAACTGACCGATATGACCAGACGGTTCTGGGCAGCCCTGGTGCTGACGCTGCCGGTGTTTGCGATCGAGATGGGCAGTCACCTCGGCCTGATGCATCTGGTGCCGCCTTTGTGGTCGAACTGGATTTCCTTCGCGCTCTCCACGCCGGTGGTGTTGTGGGCGGGCGCGCCATTCTTCGCGCGCGGCGCGCGATCCGTCGTTACCGGCCACCTCAATATGTTCACGCTGATCGCGATGGGCACCGGCGTGGCCTATGTCTACAGCGTGGTGGGGACGTTCGCGCCGCAATGGTTTCCGCTCGCTTTTCGCGACATGCATGGCGTGGTCTCAGTGTATTTCGAGGCGGCGGCCGTGATTACGGTGTTAGTGCTGCTGGGGCAGGTGCTGGAATTGCAGGCCCGCGCACGCACGTCCGGCGCGATCCGGGCGCTGCTCGGGCTTAGGCCGAAGACCGCCCGGCGCATCTCGGGCAACGGCGAGGAGGATGTCGCGATCGAGCAAATCGCGGTCGGCGATTCCCTGCGCGTGCGTCCCGGCGAGAAGATCCCGGTCGACGGCATCGTCACCGAGGGGCGCACCATTGTTGACGAGTCGATGGTGACCGGCGAATCGATGCCGGTGTCGAAAGCCGTAGGCGGTTCCGTGATCAGCGGCACCGTCAACCAGAACGGCGGGCTGGTGGTAAGGGCGGAAAAAGTCGGCCGCGACACCATGCTGGCGCGGATCGTCGATATGGTGGCGAAGGCGCAGCGCTCGCGCGCGCCGATCCAGCGCCTCGCCGACCGGGTCGCCGGCTGGTTCGTGCCGGCGGTGATCGCGGCGGCCGTGCTGGCATTTGCCGCGTGGATGCTGTTCGGGCCCGAGCCGCGCTTCGGCTACGCGCTGGTCGCGGGGGTGACCGTGCTGATCATCGCCTGTCCCTGCGCGCTGGGGCTCGCCACCCCGATGTCGATCATGGTCGGCGTCGGCCGCGGCGCGCAATCGGGGATTCTGATCCGCGACGCCGAAGCGCTGGAGCGCTTCGAGAAGGTCGACACGCTGGTGATCGACAAGACCGGTACGCTGACCCAGGGCAAACCCGAACTGGTGTCGATCGTCGCGGTTGACGGCATCGAGGAAGGCGCGCTGCTGCGGCTTGCCGCCAGTGTCGAGCGCGGCAGCGAACACCCGCTGGCATTGGCCATCATCGATGCGGCGAAGGCGCGTGGGCTCAGCCTCGGCGAAGTCAGCGCGTTCGCCGCGCCGTCCGGCAAGGGCGCGACCGGGATCGTCGAAGGCCAAACTGTCGCGCTCGGCAACGCGATGCTGATGGATGAATTGAAGGTGGCGACGGGCGAACTCGACCGCGTGGCCGAGACCGCGCGGCAGGATGGCGCCACCGCGATCTTCGCGGCGATCGATGGCCGCATCAAGGGCGTCATTGCCATCGCCGATCCGATCAAGCCGTCGGCGCCAGCCGCTCTGCAGGCGCTTCGCCAGGATGGCTTGCGCATCGTGATGCTGACCGGCGATAATCCGACCACCGCGCGCGCGGTGGCGGCAAAACTCGGCATCGATGAGGTCGAGGCGGGCGTCCTGCCGGAGCGCAAGGGCGCGGTGGTGCAGCGGCTACGTGACGAGGGGCGCTGCGTGGCGATGGTCGGCGACGGCGTCAATGACGCGCCGGCGCTGGCCGCGGCCGATGTCGGCATCGCGATGGGCAGCGGCACCGATGTGGCGATCGAAAGCGCCGGCGTCACACTGTTGACCGGCGACCTCGCGGGCCTGGTTCGGGCAAGGCGCCTGTCGGCCGCGACCATGCGCAATATCCGCCAAAACCTCACATTTGCGTTTCTGTACAACGCCGCCGGCGTGCCGATCGCTGCCGGCGTGCTTTATCCCGTGTTCGGAATCCTGCTGTCGCCGATGGTGGGGGCGGCCGCGATGGCGCTGTCGTCGGTCAGCGTGGTCGGCAACGCGCTGCGGCTGGCAAGGACGAGGCTCGATTAGCGCGCGATCGACCCAAAGGGCATTGGCGAGTGGCTGTTTTGTCGACTGCAGGCGCATAATGGGTGGGCGCCCAAGGCAAAAACCGTCACAAACCGGTAGTACAGGCGTCCCCACGTTGGTCGATAGTCTCCCCAAAATGGTCAGATTTCGGCTTCAATCTGGATCGGGCGACAGAACAGGATCCCGTGGTAAAGGAAGCAAAGACCGACGCCGAACTCGAAGACATGATTCTTCAGAGGCTTTTGATCGGCGGTGTGTTTGTATCGGTACGCCCGGATCCGATACTCGGCTGGCGGCCGACGGTCGTAACAGCGCCGAAGCATAATAAAAATGCGCAGGAACTCGCCGACAAGATCGCTGCGGAACTGCGAAAGAAGTTCACGCTGAAGGATTGAGCTTCCTGCGCCGCAGCGGACGGCTACGCCGCGGCAGCGAGGTCGCGCGGGGTCACCACATACTCTCTGAGGATCTTGTCCGTGGCGTCGACTTCGACCAGTGAAACGTCGTAGCTCCAGAGATCGGCGAGGTGCTGAAGCACGCGTTTGGCGTCGGTCTCGTTGAGCTGGGCTCCCTTCACGACGGCATGCCGCAACATCAAACGGCGATTGCCGGCGAGATCTACATCGATGACCTCGATATTGGGATCGGTGTAGCCGACGTCGAACTGCCGGGCCAGTTCACGGCGAACGCGGCGATAACCTCGCTCATCGTGGATCGCATCGACCTTGACGCCGGCGGTCTCGGCCGGGTCGTCATGCAGATGAAACATTCTCAAGTGCCGCATCAATCGCGGGCTGAGGAATTGACCGATAAAGCTCTCATCGCGGTAGTTGGCCCAAATATCGCGCAGCACCGCCATCACGTCGCCGGTCCCGGCAATGTCGGGAAACCATTCCCGATCCTCGTCGTCAGGATTGGAGACGATGCGCTCGATGTCCTGCATCATCGCAAAACCAAGCGCATAGGGATTGAAGCCCGAAAAACGCGGATCGTCGAATTCAGGCTGAAACACCACATTGGTGTGGGATTGCAGGAATTCGAGGAAATTGCCGTCGGTAATCCGGCCCTGCTCATGCAGCCTGGTCATGATCCGGTAGTGAACGTAGGTCGCTGTGCCCTCGTTCATGACCTTGGTCTGGCCCTGGGGATAAAAGTACTGCGCGATGTGGCGAACGATCCGCAGCAATTCGCGCTGCCAGGGCTGCAGGCGCGGGGCCGACTTCTCGAGGAAATACAGAAGATTTTCCTGCGGCAGCCCGAGCAGCTTGCGGCGCCGTTCCGCGCTCAGCATTTCGGCGCTCTTGGCGGGTCCGGTCGGGACGGTTCGCCACAAATCGTTGAACGCGCTCTCCTCGTGCAGGCGGCGCTCGCCGGCGCGCTTTTCCTCGAGGCGAAGATCGAGCTTCTTCTTGCCGGGGTAGCGATCGATCCCGTGCGACATCAGGGCATGGGCGGCATCGAGCGTCTGCTCCACTGCCGACCGACCGTAACGCTCCTCGCATTGCGCGACATAGCTCTTGGCGAAGTCGAGATAATCGAGAATGCCCTCGGCATCGGTCCACTGCTTGAAAAGATAATTGTTCTTGAAGAAATGATTGTGGCCGAACGCCGCGTGCGCGATCACCAGCGTCTGCATGGTCGCGGTATTTTCTTCCATCAAATAGGAAATACACGGCGAAGAGTTGATCACGATCTCATAGGCGAGACCCATCAGTCCCTTGCGGTAGAACGCCTCGTGATGGGCAAAATGCTTGCCGAACGACCAATGCTTGTAGAACAGCGGCATCCCGGCTGAGGAATAGGCATCGAGCATCTGCTCCGCGGTAATGATCTCGATCTGATTTGGATAGGTGTCGAGCCCGAGTTCGGTCCGCGCGATCGTCTCGCACGCATCGTGGATGCGTTGCAGCTGCTCGAAGTCCCAGTCCGCTCCCTCAAACAGGCGCTCGGCTGTAGCGGTCATGGCGCGGCTTTCTCCTGCTTGCGGCGGCGTTTGAAGAGGTCGTGAAACACCGGAAAGATCTCGCTGCGATCGCTGACCTTGCGCATCGACAGCGGCGCGCCTTCCGCATGCAGGCGCTGATAGAGCGTCCACAGCGATGAATCCGGCATCTCGAACGTGCTGCCACCGGCCTCGCCGACTTCCAGGTAGGCAAAGAACTGGCTGACCGGCAAGATCATCTCGTTAAGCAACCGGCTGACGACGACCCCGTCGGCAAGCGAATTGTCGCCGTCGGAGGCCTGGGCGGCATAGATGTTCCAGTCGGAGGGGCGAAACCGCGACTGGACGATCTCATGCATGACCTGTAGCGCGCTTGACACCATGGTGCCGCCAGATGCCGGCCCACGGAAGAACGTTTCCTCGTCAACCTCTTCGGCCCGGTCGGTGTGGCGAATGAAGACGATCTCGACGTGGCGATAGCGCCGCGTCAGAAACACATAAAGCAGCATGTAGAATCGCTTGGCCAGATCCTTCATATGTTCGGACATCGAGCCGGAGACGTCCATCAGGCAGAACATGACCGCCTGGGCTATCGGCTTCGGCATGGTCTCGAAGCGGCGGTAGCGGATGTCGATCGGATCGATGAACGGAATCCGGCGCGCCTTCGCCTTCAACGTCTCGATCTCGGCCAAAAGCTCGATCTGCCGCGCCTCGTCGCAGGTGGCGAGTTCCGCCTCCAGCTGCGTGATCGTCTCCAGCCGCGGCCGTCGCAGTGCGACCCGCCGCGCCAAGGCAAGTCGCACCGTGCGGCTTATCGAAATGTTTGCAGGCGAGCCGGAGTTGGTATAGCCGGCGCGGCGAAGTCCCTCGCCTTCTGCATCGGCGAGCTTCCGTTTGGCGAGGTCCGGCAATTCGAGATCGTCAAGGAACAGGTCGACGAACTCGTCGCGGCTGAGAACGAACCGGAACGCATCCTCACCGTCCCCTGAACCCGGCTCGGAGGATTTTCCGCGGCCTTCGCCCGAGCGCGGGAGGATGTCGCCTTCGACGAACTTCTTGTTTCCGGGAAGCACCATGTCGCGCGTGCCGCCTTCGCGGCGGAAGCGCGGTTCATTCATTCCGTCCAGGGGAATGCTGACCTCGCCGCCCTCCAGGACATCCTTGATGTCGCGGCCCTCGGAGGACTTCCTGACGGCGCCCTTCACCAGCGCCTTGGCACGACGCAGAAACCGCTGGCGGTTCTCCAGGCTCTTGCTTCCCGGATTAAGGCGCCTGTCAACGATGTACATGGCCACGATGATGTCCGCCTTTAGCCGGCCTGCTTCACGCGCATGTACCATTCGACCAGCCTGCGAACCTGGCGTTCGGTATAGCCGCGCCCGACCATCCGCTCGACAAACTCGCCGTGCTTCTTTTCGGTATCGCCGTCCTTTTTCGAACCGAACGAGATCACCGGAAGCAGGTCTTCGACCTGCGAGAATATCCGCTTCTCGATGACTTCGCGAATCTTCTCATAACTGGTCCAGGACGGATTCTTGCCGCCATTCTGAGCCCGCGATCGCAGCGAGAACTTGACCACCTCGTTGCGAAAGTCCTTCGGATTGGCGATCCCTGCGGGCTTTTCGATCTTGGTCAGTTCCTGATTGAGGAGTTCGCGGTTGAGCAGCTGGCCGGTGTCGGGGTCCTTGAAATCCTGATCCTCGATCCAGGCATCGGCGTAGTCGACATAGCGGTCGAACAGGTTCTGGCCGTAGTCCGAATAGGATTCGAGATAGGCTTTCTGGATCTCATGACCGATGAATTCCGCGTAGCGCGGAACCAGCTCGGCCTTGATGAATTCCAGGTAGCGCTTCTCGACTTCCTCGGGAAGCTGCTCGCGGCGGATCGACTGCTCGAGCGCATACATCAGATGCACGGGGTCGGCGCCGAGTTCCGAGGTGTCGTGATTGTAGGTCGCAGCCAGAATCTTGAAGGCGAAGCGGGTCGAGACGCCGTCCATGCCCTCATCGACGCCGGCGGCATCCTTGTACTCCTGGACGCTGCGGGCCTTCGGATCGGATTCCTTCAGGCTTTCGCCGTCATAGACCCGCATTTTAGCGAACGTGGTCGAGTTTTCATGCTTGCGCAGGCGTGACATGACCGAAAAGCGCGCCAGCGTCTCCAGGGTCGCCGGCGCACAAGGCGCGGACGCAAGTTCGGAGCCGGCAATGAGCTTCTCGTAGATCTTCTGCTCCTCGGTGACCCGCAGGCAGTAGGGCACCTTGATGACGCAGATGCGATCGATGAAGGCTTCGTTGTTCTTGTTGGCCTTGAAGCTTTGCCATTCCGATTCGTTGGAATGCGCGAGAATGACGCCGGTGAAGGGGATCGCGCCGATGTTCTCGGTGCCGATATAGTTGCCCTCCTGCGTCGCGGTCAAAAGCGGATGCAGCATCTTGATCGGAGCCTTGAACATCTCGACGAATTCGAGGACGCCCTGGTTGGCGCGGTTCAAGCCGCCGGAATAGCTGTAGGCATCCGGGTCATTCTGGGCGAAGGTCTCCAGCTTGCGAATGTCGACCTTGCCGACGAGCGAAGAAATATCCTGATTGTTCTCATCGCCCGGCTCGGTTTTCGCAATCGCGATCTGCCGCAATCGCGAGGGCTGCAGCTTGGCGACGCGGAATCGCGAAATGTCGCCGCCAAAGGCTTCGAGCCGCTTGTAGCACCACGGACTCATGAGCCCGGTCAGGCGGCGGCGCGGGATGCCGTACTTTTCCTCGATCATGGGCCCGAGCGAATCCGGATCGAACAGGCTTAAGGGGCTTTCGAACACCGGGCTGAGTTCGTCGCCGGCCTTCAGCACGTAGATCGGGTGCACTTCCATCAGCGACTTCAGCCGCTCCGCCAGCGACGATTTTCCGCCGCCGACCGGCCCCAGCAAATACAGAATCTGCTTGCGCTCTTCGAGACCCTGCGCTGCATGCCGGAAGAACCCGACAATGCGCTCGATGGTTTCCTCCATGCCATAGAACCCAGCAAAGGCCGGATAGGCGCGCATGGTCCGGTTCAAAAAAATACGGCCAAGGCGGGGGTCCTTGGCCGTGTCAATCATTTGGGGTTCGCCGATCGCCGCCAGAAGCCGCTCGGCGGCATTGGCATATCGCATGGGGTCGCCCCGACACGACTCCAGATATTCGGCCATCGACATCTCGGTCTCGCTCCGAGCCTCGAAGGACCGAGCGAAGGCATTGAACAGAGAATCGTTGAACATGACCGCTCTCCTCATATGGTTTGCTGCGCTGCCGCGCGAAGGTTGCTATCGACCGGGCACTACGAAAATACCGTTACGAATCGCGTCCGCTCATGGGCCGATTGAACCCGCGGCAGACTCCGCTACGCAATACGCAACTGGTGCAGAGACTGTGTTATGCGCAGGCAACTTGCCGAATTATTGGGCGAACGAGTGGCCAGGCTATTCGTTCCAGGCTCTATGGAACTTGATACGCACCACGTCGATTTCCGTGTCGAAAGCTCCAACCGGGGGCTTCCCTTGTCGCTATGACAAGCGTGCGAGATGTTTGGTTAATTAATTGTTAACGACAGCGCAGGCCGAGCCGGTCGATCGCTCAATCATGCGAAAACCCGGTATTGATACGGTCTGCAAAAGGTCATTCCGGTCGCTCTCCGATGAACAGGACCCGACTTCGCGGCCAGGCTTGCCATCAAGTGCGTATTTCGCGCGACCCACTGGCTCCGCGCAAAGATGGCGATACGCGCCGTTCGACCTCCCGGTCCAGCCGCGCCGCCAACTCGGCGCTCACCTCCACCATCGGCAGTCGGACTTCGGCGCTGTCGATCAGCCCGGCGCGCGATAGCCAGTACTTTGCCGGCGCGGGGCTCGGCTCTGCGAACAGCAGCCTGGTGAGTTTGGAAACGCCTTCCCAGCTGGCCAGGGCGGCATCGCGGTCGCCTGCCTTCCAGTGGCTGTACACGCTCGCGAAGGCCTCGGTTTCGATGTGGGCCGACAGCAGGATCGCGCCATCTGCGCCATCGCTCAGCGCCTCGTAATATTGGGCGTCCTCGCCGGTCAGAACGCGGAAGCTGGAAGACCTTCGGCGCAAGAGATCGATCGATTGCGCGCGGTCCGCGCAGCAATCCTTCAGGCCGACAATGTTCGGGTGTTCGGCGAGCTGCAACAGCGTGTCGTTGGTGAGATTGACGCCGGTGCGGTAGGGAATGTTGTAGAGCACGATCGGCCATGAAGCGTGATCGGCGAGGGTAATGAAATGCTGCTTCAGGCCGCGTTGCGACGGCCGCGAGTAATAGGGGCTTGGGATCAGGTAGCCGTCGATCGGCCAGGCCGCCGTCTCATCCAGGGCTTGGCACATCTTCCTGGTGTGGCTGCCGGATAGTCCGAGACAGATCGGGATGTAACGCTTGGCTTGTGCCGTCTCGGCGCGGGTCAGCGCAACAATGCATTCCAGTTCGGTCAGGCCGAGCGTGAGGCCTTCCCCGGATGTGGCGGCGAGGATCAGCCCGTCGATGGGCTGGGCCGCGTAGTGCCGCACCAGCCGGCGCAGCGAGTTCTCATCGAGGGTACCGTCGCGAAACGGCGTAACGAGCGGCAGCCAGAGGCCGTGCAGCATTGAGCGAAGGCCGGAAGATATAATGTCGGTCATGGTCCATCTCCTTGGGGTTGAGCCGGAGACGGGACAATAAAAAACCCCGCATCTCACGGCGGGGTTTGGCGGATCGCGTCGGGCAAGAGGTCTAGCGCGCGCGTCGATCGGCATTCCCCGGAAGGGGGGCTTTTTTCGACAGCGCCTGCGTGCACGAATTCGTGATCATTGCGAAATGATGACGGGCGATGGCGATGATGTCAACGCATCAACCCGGTGAAGGTCTCGCAAAAAAAAAAACCGGGCTCTAAAAGAGCCCGGTTTGAAGTATTGGCCACGTGAGGCCGACACAATCACCTTCCAAGAGGGATAACTGAGCTTCCACGCCACTGGAGGAGGGGGACATATTCGTAACGCAAATGCTCAGTGTACGCTCATTATGATCCGCGTCCGCGCCGTGCGGCAACCGTCGGGGCCGCATGTCAGTCATGCGGAGATCGGGGACGTATGAATTCAGGGGATCACGACGGCCAGCGCTGCGCCTTGCTCACCACGAAGTCGCGGAACACCTGGACGCGCGCCACCGTTTTCAACTCTTCCGGATAGACGAAATAGGTATCGAGCTGGATCGAATCGGATTCACCGAACAACTGCACCAGGCGGTTATTTTCCTCGACCAGATAGTCCGGCAGCGCCGCGATGCCCAACCCCTGTTGGCACGCGCGCACCAGGCCAAGAATGTTGTTGACCTTGAAGTATGCCTCACGCGGACCGGAGCCGTTGCGGCCGGCATCGATCAGCCAGCTGCGGTTCTGCAGGTGGACCGGAACCTGCGAATCGCTCAGCATGATGATGCGATGTCCGTCGAGGTCGTCGAGCGTGCGCGGCGTGCCGAACCGCTTGATATATTCCGGCGAGCAATAGGCGTGGAAACCGATCGAGAACAGCTTGCGCTGGATCAGGTCGGGTTGGGTCGGCTTGCGGGTGCGGATCGCGACGTCGGCCTCGCGCATCGAGAGATCGAGCTCCTCGTCCGTCACGATCATGGAAATCCGGATTTCCGGATAGAGCGCGGTGAACTCATGCAGCCGCGGAATCAGCCAATTGATGCCGAGCGCCGGCGGCGTCGTGATCTTGAGGTCGCCGCTCGGCCGCTCGCGGCTGTCGGTGAGTTTCGCGCGCGCCGCCTGCAATTGCATGAAAACGTCATGGGCGGTGCGAAACAACAGGTCGCCCTGCTCGGTGAGAATCAGGCCGCGCGCATGGCGGTGGAACAGCGAAACCGAAAGCTCCTGCTCCAGCGCGCTGACCTGCCGCGACACCGCCGATTGCGAAAGACCGAGCTGCTCGCCGGCATGCGTAAAGCTTCCCGCCTCCGCCGCCGCATGAAACACCTTCAGCTTGTCCCAATCCATATCGGTAAATCCATCGCGATTTCGGGCCATGATTATTCTGCCGCCGCGCGGTCGCTGGCGCGAAGTGCGAGAAAGCGTTCCGCCTCGAGCGCGGCCATGCAGCCGAGGCCCGCGGCCGTGACGGCCTGGCGATAGATTTCGTCAGCGACGTCGCCGGCGGCGAACACACCCGGCACGGAAGTGGCGGTCGAGTTCGGCGCCACCTCGATATAGCCCGAGGGTTTCAGCTTGATCTGGCCGCGGACGAGTTCGCTCGCCGGCGCGTGCCCGATCGCGATGAAGACGCCGTCCGCCGCTTGCTCGGTCAGCGCGCCGGTTTTGACGTTCTTCAGCCGGACATGGGTGACCTTGCTCGGGTTCTCGGTGCCGCAGATCTCGTCGATCATGCTGTCCCAGACCACCCGGATCTTGGGATGCTTGAATAGCCGCTCCTGCAGGATGCGTTCGGCGCGGAAGTGATCGCGGCGATGCACGACGGTGACCTGGGAAGCGAAGTTGGTGAGAAACAGTGCTTCCTCGACCGCGGTATTGCCGCCGCCGACCACGATGACTTCCTTGCCGCGATAGAAAAATCCGTCGCAGGTCGCGCACGCCGAGACACCAAAGCCCTTGAATTTTTCTTCCGACGGCATCCCGAGCCAGCGCGCCTGCGCGCCGGTGGCCAAGATCACGGTTTCGGCGAGATAGACGTCGCCGGAGTCGCAGGTCAGGCGGAACGGCCGCTGCGCCAGATCGAGCCCGGTGACCAGATCGACGACGATCCTGGTGCCGACATGGGCGGCCTGTTTCTCCATCTGTTCCATCAGCCACGGGCCCTGGATGACGTCGGCAAAGCCCGGATAGTTTTCGACGTCGGTGGTGATGGTGAGCTGGCCGCCGGGCTGGATGCCCTGGATCAGAACCGGCTCCAGCATCGCACGCGCCGCATAGATCGCCGCGGTGTAACCGGCCGGGCCGGAACCGACGATGACGACCTTGGCGTGGATGGGGGCGGGCATGGGCAGATCCCTCTCTTTAAGGGAGTTTTGGTCGGGCTTGGGTGGAAAGCGCCCGGAAAGTCGTCGCAGCGGCGCCGAAAAGTGTCATATCCAAGTCTAGGACATCTGGCGAGCCATGCAAGAATTGCAATCCATATCGGCGATTTTTCCCCGTAAGTGGGTTAAATGGCGCGCCGCACGCGCAATAAAATTGCGCAACTGAACCGGGCTGCGCTAAGAGTGTTGCGGGAGAACCCGCGAGCTTTGCCAGTCCAGGGACCTGATCCGCGTGCCGAAAAATCTCGACGAAATCGACCTTAAAATCCTGAGCGAAATTCAGGCCGACGGCCGAATCACCAACGTGGAACTGGCCAAACGTGTCGGAATCTCTCCGCCGCCTTGCCTGCGCCGGGTGCGCACGCTCGAGGAATCCGGCTACATCCTCGGTTATCGCGGGCTACTGGATCCGCGCCGGCTCGGCTTCGACGTCACGGTGTTTGCGTCGGTGCATTTGTCGAGCCAGGCAGATGCCGATTTGCGCGCGTTCGAGGATTTCGTGCGTGAGGAGCCACTGGTGCGCGAATGCTGGATGCTTTCGGGCGAGGTTGACTTCATTCTGAAATGCGTCGCGCCTGACATGGCGACGCTTCAGGATTTCGTCACCCATCTGACGGGGGCACCGCATGTGCGCAATGTCAGGACATCGCTGGTGTTGCAAAACTCCAAATACGAGGCCGCGGTTCCGCTCGAGTTGAAGGTACCGGGCTGATTTTTTCGTCATTCCGGGATGGTGCGTTAGCACCAGACCCAGAATCCTTGGATTTTCCGATGTGCAACTGCACATCG
>Ga0326727_10023295_pt1 | contig 11832 bp, 7 predicted proteins | sample MB2enrmetagenome_FD_207643 | JGI IMG/M metagenome (GOLD analysis project Ga0326727, IMG submission 207643) | Lab enriched peat soil microbial communities from McLean, Ithaca, NY, United States - MB29MY | ecosystem: Environmental > Terrestrial > Soil > Wetlands > Peat | place: USA: New York... | reverse complement strand
TGATCAATCTCGCGCGCCTGCTCCGCGGCATCGACGACATGCTGCGGCGCGCCCTCGGCGAAGGCATTGAGATCGAAACAATCATGGGCGGCGGCCTGTGGAACACATTCGTGGATACGGTGCAGGTGGAGAACGCGCTGCTCAACCTGGCGATCAATGCCCGCGATGCAATGGGCGGCCATGGCAAACTTACGATCGAGGCGGGGAACGCCTTCCTCGATGACACCTATGTCGCCCGCCACGCCGAGGTGTCCGCCGGTCAGTATGTGATGATCGCCGTCACCGATACGGGGTGCGGCATACCGGCCGACCTGCTCGAACATGTATTCGAGCCGTTCTTCACCACCAAGCCTGAAGGCCAGGGCACCGGCCTGGGACTGAGCATGGTCTATGGTTTCGTGAAGCAATCCGGTGGCCACATCAAGATCTACAGCGAACCTGGCCAAGGCACCACGGTGCGCATGTATCTGCCCCGCGCGCGGGCGCAGGAAGATGTCGAGACCGACATCGATATCGGACCGACGACCGGCGGTACCGAAACGATCCTGGTGGCCGAGGATGATGAGGATGTCCGACGCACCGTCGTCGACATGCTGTCCGCCCTGGGCTACCGCGTGCTCAAGGCGAAGGACGCGCACAGTGCATTGGCGATCATCGAAAGTGGCGTGCCGATTGATCTGCTGTTCACCGATGTCGTCATGCCAGGCCCCTTGCGCAGTCCCGAACTGGCGCGCCGGGCACGTGAACGGCTACCCGACATCGCGGTCCTGTTCACCTCCGGCTACACCGAGAACGCCATCGTGCATGGCGGCCGACTCGACGATGGCCTCGATCTGCTGAGCAAGCCGTATACGCGCGAGGCATTGGCGCGAAAGCTGCGCCACGCGCTGCGCAACCAGCAACAGCGCCGCGTCAACCGCGCACCAACCTCGGACGTGCCAGTGCGACCCAGCAACGAAGCCGCCAAACCACCGTCATCGCAACGTCTGAGTGTGTTGCTGGTGGAGGACGACGAGACGATCCGCTTCACCACGGCCGAAATGTTAGGCGATCTGGAACATTCCGTGCTCGAAGCGGGCAACGCCGATGAAGCGCTTGCCGCACTCGATACGCACACGGTGGATGTCCTGATCACCGACATTCGCCTGCCCGGCATGTTGGGCACCGAGCTCGCCGCGCAAGCGCTTCACCAGCAGCCCGCGCTGCGCGTCATCTTCGCCTCGGGCTACGATGTCCTGCCAAGCTCAACCAGCCGGGACGTCTTGGCGCGGGCTGTCATGTTGCGCAAGCCGTACAATGAGCAGACGCTCGCCGAGGCGCTGCGATCCGCCATGGCAAACCAGCCGAAAGGCGCCAGTCCCGGGTAGCAGTCCTTGCATCGCGACGCATCTTTACCTCTCCCTCTGGGAGAGGTCGTCGCGAAGCGGCAGGTGAGGGTGCCGCGGCACCTACCAACCAACGGATGCGCGGCACCGACCCTCACCCGGAGCGAAGACGTTCCGACCTCTCCCAGAGGGAGAGGAGCAGCAAGCAATACCCGACATCGGCCTTGCCTCCTCGCCTTCCCCAGGTGTCTACTCCACCGCCCAACCGCAAGAGCCCGCGCCGCAACGGCCGGATCAGTTCGGGCAATAAACCCAGGGAGAGGCGGAATGGACCGCAGCATCGAACAATCGGCCATGCGCAAAGTCTACTGGCGGCTGCTGCCACTCTGCGTCCTGGTCTACTTCTTCTGTTATCTCGACCGCATCAACGTCAGCTTCGCCGCGCTGACCATGAACAAGGACCTTGGCCTGAGCGCCTGGGTCTACGGCCTCAGCTCCACCGCTTTCTACATCGGCTATTGCCTGTTCGAGGTGCCGAGCAACGTCATCATGGACAAGGTCGGCGCGCGGCTTTGGATCGCCCGCATCATGATCACCTGGGGCCTGGCGTCCGGCGCCACCGCGTTCGTTGTCGGGCCGGACAGTTTCCTCACCGTCCGCTTCCTGCTCGGCACCGCCGAGGCCGGCCTGTTCCCCGGCATCCTGCTGCTGTTCACCTACTGGTTCCCCGATCATCACCGCGCCCGCATCGTCTCCGGCTTCACCCTCGCGCTGCCGGTCTCGGTGGCGCTCGGCGCGCCGATCTCCACCGCGATCCTCGGCCTCGACGGCCTCCTCGGCGTCGCCGGCTGGAAATGGATCTACCTGCTCGAAGCGATCCCGACCGTGCTGATCGGCTTCCTCGTGCTGGCGTGGATGAGCGACAAACCGGCGACCGCCAAATGGCTCACCGAGGCCGAACGCGGCTGGCTGGTCGGACGGCTGGATACCGAACGGCGCGCCGTGGAGGCCAAGGGCAAGTTCAACCTGTGGCAAGGGCTGATGAACCCAAAGATCCTGCTGCTGTCTGCCAACTATCTCGGCATCGTCACCCCCAGCCTGGGGCTGCTGCTGTTCGCGCCGCAGATCATCAAGTCGCTCGGCGCAACCAACATGGGCACCGGCTACGCAACGATGCTGGCGTATATCTGCGGCGCCGTCAGCATGCTGTTCTTCGGCTGGATCTCCGACCGCTCGGGCGATCGGCGCTGGACCCTGTTCGTCACCTGCGTCCTGGCAACGATCGGACTGATCATGGCCGGAATGATGATGGGCACCTGGTGGGCGCTGGTCGGCATGTGCCTGTCCACCGCCGGCTTCTACGGCACCAAGGGCCCGTTCTGGTCGATGCCGGGGATGCTGCTCACCGGCACGGCGGCGGCCGGCGGCCTGGCGTGGATCAACTCGATCGGCAATGTCGGCGGCGCGCTCGGCCCGGCGATCGTCGGCTGGCTGAAGGACACCACCGGCAGCTATTCCGGCGGCCTCTACGGGCTGGCGGCCTTCACCGCCATCGGCGCGCTGATCGCCCTGTTCGCGCTCAACATTCCCAGCGCGAAACAACGCGCCGCGGAGATCGCCGCGCTCGGCTAACGCATCGGCGGATGTAACGAACGTAGGAAGAGCCTTGCCCCCGGACTTGATTCGGGGGGGAAGCGTCATCCGCCACCGCGGCACCAAGTGGCGGATGACGCTTCGCTCTTCCGCGCTACCCGTGCGCGCCACCCGGCACCCACAGCACGTCCCCGCCCCCCGCCGCGTTCAGCGCCCGCGCCAGCACGAACAACTGGTCCGACAACCGATTAAGATAACGCACCAGGTTCGCGTTCAATGCCTCCACCGCCGCCAGCCGCACCACATCGCGCTCGGCCCGCCGCACCGCGGCCCGCGCGACATGCGCCCGCGCCGCCGCCTCGGTCCCCCCCGGCAACACGAAACTCGTCAGCGGCGGCAGGTCCGCGTTCAGCGCGGCGATCTCGTCTTCCAGCCGCGCCAGCGGCACCTCATTCAAACGCAGCCGGTCGCCGTCCGGCCCGGGCACGCACAGATCCGCCCCCAGATCGAACAGATCGTTCTGAATCCGCGCCAACATCGCATCAATCGCCAGCGTCCCCGCCACGGCACAGCGCAGCAGCCCGATCGCCGCGTTCGCCTCGTCCACCGTGCCCAGCGCCTCCACCCGCGGCGTGTCCTTGGCTACCCGGCTGCCGTCCCCCAACGATGTCTGCCCGCCGTCGCCGCCACGCGTCACCACCCTGTCGATGCGAACCACGATATCTCCAATGCTGCGCAACTAACCGCCCAACCGTTCCGCCCGGGCAAGTACCTCCGGCCGCGGCGTCGCGATCCGGCGCGCCAGCCCCAGCGCGCCCAGCACGCGGATCGTCAACCACGTCACATCCAGCTCCCACCACACATGCCCGTGGCGCGCCGAGCGCGGGTCGGCGTGATGGTTGTTGTGCCAGCCCTCGCCGTTGCTGACCACGCCGACAAACCAGTTGTTGCGGCTGGAATCACCGGTAGCGTAACGTTGCGACCCCCACACATGCGCCAGCGAGTTCACCGACCAGGTGATGTGCCACACCAGCACGGTGCGCACGAACACCCCCCACACCAGCAGGCTGACGCCGACCCGCAACGCTTCCGAGGCACTACCGCCGGCAAGCATCTCGCCAATGAAGCCGGCACCAAAGAACACCACCCAGGAGGCCAGCACGATGTGCACCCAGCGCCACTGCCGCTCCAATGCGCGGTAGAAACGATCGGCCAGGATGTCCTTGGCGTAACGATCGTAGATGCGCAGCTTCATCAGCGCGGGATCGTCCACCATCAGCCACCGCATATGCCCCCACAGGAAGCTGCCAAGCGGGCTGTGCGGATCGGCGGCGTCGTCGGAATGCTGGTGATGCAGCCGATGCACCGCGACCCAGCGGGCCGGCGTGTCCTGCACGCAGCAGACGCCGAGCACCACGAAGCTGCGCTCCAGCCATTTCGGGCAGACCAGCCCGCGATGCGTCAGTAGCCGGTGATAGGCAAGGTTGATGCCGAGCGTGCCGAACACATACAGCCCCAGCACCGCAAGCGCCACGCCGGTCCAGGTGAAGCACCACGGCAGCAGCGCAAACAGCGCGGCCACATGATAGACGACGATGCCGCTCGCATACGGCCACGCGATCGTCCGTCGCGCGCCCGCCGCACCGCGCACGATCGCACCGCTTGCGGTCCGATCCGGCAGACCGGGGCCGATATGAATCGACCCCACGTGCGGCCCCGCCTGGTGCGGCCCAAACTGGTGCGGCCCAAACTGGTGCGGCCCAAACTGGCGCGGCTCACCATGGCGCGGGCCAACCTCGTCAGTCAGTGCGCTGTCGACGCGCGTGGACATCAGACCTCTCCGTAGCGCTTCGTGGCGCAGCTCTGTCGGCTCCAGGCCAATCCGTGGCTCTCTCACCGGGGCTCAGTCTAGCGCAAAATGGATGCGCAGCGACATGGTGGACGGAATCGGCTGCCCATCCCGCACCGCCGGCACGAAGCGCCAAGTGTTGACCGCGTCCCGCGCGGCGCGGTCAAGCAGGCTGAAGCCGGAACTGCTGGCAATGTCCACCTCAACCGGCAGGCCCTCCGGCGACACGTGGATCAACAGAATGACAAGGCCCTGCTGCCCGCGCCGAACCGCCTCGAACGGATAGACCGGGTCGCGGTTGTGCACCTTCGGATCGGGGCCGGCCGGGATGATCTCGTCGCCCTGCGCCAGCGCGTTGGTCAGGCTGTCGGTCCCCCCGAGGTTGATCCGCGGCACCGCGTCGGCGGTTGGCGCCGGAGGCGTCGGACTGGCCGGCGCCGGCGCCGGTGCGGCGGGACTAGGCGGCGCTGGCGCCGCGGGACTCGGCGGCCGCTGCATCGCCTGCCGCACCGGCGCCTCCACCGGCGCCTGCTGCCGCGGCGGCACGGCGGGACGCGGCGGGGCCGGCGGCGACGGCAATGGCGGTGCCGGCGGCGCAGGTGGCGGCGGCGGCGGCAAAAGCTCGGCCTCGGTCGAGGTGGCCGGCGGCGGCGGCACCGGTGGCGGCGAAGGCGTCGCCTCCGCCGCGGGCGCGCTCAACGACGGCACCTCCGCCGCGGGCGAGGGCGACTGCACCTCAGGCGGGGGCACCGACGGCGGCACTGCGGGCGCCGGCGGAGACGGCACGGATGGCGCCGCCTTGCTCGCCTCCTCAGGCATCGCGTGGTCCGGCGCGGTCCGATCAGACGGTGGAGGCCCCGCATTGACCGGCTTCCCCGCGCCCTTCTGCTCCACCATCACCAGTTCGACCATCGGATGCGCGTCATCCACGTCCCGCACCCCCCGCCCGGCGCGATCGGCCCCGATCAGCACCGCCCCCAGCACGGCGGCATGCAGCGTCAACGAAACAGCCGCCGCCCAGCGCAACCTGTTGTCCGTGCGCCGCTGCCGCAGCAGCCCCAGCGCCGAGCGCGGCCCCACCGCCGAACCCGCCTCAACCGCGGCACTCACCGTGATCAGGATACTAATCCTAGTCGACCCGGCGCCGCACAACCGAACGCAGCGCGCCCCAATCCGGTCACCGCGCGGCGCGGCGGCCCGGCACCGCCCGCCACCGCATCACAGCACCAGCACACCATGCTGCTTCGCCTTGGCCTCCGGCTCGACATGGATGGTGATCTCAAGGTTGTTCATCTCGGCCTTCAGCGTCGCCTCGATCCGATCACAGATGGCATGCGAGTCCGCCACCGTCATCGTCCCCGGCACCACCAGATGGAACTCCAGAAACGTCAGCCGCCCCGCATAGCGAATGCGCAGGTCATGCGCCTCCAACGCGCCCTCGGCACTCTCGGCGACCAGCGCGCGGATGCGGGCGATCACCGAGGCCGGCGGCGCCGCGTCCATCAGCCCGCCCACCGACGACGAAATCACCCGCATCCCCGCGAACAGCACATACACACCCGTCGCCGCCGCCAGCAGCGGATCCAGCGGCAGGAACCCGGTCAGCACCACCAGCGCCACCCCCGCCGTCACCCCGCACGAGGTCACCACATCGGCCAGCAGATGATGGCCATCAGCCATCAGCGCAGGCGAGCTCAACCGCCGCCCCACCCGGAACAGCAGCGCCGCCCACCCCGCGTTCAGCAGCGTGGCGACGGCGTTCAACCCAATCCCCTGGAACGGCGACTGCAGCACATGCGGCTGCCGCCAGACCTCCCACGCATGGTCGAAGATCAGCAGCGCGGCCACGACGATCAGCACGCCCTCGATCACCGCGGCGAAAAACTCCGCCTTGTCGTGGCCATACGGGTGATTGGCGTCGGCGGGCGTCGACGCCAGCCGCAACGCCCACAGCGAAATCACCCCCGCGGCAACGTTGACGGTGGTCTCCAGCGCATCGGAGAACAACGCGGCACTGCCGGTCAACCACCACGCGGCACCCTTCATTGCCAGCACGACCATGCCAACGCCGATGCTGCCAATCGCAATGCGTTCGCCACGCCTCATGCAGGGCGTCTAGCAGAGACGGAGGGTGGCGTGAACGAAGTCTCGCCAGCAACGGTCATGTGCACCCAGGCCCGTCTCACCGACATCCTGTCACCTGTCATCCCGTCGGCCGCAAGCCCAATGACACCGTCATGGCCGGTGAGCCCAATGGCCCGTCATGGCCGATGAGCCCAATAGCCCCGTCATGGCCGGGCCCCGACCCGGCCATCCTCTTCGACCCCGCATCCCATCAATCGGGCAAGTGCCAGCGGCGGCCGGTGCCAGGCGCCTTCGCATCCTCACGGTGCATGGGCTCTTGGCACCCGCAGGCGGCCCACCAACCGCCCCCATTGGGCACCTCCCCCTCCCGCAGCGCCGCCAATAACGCCCGCGTCTCCGCAATGAACACGCGGACCCGCCGCGCCGCCTCGCGGCTCTCCTTGCTGTAGCCGCCATGCCTCGTATGCGCCGCGGCGACCCGTGCCTTCCCCGCCGCGGTGCGAGGCCCGGTTGCCGTCCCACCGTGCATCCGGCACCGCCCATTGGTCATCGCCGGCGCGAGGCAGGCGCACCCCGCCCGCGTCTTCGCCCCACACCTCGGGGCCAGGTTCGGGTTGCCGCGCGGGTTGCCATTGCGCAACGGGCCGCCGCGGCCTTCACCATTCTCAAGGTGCCCCGCATTCTCAAGGTGGCCAGCGTTCTCACGCTGCCCCGCGTTGTCACGGTGCCCAGCATTCTCACGGTGCATAGGGTTCATCCCCCTAGATCGCGAGCGCGCTGGTGGAGGTCGCCGCCCGGGCCGCGATATCGGCCAGGATGCGCGCCTGCATGGCGCCGTCCAGGCCGCCTGGCGCGCGGCTCGCGGACCCCGCCACGGCCGGCCTGCCAGCCCCCGCCGCCAGGAACCCAGCCTTCGGCGCGACCAAAGGCACCGCACTCGCCGCCGCCGCCGCAACCGCTCCCGCCGCAACCGTCACCGCCGCGGCCGTCACCGGCACAGCCTCCCGCTGGCCCTCCCGCACCGTCTCCCGCTCCGCCACCGCCCGCTCGGGCACCGCACGCTCCGCCAGCGACCGCTCCGCCACCGCACGCTCCGCCAGCGTCCGCTCCGCCAACGCCTGCGCGGCCGCCTGCTCGGCCGCCTCCCGCTGTGTCATTTCCCGCTGTGCCTCCCGCAGTGCCGCCAAGCGCCGGGCCATCTCCGCCCCCGCCGCCTCCAATGCCGCCTCCTGCTCGGCCGCTGCCCGCGCGGCCGCCGCCTGCGCGCCCGCCTTCTCCGGCGCCTGATACGCCGGCAGCGGTTGCGCCTCGGGCACCATCGCCATCACCACCGGCCGCGCCGCCGGCCGCTCCTGCCGCCACTGGAGTTCGCGCATCGCGCCCTCCTGCAACCGGCTCAGCCCAAGCACCCGCCCCACCACCCGCAACTGCAGCTCCAGCGGCAGCCCCGGCTGCATGGCCGTCCGGCACCCATCCATCAGCAGGTGGTGGCCCGCCACCCAGCGCGTCGCCAGCATCGCCTCCGCCGCATCGCGCGGCCGCAGCGCCGCCACGGCGAGGCAGGCGGCCTCGCGCCGCGATGCCTGCTCCGCCTCCGAGGCATGTGGGCGATGCGGCAGCGCATCCACGGTGGTCTGCAACATGGCCGCGACGGTCGACGCCGCGAGCTGGTACGGCGGCGGCTGGCCGGGGGCGTGCGTGGGGTTCTGAGCGGAGGTTTGCGTGGAAGTTTGGGTGGAGGTTTGGGTCATGGGACGTGGGCTCCTTGGCTTGAAGTCCTAGGAACGTAGCACGAACAAGACCAAAGTCACAGGAAATAATCCCCACAAACATATTTGGGTTGAATTCTATGTCTCCGAGTGTGTTTCGATATAACGTGTCATCGTTATATCGAAACACACTCGATATCTTACCCTCCTAACCACCCGGCCCCCAAGCCCACCATGCCCCAGCCAAACCCAACGAAGACAACCACCACCGGGACAACCCCACCCCAACCCAAGGCTTAGACACCCGGAGAGCCCGAGGAAGATTCTCGCCCTCCCCTTGCGGGCTTGGGCCGCGAAGAGCGGACCAAGGTTGGGGGGAGGGGTCGAAGCGCACGGAACGTCGGGGCGATGCAGGCACCAACCCCTCCCCCCAGCCTTGGTCCGCTTTGCGGCCCAAACCCGCAAGGGGAGGGGGAGAACCTTTCGTTCCGCCGCCGCCTTATCCTGATGCCTATGCGCCCAAACCCCACCGTCCCACGTTGCATGGAGTGTCGTCGCGCTTCCCACGATCTCGACCGTCCGGCCCTCGGCCGCATGGATCGGCGCCGCCCCTCCGCGATGGCATCCACCGCCGGCGCCAGCACCGGTGCATCAGCCGGCGCACCAGTCTGGGCGCCGGCTTGCCAGCCCGGATCCTCGGGGTGCATGGCATCGTTGCGCGCGCAAGCATCGCGGATGCAGGCCGTCTCCGCTGCACGTGCAGGACCAACATGGCAAACGCCGATTTTGAGACCAAACGCGGCGGGGCGGGAACTTGCACTGGCGATCCTGCTCGGTTGCAACCTGCGGGGGCGAAAAGATAGTCAATCTAACTTACACGCAATCACCGCCGACGCCAAGCAAACCCCAACGCCGCGCGGACGGTATCGACGTGGGACGACCGGCCGGTGCCGTTGTCAGTGTGAGAACCCTGGCGGGGCCTAACCGCCGCAACCAACGACGCTGCCTTGGCGCGTCTCAGTGGGTTCGCTGGTGCGGTGGGGGCTCCGGCGAAGCCGTGAATTCCTGCGATGCGGCGGCGCGAAGGAAGCCAGGCATTTTTGTCGCCGATGAACGCCGATGAACGCCGATAAGGGGTTTTGGACGACATGCGTAGCTTTCTTACTTATCCGCGTTCATCGGCGTTCATCGGCGGCAAAATTCCTTGCGGTGTCGCGCACCGGCATAGTGCGTTCGGGGGCTTCAACCTGCGTTGCACGATGATCCCCTCGGAAATTCACCGCGGGGAGGTGAAGATCCGCACGGTTGGCACGACAGGAAGCAGTTCCGCCCGGTGAGGCCCAGGCAATCGCACAACCGCATGGCGATTGCCCGACTGCCTCGCGTCGGCCCCTCGCGTCGACCTCGGGGATGCGGGTGGCACGACCACCACGGCCCGATCGCTCCCGCCGGGCGGATAGTTACGGACGGCGCCGTGCCGACACTGCCCCGGCAGCGGCAAAACGCCATGCGCGAACATGGCATGCAACCCAGGTCGGAAAGCGGGGGAACCGCCAGGTCAGCCGCTTGCTCGCCCAAATAAACAGCGATCGCGGAAACAGTGCAGTGTCGGCGGGGAACTCGCGGTGAAAACATACCCGCTTCATCGGCGCCGCCGTCATCCGCCCCGCTCCAGCGGCACCGCGTTTGGTTGGCCGATTTCCCTAAACCGGCGCCGAGGAATCGCGGCCAGACCGGTGGTGGCGTGCGCGATCGACACTTGATCGAACCGCCAAGACGCCAAGACGCCAAGGCGCCGGGACGACGCCAAGCCACACGCCGAATTTCTTGGCGCCTTTGCGTCTTGGCGATTCATTCGGTGGCGCGGCAACAAAACCGCTGATGCCAAGAAATACCAATGCGCTCGCCCCACGCCCTTCCGGCCCGCGGCGTTTCCGCGCCGCCGTGATGCACTTGCCGGCCTGCCAACCGTTGCCCCAGGGGCCGCCGACCCCCGGCGCCTCTCGGTAAAAATTGATCGCCGCCGCAATCAAGAACCCGGCCAAACCCGCCGCTCCGGCCGCGGCGAATGATTGTCAAAAAACGTCACACGTCTTGGTGATCGCGCGGAATTGGAGTATTGTATTAATTCGACACAGCTGCCGCAAAATTGCGTGCGGCCAAGGGGAGGAACATCAGCGGTTGTTCATGCCGCCGACCCGTCCCGTAACGACTTTGGGGGATGGGCCACGATGACGCGGCACAGCGGTTGGACGGTTTCGCCGGATCTCGACTCTTTGGCAGACGATGGCCTGTCGACCTTGGCTGGGATCGCCGGCGCCGCGGCGCCCGACGCCTTCGCCCCGCCCGTTCACGACAGCGATTTCGGGCACACCGCGGAGACTGCCGGCCCCGCCGCAGCATCCACCCAGCCCGCGCCGACCCAGCTTGTCTTCATTGAGGCCAACGTCCCCGACCTGCAGGACCTGCTCAACGGCCTCGCGCCTGGCGCGCAGGCGGTGTTGCTCAACCCCGACCAGGACGGCGTGCAGCAGATCGCCGGCTACCGCAGCAGCCACAACATCAGCAACCTCGCGGGCATCGACCTTGTCGCGCACGGCGCCGACGGCGAGGTCGCGCTCGGCACCGCCACGCTCGGCACCGCCTCGCTGCCCACCTACCAGACGCAGCTCGCGCAGATCGGCGCGGCGCTGGCGCCTGGCGGGGCGATCCAGATCTACGGCTGCGACGTCGGCGAGGACGCGGCGGGCGTGGCGTTCCTCGACCAGCTTTCGGCGGCAACCGGCGGGGCGAACATCGCGGCGGCCTCGCACCTGGTGGGCGATGCGGCCGGCGGCGGCAGCTTCGATCTGAACGTCAATGTCGGCACGGTCGATGTCGGGACGCCGTTCACCAGCGCGGCGCTGACCTCGTTCAAGGGCGAGCTGTCGCTGTCGACCGCGCCGCAGCTTTATTTCTCGACCAACGACGGCAACCAGGTCGATTCGTCCACCGAGTTCGCGGTGGCGGGCATCGCTGCCAACGGCACCGCGGCGAGCGGCGCGCCATCCACGCTGGCGGCAGCCGGCGGCGCCAACAGTTATTTCTCCTTCGAGGGCATCGCGCTCGATGCGCCGCTGGACCGGTATTTCGTCGGCGCCAGCGGCAACGCCAACAACGGCTCCGGCATTCTGCTGGAAGGCACCATCACCAGCGGCGGCGCGTACCAGACCAACGCCACGCCGGCGCTCCTCTCCGAGAAAGGCATTAGCGGCTCCCTCATCGTCGGCGG
>Ga0326727_10023294_pt1 | contig 11832 bp, 11 predicted proteins | sample MB2enrmetagenome_FD_207643 | JGI IMG/M metagenome (GOLD analysis project Ga0326727, IMG submission 207643) | Lab enriched peat soil microbial communities from McLean, Ithaca, NY, United States - MB29MY | ecosystem: Environmental > Terrestrial > Soil > Wetlands > Peat | place: USA: New York... | reverse complement strand
TGCGGAACGCGACCGAGGCGATCAACCTGGTCGGCCAGGGGATCGACTGGCATCCGGGCGACCGGGTGCTGATCTCCGACCGAGAGCACAATTCGAACCTGATCCTCTGGCAGCGCCTCGCGACCGAGCGCCGCATCCGGATCGAAGTGCTGCCGCTCTCGGACGACGGGATATGGGACGGCGACACCCTCGAGCAGCATCTCGGCCAGGGGGTCCGCCTGATCAGCCTCTTCCACACTTCCAACCTCGACGGACGGACGCTCCCGGTGCGGGAAATCACCGAGCGTGGCCATGACCGGGGAGCCCGGGTGCTCTTCGACGGTTGTCAGGCCGCTCCGCACGCGGCGGTCGACCTCGACCGGCTCGGGGTGGACTACTATGCCATCTCCGCGCACAAGATGCTGGGACCGACGGGGTTCGGTGTTCTCTCGGGGACGCACGAGGCCCTCGCCGACCTGCGTCCCCTGTTAGTCGGCGGCGAGACCGTCGAGTGGAGCACGCTCACCAACCACGAGCTGCGTCCCGCGCCGCACCGGTTCGAGGCCGGGCTCCAGAACTACGCCGGAGCGATCGGAGCGCATGCGGCCATCGACTTCCTGAGGCGCGTGGGCTTCGAGGAGGTCGAGCGTCGGCAGCGGACCGCGAACGCCCGGGTGTCGGCGGCGTTCGAGGACGAGCCGCGCCTCCACCTCCTCGGACCGAAGGACCCCGCGCTCCGTTCGAGCATCTTTGCGTTCACCGTCGACGGGATCGACCCGCACGACGTCGCGCTCTTCCTGGACGAAGGCTACCGGGTGATGGTCCGCTCGGGAATGCACTGCGTCCACTCGTTCTACGCGACCCGGGGGATCCCGGGCAACGCGCGGGCCTCGTTCTACCTTTACACCGACCGGAACGACGCGGACACCTTCATCCGGGGGCTGCGCGAGCTCCTCGAACGGGTCCGGGGCGGGCCGGTCAGCGGTACATCGGCTGCGACTGCGGCCCCGTCCCCTCGACGCGCGTCCGCTCGGCCGCGTGCCGCTGGATCGACAGGAGCTGCTGCTCGATCCGCTCCGCCTCGGCGTACAGCGGCACGGGGTCGAGCGGCGTCCGCAGCAGGATCCGGTTGATCGTCTCGATCACCTTCGCCGCCGCGCGGGCGTCCGGGTAGTCCGATTGGGCCTCCGCGAGGAACGTCAGCACGTCGAACCCCCGTCGGCGCCCCTCGTTGAGGAGGACGCCGGCGATGCCGGTGATCACGCCTTCGGCGAACGGGATCATGTTCGGCTCGACGTAGAGCTCCCGCGCCTTGCGCGTGCTCGCGACGCCGTAGACCTTCACGTCGTTGAGGCGCGGAGGACGGCCCGCCCGGCCCGCCTGGGGATCGGCCTCGACCACGAGCCCTTCGGGGGAGACCAGGAGCGAGCACCGCTGCTCCTGCACCCAGTCGATGATCGTGTTGGCCAGCGGATGGATGATCGTCGGGGCCGGATGGAACTCGGAAACGAACGCGACGATCTTGTCGGCTCCGCGGCCCGCTCGGTCGGCCGGCGGATGGCCCGCGTAGATCCGCACCGGATGCTGGGGGTTCCCGTTCCGGACGAGCGAGACCGTGGGGAACGCCGGGGACTCCACGATCCCGATTTGCTCCATCTCGAGGGTGTCGATGAGGTAGTTTGCCACGATCGAGCTGACGAGTCCCACGGAGGGGAACCCGTCGATGACGATCGCGCCTTCGACATCGACCCGCTTGATCTCGTAGATCCGGACCTGGTCCGGGGCCATCGGCATGGGCTAGAGCGACCTCTCGACGATCTGCCCCAGCTCTTTCGACAGGAGCTCGGCGAGGTCCCGCATGAGCTCTTGCCGCAATTCGGGCGGGAGGGCGGAAAGTCCCAGCCGGGCAGTCGCGGTCCCGACGCGGACGAGCGCCGCGTACTCCTGGGCGCGGGCGGTAAGGAGGTCGCGCACGGCGTCGCGGAGCGCCTGCTCGAGCGTCGGGTCGTCGTGCAGAGTCTTCTCGAGGTGTCGACGGATCTCGTCCTTGACGATGTCCCGGGTAGCCTCTCGGACGAGCTCTTCGGGCCGGAGAATGTCGCGGGTGCCCTTGACGAGCACGTCGAACGGCTCTCCGGAAGAGGAGCCTTCGGCCATCGGGCGCGAGAGCCGGTGGGGAGGGATAAGCGTTTGGCTGGGGCGGCCGAGCTCGGTCCGCCGCGACCCGCCCCTGCGCTCGGGAACGGGCCGGCGGACCCCGCCGGTCGGCGTTCAAGGAGAAGGGTTTATCCTGCCGCTGGCCTCGACCGCCCGGCGTGGGCCGGTAGATCAGCGGAAGATCGCTACCTTGGCAAGGTAGAGGTCGCGAGTTCAAAGGGTCGGGAACGCGCGCGCTCCCGGCCGGAAACTCTCGCCCGGTCCACTCCTCCCCGGGCTCGGGGGCGGCATCGGCAACTGTCGAGCCCCGACACCGACACGATGGGCATCGATTTATACCGGGCGATTCCTCGGACCGAGCCGTGGAGGCCGAGATCCGCGAGAAGATCGCGGGGGAGGTTGTCCTCTCCCCCCACCCCGGACGCACGCTGCGCAAGTGGCGCGAGGACTTCGCCATTTCCCAGCGCGACCTGGCGCGCCATCTCGCGACCGTCCCGTCCGTGATCAGCGACTACGAGAGCGAGCGGAGGGCGAGCCCGGGCGCCGGGTTCATCCGGCGCTACGTGGACGGGCTGCTGGCCCTCGACGCCCAGCAGGGCGGCCGCCTCGGCACGCGGCTCGGCATGCGGCCCCACTCCGAAGGGATCCTCGGCATGCGGGAGTTCGCGGTCTCGATCCCGCTGCGCACGCTCGGCGACCGGCTGGACGCCCGGCCGGTGAGCCGCGTCGACCTCCACCGGGACATCCACGGCTTCACGGTCCTCGACGCCCCCCGGGCGATCCTCTCGATCGACGCCTCTCGGTTCGTGGAGGTCTACGGCTGGACCACCCAGCGCGCGCTCATCTTCTCCAACGTGAAGTACGGCCGCTCCCCGATGGTCGCGATCCGCGCCCATCCGCTGAAGCCGGCCGCGGTCGTCTTCTCGGCCCCGGGGCGAATCGACCCCCTGGCCGTCCGTCTCTCGGAGGCGGAGAACATCCCGCTCCTCACGACGGCGCTCTCCGCGCCGGCGGTACTCGAACGTCTCGAGGAACTTTGAGGGGAGGAAAACCGAAGGAAATGCAGGCAGGCATCGTGAGCTACGGGGCGTACGTTCCGCGGTACCGGATCACGCCGGCGGAGATCGGTCGGGTCTGGGGGATCGACGGGGAGGCCATGGGACAAGGCCTGAACGTCATCCGGAAGAGCGTCCCGTCGCCCGACGAGGACACGATCACGATCTCGACCGAGTCGCTGCGCACCGCGCTCGCGCGCGGAGCCATCGACCCGCAGCAGATCGGCGCGGTCTACGTCGGTTCGGAATCGCACCCGTACGCCGTCAAGCCGACCGCGACGGTGGTCGCCCAGGCGGTCGGGGCGACCCCCAACCTTACCGCGGCCGACTTCGAGTTCGCCTGCAAGGCCGGGACCGCGGCAATCCAGGTCTGCCTCGGGCTCGTCGGGTCGGAGATGGTCCGCTACGGCGTCGCGATCGGGACCGACACGTCCCAGGGAGCCCCCGGGGACGCGCTCGAGTACTCCGCGAGCGCCGGCGGGGCCGCGTTCGTCATCGGACGCGAGCGCGTGATCTGTCGGGTCCTGCGGACCCTCTCCTACACGACGGACACCCCGGACTTCTGGCGGCGGGAGGGACAGAAGTACCCGAGCCACGGAGGCCGGTTCACGGGGGAGCCCGCGTACTTCCGCCACGTCACCGAGTGCGCGCACCACATCATGGAGGCCTCGGGAACGACGGCGAAGGACTACCGCCACGTCGTCTTCCACCAGCCGAACGGGAAGTTCCCGCAGCGGGTGGGGAAGCAGCTCGGCTTCACCGAGGAGCAGATGCGCTACGGCCTCGTCACGCCGTACATCGGCAACACCTATTCCGGCGCCGCGCTCCTCGGGCTCGCGAACGTCCTCGACCACGCCGGTCCCGGCGAGCGGATCCTGGTCGTGGGCTACGGCTCCGGCGCCGGCTCGGACGCCTTCGACCTCGAGACGACCGAGGAGATCGAGAACTTCGACCTCTCTATCGGCCGCCCGGTCCAGTACTACCTCGACCAGGGCGTCGAGCTGACCTACGGCGTCTACGCGAAGTTCCGCGGCAAGATCCACATGGGAGGGGCGTAACGATGCGCGAGGTCGCTGTCCTCGGCGTCGGCCAGACGAAGTTCGGGGAGCTCTGGGACCGCTCGTTCCGCGAGATCGGGATCGAAGCCGGGCTCCAGGCGCTCGTGGACGCGAAGCTCTCCTCGGGGGACCTCGACGCCCTCTACCTCGGGAACATGGCGTCCGGATCGCTCATCGACCAGGAGCACATCGCGCCGCTGATCCTCGACTACGCCGGGCTCGGTCGGCGTCACCTGCCCGCCGTGCGCATCGAGGGGGGCGGGGCGTCGGGTGCGCTCGCCCTCCACCAGGGATATCTCGCGGTCGCGAGCGGCCTCTACGACTACGTCGTCGTGGGCGGGGCCGAGAAGCTGACGGACGTCCCGGACGCGACCGCCTCCGAGATCACGAGCTCGGCGGCCGACCACGAATGGGAGGTCGTGTTCGGCGCGACCCTCCCCGGCCTCTGGGCGCTCATCGCACGACGCCACATGTACCTCTACGGGACGACCCGCGAGCAGCTCGCGCGCGTCCCGGTCCACGACCACGAGATGGCGTCCAAGAACCCGAACGCGCACTTCCGGAACAAGATCACGCTCGAGCAGGTCCTCGGCGCGGGGCCCGTGGCCGAGCCGCTCGGAGTGTTCGATTGCGCGCCGCTCTCCGACGGGGCGGCGGCGGTGGTCCTCGGGCCGCTCGAGACGGCCCGGGAGCACACCGAGACGCCGATCCGCATCGCGGCGAGCCAGGTCGCGTGCGACACGATGGCGCTCCAGCACCGGGAGGAGCTGACGACGCTCGAATCGACCGTGCTCGCTGCGCAGCGCGCGTTCGCGCAGGCCCGCCGGGCCCCGGGCGACGTGCGGGTCGCGGAGATCCACGACGCCTACTCGATCAGCGCGCTCGTCGCCCTCGAGGACCTGGGGTTCGTCGAGAAGGGACGGGCGGGACCCGAGTTCGAGAGCGGTCGTTTCGGCCGGGGAGGCACGCTCACGGTCAACCCATCGGGCGGCCTCAAGGCGCAGGGCCGCCCGTTCGGAGCGGTCGGCGTCGCGCAGGTCGTCGAGCTCGTCCGCCAGTTGCGCGGCGAGGCGAAGGAACGGCAGGTCGCGAACGCCACCCTGGGGCTCGCGCACGACGTCGGAGGGACGGGGGCGACCAGCGTCGTCCACCTCCTCGAGAGGGCCACCTAGGAGGGAGCATGTCGATCGCTCGTTTCTGGCGCGAAACGCCCCGACGCTACAACCTCGGCGGCTCGAAGTGTTCGGTCTGCGGCACGGTCTACTTCCCGCCCCGATCGGTCTGCCCGGAATGCACGCAGCACCGCCAGTCGATCGAGAAGATGACCCCGTTCCACCTCTCGGGGGACGGCGAGGTCATCTCGTACACGGTCGTCCATGAGGCGGCAGAAGGGTTCGAGATGCAGGTCCCGTACGTGCTCGCCCTCGTCCGCACGCCCGAGGGCCCGGTCCTGACCGGCCAGGTCGTCGACGTCGATACGAAGGACGTCACGATCGGGATGAAGGTGCACGCGACGTTCCGGAAGTTGCGCGAGGAAGGGAAGGCCGGCGTCATCCACTACGGCTACAAGTTCGCCCCCACGGAGGACGACGGGCGCCCGCCCGCCCCGCGCGGTCCGGCCGCTCCCGCCACGGTGAGCGCGCCGGCCGAGCGGAGCCGGGCCTCCGCGTGAGCGTACGCGTGCCCCCGAACGACCCCCCGCCGGACGGCGACGAACCGCCCGCGGACGAGGAGTTCGCCCGCACCTACGCCGCCGGCTACGAGGAGGGGGTCCGCAGCGCCCTGCGCGAGGTCCTCCAGCACGCGTCGCGGGGCCACACCGCCCAGGAGCTGCGCATCCTCATCGAGAGCCGGCTCGCCCGGCTCTCCGAGGAGGTCGAGCTCAAGCGCAAGGGCCTCCTCGCGCCCCCGCGCCGACCGGCGTGGAGCTCGCTCCTACGACCGCCGGCGCCCACCCATGCCTGGACGGGACCCGCCCCCGCTCCCGGGGCGCCAACGCTCCGGCTCGCGGCGGGCAAGAGCGTCCTCGTGCGCGAGGAGCGGCCGAACCGCGCCGTCGAGATCCTCCGCGGGAACGCGACGGTCTTCCCCCGGATCGCGACCGTGTCGCTCCGCCCTCCCGAGACCCCGGGGATCCCCCCGGGCCGCCGCGTCGACATCACGGTCGGCGGCGGGGCCTCCGCGGACGCCTTGGGGGCGAACCGCCTCGCCCCGGGCGAGATCGGCGGTCGCCTGCGCGAGCCGACCGAGGCGCCCGGCGGAGCCCTCGTTTACGTCGACGCGCTCGAGTACCTCGCGACCGAGTACTCGCTCGAGACGACCCTCAAGTTCGTCCACTGGCTGGTCGGCCAGGCCCAGGAGACCGGCTCGGCGCTGCTCGTCTCGTTCGACCGTCGGGCGCTCGACGTGCGCGACATGAGCCGGCTCGAGCGGGCGTTCGAGACACTGATCTAACGGCGCGCGGGCGGCGTCACCAGACCATCCGTCCGCGTCGGGCCCGGGGGAGCTCCCGCAGGTCCCGTCGGCGGACCAGTCGCCAGCCGGTCTTCAGCGCCCAGACCCGACCGGCGGGGTTCCGCACGAACTCGACGTGGCCGGTACTTCCTCCGACTCGGACGCGGAATCGGTCCGCGCCGAGCGGGACGAGCTTCAGGCCTCGGGTCGTGACCTCGATCCCCCGGTAGTCCAGCCTCAGGTGGCCCCGCCGGGAGGTGACCTTCGTCCAGATCCCCTCGCCGGAGCAGTACCATCCGGCGTACTCACGGAGGGATCGTTGCGAAGGGAGCGGAGGAGACCTCGGCGGGACAGGGATGAACGGCGTCCCCAACGGCAATCCGAGACGCTGGTTCATCGCGCCCTCGAGGAGCCGTTCCGAGGGGACCGAGTCCGCGTTCGCGAGCACGGCGCCCCCGAGACCGAGCTCCGGGACGACCGCGAACATCGAGGAGACGCCCTTCAGGCCGCCGCTGTGGAACGCGAGAAGGTGCCCGTGGTAGTCCGGGCGCACCGCGATCCCGTACCCGTAGGACAGCCCCGGCTGGATCTCGACCGCCGGCCGGAGCATCGCCGCGAGGCTGTCGGGCGAGACGATCCGTTCCCGCCCCACGCGGCCGTTCCGCAGGTAGATCTCCAGGTACCGGAAGAGGTCCTCGATGTTCGTGCGCAGGGCCCCCGCCGCGCGAAGGCAGGTGTCCTCCCACCACTCCTGCGAGGCCGACCACCCCTGCTTCGGATGGGTCCAGTTGGGAGAGTAGAGCGTTGTCACCTCGGGAAGGCGGAACATGATCCCGGTGTCGAACGTCGAGCTGTGCATCCCGGCCGGCCGAAGGATCTCGTCCTCGACGAAGCGTTCGTACGGGCGGCCGCTGGCCCGTTCGATGACCGCGCCGAGCAGACCGAACGCCTCGTTCGAGTAGCTGAACTGGGCGCCGGGGGGCCCGAGGAGCCGATAGGGCGTGGTCGCGAGGTACTCGAGGATCCCCTCGTAGGTGTCGATGGGAGAATGGTCGGGGTCGATCCCCACGCGGCGCGCGACCTTCGGGTCGTAGGCCGGGTCCCGCGCGTTGCTGCGAGCCGAGGTGTAGTAGATCGAGGGCAGCGGCGGAAGCCCGGAGGAGTGGGTCAGGAAATGGTGCAGCTGGATCGCGCGGGTCCGTCGCGGCTCCGGAGTGCGGAACTCGGGAAGGTGCCGCACGACCGGGTCGGTCACGCGCAGTAGCCCCCGTTCCTGCAGCTGCAGGATCGCGAGGGCCGTGAACGACTTCGTCATCGACGCGATCCCGTAGACGGTACGCGGGGTCGCCGGGAGGCCCTGCTCGCGGTCCCGGAAGCCGTACCCGAGTTCCACGACCCGGCGACCGTGATGGACGACCCCGAGGGAGACCCCGGGGATCTTGGCACGGCGGATCACACGGTGAGCCCAGCGATCGAGCACCGTCCGCTCGCCGTTCCGGGACTTTCGGGCCATGTCGGGCCATGGCGCATCGACCCATAAGCATAGGAACCCCCGCGGGAGGATACCGGTCCGTCCGATGGAGATCGCCTACTTCACCGACTCATATCCGCCGATGCAGGACGGAGTGGCCACGATGACGAGCGGCCTCGCCCGGACGATGGCGCGCTTGGGCCATCAGGTCAGCGTCTTCGCTCCGAACCCCCACACGGGCGCCGCCTCGACCGAGGAGGTCGTGGACGGGGTCCGGGTCCGACGGGTCCGTTCGGTGCCGGTCCCCCTCTACGGTCAGTACCGGTGGCCCGTGTTCCCGTTCAGCCTGCTCCGACAGGCGCGAGGGAACCGCGAGGCGGACATCGTGCACCTGCACACGCCCGGGCCGCTCGGAACCATGGCGTTCATCACGGCGCGCCGGTACGGCCATCCGTTGGTAGGCACCTTCCACACGAACCTGCGGGAGATGCGGTCGAGCGTGCCGCAGAAGTTCCTCGTACCGTTCTTCTTCCGATTTGCCTGGTGGTACAACCTGGGAACCTACTGGCGGTGCGACGTGACGACCACCCCGTCGTCCGCGGCCCGGGAGGCGCTGGTCGCCGGTGCCCGGAAACCGTTCCGCCGACCGGTCGAGGTCGTTCCCAACGGGATTGACACCGACCGCTTCCGTCCGGGAGCGAAGGTGCCGGACTGGAGGACGCGGTGCGGCCTCCCGGCCGACCCGCTCGTCACCTTCCTCGGCCGGTTGACGGTGGACAAGGGCGTCCACCGATTCCTGGACGCCGTCTCGGAGGCGATCGACCACACCGACCTCGTCGCGATCGTCGCCGGCCAAGGGCCGGAGGAGGCGAGGGTGCGCGAGCGGATCACGAACGACCCGCGGCTGGCGACCCGGGTCCGATACGTCGGACCCGTGGCCGAGGAGGAGAAGGTGCCGCTCCTCGCCCAGACCGACCTGTTCGTGCTGCCGTCCACCAGCGACACCTCCAGCGTCGCGATGCTCGAAGCGATGGCCTGCGGTGCGATGGTGATCGCTCCCAATACGGGAGGACCGTCGGAGATGGTCCAAGACTCCGTGACCGGCCGACGAGTGTCGATGCTCGAGCCCGGCGCGCTCGCCGCGACGCTCATCGACCTCGCCGACCGCCCGACCGAACGCACGGAGGTCGGCCGTCGGGCGGCCCAGTACGTCCGGCGGGATGCGTCGCTCGAGACGATGGCCCGTCGCTTTATCTCCCTATACTCGCTGGCGCGCGACGTGAGGGGATCGCGTGACGGACGTTCCGCTGTCTGAGCTCGACGCCCTCGCCCGACGGTTCGCGGGCGACCGGCACGACGCGTACTCCGAACGCGCGCTCGCCCGGGCCTACGAGGAGTTCGTGGGCCGTCGCCGGGTTCCGCTGGGGCCGATCGCCCTCTCGGCCGACGGGACCGAATTTCCCAGTTTCTACGCCATGATCAGCGACCCGAACTCGAAGTTCGCCTCGGGGGAGATCCGGCCCGACCCGCCGCCCCCGGCGGGGCCGGCGTGGGAGTTCCTCCGACCGTTCGAACGGATCGTCCTGCGGTCGGACGGGTCGGCCGACCTACACCCTCTAGTACCGGGACCCCCCGAACGCGGGATCGCTCGGGTGCTCCTGCGGGAGTACTACTTGCCGCGGACCCGGTCCGAGGAGGACCGCGGAGCGACCGGCGGGACCCGGGTCGAGCTCACGGGGTTCATCGGGTCGTTCGAGCAGGGGCTGACCGCCTGCCGCCAGCAGTCGCTCCTCCCGCTCTCCGTGGCGATCCTCATCTACCTTCCCGAGGAGCGGGTACGCTACGACCTGGACCTCGTGCGGTCGACGCTGCTCAGCGACCCACGGGCCGGTCGGCTCCCGATCGGCCGCCGGGTGCGGCGCACGTCGCGGGTCTCCTGGGGCGTCGACCACACGATCGGCCGGGGCGACCTCTCGCTTCTGACCGCCCGGTGCCTCGAGGTCCTGGCCGAATCCCCCGGCCTCACTTCGGTGGAGCTGACCCACGTCTTCGGTGGGGTCCGAGAGATCGTCGACTCGGCCGTGCAGGGCCTCGTCGCCCGTCAGTTCGTAACCTTCGACCGGCGCACCGGGATATACCGGGCGCGGCTCGAGGCGTTCCTTCCGTCGCCGACCGCTCTCCCGGCGGCTGGAGCCGAGCAGGCCGTGCCGAACCCGGCGTTGCGCACGAGCGTCCAGGAACTGATCGCCGCCGCCGACGCGCGAGCGACCTGCCCGCTCTGCGGCAAGCTCCTGCCTCCCGGTCCCCGGGGCATCCTCTGCGAGAGCTGCGCCGCCGAGGTCAACGCGGCCTGAGCGGCGGAGGCGGGCCTGTCGGGAGTCTCCGCCCCGCGCACCGAGGGCGCGCGGGACCTTTGAACCCGAGACTGCTGGCTTAGAAGGCCAGTACTTTATCCAAGCTAAGCTACAGGCCCGACCGACGAACGGCGACCCCGCCCTTAATTCTTCGGTCGCGGAGCCGGGTCGCGCTCATCGGACGACCGGCCGACGCGATGAGGTGGGCGAGACGGAGCGGCTCGGGCCAGAAGCCCCGTACGGTCGTCCGCTTCACGAGACGTACGGCGTCCGCCCGGGAGCACCCGACCGCGGTCGCGAGGAGGGGCCGACCCGCGGTGGGGACTCGGAACAGGCGATGTGCCGTGAGGAGGTCCCACCGGCGACCAGCATCGCGGGGGAACCACTTCGCCAGGGCCGCGCGGATCCGCGCGAACTCGGGCGGGCGGCGGGTGAGCGCGACCACCGGCAGCCCGAGCGCGCGGTGCAGGGCGTCGAGGTCGAGCACGTTGAACCCTCCGAGCACGGCCCCGTCCAGCAGCAAGGCGCGTACCCCTTCGACCGGTCCGGTCGCGCGGACGAGGGCGACCACGCGCGCGGTCGCGTCGCGGCCGTCCACCCGGACCCGACCGGTCCGGACGGCCTCGACGTAGTCCGGGGCGGAGAGGACGACGGCGGCGATCGGGGCGTGCGTATCGGTCCGGGCGAAAGCACCGTCGTCCACGGCGGCGACCCGGGGGTGGGCCTTGGCCAGGGCCCGCCGTAACGCTAAGACCTCGACCGTGGTGGGTCGGGTCCGATGGCCGGGCCCACGGTGTCGATCCGATGTCCGTCGTGCGGCCAGGACATCGTGGTCGTCCTGGCGCCGAGCCCGCCGACCCAGTGGTTTCCGTGCCCGCACTGCCGCACCCCGGTGCCGGTGGTGGTCCCGCGGGACCCCCCTCCCCTGTACACCTGGGAGGTCCTCCCGGGACTTTACCCCGCGCTCCCCCGGCCGCGCCGGCCCCGCTGGCGCGCCCGACGGGCCGCCGCCGGCGCGCTCCTTGCGGTGCTCGTGCTGGCCCTCACCTTCGCCGGCATCCTCGCGTACTACGGCGTGCTCGCCCCCACGCCGGGAAGCTACACGGTGTCGGGAACGGTCGACCGGGAGGTCGGCGACGGACGCGCCTCCCCCGCGGCCGGAGCGGAGGTCCTCCTCACGGAGGAAGGAGGTCGGCAGCAGATCGGGTACGCCGGACCGGACGGGCAGTTCGTCTTCAGCGCAGTGCCCACCGGAGGGCTCACGCTCAACTTCAGTCTGGCCGGCTACGCACCGGTCGAGGTCG
>Ga0326727_10023291_pt1 | contig 11834 bp, 8 predicted proteins | sample MB2enrmetagenome_FD_207643 | JGI IMG/M metagenome (GOLD analysis project Ga0326727, IMG submission 207643) | Lab enriched peat soil microbial communities from McLean, Ithaca, NY, United States - MB29MY | ecosystem: Environmental > Terrestrial > Soil > Wetlands > Peat | place: USA: New York... | reverse complement strand
CCGCGTCGACGATTCCGTGCGCGCCGGCGTAGTGTGCGCGCCCTCGGTGCGCTGGGCGAAGCGCTCGCCCGGCAAGCGCAATGTCAATGCCCTGACATCGGAGCGGCTCACCGATGCCGGGGGCGGGCCCACGTTTTACAGTTGTCTCGTGCAAGTGGAGAGAATCGGAGACTGATTCATGCGCCCTCTCGCCGCCGCGCTTCTCATCCTCCTGGCGTTTGCGCCGCTTGGCTGCCAGCGCAGGCAGGCCCGGTCATCGGCCTCGGGAGCTCCCGAGCTCGCCTCCACCGTACACTTGGGCGACCCCCGGGTGGCCGACCAACTGGTCAGCGGCTTTTACCAGATTGAAGCCAATGCGTGGCGATGGTCCGCGCGCAAGTTTGTGGTGGTGCTGCGGGCTCCTGCCGGGTCCGGTCAGCTCGGCGCCGCGCTCGCCGTGCACCTCACGGTGCCGCCCGTGCTGATCGAGAAACTGTCGGCCGTCACGCTTTCAGCCGCGATTGACGGCGCCCCACTCGCGCCGGAGACCTGGACGAAGCCTGGAGAATACGTCTATCGGCGGGACGTCCCGGCGAACCTGATCCGCAGCGCGGCCGTGCGGGTGGAGTTCCAGGTGGACAAGACACTCCCGCCCTCGTCAGTGGACCAGCGCGAGTTGGGGATCGTGGTCAGCAGTGTCGGGCTGGCGCTCAAGTAGACCAGACTTCACCGCGGAGAAACGGAGGAACGGAGATCGGCGCGGAGGAAGACCGAGAGAAAGCGCATTCGCGTGAACAGGCGGGCTCGACTTCGCGGTCGGGTTCGAGAAGGCGGAGGAAGCGGGGGATGGCGAATCCTGCGCACGTTCGGCCTCGAAGCGGTATACCTCAAACACGCGCCGCCCGTAGGGATCGGAGATGACGGCCAGCATGGTTCGCCGGTAGCCCGACTCCTCGGCAAAACGGAGCAGGTTAGGGCCGGGCAGGGGAAAGAACGCGAACTCCTTGGTGTGACCGATATACACGTTGCCCGGCTCCGATAGCAGCCACAAGGCGGTGCGGCGGTCCTCGTCGCTCATCTCCGGCTTGGAGACCGCATCGCTGCCCGAGATCAGCGGCAGCTTGCCTCGCCCCAGCAGGCGGAGCGGCCCGATCAAGCCCCAATCCATGCAGACCACGTTCTGCGCGCCGAGACCCTTTACGTAATCCGAGAGCGCGAAGATGCCGTTATTCCAGGCCTGGGCGCCGCCGTATCGCCACAACTCCACATAATATTGATTGATCACCAGGGCCCCGCATGCCACCATCACCGCCATCGCCGCGGCCAGTGCCGCCATACCGGCACGTCCGGCACGCCGCGATGCGGCCGCAAAAGAGATGGCGATGATCAATTCCGGAAGGGGCCACAGGAGAATGGTATGGTGCACGCTTCCGCCCGTGGACGCGTTGGTGGCCATCTGAATCCAGGCGACGGCCAGGGCGATGAGCGAGAACAGAATAGCGCGTATGCCGCCGCGGCCCGCCAGCGGCGCCGCGACCAGCGCCGCAACGAAGGCGTAGAGCAGCGGAAAGTCGTGCGGGTTGCCCGCCAGTGCCGAAATCCGGGCAGCCATGCTTTCCACGGGGCCATCGGGGGACTGCGGTTGGGGCGTTTGCCAGTCTCTGGCCGTCAGCCATCCGAACACCCCCTTCTTCTCCGTGTTCAGGAGGAACTGGGCCTTGCCCGGGAGGTCCTTGAAATCGCGCGTAAAGTTGCCGTGGAAGGTCTCCCAGTGGCTTTCCGCGTTGTACACCAGAAGCGGCAGCGCGCCCACCAGGAACGCCAGCACCGCCAGGGCGACGCGTCTCCCGGTGACCATGCCGAAAACTTGCCGCCCAAGTGTCGATATTCCGGCAACTGCCATGCCGCTCAGCATCCACACCGCCAGCGCCTTGTCCCAGAGCGCCAGCCCGAAGAGCAAACCACTGGCCGCCAACGTCCAGTTTTCTCTCTCCTGGTAGAACCGCACCGCCAGCAGGCCGCCGCCCAGCATCAACAGATGCTGCAAAGCTACCGGGCCCCAGTCGAAGCACACCGTGGTCAGATAACTTGAATCCACCGCCAGCAGGCAGCATCCAATCAAGGCAGCGCGTGGGCCGGCAATCCGGCGAATCAGCAGGAAGAAGAGCCACACGCTCGCCGCGCCGGCCAGCAGCATGGGCACGCGCAAGGCATATAGCCCGCTCCCGAAAATTAAGAGAATCGGCTTGTAAATGAGGGATTTCAGCGCTCCCAGATAGTTCATCAACATGAGCGGAACATGGGAGCGCCCGAGGTGGATGGCGAACAGTTCGGCGCGCGGCTGGTAAATCGCCTCCGCGAACAGCGCCTCGTCATCCTCGATGCCGGCGTGGGGAATCAGCGCCAGTCCGGCGGAAAGAAAGAACAGGCAGGCGATCAGCGCGCAGAGCGGAGTTTGCCATCGATAGGTGTTGGTTCTCACTGAATGTGGCTAGCGAATCCGGAAGAGAAATGGTAGCATCTGCCGATAAGTAAATGGACCTTCGGCTGGGGCGGAAAAATCCCCAAGGCAAGTGGCTGAAAACGGAGTTTCGGAGCGTCTGAACTTTGGCAACCGGATTGCTTACATATGGAGCCGTGCGGACGTCGCTGGGCGAAAACACGACGAGACATGGCCCTTTCGAGGGACTTATTTTAGAGAGGTGACCTGAAACCTTTGGCATATTTTTCCGTCTATATTGTTGCAGCAAGGGGACAAGATAAAAGCAACAAATAAAAGGGAGAACTTGCTGGAGAGGGAAGGAGATGGACCGATGAACCAGACCGAACTCAACAACTACAAAGCGATGCTGGAAGCCAAGATGGCGGAGTTGTCCGCCGGGCTCCGAAACCGGGAAGACATCGCCATTGAAAAAACCCCGGACGCCATCGACGAAGTGCAACTGGCGGGCGAGCGGGAGCTCGCCATCCGCAATCTGGACCGCGAATCCAACCTGCTTCGCAACGTGCGCGGCGCACTGGCCCGCATGGCCGACGGCAGCTATGGCATCTGCCTGCACTGCGAGGAGGAGATCAAACCCAAGCGCCTGAATGCGGTGCCGTGGACCAAATACTGCATTCGCTGCCAGGAAGCGGCCGATCGCCACGAATTCGAGTCCGAGGCCGGCGAGACCATGGACGAACTTCTGGCCGCCTAATCTCGGGAACCCACACAGGCAGGAATGCCTGTACTACAAGGGCGCGAGGGAGATCTCGCGCCCTTCGTGTTTCCGAGGGGGCCTGCATATCCCCAAAATAATAGCCACGGATGCACACGGATTAACACGAATCAAAAAAGCAAAGGAGTTGTCCGTGCGCATCCGTGTGCATCCGTGTCCATCCGTGTCCATCCGTGTCCATCCGTGTCCATCCGTGTCCATCCGTGGCTCAGTAGTGATTTTTGCTCAGCTTCTGATTGCTGAGAGCTTGCGGCGAAGCCGCGCTGCGCCAAAGCCCGCTCCCTCACTCCCCTCTTCTGAGGGGATGTTTTGGGGGTTTTCGCGCATCCCACACAGGCAGGAATGCCTATATTATTAAACCCGAAACGCTGGAAGCTTCGGGCGAAGCCGCGCCGTGCCACAATGGCGGTTCATGGAGTTCTTCCTCCGGTCCCCGGGAGAGCCGGCCCGCTTGGGAATTCTGCCGGGCGCCTTCAATCCGGTCACCATCGCCCATATGGCGCTGGCACGCGCGGCAGCCGGCCGGGTGGACGAGGTGCTCTGGGTTCTGCCCCGTGCCCTGCCCCACAAGGAATACACCGGCGCCTCCTTCCCCGACCGTCTCGACATGCTTCGCGTGGCGCTCGCGGGCGAGCCGCGCAGCTCTATCGCGGCCTCCTCCGGCGGCTTGTTCGTGGAAATCGCAGCCGAGTGCCGCGCGGCCTACGGCGAGCACGTCCGCCTCGCCTTTCTCTGCGGGCGGGACGCCGCCGAGCGCATCGCCGGCTGGGATTACGGACAGCCGGGAGAGTTTGCGCGAATGCTGCGGCAGTTCGACCTGCTGGTAGCCGCCCGCCAGGGGGAATACCAACCGCCCGCCGAATTTCAGGCCGCCATTCACAGGCTACCCCTGGCGGGCGAATTCGAACACGTATCCGCCAGCGAAGTCCGCGCCCGCATCGCCCGTGGAGAACCGTGGAAACATCTGGTCCCCGCGCCGATTCACGACCGGGTGAGCAGGATTTACCGTGCCCTTACCGGCTTTGCACCGGGCTACTGACTTTGCACCGGTCTACGGACTTTGCACAGGGCTACGGACTTTGCACAGGGAATGTTACCGTCTGGCTCACATACGTGTTCTGCGCGATGGTGAGGGTGGCAGCGGTGTTGGTGGAAAGGCCCGAATTCAGATGCAGGACCACTTGATAGGTGCCCACCGTTCCCGGCATCAGTGTGGCAAAGATCACGTCGGCGGTGCTCCCGCCCGCCAGCGACGACAAGGCTTGCGCGGGCGTGGTGATCGGGGCCCCCTGTGGATACGGAATACCAGTCGAGATGAGCGGGGCGATCGTGTCGTCGAGCACGGGCAGACCGAGGCCGGTCGCAGTAACCGTGATGAACTCGCCGGCCGCCGCCGGATTCTCCTGCGTGACCTGACTCGCGCCCACGTTGGCGCAGCACAGAGCCGCCGAGAATGCGGTCATTACCTCGCTGGCGCCGTTGCTCGAGCTGGCGCTATAGGGAATGTTGTCCCCGTCCGGCCCCTCCACCAGGGCGGTCAGAATGAGGCGGGTGTACTCTCCCGACGCCGTGGCGGTCACCTTCGGATCCTGGCTGATCAAAGCGACCAGGTTGTCGCGAACGCTGGCCAGGCTGTCGGTGGATTGCACCGTGTAGCTGTAAGCGCGGTCTTCCACCGTCACCGTGACTACGTCGTTGGCCGTGGTGGTGCCGTCCACGCTGACGATGCCGGTGGCCCGGCTGGAGCCGTGCAGCACCAGTCCGGCGGGCGGAGAATTGGTGTCGCCGGGCTGCGGGAATACGCCGGGATTGGCCGGCACGATGGTAACCGCCACCGGCGAGGTCACCTGGATAGTGCCGTCGCTCATCACCGAACGCACATAGGCATTGATGCTGGTGCTGTCGGTCACCTCCCAGGGAATTTGGGCGTTCACCTGGGTGGGCGAAACGGAAATCACGGGCGAGGGAATGCCGTTGAAATATACGCTCGTCCCGCCCAATTGTGTTGGCACCGGCTGGCTCGTATCGGCGGATGCCGTTTGGGCCGCGATGGTGGTGCCATCCGCGGCCAGGATGGCAACGATGGTTCCGGGCGCGATTTTGGCCGCGTCTCCTCCGCCGGTTAAATTGCCGTCGCCGGAAGCCGTCGCCGTAACCTGCGATCCGCTCGAAACCGTGGCCGTCAAGGTAATGGCATTGCCCGCGTCACCGGGAACCCGCGAGGTCAGGACCACCTCGGTGGCGGTCGTGTCCACCGTGACTATCACGTTTGGATCGCCCGCCCCGCTGTTGCTGGAACTGATCGCATTCACCAGTCCCTGAACCACGTCGCTCAACAGATCGGTCGCTTTCACCGTATAGGAGTACTGCACGGGGGTGGCCGTGGTCGCATTCCCGATGGATATCGTGACGATGTCGCCGGCGTGGATCGTCCCCGCGATGGTCACCGTGCCGAAGGCGATGATGTCCATGGCGGCGGCGTTGCGAACCGCCTGGTAAGGCAGGGCCACGGTCGCCAGCGTGTAGACCGTGATGCGGCGGTCGTAAGGATCGCTGACGTAGAGGTTGGAGCCGTCCCAGGCCAGCGCCGTCGGGCAATACATGGAATCCGCGGCATCGGTTGCCTGGTTGACCGTGCCGCCAAGCTGGCCGAGAATAATATCGGCCGCCACGGCATTCTGCGTGGGAATCGTGTTGTACACCAGCACGCGGTCGTTGCCGCCATCGGCGATGAACAGCCGGCCTCCGCCCGCGAGGGCGAAACGCGGGTAGCTCAACGTATAGTTGCAGACGTCGGGATAGGTCGGGTTGCTGTTGGCATCGGTGCCGTTCGAGACCGTGCACAGAACCGGCGTCTCGGGCTGAGGCGACAGGGTCGAAGTGGTATCGACCGTATATGCGTTGTCCGCCACCGAGCTGTTCATGTCGGGCTGCCCGATTTCCACATCCGCCGCGGCGTAATTGGCAGTCGGAATGGAGTTCCAGATCAGCACGCGGTTATAGCCCAGGTCGGTTACGAACAGGTGCACGCCATCCGAGGTCACCGACACCGGATTCAACAGGGTCTGGGCGGTAGCGCTGGTGGTCTGCTGCGTCAGGTCCGGCTGCGTGGTGGTGGTGAAATTCGGCTCCCCGAGCACCAGGTCGGCCGCCACGCCATTGGCCGTCGGAATGTGGTTGTAGATCAGGATGCGGTTGTTCTGGGTGTCCGCCACGTACAGCTTGCCATCCTGGATCCACACGCCCTGCGGCCCGCGCATGGATTTCGCCGTGGGCGTATTATTGGGAGGCAGGCCGGAACTGACCATGTCCGGCTGCCCGACCACCACATCGGCCGCCTGGTTGTTGACCGCGGGGATGCGGTTCCAGATCAGCACGCGGTTGTGATTGGTATCGGCCACCACCACGTGCACGCCGTCCGTAGCCACGGCCGTGGGAAGCCGCAGCGCGCTGGAAGTGGCGTTGATGTTTTCCGTGGTGGTCGTGAAATCGGGCTGGCCCAGCACGCTTGTGGCCTGGCCCACGCACACGGGGCACTTGCGGTTGTAAGCCAGGAGGTCGGTGGGACCCGGCAGCATCGAGGACAGGCCCTGGTAAATCAGGACCCGGTGGTTATTGGGCAATGCCCCCACGTAATTCGCGTCGGCCACCAGCAGGGTGTCGTTGCCATAAGCCAGGCCGCTCACCCCACCGATGAAAACATCGCTCGAGTTGGAGTCTTCGCTGGTGAATGTGGCCTGGCCGATTACCAGCCGTGCGGCCTGTCCGTTGGTAAAGCCGCCGGTCTGCGCGAACATGCTGGCCGCGCACAGGAAAATTCCAGAAAGGTACTTCATGCGATCGTATAAGACCCGTCAGTCTGCGATTGAAGCCTTAATTATACCAAGCGCCAGAGTATTCATACCAAGCGTTAGACCGCGCCGTTCTCGTTCCGGGTGACGCAGGACGGTCACACCGGTGTGCGGAATCGGCACGACTCCAACCTGTAAAGCCCTTGAAACCCAAGGAGATCCCGTCTTCTGTCGAAGCACGGAGAGGAAACGTGCAAGCGCAGTGCCAGGCATCCGCCGGCTATTCCCGCCGCAGCGCCTCCGTGGGTTCCAGCAGCGCGCCCGCCGCGCCGGAGCGTAGGCGGCCGCAAGGGCCACCGCCGGCAGAACCGCCGGCCGCCACGAAGGGTCGCGGTATCGTGCGGGCCGATTCCGGATAGCAGAGTCTCGGGCAGCGCGCCCGCTCCCAGAACCAGCGCGGCAATGCGCCCCGGCCTGGCGCCGAGTGCCACGCGCGCGCCGATCTCGCGAGTTCGTTCGCCGATCGAATAGGCCGGCACGCCGCAGATCCGAGTCGCCGCCAGGGTCCAGCGCGCGAATGATTTTGCGAAGGGCTCGGCAAGCGCCCACGGATTGCCGCCGGTCCGCACCACAAACACCATTCCGGCGTAGCCAGCCACGGAAGCTCAACGAGGTGCACCGGTGAAGGCTCTGCCGGTCCATCTCGGCGCTGATCTGGATGCCCAACGGTTGTCCGCCGCGCATGCAGACGCGGACGAAAAGCCTCGTTGACGATGAACCGGTAGGGGCTTGCCGGATCGCTGGGATCCTCCGTGATACGCTATTTCGAAAGGAGGGGCGTGAAAATTCTGGTGTTGCTTTGGCTCTCGACGGCCGCGCCGTCGGCCACCTTGCGCTACTGGGTGGAACCATGCACGGACCCCGCGAGCGGCTGCCGCACCGGCGATCCCGAACTGGCCCAGTGGGCTATGGAGGCGTGGCAGACCGCCGCGGCGGGGCATCTCACGCTCGAGAAAACCGCCGATCGCGAGAAGGCGCACATCCGCGTCTTCTGGTCGGGCGGGCGCGAAGGGCTCTACGGCGAGGCGCGGCCGATCCTGGTGGACGGCGTGCGCGGCGCCGAAGTCTACGTACTGCCGCCCGCGGAAACCGCGGGTGACCCCGCGAAAGCGGCGGGTAACAAGGATGCGCTCCTGCGCGATGCGGTGGTCTACCTGACCTGTCTGCACGAGACCGGGCACGCGCTGGGCCTCGCTCACACCGCGGAGTTCGCCGATATCATGTACAGTTTTCAGTACGGCGGAGATATCCCCGAGTACTTCGGGCGCTACCGGCGCCGGCTTTCGTCGCGCGCCGACATCCGCAAACACTCGGGCATGTCGGCGGAGGACCGGCGGCGGGTGGCGGCGGCGTATCGATGACCGGTGTTTGGCCGGCCACTACGGCATTCGGTACAATTGGTGGCACCGCGGTTGTGAGCTCCGGGCAAAAGAAGGCCGGCGGCCCTCCACCCGCCGGTGCAATGGGGGCGAGGGATGCAACGAACACCGATTTGGATCGCGATCGCGTTTGGTAGTGTGCTGGGGTGGGGAGCGGACTGGCTGACCGACGGCTACGACACGGAGCGCACCGCCTGGCAGCGGGACGAGAAATTCCTCACTCCGGACAGCGTCAAGGGCATGAAGCTGCTGTGGAAACTGCAGTTGGGTAATGAGCCGCGGCAGATGCATTCCCTGTTTCCGCCGTTGATTGTGGGCCGCGTGGACACGGCCGGCGGGCCGAAGCAGATCGCCATTGAAGCCGGAGTCTCGGATAACATTTACGCTATCGACGTGGACAAGGGCGAGGTGCTGTGGAAGAAACACTTCGCCAGCACCTGGACCCCTCCGGCGAACGGCGGCCGCGGAGGCGGCGTCCTCTGCCCCGGCGGGCAAACCGCGACGCCGGTCATCGGACCCGCCGGAGGGCCGGGCAAGTATACCATCTACGCGGCATCGTGGGACGGCATGCTCCATCAGTTAAACGTGGCCGACGGCGAAGACGTCAAAGCGCCATCCAAGTTCATGCCGCCCAATGGCAAGCCTTACGCGCTCAACCTGTTCAACAACGTGATCTACACCCACACCGCACAGGGCTGCGGCGGCAACCCCAACATGGTGTACGCCTACGATCTGGCTACCAATAAAGTGGGCACTTGGGGGCCGGCGGGCGGCGGCATGTGGGGCCGCACCGGACCGGCGATCAGCTCCAAAGGCGTGATGTATACGGGGACCGGCGATGGCCGCTGGGATCCGGAGGCGGGCAGCTACGGAGACGGCATCATCGGCGTGCAGCAGAATCCCGAGACCAAGGCGCTCGAACTGGTGGACTACTACGGCCCGTCGAATGCCGAGTGGCTGGTCAAGCGCGATCTGGACATGCAGGTCACACCCGTGATCTTCCATTACAAAGGAAAGGAACTGATGGCGGATGCGGGCAAGGAGTGCCGCATGTACCTGATGGACACGGAGTCGATCGGCGGCGACGATCACCGCACGCCGCTCTATCGCAGCCCGCTGATCTGCAACGAGGACGTCAACTTCGCTTCGGCGGGCATCTGGGGATCGCTGGCCAGTTGGGAGGACGCCAGGGGAACCCGTTGGGTGTTGACTCCCATCTGGGGAAAGAAGCACTCGGCCTTCAAAGCGCCCATCGAAAACGGTCCGGTGAAAGACGGCGCGATCGTGGCGTTCAAGGTGGAGGAGAAGGCCGGCAAGTGGCAGTTGACGCCGGCCTGGATTTCGCGCGATATGGATCGCGCCGAGCCGCCGGTGATCGTCAATGGAATCGTGTTCGCGTACGGCAACGGCGAAGATACCGACCAGGCGTATCCCGACGTGGGGTTGGCCGACACCGCGGATCGTCGCATTCCGGGATCCACGCACGCGGTGCTGTATGCGCTCGACGCGCAGACCGGAAAGGAGCTGTGGTCGAGCGGCGACCAGATCGCCAAGTGGAATCACTGGTCCGGGCTTTCGGTCGCCAACGGGCGGGTGTACATCGGGACGTTCGACAGCATTCTGTATTGCTTCGGCGTCAGGAAGTAGGGAACGAATGGCGCGGCCGCTGGCACTCCTGATGCTTTCGATTTGCGCCGCGGCGCAAACGCCCGATCCGGAAGCGCTCCACCATCTTCTTACCGACTGGGCGGGCCTCACGCGGTATGGCAGCGAGGATACCGAGATCCGTCCTCCGAAACCTGGAGAAGACCGCGTAGTGTTCCTGGGCGACGAAATCACCGAGTTCTGGGGACGAGGTGAGGCCAGGTTTTTTCCGGGCAAGCCGTATATCAATCGCGGCATCGCCCGGCAGACCACCCCTCAGATGCTGGTCCGCTTCCGGCAGGACGTAATCGGGTTGCAGCCCAAAGTGGTCGTTATCCTGGCGGGCGCCAATGACCTGGCGGGGTATACCGGTCCCGCCACCGAGGGCATGATGGGAGAGAATCTGGCTTCCATGACCGAGTTGGCGCAGTGCAACGGCATCCGCGTGGTGCTCGCTTCGGTCACGCCGGTCTGCGACTGCTTCCAGCATCAGACCGCCCTGCGGCCTCAGGGGAAGATCATCGGATTAAACGGATGGATCAAAAACTACGCGGCGCGCAGCGGGTCGGTGTACCTGGATTACTACACCGCGCTGGCGGAAGGGCGGAATTTCAAGAAGCAGTTGACCACGGACGGCCTGCTTCCCAATGAGGCGGGCTACGCCGCGATGGCTCCCCTCGCCGAAGAGGCGATCGCCGAGGCGCTGGGCCATTCCGCATCGGGGGTTGCGAGGTGAAAGGAGTTTCACGGATGCGAAGACTGACGGGTTTGGCGGCTGGCGCCCTCGTATGGGTGGGTGCGGCGTATGCGCAGTTCGGGCGGGGAGCCGCGGAATGGACCACGGCCGCCGGTGATGCGCAGCGATCGTCGTGGATCCGGACGGACCCCAAGATCACCCGGGAGAGCGTGCAGAAGCCCGGCTTCCAGTTCCTGTGGAAGGTGAAGTTCGCCAACCAGCCAAGAGAATTGAATTCGCTCACCAGTGCCTCGCTGCTCAACAGCTATATCGGATATCGCGGCTTCCGCTCGCTGGCATTCACGGGGGGCAGTTCCGACAGCGTCTTCGCGGTGGATACCGATCTCGGCCGGCTGGAGTGGCAGAAGCAATTCGCGTTGGGCGAGCAGCCGCCTGCTCCCACGTGGGCCTGCCCCGGCGGGATGACCGCCAACCTGGCGAGGCCGACGTCCGCGGCGTTCCCCGTTGCGGGGCCGGCGGGCCGGGGCGGACGAGGCGGCGCTCGCAGCGGCGTGGGTGAAGCCGGGGAAGGCGCTGTCACCATTACCGCCAGCACCCCGGCGGCTCGTGCGGGCGGCGGCAGGGCGACAGCCGTTCCCGCCGCGGGGCGCGGCGGCCGTGGCCCCGGCGGATTCGGACGCCAGCCCGACTTCGTATACGCTCTCTCGAGCGATGGCATGCTGCACTCCCTCTACGTTTCCAATGGCGACGAGCCGTCGGCGCCGGTGCCTTTCCTGCCGGCGGGCGCCAATGCCAGCGGGCTCATCGTGGTGGATGGCGTGGCATACGCCGCGACCAGCCGGGGCTGCGGCGGCGCGGCCGACGGCGTGTGGGCTCTCGACCTGGCAACCCGGGAAGTCGCTGCCTGGAAGTCCTCGAGCGGCGGTGTCGCCGGCTCGGCGGGCGTTGCGATCAGTCCCGACGGGACGCTTTTCGTGGCCACGGAGGGCGGCGAACTGTGGTCGCTCGAAGCCAAGACTTTAAGACCGAAGGATGGGTACAAAGCAGGACCGGGCTTCACTTCCTC
>Ga0326727_10023290_pt1 | contig 11834 bp, 10 predicted proteins | sample MB2enrmetagenome_FD_207643 | JGI IMG/M metagenome (GOLD analysis project Ga0326727, IMG submission 207643) | Lab enriched peat soil microbial communities from McLean, Ithaca, NY, United States - MB29MY | ecosystem: Environmental > Terrestrial > Soil > Wetlands > Peat | place: USA: New York... | reverse complement strand
ACCGTCTCGCAAGCCACCGGAAAGGTCCTGTGCTATGATCAAACCGGTTCGCCCCGCATCGTCGCCAAGGGCATTCCCGGTCGGTACATTCTCGCCCGTCCGGACGGCACGCTATTCATCACGGGCCCTGGGAAAGTCCCTGAGGCGGGGAGCCGCGTCTGGCGGGTCAAGCAAGGGAGGGCAACCGTCGTTGACACGGGGCTGAAGCGGGCCACGGGTCTGGCCTACCGTCCCGATCAGTGGCTGCTTGCGGTGGCGGACGGAGTCTCGAAATGGGCCTACAGCTATCAGATCAGCGATACCGGCACGCTGGCCAACAAAGAGCGTTTCTTTTGGCTGCACGTGCCGGACTGGGAGGACGATGCCGGCGCCGAGTCGCTCTGCTACGCCCGGGAAGGACAATTACTGGTCGCCACCCGCTTCGGCATACAGGTTTGCGCGGACGATGGGCCGACTCAGGTCATTCTGCCGATGCCGGACCGGAGCCGCGTGGTCGGCGTGTGCCTCGGAGGCGTCAACCAGGACACGCTCTTCGCATTCTGTGGAAAGAAGGTCTGGAAACGAAACGTCAGACTACATGGCCTGGGGGCTTTCTCGCCTTGGATCCCGGTTCGTGGCACCCCGCTGTGATCTCTGGTTCGCCGCGCCACTTTTTGTTCTCTCGAGCGTGGCCCAGGTTGCTTTCGCGAGGACGCAAAACCAGAACGTTTACTCGCCCTCAGATTCTGGTCTTTCGGGATTCAGGTGCCCATAATGGGGCTCGATGCGTGCCTTCTATCAATTGGTCTTGTGGTCCGTGCTCGCGGCGAATAGCTCCGTCTGGGCCTCCACCAACCGGCTTGCCTACACCACCTCCTGGATTGGAAACAGCTACGGAGGCGGCGGAAGCTGGGTGCAACAGGACATCAAGGGGATGCGGGTAACACCTGACGGGACGGTCTATGCCAATGCGGAATGGGACGAAGCGGGGCGGGAGGTCGGGGTCTATAAGGATGGGCGGCCGATCGCTCTGGCGGGACATTCACATGGCTGGGGTTATCACGGCGGCACCGCCATTGCCGTCAACGGCAAATATGTCTATTTCGCCCAATCGGTCGAAAACGAAGGCGGAGGACTGAAAGACACCAACACTTGGCCACCCAAGGGCAATGATTGGTTCGGCTTCTCGCGTCGCTGGCGTTCGGACATCACCCAGGGCGCACCCTTCCCCGGTGGCAAAGGAGGAAGTGGCGACACGCTGAAGGGCAGTTTCTTGCTTGTGAACGAGGTCCCAAACAAAACCGACGCGAGCCTCAAGGGTCTGTGGGCAGACGAAGACTGCGTTTACGTGAGCGATCCCTTTAATCATCAGGTCAGGGTGTATGACGCGAACACCCTGGAAGCCGTGGCGTGCTGGTCGGTGGACCGCCCGGACCAGATAGGGATGGACGGTGTTCGAACGCTTTGGATCATACAAAAACCGGATGGCACTCATGCGCCGGAGATCCTTCGTTTCGCGACGAACGGCACCCGGCTGCCTCAAACGATAACCTTTCCTGCTGGCGTGGTCCCTACGGCGCTGTGCCTGGACAACCGGGGCCGGTTGCTCGTGGCGGACGACGGTCCGGATCAGCAACTGCGGATCTACAGCGGCTTGGATAAAGCGCCGGCATTGGCCGGGGCTTTCGGAGAGAAGGGCGGCATTTATTCCGGTACTCCAGGGCAACCCGCATCACTGAAGTTCAATCGGCCGACGGGCATCGGGTGCGATGCTACAGGGGGTATCTATGTGGCCAGCGACGGCGGCAGCGGCGGAGGCGGCACCGTACTCGAAAGCTACACGCCTGCCGGAAAGCTTTTATGGCGACTGTTCGGCCTGGAGTTCGTTGATATGGCGGATGTGGACCCCGGCTACGACCATGACGTTTTCACGAAAGAAGAGCATTTCCGTATGGACTACTCCCGGGACCCCGGCGAGCAATGGTCATATCGGGGTTATACTATAGACCGCTTCAAATTCCCGCAGGACCCCCGTCTCCATGTCTGGTCCGCCGGGGCCTGGGTTCAACGAATTCAGAACAGGCGGTTTCTGTTCGTGAATGATATGTATTCCGAAGTATTGCAGGTTTACCGTTTCGACCCGCTGACGAACGGCGAGATTGCCCTCCCCTCGGTGCTCTTCGCCAAGTCGCATCTGCAAAAAGAGGGTGGATGGCCGCCGCATCAGCCGCAGAAAGGCGAGTGGATTTGGCGCGACCGCAATGGGAATGGCGCTTTTGACGACGGTGAGTTTGTCACGAACGAAGGGAAGGACGCTCCGTCCTTGTGGGGCTGGTCAGTGGATAGCGATGGGAACGTTTGGCAGGCCACTCAGGAAGCCGGCATCCGCAAGTTCACCTGCCGCGGTCTGGACGCGCAGGGCAACCCCAATTACGAGTTTTTGTCCATGAGTTCGTTCCCCATGCCGGAACCGTTTACGCGCCTCGAACGCGTGTATTACGTCCCAGGGGCGGACACGCTGTATCTGGCCGGTTATACCGCGGAACGGCCGCACCATGACGGCCTCTGGAAGGTCATGGGGCGCGTGATCTGCCGTTACGACGATTGGAACAAAGGCAGCCGAAAAGCCTGCTGGCAGATCACGCCGGACTACACCGTTGATGGCTCCTGGAAGGGGAAACCGGCCTCGATGACTGTGGCGGGCGATTATGTTTTCCTGGTTTACGTGGTTGGTGGCCGCGTCGAGGTTTTCAACGCCGACACGGGTGCCCCTGTCGGCCACATGAAGCCTGGTCCCGAGGTCGGGGGCGCTTTGCCTGGAGACGCAGTGGGATGGGTAGATATCCCCGAAGGGATTCGAGCCTGCCGCCGCGCCACGGGCGAATACCTCGTATTTGTGGAGGAGGATTGGAAGTCCAAAGTCCTCATGTACCAGTGGAGACCGAATTGACTTTCTTTGGAAGATGAAGACTGGGTCCAGTGCTTCAGGCCAGCGTGGTCAACAGATGCTCAAGGAGCAGCCGCAGGTGGTTGCATGGCGGGACAAACTGCCCGCGGCAACCACCACTGGCGTATGCTGGATTCAACGATTGACGCCGCAAGGCGAGGTTTACTACCGTTTGAAGCTGCAGCCATGAACATCCTCCTGGAAGACCGGCCCGGCTTGGAATCCGAATACCCACTGGCTGCCGGGCCTCCGGCCGGGCGATTTGGCTGCGAGCGCTCTGAACCCGTTGGCTTTCAAGAGATGACCTACAGCCCGTGAACATAACATTCCCTTCCTTCCTACTGGCCGGCATGCTCGCCATCTCCACGGCGACCAAGGCCGCGACGATCGAAATCCAGGTGGACAAGCCGGGAGCGGCAATCAATCAGGCGATGTGGGGGATTTTCTTCGAGGACATCAATTTCGGCGCCGACGGCGGACTTTATGCAGAGCTGGTAAAGAACCGCGGCTTTGAGTTCCCCGACCCCATGACGGGCTGGAGCAAACTTTCGCCCAGCAAGGCGCGCGGCCTAATGTCCATTCGCGATGACAATCCCTTCAACGCCGTGAACCCGCACTACCTTCGCCTCGAATCCGAGGGCGCGGATCTGTTCGGCGTCGCCAACGAAGGCTTTCGCGGGATGGGGCTGCATCAAGGGGAGGCGTACGACTTCTCCATGCAAATCCGAAACGTCTCCGGCACGCCCGCCCTGCGCATTGAACTTTATTCGGGCGATGGCGCGCTGCTCGACACGGTGAAGCTGGAACGGTTCTCCGCCGACTGGAAGCAATATTCCGCCGTGCTGCGCCCGAAAGCGACTGACGCGAAGGCGAGACTTTACGTGCTCGTTGACGGCCAAGGCACGGTGGACATTGACTTTGTTTCACTCTTTCCGCAGCACACCTGGAAGAATCACCCCGGCGGTCTGCGCGCCGACATGGTGCAGGCGCTGGCCGACCTGCATCCCGGTTTCATGCGGTTCCCCGGCGGCTGCATTGTCGAAGGCAGCTACCTCGCACGGCGGTATCAGTGGAAAAAGACAGTCGGCCCAATCGCAGAACGTCCGCTGCTTGTCAATCGCTGGAACTATGAGTTCCTGCATCGCCCGACGCCGGATTATTTTCAATCCTTCGGACTCGGCTTCTTCGAGTTCTTCCAATTGTGCGAAGACATTGGGGCGCAGCCGCTGCCCATTTTGAACTGCGGCATGGCCTGCCAGTTTAACTCGGGCGAGCTTTGTCCGCTCGATCAACTCGACCCTTACATCCAAGACGCGCTCGACCTGATTGAATTCGCTAATGGAGCAAGCTCTAGCGACTGGGGGGCAAGGCGCGCCGCGCTCGGTCATCCTCAACCATTCCATCTCAAAACGATGGGGGTGGGCAACGAGCAGTGGGGGCCGGCCTACATTGAGCGTTACGCGAGAATCGCGAAGGCGATCAAGGCCAGGTATCCAGGAATGCAACTCGTCTCTGCCGCCGGCCCAGAACCCGCCGATGATCGCTTTAAATTCGCGTGGTCAAAGCTCCGCGCATTGAACGCGGACATCATTGACGAACATTGCTATGCCCCACCCGCTTGGTTTTTCTCCAACGCCCACCGTTACGACGATTACGACCGCAGCGGGCCGAAAGTGTTCATGGGCGAATACGCCGCGCAAAGCGACAAGGTCGTCAGCGTGTTTAACCGGAACAATCTCGAATGTGCCCTCGCCGAGGCCGCCTACATGACCGGCCTCGAACGCAATGCCGACGTGGTGCGTCTGGCTTCGTACGCCCCGCTCTTCGCCAATGCCGATGCGTGGCAATGGACACCGGATTTGATCTGGGTGAACAGCCTGGGGGTTTACGCCACGCCAAGTTATTTCGTGCAGCAGCTTTTTGGGAAGAATCGCGGCGATGTGGTTCTACCCGCCAAAATCGCGCGGGAGGAGAGTTCCCCTCTTTCGCCCGCGCCTCAGTGGTTTGTCTCCGCGGTGCGCGACGATTCTGCCGGCGAGGTGATCGTTAAATTTGTCAACGCGGGCGATGCGCCTGTGTCAGTCTTGCTCAAGCTGGCCGGCGCGGGCAGTGTCGGCTCAGAGGCGCGCAGCGAGGTGCTGACCGGCGCGGCGAAGAGTGACTGCAATTCCTTCGAGCAGCCGGCCAGAGTCGCGCCCGTTGCGGTGGAGATTCCAGTGTCTGGCGTGGAGTTTCCGCATACCTTTCCCGCGAAATCCCTCACCGTGCTGCGACTCAAGGCAAGCCCGGCGAAATAGAATCCAAACTCGGGGCGTTCTCTCCCCATCTCATGGAGAGAGACTGGCCGAAAGGCCGGGAGAGGAGTTTTCCGGCCAATCTACCGAGTGGTATCGGCGAATGGCAAAGGCTCCACCGCGCGCACGGTTCGGTCGGGCTGGTTACCCGCTATGTTGCTTTCCCGATTCTTGCTGTCCTCATCGCGGCCTGGCAGCTTGCCTGTCCGCTCCAGCTCGAGGAGCAGCCGTTTGCGCCAAAGCCCACCGCCGTAGCCTGTCAGACTCCCGTCCTTGCCGATTACCCGATGGCACGGGATCAGGATAGCGACGTAGTTCATGCCGTTGGCGCGGGCTACCGCTCGTTGTGCCGTCGGCTGCCCCACCCGCCGGGCCAGCTCGTCATACGAAATGGTCTGGCCAAACGGGATGCGGCGCAATTCCTGCCAGACCTTGTCCTGAAACGGTGTGCCTCGTGAAGCCAGCGGCAACGTGAACTCCCGCCGGTCGCCCTGGAAGTATTCGTTCAACTCCTGGCGCAACCGTTCGAGCAGAGGATGCTGGCCCGGCACAATCGCACAGCCAAACCGGCGGCGCATCGCTTTCAAATTGTGCTCCAGCATCCTCCGGTCGGTGTATTCCAGCAAGTTGACGCCCTGGTCCGCCGCCCCGGCGAGCAGCGGTCCCAGGGGGGTCTCCAGCATCGTGATCACTACCCGGTCGCCGTTTTCGCGGCTCCGACCAGGCGCTTCGCCAAAGGCCCGCGTGAACGCCTCCCGGAACCCGCTGTGAGATTGGAACCCGCTGTCAAAGATGGCGTCGTCCAGAGTAGCGCCCTGGCGGATGCGCATGAACGCCCCGGCGAGACGGTTACCCCGGCACCAAGCGGCAAAGCTCATCCCGTAATGCTGTTGAAACCACCGCCGGGCGCGTTCCGGGGTGACGCCAAGCGCGCGCAAGTCCGCCGCCTGGAGCCGCGCATCCGGGGCGGCTTCCACACGCGAAATCAGTTCCCGCGCCCATTCCGGCGGCTTCCCGTTTGCCTCCAGCGGATGGCACCGTTTGCAAGGACGATACCCGGCAAAAAGGCAGTCTTTCACTGAGGAGAAAAACTCCACGTTCTCCGGGTTGGGCCGCGACGGGCAAGAAGGCCGGCAAAAGACGCCGGTCGTTTTTACCGCCACGTAGAAAACGCCGTCGTAGCCCGCATCCTTCCTGGCAAAGGCGCGCTCCATTTCTCCCCGCGTGGGCAATAAAGCCGGTAATTCATTCGTTTTCATGTAAGCAGTTTAACACGCCGTTCCACCGAAAAAACGACACCACGTTCTGGTTTCTGCTACTGCTGGAGCAGGAACTCAGGCATGGTCAGCACCACGCCTTCTTTTTGCAGAATCTCAAGCCGGCTCAGGGCCGAGGCGATGGCGGCGGTGCGCCGCTGGTCGAGGTCCTGCAAATAGGGAGCCGCGAGCTTGAACAGGGCATTCCCGGCGGGGGCACTCGAAACGTGGCCCGGCTCATCCTTCCCGCCAGATGCCCGTTCCACCAATCTCTCCAGAAAACTCTTCGGCTCGGGCACCACCCGCACGTCGTAGGTCTTCAGCTTCGCCTGGTCGGCCGCGAATGCCACCGCGTCGCTCAGAGTGCCGAGGCGGTCCACCAACCCCAACTCCAGCGCCTGTTTGCCCGTATAGACCCGGCCGCCGGCCAAGTCCTCGATCGGCTTCTTGAGCCGGTTGCTCCGAATGTCGGTCACGTGCTTCTTGAAGTCGGCATAGATCTCGTCCAGCACAGCCCGTACCCGGGCCCGCTCGCTCTCCGTGAAGACATCAGCGGTAGAGAACAAGCCGGCGTTCTCGCCGCGCTTATACTCTTTGAAGGTGATCCCGACCTTTCGCCACATCTCGGTTGTGGACAGTTTCCCACCCAGCACGCCGATCGAGCCGGTCAGCGTGGTCGCGTCGGCGAACACCGTGTCGGCGCCACACGCCACGTAATACCCGCCGCTGCCGGCCACATCGCCCATTGAGACCACGAACGGCTTCTTGGCCTTCAGGCGCCGGGTCGCGTCGAGGATGATCTCACTGGCCGTGGCGGACCCGCCGGGTGAGTCAATCCGCAACACCACCGCCTTGATGGAATGATCCGCTCCCGCTTTCTCCAGGGCCTCCCGCACGTCGCTGCTGAAAGCTCCCAGGTTCCCCCCGAACGGGTCGCGCATGCCTGTTCCCGTCTGGATCGGGCCGTTCACATAGACGATGCCGACCGCGGGTTCGGGTTCCTCGTTCTTAGATGGAGTGCCGAAAAGCTGGGACCAGAGCTTGAAGAAGTCCCACGGCGAGGAAAAATCCAGCCCGGCTTGGCCCTTGCGGCCATATTTCTTCTCAAAGATGACGTCCTCGCCATAGCGTCCCTTGAGCATCGCTTCAAAGTCCTGGCGTTGCTCGACGGCATCAATCAGACCGGCGGCCTTGGCCTGCTGCGCCGTGAAGAGCCCGTTGTCGAGCCAACCCTGGACCTTCGCGGCGTCCACCTTCCGGCCCTCGGCAATTTGTTCCTTGAAGCTGGCATACCAACTGTCCATCAGCCAGTTCATCATCTCGTCGGCTTCGGGACTGGGCTGCTCGCGCATAAACAACTCGGCGGCGCTCTTGTAGGCCCCTTCGGTGAGGAAGTCGGGTCTGACGCCAAGCTTGTCCAACAACCCGCGCAGGTGCAAGGAACTGGCGTGCAGCCCTGGCACCATCAGCCCGCCGGTCGGCACGACGCTGATCCGCGACGCCCCGCAAGCCAGCAGGTACTGCCCCAGCGCCAGCGAATCGGCATGAACAAAAACATCCTTGCCCTGCTTCCGAACCAGCGCCATCCCGGCGCGCAACTCCTCGATCTGTGCCGACCCCACCCACCCGGTTTCGGGCAGGATGACCACCGCCTTGACCGCCGGGTCACCCGCGGCCTTGTTCAAGCGCATGACCAGGTCTTTCAACGTGGCGCCGGGCTCGCCAAAGATCTGCTGGATGTCATCGCCCGGCACCTCCGTCACCGGCCCATCCAGCCGAAAGACGGCCACGATGCTTCGTGGTTTCTCCTCGACCGTTTGCTCGGCTGGAGCGGCCGGGACGTGGGTTGCCCCCAGCAATAATGCAAGGCCCAGCCTCCACAGAGCTGTCGCTGCTGGTGGTGTCCTGGGTGGTTTGTTCCCGCCATGAGGAACAGTGAATTGGCTATAGCTTGTGCTCATCGTGATGTCTCCCTTTCTGTTCATTGTCCTAACGTTTCCATAATCATGTCCAAGCTCGAACCCTTTGGGCTCGTTGCGCTACTATACTAGTTTTCAGGCAATTCGCGAAGATCCACGCGCGTAGCGGCAATTCATCGGCGAGGAGCAAAAGAAGCAAATTCTTATCAGTCAGCCGGAAACCAATTGCCATTCGGATTGTACTCCGCGCCGCTCTATCCACTCGGTTAGCGCCGCCTGATCCAATTGCTCCCCGGAGATGGCGAGCATAGAGCGGATGTCGCGTAGATGCTTCTCCGAGCCGCCTTCCCGATAGAACTCAAGCTTGCGGACGATGACGTATTCCGGGGGCGCGAGCACCACCGTTTCCCCTTCGAACTGTACTCGACGCCTGAGCCGGAAAGCCCAGGCACTGAAATCATCCCGCCCAGTCGGATATACGTCCGCTTTGAACCCGGTTTCAATGTGGATAATGTTGAAGTGGCCGCGCTGTTCCCGTTGCACCTCTGCGGCGATGACTTCCGGCGGCGGCACATAGAAATCAGCGGAAGGGAAGATCTCGGGCAGCCTCGGAATGTTCGCTTCGTTCAGGAAGGCGACGAAATCAACATCATGCGTGAGGCGGGGCTCGCCGTAGAAGATCGCTGCGACGCTGCCTGTGACCATGTAGCGAATGTCGGCGCCGTTGAGCGGGCGCACGAACAGCAGAAATAGCTCAGGTTCGGGCATCGAGGAAAATCCGTCGCACCTCGGCGCCTACCCGTTCCTCCGGCCAATCAGGATGCTGCGCACGGAATCCAGCGGCCTTCATTTTGCGCGCTGACCAATAGAGCCGCTCCGCCAAGCGCAGCCTCTGTTCACCGGGTATGGCACGCAGGATCTCGACCTGTTCAGGGCTGGGTTGCTCATCCGGCAGCATGGAGAAAGAATGCGCCAGGGATGGCGGCGGCGCAAGCTCGCGTGTGGGGTGTACTTGCGGGCGTGCGATGCCTGACGCTCGGGGCTCTAGTTCGGCGAGGGCTCATGCTGCACGAGCCGGAGCAGCCCCGCTTCCGGCTTTCGATTCCTCATTCTTCATTCTTCATTCTGCCTTTACATTGCGCTTCCCGTTTCACAGCATCGCGCCATAACGAGTGACTCTCGTGCCTGGGTTCATGAAGAAGGATCCCCTCAGGACGGAATGAATTGAGGTTTTATGAATACTGCTCTGGCTTTGCTGGCGGCGGCTGCCGGCGCTTTGCTTTTGTTCACGGCCGGCTGCGCCAGCAACCGCCCTTTCCGCACGAGCTATGCACCATGCGATACCACCCAGACCAATGCCGCCTGCGCCAACGCCGCCATCGAGGTCACGCCAGACTACAAGCTGGGCTTTGTGGAGTTCGACGACCAGGGCTGGTTTTGGGACCGCGCGCAACTGGAGGCGGTGGAGAAGATGCTCAAGACCGAGGCCGGCATCGGCCGAACCAACAATGCCGCAGGCATCATCATTGTCCTGTTCGCCCATGGCTGGAAGAACAATGCCGCTTACGACAACGAGAATGTGCAGATGTTCCGCGCCGTGTTGAGCGAGCTTGGCAAAGCCGAGCAGAATCAAAGCGGCCCCGACCAGCACGCCCCGCGCAAAATCGTCGGCGTCTATGCCGGCTGGCGCGGGTTATCCGCCGAGTGGGAGCCGTTCAAAGAGTTGAGCTTTTGGGAACGCAAGAACACCGCGCACAAGATCGGCTACGGTGCCATGACTGAGCTCCTGGCTGACCTGGAGAGCATCCAGGAGGCCAGTAACCAAACGATTCGCGCCGATGGGCCACGGACGGACCTGATTATCCTGGGCCACAGTTTCGGCGGCGCAGCCGTTTATTCCGCCATCTCGCAAATCGTGACGGAGCGGTTCGTGGACACCATCGAACGTGGCCGGCCTCTCAAACCGTTGGGCGACGTGGTCATTCTCCTCAATCCTGCCTTCGAGGCCTCCCGTCACTACAATTTGAATGAGCTGGCCGTCTCGATTGCCCATTATCCCGAAGCCCAACGCCCCGTGCTGGCGGTGTTCACCTCCAAGGGGGACTGGGCGACGCACTATGCCTTTCCCATCGGCCGGTTTTTCTCAACGGTTTTCCAGAAGAACCGCCACGACAAACCCCAGGCCGCGGCGAACCGGGACGCCGTGGGCTGGTTCAGGCCGTTTATCACGCACGACCTGGTTTACGACACCAACGCCCCTGCCTCCGCGGCCGGGCACAGCACTTTCAACCCGAACACCCAAAAACACGAGCTCCACAACCAACAGAAGCTGCGGGAGTCCATCCAAAACATCCACGCTCAACGCCAGAAGTGGCACCCGAACGCCCCCAAGCCCGCCGTCTATTCGTTTGACGATTGCCTGTTGCAGCCCCGCGACACCTATCGGGCTGGCGATCCGTTCATGATCGTGTCGGTGGGCAAGAAGATCATGAGCGGGCACAGCGACATAGCGAACCCGGTTCTCATCAATTTCCTGCGCGAGTTTATCCTCTTTTGCCAGCCCAAGGCGATCCAGCACGACTCCTCACAAACGGAGTAGTTTGCGGGCAACTTGTTGCAAGAGCATCGTGTCCCATTCCAAAGCCCTACTGTTACCGGCGGTTTGAATCGTGCCTGATTTCATTTGCTGGCCTCAGCGCGGTTTTCTAACCTGCCGCATCACGAATGAACGCCGATGGAAGCCCATGACGACAACCCCAGCCCGTCGCAGTTGATCCTCTATCAAACCGAGGATGGCAACACGCGCATCCAGTGCCGTTTCGAGAATGAGACAATATGGCTCACCCAGATACTTATCGCCGACCTTTTCCAGATCTCCGTGCCAACCGTAAACGAGCACCTGAAAGGCATTTATGCCGAGGGCGAATTGCAGCCAGAGCCAACTATTCGGGAATTCCGAATAGTTCGGAGTGAAGGCGGACGCCGCGTGAATCGCGAGATTGAACATTACAGCCTAGAGTCCATTCTCGCCGTTGGCTACCGGGTGCGTTCCCCGCGCGGCACCCAGTTCCGCCAATGGGCAACGGCTCGCCTAAAGGACGGCCCTGCAGAACAAAGCCAAGGAACTGAGCCAAGCCCGGCCGAAACGAAAACGGCGCGGGAAGACCTCATAACCGGTCACCGAACGACGCAGGTCTATCCCGACTATCGAAGGCTTCCTGTCTCTGAGGGACACGTAGGCCACCACACCCTAACGGATGTTCGGCATCCCGGGGTATCCGGAGGCTCGCCTCTCGGTGGTTTATGACGTGCTCAATCGGGCCGGTTGGGATACCCGGCGGGAACCCAGCACGGTGGGCGAAGTGGCTTTGGCCAGCCAACAGTTGGAGCATTTGCAACCGGGGGACGTTGAACTCAATGATCGGGGGTTCACCGGTTA
>Ga0326727_10023289_pt1 | contig 11835 bp, 9 predicted proteins | sample MB2enrmetagenome_FD_207643 | JGI IMG/M metagenome (GOLD analysis project Ga0326727, IMG submission 207643) | Lab enriched peat soil microbial communities from McLean, Ithaca, NY, United States - MB29MY | ecosystem: Environmental > Terrestrial > Soil > Wetlands > Peat | place: USA: New York... | reverse complement strand
AGCGACTGAGGAGTGGGCCGCGTCGAAGGCGCGCACCTGCGCGGCCAGCGGGCCCATTCCGCCGACGGCGTGCACGGCGAAGTATGCCAGCAGGATGACCATGGACATCTTGAGGACGAACTGGACGAGGTCGGTCCACAGCACGGCCCAGAGGCCGGATACGGCGTTATAGGCCAGCGTCAGCGCGAGGCAGAAGAAGACTCCGGTGAGTTGCTGGCGGGTGGTGGTGAGGCCGAGCGAGAGGGCGAGAATCTTGGCCATCGCGAGATTGACCCATCCCATGATGATGGTATTGACGGGGAAGGCGAGGTAGACGGCGCGGAATCCGCGCAGGAACGTCGCGGGCGGGCCAGCGTAACGCAGCTCGGCGAACTCCATGTCGGTGAGGACGCGGGCGCGACGCCAGAGCGGGGCGAAGAAGAAGACGGTGAGCATTCCGCTGAGCAGGAACGACCACCAGAGCCAGTTGCCCGCGATGCCCTGCGCGTAGATGAGGCCGGTGACCACCAGCGGCGTGTCCGCGGCGAAGGTGGTGGCCACCATCGACGTGCCGGCCAGCCACCAGGAGACGCTGCGCCCGGAGAGGAAGAACTCGCCGATGCCGCCCGAGGCGCGCTTCATATAGAAGAAGCCGATGGCCAGGTTCAGCGCGAAGTACGCGGCGATCACCAGCCAGTCGAGCGGGGTCAGAATCATCGGTCCTCTTTATGCTGCATCTCTGCGGCCCCTTACTGCTTTGCGAGGTCGAAGACCTTCTCCATGGGCGCCCAGCGGCGCACCGGGTCCGCGCCCGGCGGGACGGCCTGGAAGTTCGCCATCATCGCCTCCCACTCCTGCACCTTGGGATTGGCGCGGTCCATGGCGGCCTTCTTCTCCAGCGAGAAGCTGTCGTTGACGTCCATGATCATGAACATGCGCGTGCCGGAGAGATAGATCTCCATGGCGACGACGCCGGCGGCGAAGAGGCTGTCGCGCACCTCCGGCCAGATCTTTTCGTGGTGGCGTTTGTAGTCGGCGATCTTCTTGGGGTCGTCCTGCAGGTCGAGGGTAAGACAGTACCTTGGCATTGCTCCTCCGTGGATCTCGGTTGGGTCGCGGCGGCTGCTCTTGCGGATTCGAACTCGCCTGAGTGGCCCGCCGCGGTTCCTTGAGCAGCCTACCATCGCGCATCCGCCGCTCGCAAAGGCCGCTCGCAAAGGCCGCTCGCAAAGGCCACTCGCAAAGGCCACTCGCAAAGGCCGCTCGCAAAGGCTGGGCTTGGAATCTGCCTCGTGCTAATCTCAGAGGCGCAGCGGAATCGCGCGAAGCGAGGACGAATAGCGCAAGAACGCACACCAAGCCAGAGCGAAGCGAATGGGGAAGCAGAGCAATCCCGACCCAATGCGCGGACCGGTACGTCCCTTTGGTGAGACTTGCGGCAGGATTGCACGCCTGTGCGCGGTGCTTGGATTGGCGGCTGGGGTTGCGACAGGTTTGGCGATTGGCCTTGCGACCTCGGCGCGCGCGCAAACCCAGGCCACAACGCTTCCGCTGCTGCTTCCCTCCGCAACCGTCTTCGACGCGCAGGGCAATCTCTACTTTGTGGAGACGGGCAACCACGTCGTGCGCAAGGTCACGCCTGGCGGAATCATTACCACGGTCGCGGGCAACGGCGTGCAGGGCTTCTCCGGCGACGGTGGATTGGCCACGTCTGCGGAACTCGACTCGCCCGCTGGCCTTGCGCTTGACTCCGCCGGCGATCTCTACATCGCCGACAGCCACAACCAGCGCATCCGCGAGGTCGTTGCGGCGACAGGAATCATTGCGACGATTGCGGGCACGGGCGCGGCTGGCTTCTCCGGCGATGGCGGCGTGGCTACGGCTGCGCAGCTCAACCTGCCCACCGCGCTCGCGCTCGACGCATTAGGAAACTTGTATGTGGCGGACACCAACAACCACCGCGTGCGCCGGATCGCGGCCGCCACCGGCATCATCACGACCGTCGCGGGCAACGGCGTGGAGGCCTTCGCCGGCGACAACGGCCCGGCCACGGCGGCGTCCATTGACTCGCCCAACGGCCTTGCGCTGGACGCAGTGGGAAACCTGTATATCGCAGACACGCACAACGGCCGCCTGCGCATGGTGAGCGCTGCCACCCGCCTCATCTCCACCATCGCGGGCACGGGAGTGGTGGGCGGCAACGTGCAGGTGTTCGGCGGCGACAACGGCGCGGCAACTGCGGCCAGCCTCGCTCTGCCGCGCGGCCTGGCGATGGATGCGGCGGGCAATTTATATTTTGCCGACAGCGCGAACCACCGCATCCGTCGCATCTCGCCTGCGGGAGCCATCACCACCGTTGCGGGGCAGGGAACCGAGACCTTCGCCGGGGATGGCGCGCCGGCGGTCTCGGCCAGCCTCGATTCGCCGCGCTCGGTTGCAGTCTCGCCCGCAGGCCTACTCACTCTGGCCGACAGCGACAATCAGCGGGTGCGCCAGCTCGACGCGCTGCCCGCGCCGGGACCGGAGATCCACACCATCGCCGGCCTAGGAACCACTTCGCCAGGAGCTCTCTCGCTCAACGGGCCGTCGGTGGTCGCCTACGGCAGCGGCGCAGTCACCGCGACGCTGACCACCTCGTCGACTGCAACCGGCAGCGTTACATTTCTAGATACGAGCGGCGGAACGCAGATCACGCTGGGCACGGCGAGCCTGAACTCAGACTCGGCAACCTTCAGCACTGCCACGTTGGCCGCGGGCGCGCACAGCATCGTTGCCACCTACGCCGGAGACGCGGGCCATAGCGCTGCGCAGTCCTCCGCACTGGCGATGACGGTGACGCCGCTCGCCGTCACCATTGCGCCCAACCCCGTGTCAATCCTCTATGGCCAACCCATCCCCCCGCTCAGCGGCACGCTCACCGGCGTTCTCGCGCAAGACGCGGGGAAGGTCTCGGCGGTCTTCACTTCTACCGCTGCAGCCTTGTCTCCCGCGGGACTCTATCCCATCTCCGCGATGCTGACCGGCAGCGCTGCGGGGAACTATACGGTCGCGGTGACTGCGTCAACGACGGGCGCCAACCTCAGCATCGCGCAGGCGCCCTCGCTGACCTCACTCTCCGCCTCCACCAGCGACCCCGGCCTGGGCCTTCCCGTCACGCTGACCGTGCAGGCCTCCAGCACCACCAGCGGCGTGCCCACCGGCTCGGTCACACTCTCCGACGGAAGCACCACGCTCTCCGTCGTTCCGCTCTCGTCGTTCGGCGCGGCCTCGTTCACCACAAGCTCTCTCACGCTCGGCGCGCATAACCTGAGCGCGACCTACTCCGGCGACGCAAACTTCCTGCCCAGCAGCTCGGCGACGGCGATCCTCGCGGTGGGCCCGGCCTCCGACTTTACGCTGACGGCCACGGGCTCGACCGCGCAATCCATTCCAGCGGGCAGTTCGGCGACCTACAGCTTCTCGGTCGCGATGCTGGGCGCGGCCATGTCCAGCCCGATCGCGCTCGCCGTCCTGGGAGTGCCGACGGGCGCAACCTCCTCGCTCAACCCGTCGTACATCCCGCCCGGCGGCGCGGTCACCAGCTTTACGCTGACGATTCAGACTCCACTTCCGCTTGCCGCGCTCCGCCAGACCTCGCGCCCAGTCCTCGCAGGCCCGCTCTCGTCCGGCTCTCCGCAAACCACCGGTCCCGGCCCGCAAGCGCTGCTGGCCCTCCTGTTGCTGCCTGCCATCGGCCTCGCGCGCCGCTTCCCGCACAGGACGTGCGGCGGCAGAATCCTCTCGCGCAGCCTTCGTTCGTCGCTGCTGCTGGCCTTCGCAGCCGCGTCCTGCATCCTGCTGGCAACGCTGGCGACAGGCTGCGGCAATCGCATCAACCCGGACAACGCGTCGATTCAATCGACGACTTACACCTTGACCGTGACGGGGACGGCGACGGGGCCGACGGGAAATGAGTTGCTGCACAGCGCCGTCGTCACGCTGCAAGTGCTGCAATAAAGTTTGCGAGCGATCGCGAATCCCGCCACAATCGCGTGCTCTATCCTGGCCCCAGCAATCGCAGCAGGAAGAAGAGCGCGACGCCGGCGAAGAAGACCAAGGCCATGCGCACGCCCGGTTCGCGGTTGACCTCGGGGACCAGGTCGGTTGCGGCCACATAGATCGTCACCCCCGCCGAGAGCGGCAGCCCGGCCTTCACCCAGCCCGGCTCCAGGTTGATCGCCAGCACTCCCAGCACCGTCGTCGCGCCCAGGAACAACGCCGAGTTCAGCGCTACGCGGCGGCCCTGTCCGCCCGCCAGCATCACACTGGCCACGGTAAATCCCTCGGGGAGCTTGTGCAGGAAGATTGCGATGAACAACACCCAGCCCAGCCACGTCGACACCACAAAGCCCGACCCGATTGCCACGCCGTCGAAGAAGGTGTGCGTGGCCAGGCCGAGCGCCACCGAGTAACTGCTGCGCGCGGAGAGGAACTCGTGCGCGTGCGTCTCCTCGCCGAAGTGGAAGTGCGGCACCAGCGTGTGTTCCAGCAGATGCACCACGCAGTACCCAGCGAGGATCAGCGCCGCCGTCCAGCTAGCGCTGGCGTTCAACTTGAAGGCCTCGGGCAGCATCTCCAGCAGCGCGGCGGAGAGCATGAATCCCGCGCCCAGCGCAACGAAATAGCGCAGCGCGCGCGCCGAGGGCGACCGCCGCACCAGCAGAAATCCGCCCAGATAGTCGGCCAGCCCGGCAAAGAGCCCAAGTGCAAGGGCCAGCCAGAAGCGTGTCGCCGGCATGGTTGCTAGGTTCATCGCAGCTAACCGCTATGGCGAATGTTCAGCACATCGCCGTCCTTCACGGGGTAGTCCTTCCCCTCCAGGCGGAGCGTTCCCTGGGCGCGCGCCGCCGCCTCCGATCCCGCAGCCAGCAATGTGTCCCAGTGGATCGTCTCGGCGCGGATGAAGTACTTCTCCAAATCGGAGTGGATCGCTCCAGCGGCTTCCTGCGCGCGGCAGTTGGCGGGGATGGTCCAGGCGCGCGTCTCCGGCTCGCCCACCGTAAAGAAGCTCACCAGGCCGAGCAACTCGTAGCTCTTGCGGACCAGGCGCACCAGCCCGCTCTCTGTCAGGCCATAGCCCTCCAGAAACTCCGCCGCCTCGTCGTCCTCCATCTCGGCCAGCTCGGCCTCCACCTTGCCGCAGATCGCGGTCGCCCCGGAGTTCGGCCGTGCGGCCGCCTCCGCCAGCCCGTACTTCGCCACCGCGGCCCCCACGTCCGCGCCCAGCGTCGCGCTCTCGGAGATGTTGAGCACGTACAGAATCGGCTTCTGCGAGAGAAACATGAACCCGCGCACCAACTTCTTCTCCTCCGCGGTCAGCTCCATCTCGCGCAGCGGCCTCTGGGCCTCGGTCTGCGCCTTGCAGCGCACGAGCAGCGCATGCTCGCGCTCCAGCTCCGCGGTCTTCTGCTTCTTCATGTCCCTGGCCACGCGCTCCAGCCGCTTCTCAATCTGGCCGAGGTCGCTGACGATCAGCTCGATCTCCACGTTGCCGATGTCGCGCAGCGGATCGATCGGCCCCACGTGCGGGATCGTCTCGTCCTCAAACGCGCGCAGCACGTGGATGATCGCGTCCACATTGCGCAGGCTGGTGATGAATGAGGTCTCCTTCAGAGCTTCTTCGCCGATGGCGGCCAGGTCGGCGTACTCCACCGTTGCATACACCGTCTTGCGCGTCTTGGCCTGTGCGGCCAGCTTGTCCAGGCGATGGTCGGGGACCCTAGCGATGCCGATATGCGCCTCGCGCGAGTGGCCAAAGCCCTCCGTCTTTGCCTTGGTCAGGATCTTGAAGAGCGAAGTCTTGCCCACCTGCGGCAGACCGATGATTCCAGTTTTCATCTCTCTACGATTCTACCCGTCCCGGCAAACCGCCCTCTGCCGCCATCGGCACTAGACCAAGTCCCGCCCGATCAGCCGCCGAATCCGTTCCCTGGTGGGCGGATGGGTTGAGAAGAGGCTACCCACGCCGCCGCCGATCAGCGGCGCAATGATGAACAAGTGCGCGGTGGAGGCCGACGCCTGCAGCGGCACACGCTTGGAGCAGTCCTCCAGCTTCTGCAGCGCCCGCGCCAGCGCATAGGGATTGCCGGTGGTGTGCGCTCCCGTCGCATCCGCCTCGTACTCGCGCGAGCGAGAGATGGCAAGCTGGATCAGACTCGCCGCAATGGGCGCCACGATCAGCATCAACAGCCCGCCCAGCCCGCCGCCGCGGTTTCGTCCGCCGCGCCCGCCGTAGCCGCCGAAGAGCGACGCCCAGTAGCCCATGCGCGCGATCATCGTAATCGCGCCGGCCAGCGTCGCGGCAATCGAGCTGGTCAGGATGTCGCGGTTCTTCACGTGGCCCAGTTCGTGCGCCAGCACGCCCTCCAACTCTTCATCCGTCAGCAGCCCGAGGATTCCAAGCGTCACCGCGACCGACGCGTGCTGCGGGTTCCTGCCGGTGGCAAAGGCGTTGGGCGATTCACTTGGAATCACATAGATCTTTGGCATCGGCAAGCCGTCTTTCGCGGCCAGCCGCTCGACGACTGCGTAGGCGCGCGGCATCTGTTCGCGCGTCACCGGCTGCGCGCGATACATCTTGAGCGCGATCTTGTCGGAGAAGAAGTACGCGGTGAAGTTTATGGCGAACGAGATCACGAAGGCGATCAGCATTCCGTTCTCTCCGCCGATGCGTTCTCCGATCAGCACCAGAACCAACATCAGCAAGACCAGCATCAGCGTCGATTTAAAGGTGTTCATAGTGTCCTCTGGCCGCTCCCGGCCGCCTCATGCAGCCGCGCCTGCCCATTCACTCATTAGACGCGCCAGGCGAGGCTTCGCTGCGTGCCAGCGCGCGCCGCAGCACCACGTCGAAGGCCGCCTTGTGCTCAGCATACTCGGCCTCGCTCAAGCGGCCCGCCAGCCGGTCCGTCTCCAGCACAAAGAACTCGTCCTTCAGCGCGCGCAGCAGCGCACCCGGCCCGGCAGCAGCAACCGAGGCAGGCGAAGAAGCCGCACCAGCAGCAGGCGCAGCAGCCCCGCCAGCGGCATAGATCCCGGACTGCGCTGCGACTGCGGCAGAACCCTCCGCTGACGGAAGCGGCGGGGCCACGCCGACAACTGCGACGGCCGCATTGGGCGCACCAGTTTTCAGCATGACGCCCGCACCCACCACCAGGGCCAGCCCCAGCACGCCGAGGATCGCCCATTTGTACTGCGACCACGGATCGTTTCTGCCCTCAGGATCGCCGGGCGCGCCCAGCCCTCCGCCGGGCCGCGATCCGTTGGAGGCCTGCTGGCTGCCGTTGGCGGACTGGTCGGTGCCTTGGGCCTGTTCCTGCGGCAGGCTGCCATTTCCGGAGACCGTGAACTGCAGCGACTGGCCAGGCTGTACGTTGTCGGCCATGAAGGTTTGGGTATTTGGGTCCTTGGGGAAACGCGGATCCTGCGGAACCTGGTACTTTGTTCCGCTGCCCCCGGCGAACTTCATGTCCTTGGGAAGAACCACGATCTCGTGCCGGGCGGGCAGCAGCAGAGTGGGAGAGACGGTGGCCTGGCCGCTATACGGCATGTGATAGCGGACAAGGAACTCCGTCTCCTGGTCTCCCTGGTCCGGCTGGATGGGAACATTGATGGTGAAGTGGCGCTTCTGCGGCAATGGTTTCAGCTCCACCGTCGTTGGCAGGCCGCCGGGCCTGGATGCGGAGGCTTCGTCCACCACGGCATTTTCAGGAAGCACAATCTCAAATGTGTTGCTGCTGAACTGGGTCAGAGGCGGCGAGCTGGTGTTGCTGACGATGAACTGCTCGTCTACGGTCAACTGGCCGCCTTGCGCCTCCAGCTCGTACACATCCGCAAGCAGGGAAATATCGTGGACCTTTGCGGCAACATCGTAGACGCTGATGTCGCCCGCGACATTGGGTCCGCCGGAGGGGGCGGCGATGACGAATGGCGTCCCTTGATGGACCACGCGCACAAGATAGGCCCCTGCATCCGGCGCGTTCAGGGAGTAGCGCCCACGGGCGTCGGTTTTGGCGTGGGCCACCTCCGCCATGCCCGACATGGGCGCAACCAGAGTGATGGTGTCGCCCGCCGAGGGCCTGCCCGTGGTGCGGTTGGTGACCGTGCCGGTGACGGTCGCGGCCAACGCCGTCGTCGCGCACAGCAACATGCAGACAGCAGACGAAAGAGTGCGCAGCGTTCTGGTCCACGCGCGATGCGTTTTCGTCGAGGTGCAGAGCGTTCTGGTGGAAGTGGTCAAGGGTCAGTGGGTCCTGTTCTCAATCCTCAGATTGGGATGCGTTGCAGTCGCGTGCGATTCTCGTGTTGCGCATAAAAGGTGTTGTCATTGGAAGCCTACGTCCTGGCGCGAGTACTCTTCATTCCGCGCGCAACTAGCGTTTCCATTTCGGCGATCACCTGCGCGGCCTCATCGACCAGCGCGCACCGCTGCTGGTTGTAGTCGGCCTCGGGATACTTGCCCGCGAGGTACTCGAAGTTGAGGTCGCGCAGGTTCTCGTAGATTGTCTCCTTGCGCTCGCGCAGATAGTCCACGCGCGTCTTGTCGGCCTGCACAAAGGGATTGCGCTCCGGCCAGAAGATGTAAGCGAAGCAGCCGAGAGTGAGAGCGGCGATGGCAGCGATTAGATTCATCAGTACTCCGTCTCGCGGCGGATGCGTTCGCGCAACTCCGCGTCCTGGGGATTGGATTCGCCGTCCGCGGAAAGGTCGCTGCCGTCGATTCCCGTTGCTGCGCCCGCCAGCTTCAGGGCCCGTCGCTTCCACAGCCATACCACCCAGAAGGTGCCGAGCGTTGCCAGCAGAAAGATCGCAACGGGAACGATCCAGGCCGCGTTGTCGAAGCCGCCGCGGATGGGCGCGGCCAGAATGGTGGCTCCGTACTTGGCCTCGAACCACTGCAGCACCGCGGTATCGCTCCCGCCAGTGGCAAGCTGCGCACGCAGTTCGGCGATCATGCGCGCCGAATCGGGGCAGCCGACGTGGTTGCACTCCAACAGAATCTGCCCGCACCCGCAGGAGCACATCAGCTCGTGGCCCAGGCGGTCGAAGCGCGACTGGCCCGCGCCCAGCATCACAAAGGCGACCACGCACAGCAGAGTGAGCTGGAGAGCCTTCGCCCAGAAGATTGGATCCAGGGCTAAAGCCCTTCGATTTCCCCGGGATATTTCGTGGGGCTGAAGCCCCACGCTCCCTCCGGAGCGCAGAGACTCGTGGTGGGATTCAGGCCACACGTTCCCACCCTGGCTGAGGAATCTTTCGCGAAGTTGAGGTCGCTTAAGCATGGGGCACCCTGGCAATCACACTCGCCTCGGCCAGCGGCTGTGCGCTGGCTGGAACGGAGTCCTCCTGGCGCAGCCGCGCCGGTGAGCGAACCAGATTGGGAATGAGCGCGATCAATGTTCCCGCCACCACAATCGCCACGCCAATCCAGATCCACGCGATTAGCGGATTGAGAAAGACCTTGATAATCGGCCGGCCGGTGTCCGGATTTCTGCCCTCGAAGACGGTGTACAGGTCGGCCTGCGCGGTCGAGTGCAGCGCCACAATCGTCGATGCCTGCGCGTGGTCCGTGTCCGCGAAGTAGGTGCGCTTCTCCGGCGCAAGCTGCGTGACATATTTGCTTCCGCGGTAGACATCGAGCACGGCGTAGTCGGTGTCGTACTCCGGCTTGGAGTCCTGCGTGATGCTCTGGCAGACCAGCCGATACGGCCCGATGGAGAGCGTGTCACCGTAGCTCATCTCCATCTCGACGGCCCGATTGAACGCCCCGCCCGCGATGCCGATGAACATCACCACGATGCCGAAGTGGATGATGTATCCGCCGTAGCGCCGCGTGTTGCGCCTCGTCAGCAGCACCGCGGACGGCACCAGATTTATCAGGTTTATCGCAATCACAACCAACAAGTAAATCAGGTTCGGAATCGCACCATAGCGCCACGTATTGCGCCACGTCAGCAGTTTCTTGCCCGACTGCGTGCGCACGACCCTGGCCCCGCGCAGGAACTCCTCCAGGATGGCCGTAATCACGCCCGCCGCGAGCGTGAAGGCGACCAGCGAGAAGAAGGTGGACTGCATGTCGTCGCCGTCGTTCCACGGACGCACGCCTGCGATCATCAGCCCAACCGCTGTCGCCGCCATGGCAACCGACGGCAGAATGAAGTTGCGCCGGATCGAACGCAGCGAGGTGGATCGCCACGCCAGCAGCGGGCCGATGCCGGTCAAAAACAGCAGAAACAGCCCGATGGGAATGTTGACGCGGTTGTAGTAGGGCGCGCCCATGGTGACCTTGGAGCCGGTGACGGCCTCCGAGAGCAGAGGGAAGAGCGTGCCCCATAGAACCGTCACGCACGCCGCCAGCAGGATCATGTTGTTGAAGAGGAAGCTCGACTCGCGGCTCACCAGCGACTCCAGCTTGTTCTCCGACTTCAGATGGTCGCGGCGGAAGATAAAGGTGAACAGGCACACCGCGAAGACGAGGACGATGAAGGTGTAGAACCACGCGCCAATGGGCGACTGCGCGAATGCGTGCACCGAGCTGATGATGCCCGAGCGCGTCAGCAGCGTCCCCAGGATCGTCAGCATGAAGGTGGCGAAGATGAGCCATACGTTCCAGTTCTTCATCATGCCGCGCTTCTCCTGCATCATGACCGAGTGCAGAAACGCGGTGCCGGTAAGCCACGGCATGAGCGATGCGTTCTCCACCGGGTCCCACCCCCAGTAGCCGCCCCAGCCCAGCACGGAGTAGGCCCAGTGCGCGCCCATGAAGATTCCACAGGTGAGAAACAGCCACGTCACCATGGTCCAGCGGCGCGTAATGTGAATCCACTTCTCGCCCGGATAGCGCATCATCAGCGCGCCCAAGGCAAACGCAAAGGGAACCGCGAAGCCCACGTAGCCCAGGTACAGCATGGGCGGATGGACCACCATCTCGGGATATTGCAACAGCACATTCAGCCCCGCGCCATCGGCCGCGACCGGCCCCGGCGCAATGGAGAACGGCGGAGCGGCGACGACCAGCAGAAGCAGAAAGAAGACCTGGATGGCTGCCAGAATCACCGACGCGAAGGCGCTGAGGCGAACGTCGACGCGGTGGCGCATGCGCACCACTAAGCCGTAGGCTGCGAGCAGCCAGGCCCACAGCAGCAGGGAACCCTCCTGCCCGCTCCACATCGCCGCGAATTTATAGGCCGGATTGAGTGCGATGTTGCTGTGCGCGCGGATGTAATCGACGGAGAAGTCATTGGTAAAGGCCGCCCAGACCAGAGCGAAGGCCGCTGCGCAGAGGGCGACGAAGCTGGCGATTCCGGCGCGGCGGGCATACTCGCCCAGGCGACTCCAGTTGCTCTGAGGAATACCAAGCGCACGACCGAGCCAACGCATTCCAGCGGGCCAAAGGGCAAGCGATCCGCCGAGAAAGTTAAAGGCAGTAAGCCCGAGCGCCAGAATCAGACAGAAGCTACCGAACTCCGGCATGGGGTGAAGGCTCATCGCCCAGTCATTGTCTCAGATAACGACTCAGGAAAGAAGTTTCAGCGGTGACATGCGTCACGCCGAGAGATTGATTCGCATTGCGCGCTGAAACGGAACGCCTTAGGCCACGCCCTGAGGCTCCTGCACCAGCAGATTGCGCAGGTTGGAGAGCAGCAGATCGGGCAGCAGAGGCTTCATCAGGAAGCGCACATTCATCCCTGCGTACTCGTACTCTGCGTCATCCATGCCGCTGATCACCATCACCGGCAGCTCGGGATGGGTCCTGCGCAGCTCGCGTACAAACTCCGCTCCATTCATCCCGGGCATGACGTGGTCGGTGATGACCGC
>Ga0326727_10023288_pt1 | contig 11835 bp, 7 predicted proteins | sample MB2enrmetagenome_FD_207643 | JGI IMG/M metagenome (GOLD analysis project Ga0326727, IMG submission 207643) | Lab enriched peat soil microbial communities from McLean, Ithaca, NY, United States - MB29MY | ecosystem: Environmental > Terrestrial > Soil > Wetlands > Peat | place: USA: New York... | reverse complement strand
TGCCCCCACCACTGATGCGCCACTTCATGAGCGGTAACCACTTTCCAGTAGCCGCGGTCGCCTTGATCCAGACCGAGCGAGTGCCTTACGGTCGTGTCGAAGTAATAACACATGGGGATCCAGACCAGTTCCGGCCACGATTGTCCGTAGTTGCAAGCCGTTTGCTGCGTGAGCTGAAGATGCTTGAACATCGAAGGCCCGAAATAGTCGGTGTAGAGCTGCACGGCCAATTCCCCCTCGGCGAGTGCCTTCTTGTTGAGCAGAGTCGTGTTCATCGAACCCAGAGGCACGCCGGCCGTGTGAGAGCGATTGATTCCACCGGAGATATCGTCTCCTCGGGCCGCTTGATTCAGAGAATTGACCCAGTCGGGCGACTCTTCATTCGCATAAGACTGAATGAAATACTCGGGTTTGGTAAGTTTGGTTTCCTCTTCTTTGAACCGGCCAAAACTGAAGCCAGCCACGGTCTGCGGTCCCTCGCTCTTCCAGACCGTTACATTATGCCCGCCGTCGTTGCTTTCGGAAACCAGAACGCCGGTGGCCGCCATTTTCATACCTTTGGGAATGCGTAGGGTCATGTCGTACAGCGAATAGTGCCCCAAGGACGCACCTGGTTCGTTGGGATACCAGTTTTCCCGGGCCACGGGATAGTAATTGCCGCCACCCTGATTCTCAACCGCCTCTTTACCAGCATAGGTCGTAGTGATAGTGAACTTATCTCCGGCAGATAGAGCTTTTGGCAGAATAACTGCGAATTCGGCATCGTCATTCTTGTCTTCTTGAATAAAGGAGGCCGGCTGTCCGTCTACGGCCACACTCTGAACGCGCAAAGAGTGGAACAGATCCAGGGGGACGACTCGGAGTCCGTTGCGCCGCGACACAATCTCGGCCGTCGCCTTCCCTTCCAGGCTCCCATTCTTCTCGAATGTCACGTCCAGTTGCTGGTGCTCGATCTTTGTCAGGCGACCCGTGGGAATCTTCTGATCCAGGATATTCAACGAAAGCCAGTGACCGAACTTGTTTTCGTCATAGGTCCAGAAGTTGACCTGATCGGTTCCATGATCTGGGTCGATCTCGAACTCTTCTTTGCCGTTGTAACGCTTGCCATGGATGAAGGCGACGAAATAGCCGCCCGGCTCCGGGCTGAGCACATCGATCAGGAGTCGCGTTTCCAGGTTCTCCTTGAACTTATGCCGGGTGGTGTTCTGCATATCCTTCAGCAGCCCAGCATCGCAACCTCCCGCGGCCGTGCCTCCGCCTTTCTTGATCTCGTCATAAGTCTGATCGGTGAAGCGGAAGACGGCCTGGTTGAAGTTTTCGCTGAATCCATCTTCCTTCGTAAGCAGTTTCAGGCTGGCACGTTCGGAGGCAATCGGCGGGTCGAGCACGAAGTTGCCGTCGCCGATGAATATGGCTCCAGTAACTTTGGCATCCACCGGAGCAACGAAGCACACCGTTCCCGATCGAAGGTGAAATGTGGCGGCTTCACGCTTGAAATCGACATTGCTAACACTCACTGCTTCGCCGCTGAGCGTCAGATTGCGCAGCTGCCGGTAAGTTGGATCGGAATTAGCAACAGGGACGGCATTCTCGACAGCGAGGAGAAAAGAGGTAATCAGAATAATAGTGCAGCTTGAGAAAATGCGGACCAAGGCAGGCATTGATACTTGGCCTCCATTCCAAGTAAGAAGCAGATAAGTATGCAGGAATTACGGCGGTCTGGAAAGGACATAAATCACAAAACAGGAAGGCAGGGTCGTTCGTCCTCTGGCTAAAGAGTGCCGATTGCCCGTTGGCCTCAGTACTTCGGCATCTTCGGGTCGACCTTTTCCGCCCAGGCGGTGAGTCCGCCGGTCAGGTTATAGACCTTCTTGAATCCCGATCGCCGCAGGAAATTCACCGCTTTGGCGCTGCGCCCGCCCATCTTGCAGTGAGCGATGATCTCGCGGCTGGTATCGAGTTCGCTTACACGCTTGGGCAGATCGCCCAGAGGGATGAGATATCCGTTCAAGTTACAGATCTGATATTCGTGCGGCTCGCGCACGTCGAGGATGAAGATATCGGCCTTCGCATCCATTTTCTGTTTTAGCTCTTCGACCGAGATAGAAGGGATGTCATTACCCGCCGGCTCTTCCTGCCCGCGGATACCGCAGAACTCTTCATAGTCGATCAGCTTGGTAATCGTCGGGTTCTTGCCGCACACGGGGCAATCCGGGTTCTTGCGCAGCTTCAGCTCACGGAACTTCATGCCGAGCGCATCGACCAGCAACAGCCGTCCGGCGAGCGATTCGCCCTGGCCAAGAATCAGCTTGATGGTTTCCGTCGCCTGAATCAGCCCGACCAGACCGGGCAAAATGCCCAGCACTCCGCCTTCGGCACACGAGGGTACCAGCCCCGGCGGCGGCGGTTCGGGATAGAGGCAGCGGTAGCACGGGCCGTCCTCAGTGGCGAACACGCTCGCCTGCCCTTCGAAGCGAAAGATCGAGCCGTAGACATTGGGCTTGCCGGTGAGCACGCAGGCGTCATTCACCAGATATCGCGTGGGAAAATTGTCCGTGCCGTCGGCGACGATATCGAAATCACGAAACAGGCCAAGCGCGTTGGCGCTGGTCAGCTTGGTTTCGAACGTGCGAAGTTTCAGAAACGGATTGAGAGCCTTCAGCTTCTCGGCCGCCGAGTCGAGTTTCTTGCGGCCGACATCGTCGGTGGTGTGGATGATTTGGCGCTGCAGGTTGGTGAAGTCCACCACATCGTAATCCACGATGCCGAGCGTGCCCACGCCGGCGGCAGTGAGATAGAGCGTCAGCGGCGAGCCCAGTCCGCCCGCACCAATGCACAACACTTTCGCTGCCTTCAGTTTCTGCTGTCCCTGCATGCCGACTTCGGGCATGATCAAATGACGCGAGTAGCGCAGGATCTCGTCGTTGCTCAAAACGGCTTCGGGCTTGGGTTCGGCGGCTGTGGTCATGGCTTCCTGAAATAGTAACATTTGCTGTTTTCCGCAAGCCACGCCGGCGAATCGCGCCGCAGTTCCGTCTCATGCAATCCCAGCCTCTTGCAAAGAAAAATAGAACTCTTGGACCATCCGCTTGGCGCGCCGCTACAATCGGGCGCATGGTTCGCGACTCGATGGTTCGCAGCTGGATCGCTCTGTTCGTGCTCACCGCTCTGACCAACGTCAGCGCGCAATGGCAGCTTCAGGATTCTCATTCCTCAGCCAACCTTCGCGGCATTCATTCTGTGGATGGACGTGTCGCCTGGGCAAGCGGCGCCGAAGGCACGGTTCTGCGCACGGAAGATGGCGGAGAGCACTGGCAGAAGTGCGTCACTCCCGAGGGCGGGGACAAGCTGGATTTCCGCGGCATCTGGGCCTGGGATACACGCCGCGCTCTTGTCATGTCGTCGGGTCCAGGCGACCAATCCCGCATCTACAGGACCACCGACGGCTGCGCCCATTGGAGGGAAGAAAATAGGAACGCAGAGAAGGACGGCTTTTGGGATGCTCTTGTCTTTCCGCCTCGCGACTTCGGCGTGCCGGGCGAAAGCGGACTGCTGATTGGCGATCCCGTGCATGGACATTTTTATACCGAAGTCATGAGGCCGGGGAATGGTGGGGTTGTCGACGACTCCGCCTGTGCCGCTCGACCGGACGAGGCTGCCTTTGCCGCCAGCAATTCTTCCGTCTTCGTGTTTGGCTCGCGACAATACATGATTGCGACCGGAGGCAAAGGCGGACCACACATCTTGCTCTCGCCGCTTCTCGCGCATCGCGAAGACCCTGCCAAGGGCTGCATGGAAGTTGCCGTGCCGCTCGCGGGCGGCAGCGAATCGGCTGGTGTTTTCTCTCTCGCCTTCCGCAATGCCAAGAAAGGCGTTGCTGTGGGCGGCGACTACAAGCATCCCGAAGCAACCTCCGGCACGGCCGCCTGGACTGCCGATGGCGGAAAGCATTGGACCGCCGCAGCGAAGCAACCTCACGGCTATCGCTCCTCGGTCGCGTGGTATGCCGCGGCGAATGCGTGGATCGCAGCCGGAACCAACGGCTCCGATGTTTCCTATGACGATGGCAAGACGTGGCTGCCGCTCGACAATGGAAACTGGAACGCCATTTCGATGCCCTATATTGTGGGTCCGTCGGGGCGCGTCGCCAAGTTGCAGCCAAACGCTCTCAGACGGCTACGTTGAGACGTGACGATCCTACGCATGATGCTTCGGCCTGCGCTCTCGCTTCACAGCTATACTGTCGCCAATGAAATCGGTCATCGTCGGCACCGCCGGGCACATCGATCACGGCAAGACTTCGCTGGTGAAGGCGCTGACCGGCATCGACGCCGACCGCCTTGAAGAAGAGAAGCGGCGCGGCATCACCATCGATATCGGCTTCGCTCATTTGGAATTGCCATCGCCCACGGGTGAAACCCTGCGACTGGGCTTCGTCGATGTGCCGGGCCACGAGCGCTTCGTGCGCAACATGCTGGCCGGCATTGGCGGCATCGACCTGGTCGTACTCGTGGTCGCCGCCGATGAAGGCATCAAGCCGCAGACGCGCGAGCACTTCGATATCTGCCGCTTGCTGGCCGTGCGCCGCGGCTTGACGGTGCTCACCAAATCGGATGCGGTCGATGAAGACACACTCGAAGTCGTGCGCCTGGAGGTAGCCGAGTTCTTGCGTGGCTCGCTTCTCGACGCGTCGCGCTCGCCGATTGTGGCCGCCAGTTCGCTCACCGGGACGGGGATTGAAGACGTCAAACGTGCGCTTGCGAAAGTGGCCGCGGAAGCGGCCGTCAAGGATGCAGCGGCGATTGCTCGTCTTCCAGTCGACCGCGTATTCACAGTGAAGGGATTTGGAACGGTCGTCACCGGAACGTTGGTTTCGGGGACTATTGAGAAAGAAGAAGGACTCGAAATTTTTCCGAGCGGCCGGCGGGTGCGCGTGCGTGGCGTGCAGGTGCACGGAGAGGCCGCGGAAAAAGCTGTCGCTGGAGAGCGCACGGCGCTGAATCTGGCCGGCGCTTCCATCGATGACCTGACGCGCGGCATGATGCTCGCACCGCCAACAACGTTCGCGATGACGTCTCGCATTGATACGCAAATCTCTCTTCTGCCTTCAGCGCGGGCGCTTAAAGATGGGGCGCGCGCGCATTTCCACGCCTACACGATGGAAACGATCGCCGAAATCCGGATGCTCGAAGCCAAGCAACTGAAGCCGGGTGCGGAAGCGTTCGCGCAGCTGCGGCTCGCCGAGCCTACGCTCCTGCTCCCTGGAGATCGCTTCATCCTGCGCCAGTTCTCGCCCGTGGTCACGATTGGCGGCGGCGTTGTGCTGGATGCTGCGACGGTGACGCGGAGACGCGGCGCCGCGCAGAGAGCAGCATCGGCATCGTTCCTTGAGACGTTGCTTGCAGGCTCTGCGCAAGAGATTCTGGCGGCGCGCGTGGCGCGGAAAGGACTGGCTGGCCTTGCCTTGAACGATGTTCCGGCGGAGATGAACTTGCGGCCCGAGCAGGCCGACAGAATGGCGGTTCAGGCCGAACTTGTGAATTGCGGCGGCGTGCTCGTGTCGCAAGCGGCATTTGGACAGGCGAGCGAGCGAGCCGTGAGCTTGGTTAAGGCATTTCACGATGCGAATCCGCTGGTGGCGGGAACGAGCAAAGAAGAACTACGCGGGCGGCTCGGCGCTGGGCCCGAAGTGTTTGAGGCGCTGCTCAGCCACGCCGTCAAACAGAAAAAGATTGAAATCGCAGGAGAGGCGCTCCGCTTGCCCGGCCGCGGCGTCGTGATGAAAGATGACGAAGCGGAATCGAAGAAGATCATCGAACAGGCGTTCGCTTCGGCGGGATTGCAGGTGCCGTCGCTCGGCGAGGTGCTTGCTGGACTCAAAGTCGACAAGACGCGGGCGCAGAAGATTGTCACGCTGCTTTTGCGCGACAAGGTGCTGGTGAAGCTTTCCGACGAGCTGGTGTTTCATCAAGTCGCACTGGCCGGGCTTCGCCAGAAGATCGCGGAGCTGAAGAAGACGGCATCGAAAATCGACGTCGGCCGCTTCAAGGAAATCACCGGGGTCAGCCGCAAGTACGCAATTCCGCTGCTTGAATATCTTGATCGGGAACGCGTTACCAGGCGCGTGGGGAACGAGAGGGTGATTCTTTAACGTCGGGTTTCGATGGTTTAGAGGCAAGCAAGCATCGCGAGTACTGGGTATAATTCTGCGGACAACGGATGCGTCTGCATGGCCGGTGCTGGAGCAGGCCCGTTACTACGAATGCAAAAATAGCGACGTAGGCGCTCAGGTCCGATTAGCGGTAGCGACATAACATAGGGAGAATCGAACTCATGGCTTATTCATACGAGGAGTGGATGAGCAAAGTCCGCGCTGCCTTCGACTCAATGAACACGCCGATGGCGGACTGGCAGTTAATTGGGGCGTTCGACTACCAAAGAGAGTTCAATGCAGGCGTCAAACCCAATGACGCTGCGATGAAGGCCAATCGCCACTGGTGGCATGAGTGGAATAAGTCCCTGAAGCAGGACTGTCGCCAATCCAAAGACTGCTGGCTCCCGCATGGCCATCAGGGCCACTGCGAGCATATCGCCGAGAGCGCTCCCGGGCGATAACGATGCCGGCTCCAGCATTAACCGGGTTTTGAGTGTAATCACCTGACTTCAGGAGTTAACTTCCGGTTATCTCGTTATCCGCCCACGATCATCACACCCGACGCGACATATCGTCACATTTTTGGGGGCCACATCCCGCACGCTTGATCCGAACTTTCCAAAGGTCGGAAGCGTCCCGGAGTCGCGCGTAGAATCGATAGCTACGGGCATGAAAAAAGTTCGGATCATCGGGGCGGGGCTGGCCGGATCAGAGGCGGCGTGGCAATGTGCACGGCGCGGCGTCGCCGTTGATCTCGTCGAGATGCGGCCGGTGCGTATGACGCCTGCGCATCAGACCGGCGACTTCGCCGAACTGGTTTGCTCGAATTCGTTGAAGTCAGACAGCGAGAACACCGCGCCCTGGCTGTTGAAAGAAGAAATGCGGCGCGCGGGATCGCTGCTCCTGGAAATCGCGCGCAGCACCGCGGTTCCAGCCGGACATGCGCTGGCGGTGGATCGGGCCGAATTTTCGCGGAAGATCACCGATGCGATTTCGGCTGAGCCGCTGATCCGTATTGTGCGGGAGGAAGCGACTCGCATTGAAGACTCGCAGATTACTGTGATTGCGACGGGCCCGCTGACCTCGGATGCGCTGGCGGAGGAGATTGCTCGGCTGAGCGCGGCTTGCAAGATGGGAAACGATCTCCCCGGGGACGGCGCGCGGACAGGAGTGTCCGCGCCACACTTACCACACGCGCTCTTCTTCTACGATTCCATCAGTCCCATCGTCGAGGCAGAATCGATCGACATGAATAAGGTCTATATGGGGGCGCGCTACGACAAGGGCTCGGCCGACTACATCAATTGCCCGATGTCGAAAGAAGAGTACGACACGTTTTACGATGCGCTCGTCGCCGCGCAGCCCGTGGAAGAAAAAGACTGGGAGAAACTCAACTACTTCGAAAGCTGCCTTCCCATCGAAGAGATCGCGCGGCGCGGACGCGACACTCTGCGCTTCGGCCCCATGAAACCCGTGGGCCTGAAAGACCCCCGCACCGGCCGCATGCCTTATGCCGTGGTGCAATTGCGGCAGGAGAATCTCCGCGCAGACTCCTACAATCTGGTTGGCTTTCAGAACCACCTCAGGTTCGCCGAACAGGCGCGGGTGCTCCGACAGATCCCGGGGCTCGAGAACGGGCGCTTTCTGCGCTACGGCCAGATTCATCGCAACACCTACATCAATGCGCCGTCGTTGCTTGCGCCCACCCTGCAAATGAAGGCGCATCCGCAGGTTTTGTTCGCCGGTCAAATCTGCGGCGTGGAAGGTTACGTCGAGTCCATTGCCACCGGACTGATTGCCGGAATCAACGCCGCGGCGCTGGCCAGCGCATCGTCGCTCGTTCCGCCGCCGCGCGCGTCCGCGTTCGGATCGCTCATTCACTACATCACTCAAGCCGACCCGAACAAATTCCAGCCGGCCAATATCACCTTCGACCTTCTGCCGCCGCTTCAAAATCGCGTGCGCGACCGCAAGGAGCGTCATCGCTTGCAGTGCGAATTGGCGTTGCGAGAGTTCGATCACTGGCTTGCCTCCTCCGTGGCGCCGACATTCGCCGGCGGCTAAGCCGGCCACTCCACTGCCTCTCCCCGATTCACCCGATCTCCTCCGGAACCGCCAGCCTCTATTCTTCGTATTCTCTAGAAGGAAAACGCGGCTCGCGCTGGGAACGCAGCTTTCATTTTGCGGCCAGCCGCGTCGAACTCTCAGATGGCCTTTTGGGATCTCATCCACGATGTTTTCCGCACGCTATGGGCGCACCGTCTGCGCACAATGCTCACCATGTTCGGCATTGCCTGGGGAGTAGTTTCCATCGTGCTCATGGTCGCCGCTGGCGAGGGCCTGCGGGTCGGCCAGCAAAAGCAAGCCGAAACACTCGGTCGCGATATCATGATCGTCTTCCATGGACGCACCAGCCTGCAGGCCGGAGGCCTTCGCGCCGGCCGGCTCGTGCACTGGACCGACGCCGACCTTCCCTACGTTCAAGACGAGGCCGTCGACTGCCAGTACGCCATCCCCGAGCTTGAGCAGGAAGATGTGCGCTCGCACACTGCGTTCAATGCCGCGGCTTTCACCGTCACCGGGTCCACTCCCGAGTTTGCCGTGATTCGCAGCCTCGCCGTCAGCGAAGGCCGCTTTTACGACGAAGACGATCTGCGAGAAGCACGCCGCGTCGCCTTCCTCGGCTCCGACGCCAAGAAACAGCTCTTCGCCGGACGTCCAGCGCTGGGACAATTCGTATATCTCAACGACATGCCTTTCGAGATCATCGGTGTAATGTCGTCGAAAAAGCAGGACTCCAGCTATGACGGCTGGGACATCAACAAAATTTTTGTCCCATTCTCCGCCATGCGGCGCGACTTCCCTGACAAGCCGCCGGGCACGCCCTTCACTTTCGACCAACTGCTGGTCGTGCCGCGCGACGTTGAACATCACGAAGCGTGCAAGGGAGAAATCCGGCGCGTGCTCGGGCGCCTGCATGGATTCGACGCCGCCGACAAAGAAGCCTGTCCGATCTGGGACACCGTGCAGGAAGCCAAAGCTTTTCGCACCATGACCGACGGCATGAAATATTTCCTTGGCGCGGTTGGCGTGGTGACGCTCTTCCTCGGCGGCCTGGGCGTGATGAACGTGATGCTCGTTGCCGTAGCCGAGCGCACGCGCGAAATCGGCGTCCGCAAGGCCATTGGCGCGCCTTCGCAAAGTATTCTTCGGCAGTTTTTTCTGGAAGCGCTTCTCATTGCGCTCATCAGCGGCAGCGCAGGCCTGCTTCTCGCGTTTGGCATTTGCTCCCTCGTGGATTTGCTGCCCATGCCCGATTTCTTTGCGGGCCTGCTACCCACATGGCAAACAGGCGCGCTGGCGCTGGTTGTGCTCAGCACGATTGCGATTCTTTCCGCACTCTATCCGGCGCGGCGTGCTGCCGCCATCGATCCCATCGAAGCGCTCCGTCACGAGGCAGGGGGATAGATGCTCCTGCAAATTTTCAGCGAGGCCTGGTTTGCCCTGCGGCGCAACCGCACGCGCAGCGCCCTCACCATGCTCGGGATTGTCTGGGGCATTGCTACGGTCACGCTGCTCATCGCCTACGGCAACAGCTTCCGCGAAATTCTTGTCAGCGGATTCGACGCTTTCGGCAAAGGCGCCGTCATCTGCTGGCCGCAGCAAACCAGCGAGCAGCCGGGCGGACAGCGCGCCGGCAAGAAAGTCGTTCTCGAGCAGGCGGATCTCGACATGATCAAAGAGACCGCCACGTTTGTCCGCCACGCTTGCTTTGAAACCGTGCGCCGCCCGGGAATCGCCTACGGAAACCGCATGTCCGGAACCGCGCCTGTCCGCGGTGTTTGCCCCGAGTATGGCGACATGCGCAACGAAGTGCCGTCCGAAGGCCGCTGGATCAACTCGCTCGACGAACTCGAACGCCGCCGCGTCATTTTTCTCGGCGCGCGCGTGCGCGAGCAACTCTTCGGCGGCCGTCCCGCCGTCGGTGAAACTGTCCTCGTCGGCGGAGTTCGCTTCACGGTCATCGGCACCATGGACCGCAAGATTCAACTCAGCAACTATTTTTCCAGCGACGACGAATCCACCTGGATTCCCTTCTCCGCCGCCGGCGATCTGTGGAACACAAAGGACGCCAGCGTGCTTGTCTTCGAGCCGATTGCGCCGCAATTCGAAGCGCGTGCGGAAGCGCAGGTGCTCGCCGCCCTCGCTACGCGGCAGCAGTTTTCTCCCACCGACAAGAAAGCCGTCCAGATGTTCGGCCGCGAAGAGTTTCGGCCGGTCATCAACGGCATCACCATCGGCCTGCAGGTTCTGCTGATCTTCATCGGCATCCTCACGCTCGGCATTGGCGGCGTCGGCGTAATGAACATCATGCTGGTCTCGGTCGACGAGCGCATCCGCGAGATCGGCTTGCGGCGCGCGATGGGCGCGCGCAAGTGGCACATCAAACTGCAATTCCTCTCCGAGACGCTGCTCATCATGCTGCTTGGCGGCATCATCGGCATGGCCATCTCTTACGTGATCGCCGCCGCCGTCGGCACGCTTCCGCTGATGGGCCCGCTCTTCGAAGATGACTCCGGCAAAGCCGACATTCACCTTCGCATCTCACTTATCACCGTTGCGATTTCCGCTGGCGTGCTTTTAGTCGTCGGCGTCCTTAGTGCCATGATCCCCGCCTCGCGCGCCGCCAAACTCGACCCGGTCGAAGCGCTGCGCTACGAATAAGATTTCCGCCTCGAATCATTGACGACGCCGCGCCCCGCACGATACCTTGGCCGCGTACCTGCGCGAGGTGATTCGTTGCCTGTCTCCGCTGTCGATTGCGTCCAACCGGCGATCCAACACACACGGCAGCAGCTCTTTCGCCCATTTCGTTTCGGCCAGTGGGTGCGGCTGGCGTTCGTCGGATTTCTTGCCGCAGAAGTTCACAGCGGCGGATGCAGTTTCAATAGCAAGATCCCCAACCACTCTCATCCGCACACCGGCGGCGAGTCCCTGCACATTCCGCCGGACTTGTTTCGTCATTTCGATCCGTCGCGCGTGGCCCAGTTTGCGTTGCTTATTGTGGCTGCCATTGTTATCGCCTTCATCGTCGGCATCATCTTCCTTTATATCGGCAGCGTCTTCCGCTTCATCCTCTTCGATTCCGTCCTCAGCAAACACTGTTCCATCCGCCAGGGCTGGAGCCGCTGGCATCGCGCCGGCCGCCGGTATTTTCTCTGGCAGATCGTGTTCTTCATCGCGCAGGGACTTTTGCTGGGCGTGTTGATTGGCGTTCCGCTGGCGGTGGCAGCCGCGTTGGGATGGTTCTCGAACGCGGGCCAGCACATTGCGCGCACCGTTCTTGGCATAACTTTGCTGGCCAGCCTTTTCTTCCTTTTTATACTGGTCGCGATCGCGGCCCAGACTCTGGCCAAGGATTTTCTTGTCCCCATCATGGCTCTCGACGAAGTCGATTTCGCCGACGGCTGGAGCCGCCTGCTCGCGCTGATCCGCGTCGAACCCGGCAACTATGTCGTCTATTTGCTGCTGAAGATTGTCCTCGCCATCGCGGCGGGAATTATTTTCGGCATTATCACTCTCATCCCCATCCTCGTCCTCGTGGCGCCCGCCGCCCTGGCCGTATTCGCCGCCTACAAAGCCGGCCTGGGATGGAACGTCACCACGGTCAGCCTGGCCAT
>Ga0326727_10023287_pt1 | contig 11836 bp, 11 predicted proteins | sample MB2enrmetagenome_FD_207643 | JGI IMG/M metagenome (GOLD analysis project Ga0326727, IMG submission 207643) | Lab enriched peat soil microbial communities from McLean, Ithaca, NY, United States - MB29MY | ecosystem: Environmental > Terrestrial > Soil > Wetlands > Peat | place: USA: New York... | reverse complement strand
CATCGTCTCTTCCGCCGCAAACCTGCACTCCCTGCACTGGCAGACCCGCCGCAGATACTCCCACGAATAAATCCCGGCGGTGTGTCCATCCAGCCAGTTGAACTGCAACGCATAGCGGCCCACGGCGTGGGCGCTGGCGGGCTTGGGCGGCGGTGTGTACATGGGCAGCACGGCAGCCGGCTTGCGCTTGGGCTGGCCGGGTTTGCGGCCTTCGTTGCCGCGCTCTTCGTTGCAGGTGGCGCAAGGGCAGGCGTCGCGCAGCCAGGCAAAGGTCCAGGCGCTCTTGTGTCCGTCCTGCCAGTCAATCTCCAGGCCCTTGCCCTCGGAGAGGAGCACGCGCACCTTCTCCGGGGTGACGGCGATGCGGGCAAGCGGCCGATTCTGCTCCGACTCGCGGGCCGCGTGCTCTTTGTCGACAAAACGAATGCCTTCGTGGCTCATGCACCCAGTTTACAGATGACAGATTACAGATGACAGTTCCCAGACCAACGGGTCGGTTTAAGACTCTCCCGGTGGTCCTGTTTCCGGGCATCGACAAGAGGCTCCCGTCGGCTCCGGCTGTTATCTGTAACCTGTCATCTGTCTTTCCAGAAGAACCATGCGGCCATCCCCAGGCCGATGCAGACCACCAGGCCGCGCAGGGCGGGCTGCGGGATGCGACGGGCTAGGCGGGCGGAGCTGTAGCCGCCAATAGCGCAGGTGACCATGGCCAGCAGGCAGTAATGCCACTCGACCTGGCCCTCCACTACAAAAATCACGAAGGCCATGCCGTTGGCCATGGTGGTAGAGACGACTTTGAGGGCGTTGATCTCGTTCAGGTCCTGAAAGCCGAAGAGGGAAAGCAGAGTGATAAGCAGGAATCCGGCGCCGGCGCCGAAGTAGCCAATGTAAAAGCAGACCACGATGGTGGCGAGGAAGACCGGCAGCAGGCGGGGCGGGCGTTGGACGCTGTCGGCGGAGATGCGTTTCAGCCGTGCCAACCAGCGGGTGACCGGCCCGGTGAGGGCGAAGATGCCGGCAGCCACCAGCAGCAGCCAGGGCACAAGGTGCAGGAAGGTGGTTTGCGGCGTATTGAGCAGGACAATTGCACCGGCCGTTCCGCCCAGAAATCCGGCAAGCCCCATGGGCATGGCGAGGCGCCGGTTGCGGCGGATATCGTCGCGATAAGCGGCGATGGAGGTGAGCTGGCCGGGCCACAGGGCAACCGTGTTGGTAGCGTTGGCCTGCACCGGCAGCATCTTCATGCCCAGCATGGCAGGAAAGAGAAGAAAGCTTCCGCCGCCGGCCACGGCGTTGAGCACTCCGGCCAGAAAGGCGGCCACGGAGAGCCAGATCCAGTGCCAGTCGATGGATTGAGGAAGGCTGAGGGACGGCGTCATCTGTGATTGATTGTAGAGGCGACGAGCGAGGTTGCGGCTGGGGCCGCGGGCGGTCAATCCCCACGAAAAAGGACCGCAAGCGACTTTTGACGTTAATCCAGTGTGCGTCTTTGCCGGATGCGGGATTTCCTTCGCACCGCACAACAATTGCCTCAGAGGAGGGTTCACGACGATGAGGCCACAAGAAGGACTGATGACACAGCAAACGTACATGCCACCCCCAGGCGCTCCACGCAATTCAACTGCCGCGCAACCTCCCCACAGCTCGGACTTGAAGACGCTGCGCGCCAACGGCGCAACGCGGTATACGGTAGGAACCCCCGAGCATTCCGCGCTGGTGGATGCGGTCAAGCGCGAATTCCCTGAGATCTTCGACCCTTCCGCGGCGCGCGGAAGCTCCGATTGCGCGTGATCGGCACCAGCCATCGACTCTCGGTCACGCTGCCCATTCAACCTCGAATCAGACGTCAGGACCGGTGATCGGGCGCGGCGGGCGCTTCGCCTGCCGGGACGGTTTCCTGGTCCGCACAGGAGACTCGGGCGATCGCGGCGGGAGACGGATCGGGATAGACTTCGGTGTACGGCTGGACCGGCGCGATGAGCTGGATGTCGAGGATTCCGGCTTTGCTGAAGGGCAGGCCGGCGAGGATGGCGCGGCACTCCTGCTCATTGAAGGCATGAAGCAAAAGGGCCACGCAGGGACAGTCCTGGCGCTTCCAAGCCTGGGAGACGGCCCCCGATTCCAGGAGCCCGTTGACCGCCTGGATTTCAAGCTGGACAAGCTGCGCCGTGAGGATCTCGCGGTGAGCCGAGCGAGCCTGGATGCCTAGCAGGACGAGGAACTGCATGGGGCGATTCTAAAGACCGGCAAAGATGCCGGAAGAGAAATTGTGACCTGCAGAGCGGGGAGAATTCCGGTTTGTGCACCAGTTCGGAACTGGGGCAAGGGAGTCTTCCGGTGGGATTCTTGTGATCCAAAGCATTGAAATTAAAAGATCTATTTACCTGACGAGAGGTCTATCAAAAATATGAGTGCAAAGCACTAACATTTTATGAATCATTTGTGCTATATTGTCATCAGATTGATTGAGCGGCCGAGACTCAGGCCTTCGGCCCCATCACACATTCAAGAATCCATCTGGGAGGAAAAATATGGCAATCACTCGTTGGGATCCGTTTCGTGAAGTCGTAGCGTTGCAGAACCGCGTGAACTCTCTTTTCCGCGATCTGAACGTGAACGAAAGCGATGACCCGGTTGCGGCTGCCAGCTTTGTGCCGGCGGTCGATATTTATGAGGACGCAAAGAAGGTGGTTTTGAAGCTGGAAGTTCCGGGCATCGAACAGAAGGACCTGGACATTCGCGTGGAGAACCACACTCTTACCGTCAAGGGCGAGCGCAAGTTCGAAGCCGAGGAGAAGGAGCAGAACTTCCATCGCATCGAGCGGCGTTATGGCAGCTTTTTCCGCGCCTTCACGCTGCCTTCCACCGTGGACACGGAGAGCGTGCAGGCCAGCTACAACGCCGGCGTTCTGAAGCTGGAACTGGCCAAGAAGCCCGAAGCGCAGCCCAAGCAGATCAAGATCAACGTGGGCGGCGAAAACACTGTGAGCACTCCCAAGAAAGTGGAAGAGCCCGAATTGGCGGGAGTGCGGTAAGAGCTAGTGGTTAGTGGTGAGTGGTTAGTTTTCTGCGGCCGGGAGGGAGCTTGGCTCTCCCCCGGCCGTTTCGCTCATGGATGATACTGGCTGATAACCCGGTGCAACGCGCATCCCGTGACCGTTGAACGCATCGAACGAACGGACCGCTAGTCACTAACCACTAACCACTGAGGTACACATGGCAATTTGTTGGGACAAATTTACGGTGAAGTCGCAGCAGGCGATGCAGCAGGCGCAGGCGCGGGCCGCGGAACTGGGCAACCCTGAAGTACAGCCGGTGCACATGCTGCTGGCGCTCATCGAGGACCGTGAGGGAGTAATTCCCTCGGTGCTGGAAAAGATCGGTGTGCCCACCGAGCGGCTGGAGCACGACCTGCACTTAATCGAGGAGAAACTGCCTCGTGTGGCAGGCTCGGCCAGCCAGCCGGGGCTGAGCCAGTCGCTCAACAAGGCGCTGGAGCAGGCCTTTCGCGAGGCGGCCAACTTCAAAGACGAATACGTCTCGACCGAGCACCTGCTGCTGGGCGCGGCCCATGTGAAGGGCGACCCGGCGCGCGACGCGCTGCTGGCCCTGGGCGCGACGCATGAGGCGATTCTCAAGGCGCTGACCGCGGTGCGCGGGTCGCAGCGCGTGACCGACCAGAATCCCGAGGGAAAATTTCAGGCTCTAGAAAAATATGCCAAGGACCTGACCGAACTGGCGCGGCGCGGCAAGCTTGACCCGGTGATTGGGCGCGACGAGGAAATTCGCCGGGTGATCCAGGTGCTGAGCCGCCGCACCAAGAATAATCCGGTACTGATCGGCGAGCCGGGCGTGGGCAAGACGGCGATTGTGGAAGGGCTGGCGCGGCGCATCTTCGAGGGTGACGTGCCGGAGAGCCTGAAGAACAAGCGCGTCATCTCGCTCGACCTGGGCGCGATGCTGGCCGGCGCCAAGTATCGCGGTGAATTTGAAGACCGGCTCAAGGCGGTGCTCAAGGAGATTGAGGAAGCCAACGGCGAGATTGTGCTGTTCATCGACGAGTTGCACACGCTGGTAGGCGCAGGCGCGGCCGAGGGCGCAATCGACGCCAGCAACATGCTCAAGCCGGCGCTGGCGCGCGGCGAACTGCGGGCCATCGGCGCAACCACGCTGAACGAATACCGCAAGTACATCGAGAAAGACAAGGCGCTGGAGCGGCGCTTTCAGATCGTTTACGTAGGCGAGCCCAACGTGGAAGACACCATCGCGATTTTGCGCGGGCTGCGCGACCGCTACGAGGCGCACCACAACGTGCGCATCAAGGACGCGGCCATTGTTGCCGCGGCCATGCTTTCGCACCGCTACATCAGCGACCGCTTCTTGCCTGACAAGGCCATCGACCTGGTGGACGAAGCGGCGGCTTCGCTGGCGGTGCAGATCGGATCGAAGCCCACCGAGATCGATCAGAAGGAACGCGAGAAGACTTCGCTCGAAATCGAGCGCGAGGCTCTCAAGCGCGAGACCGATTCCAACAGCGTGGCGCGCTTCGAAGAAGTGGAGCGCGAGATTGCTGCGCTGACTGAGCAGATTACCGCGTTGCGCGCGCGCTGGACGCGCGAGCGCGAAGCCATTACCCGCATCAGCGATTTGAAGAAGCGGATCGAGGCGCTGCGCTTCGAGGCCGAGGAGCAGACGCGCAAAGGCCAACTCGAGCGGGCTGCGCAGATCCAGTACGGCGAGCTGCCGAAGCTGGAAGCGGAGCTGAAGAAAATGGGCGACGCGCAGGATGGCAACGCCGGCGTAGCGCGCATGTTGAAGGAAGAAGTGGACGAGGAAGACATCGCCGGCATCGTGAGCAAGTGGACGGGGATTCCCGTGTCGCGCATGCTCGAGGGCGAAGTCAAGAAGCTGGTCGAGATGGAGACGCGGTTGCAGGAGCGCGTGGTGGGCCAGGATGCGGCGCTGACCGTGGTGGCCAATGCCATCCGGCGTTCCCGTGCTGGATTAAGCGATCCCAAGCGTCCCATCGGCAGCTTCATTTTTCTCGGACCGACGGGCGTAGGCAAGACAGAGACTGCGCGCGCCCTGGCCGAGTTTCTCTTTGACGATGAGCAGGCCATGATTCGCATCGACATGAGCGAGTACATGGAGAAGCATGCCGTGGCGCGGCTGATTGGCGCGCCGCCCGGATACGTGGGCTACGACGAGGGCGGCCAGCTGACCGAGGCCGTGCATCGCCGGCCCTACGCGGTGATTCTGTTCGACGAGATCGAGAAGGCGCATCCGGATGTGTTCAACATTCTGCTGCAGGTGATGGACGACGGCAGATTGACTGACTCCAAGGGCCGCACCATTGATTTCAAGAACACTGTCCTGATCATGACTTCGAACCTGGGCGCGGCTGCGTTGGCCGTGGACACGCTGAAGACCGAGCACGATTTCGACATGGCGCGCGAGAGCGTGATGCGTGTTTTGCGCGAGCATTTCCGGCCGGAATTCCTGAACCGCGTGGACGATATTGTGATTTTCCGTCCGCTGGGACACGCGCAGATGGTGCACATCCTGGAGCTGCGCCTGAACGAGGTGCGCAAGCTTCTCGAAGACCGTCAGATTTCGCTGGAACTTACGGAGCCGGCGCGGCAGCTGATTCTGGCCTCCGGCTCGGATTCGGCATATGGAGCGCGGCCGTTGAAGAGGGCCTTGCAGCGCATGATCCAGGACCCGCTGGCCATCAAGATCCTCAACGGCGAAGTGTTGCATGGCTCGCATGTGCGCATCGACGTGGATCGCAAGTCGAACCAGCTGCACTTTGAGCCTATGGGCCGCGAGGCAATGGCGTAACCGCGCCGAATTGGAAAGGCCGGGACTGAGGCTCCGGCCTTTTTTGGGGCACTTGCCCGCGTCTCTGTCCCGCAGGAAGGCTGCATCGACGTTCGTTGCCCGCTAACTGGCTAACTTGCTATGCCCGCGAAGCGGTGGCTAACTCGCGGCTTCGGTCTTGAGCGCCTGATGTCCCGCGCGGCAATCGAAGCGATTTCAATTTCGGAAACCGCTTGCAACCCGATCTTCCCCACGGCTAGACTTGTCGCCATGAAATTGACGAAGCCAAACTTCTCCGGAATCATCGCTATCCTGCTGTTCATCTTGCCCGCCGCCGTTTCGCTTCACGCTCAGGATTGGGCCAAAGCCCGGCTTGAAGCTTCGCCCCGCCACCACGAATATGTGCCGCTCAAGCACGGCAGCCGCACGGTGCAGGCCTTCGTCGTTTATCCGGAGCTGAAGGCCAAGGCGCCGGTCGTTATTCTCATTCACGAAATCTTTGGCCTCACCGATTGGGCCAAAGAAATGGCCGACGAGCTCGCCGGCCAGGGCTTCATTGTGATTGCCCCCGACCTGCTCAGCGGCTTCGGCCCCGGCGGCGGCGGCTCAAGCGAGTTTCCCAGCCAGGACGCAACCATCAAGGCTGTCTCCGGACTGGATCCGGAGGTTGTCAACGCCGACCTGGATGCCGCTGCCGACTACGGCAAGCATCTGCCCGCAGCGAACGGAAAGATTGCCGTAGCGGGCTTCTGCTGGGGTGGCGGCAAGTCGTTCGCCTTTGCCGCGCACCGCAAAGATCTTTCAGCGGCCTTCGTGTTCTATGGGCCGGGACCGGCGGACGTTTCGACGATTACAGCACCGGTGTATGGATTCTACGCGGGGAATGACGCGCGCATTGGAGCGACCGTTCCGGCCACAGTTGCGGCCATGAAAGCGGCGGGAAAGAAGTACGAACCGGTGACCTACGATGGCGCCGGCCACGGATTCATGCGCGCGGGCGAGGACCCGACCAACACTGTGCCCGGCAACAAGACCGCGCGCGAGCAGGGCTTCGCGCGGCTCGTCAAACTGCTGCACGAGATGAAGAGCGCGCCGATGGCGATGAATGGCGGCCCAGACAAGACAGCCGCGAGCAAGGATAGGGCTCATGCCGTCGCATGCCACAGCGCGGCCGCCGCTACGCCGACTGCCTCAATGTAGATGTTGAGAGGCGGTTACTGCCCCAAAGCCGCTTCAATCGCCGCCGTCACCTGCGGCGAATCCGGCGTGACGTTTGGTTCAAACCGCGCTATCGGCTTGCCGCTCCGGTCGAACAGAAACTTGGTGAAGTTCCACTTGATGTCGCCGGCGAATTGCGGGTCGGTGTTCGCATCGGTTAGGAACGTGTAAAGCGGCGTCTTGTCGTCGCCCTTTACCGACACCTTGGACATCATCGGGAAAGTGACGTTGTATTTGTTGGTGCAGAATGTCTTGATCTCGGCATCGGTGCCCGGCTCCTGCGACATAAAGTTGTTGGCCGGAATGCCGACGATCACCAGGCCGCGGTCTTTATACTTCTCGTAGAGCGCTTCCAGGCCTGCATACTGCGGCGTGAATCCGCACTTGCTGGCGACGTTCACAAGCAAGACCACTTTGCCGCTGTAGCTGCCCAGGCTTACCGGCTGCCCGTCAATCGACTTCATCGTAAAGTCGTAAATGCTCTTCGTCTGCGCGGTCAGGCTGGCGCAGGCCACACACAACATCAGGATCAGAGAAAACTTTCGCATTGGTGCCTCCCAAAAGCTACCTGCGATTCTATCCGATCAAGGGAGCGCGAATTGTCATTTAGATGTCGCGGTGGATGGCAGCTCAGAATTTGCAGATGCGTGGCTCGCCTCAGCCTTACGCAGCGCCTCGTGGATGATCATTTTCAGATAGGTCTGGTAGCGCAACCCGCGCTCGGCCGCCTGGACGCGGGCCTTGGCGATATCGTCGGGGTCGAGACGGATGGTGGTGGAAGGCAAGGCTGCACGCTTGGCGACGGTCCCGATTCCGACTCGCCCTTCGGCGGTTGCCTTTTCAAACTCATCGGCGAGTTCATCTTCGTGCGACTCCCACCACGCGGCCTCTTCGGCCTCACTCGCGAAGGTCTTCGTCTTCAATTCTTCCAACATTCCCATTCTTTTTCTGCGTCGAGAAGTACCGACGGAGCCTTTCTTTTGCTGGCCAAACCGTGACGACACGAATCTTCGTGTCCCTCATTGTCGAAACCACGATCAGAATTCTGCGGTATCCGTCTCACCGACCTGGACCGTCCGTATTTCGCCATTGCGAAGGTACGAGTCCAGGTCAATGGGCCGGTTGAGAATCACTTGTTCCGCTTCGGCTGGCGGAATCTCACGTAGGGCCAAATGCCCAATGTTCCTTTCATCCCAATTGAAAGGCGATGGAGGCACCATAATCTCCTCTTGTGCTGGTCTTGACGGTCCATAAGTGCCTCCCGGAACACTTCGGCTCCTATCCCAATTTCAATCATAGTTGTAGCTACGTTGCAGCTATTTTGCAACTACTGCCGCAACTCAACCAGCGTCGCTCCCTGGCCGCCTTCGTTTTGCGGAGCTTCGGCAATCATGGCCACGTGCGGATGGCTCTTCAGAAATTCGCGCACCCCGCGCCGCAGAATTCCCGCTCCGTGCCCATGAATCACGCGGACACGCGGCAGGCCGGCGAGAAACGCCCGGTCAAGATACGTCTCCAACTCACCGGTCGCCTCGTCGACGGTGCGGCCGATCAAATTGATCTCCATGCGCATGTCGTCGGTATTGGCGCTGGTTACGGTGACGTGGACGTTCTTCTGCTTCCGCGCGTCTGCAAGCGGATCAGCCTTCCTCGCGCTCGAAGCGTCACCCGAGGATAGCGGCTCCGTAAGCTCGTCGCGCTTGACCCGCATCTTGATGGGGCCGAGGGCGACTTCGAACAGGTCCTTCTCGATCTCCCGCTGCACCACCGCGATCTTGTTCAAGGACTTGATGCGGACCTGGTCGCCGGGGGCAACGTGCTTGAGCACATGTGGCTGCGCATTTGCGTCTCCCTGGTCGGCGCCGGTGCGGTGGGCCACGATGGTCTGGTTGAAACTCTCCTGAAACTCGCGGCGCAGGCGCGTGATTCGCCGCTCTGCCTCTTTCGACAGCTTCTGCTGCGCTGCCCGGTCCTCGATGGCGCGTACCGTCTCCCGCATCTGAAATTCGAAGTCCTTCAGCAGCGAGGCCAGCTTAGTTTCAAGCTCGCGCGTCCGGTTGCGCAGCTCGACGTCGCCTTCACGGGCGAGTTTAGCGCGGGACTGATTGAGGGCGTATTGCTCTTCGCGGGTAGCTTTGCGATCGGCTTCGAGCTGAGTTAGTTCGTTGTGCAGTCGGTCGAGAAAGCGGGCGATGTCCACCTGCTGCGAACCCAGGCGCTGGCGGGCAGCCGCGACGATATCGGCGTTCAGGCCGAGGCGCTCAGCGGTCTGAATGCCCGCCGATGCGCCTGGGACGCCGAGGCGAAGCTGGTAGTTGGGCACGAGGGTCTGTTCGTCCACGCCGGCGGCGGCGTTGAGCACCCCGGAAGTGTTGGCTGCGTAGACCTTCAGCGAAGTGTGGTGTGTCGAGATCAGAGACCAGGCGCCCACGGTCAGAAAATAGCTGGCAATTGCGACAGCCAGCGCGCTGCCTTCCTCGGGATCGGTGGATGAGCCGAGTTCATCAAGCAGCACAAGCGACTGCGGACCGGCAAGGCGCGACAACCGGTCGAGGTTGGTGATGTGCGCGGAAAAGGTGGAAAGCGCCGCTTCAATTGATTGCGCGTCGCCGATGTCGGCCAGGAATGAAGTGAAGATGGGGAAACTGGCCGCGGATGCCGGGATCGGCAGGCCGGCCTGGGCCATCATGCCCAGCAGAGCCGTGGTCTTCAAAGTAACGGTTTTGCCGCCGGTGTTGGGCCCGCTGATGATGAGCTGGCGATGCTCGGCGGTGAGCTCAAGTGTGAGCGGGACAATTTTTCCGCCAGTTGCGCGCAACCGCTTTTCCAGCAATGGATGGCGTGCGGCTCCCAGTCGCATCACGTCTGGAGTGATGGCCGGAGCCACACATTCGTAGTCGCGGGCAAAGCGGGCGCGGGCTTGCAGGCTGTCGACCAGAGCCAGCACGCGCGCTCCTTCGACCAAACCCACCGCATAGCCGCCCACCTGGCGGGTAAGCGCGACAAAGATGCGGTGAATCTCCGCCTGCTCTTCTTCGATGAGGCGAACCAGTTCGTTGTTCTGCTCAATGGTTTCAAGCGGCTCCACGTAGACCGTCTGTCCCGACGAGCTGGCCCCGTGCACCACGCCGGAGATGCGCCGCTTCAGCTCCGCGCGCACCGGAATCACAAAGCGGTCGCCACGGATGGTGATCAAGTCTTCCTGCGTTGCTCCGTCACTGGAGAGCTTGCGCAGCGCGGCGCGCAGAGATTCTTCAATGACGCGCTGTTGACGCTCCTGCTCGCGGCGAATGCGATTCAATTCCGGAGAGGCGTTGTCGGCCAGCGAGCCGTCGGGCTGAATGGTGCGCTCGATTGCTTCGGCCAAAGGGCGCAGACTGGTGGTAAGCGCGGCTGAAATCGCTGACAGGCCGGGCAACTTGCCCGCAATGCGCGCGGGCGGCGACTGCAGCAGCGCTTGCCACGCGGCAACGTCGTTAGCCAGCCGGGCAATGGCCTGCAGTTCATTGGCTTCAAGAGCAGCGCCGGGAATCTGCGCTTTGGCAGCAAGCTGCGTGGGGTCGAAGAGTCCGGCGCAGGGGATCGATATCTGTTCTTCAAGCACCAGGCGCAGTTCCGCGGTGAGCAAGTGCTGGCGCGCGATCCAGTCTTCGTCGGTTGATGGGCGCAGATCGAGGATTGCCTGACGGCCGACCGGCGAGGCAGCAAAGCCCGCGACCAGGGCCAGCAGCGGCTCCCACTCGAGAGCGGCGAAGTCGGCGTCTTCGACGGGCGACGGGATTGGATCGAGCAGAGGCATCTACAGGTCTATCTTAGCTGTGCCGAGGTCGCGGCGAGGGCCGACCTTCCGTTCACCTCATGGACTCAAAATCAACACTTTTGCACCCTTCTAAGAATCCCAAGAAATCGCTTGACTTTTATAGTACGCTGCGTAATAGTACGTAACGTACTATGAAGAACAACTCTCTTCTCGGATTTGCGTTGCTGGGGCTGATCTTTGAGCAGCCCATGTCGGGCTATGACCTGCGCAAGGTCTTCACCACGACCGCAATGGGCAGCTTCAGCGACAGCCCCGGCGCTATCTATCCGGCGTTAGCCAGGCTGGAAGCGAACGAGCTTATCCGCGGAACAGTTGAAGAGTCAACCAGCCTACGCAAGCGGCGGGTCTTTGAAATCACGGCCGCAGGCTTGGAGGCGCTGAAGGCCTGGCTCATGAAACCGGTGACGCACGACGACGTGGTACGCGGCCTCGGCGACCTGTTGTTGCGCTTCGCCTTCATGGACCGGACGGTGGGCGAGGAGCGGACAATCGAGTTCCTGGAAGAGTTTGCCGTTGAAATTGAAGGCTATCTACCCAGCCTTCAGGGGTTTCTTTTGTCTCACGCGAGCGATATGTCGCTCTCCGCACGTCTGGCCTTGGAGAGCGGCGTTCAGGAGTACGAAATGCGGCTGCGCTGGGTCAGGGCGTCCGCCGCGCAATACAGGGAAAGAAAGGGGAACCAGCTATGAAACTGCGTATGGGGTTGGTTTGTCTGTTGGTTGGATTGTGCTTTACTGTCTCGGCATTGGGCGAGGGCCATTTCGGATGGTTTTGGCTTGAAGGCATCATCACAGCTGCGGCGCTGCTTCCGGTGGTGCGGTTTGGACCCCGGAATCCGGCGGCGCAATTTGGCGCAATCCTGCTGGCGCTGGTGGTGATCGGTCTGGTCTGCACCATGACTGAAGGGGTCTTGTTCTACCCCGAGATGAAGGCGCAGCTGGTTACCACGTTGATGGGTGGAACGATGGTGTATCTGCT
>Ga0326727_10023286_pt1 | contig 11836 bp, 16 predicted proteins | sample MB2enrmetagenome_FD_207643 | JGI IMG/M metagenome (GOLD analysis project Ga0326727, IMG submission 207643) | Lab enriched peat soil microbial communities from McLean, Ithaca, NY, United States - MB29MY | ecosystem: Environmental > Terrestrial > Soil > Wetlands > Peat | place: USA: New York... | reverse complement strand
TTTCGTCCAAAGCAAGCGGCATTAGATCCCCGGCTTCGAACGGAATCGGGCTTGGGCCCACAACCTGCCAGCCGCCTTGCTCCGGCGTCTTAAGGCTAACCCGGGCCTTCCACTGCACTTCGCAGCTTGCCTTGCGTCCAGCGTGGGCGAGTTGGATGCCGGCGATTGCACCCTCGCTACGCACGAACCTGGCGACGCGCGCAAGTGGTTCAATGTGTTCATCGCTCCAAATGCCCAGGTCAGCGGGTGAGATGCGCCCTTCAGGGGTGACGGCTGTAGCCTCGACAATCACCAGTGCCGCGCCGCCAACCGCCCGACTGCCCAGGTGAACGAGGTGCCAGTCGTTGGCCATCCCTTCCACGGCCGAATATTGGCACATGGGTGACATGGCAATCCGATTTCTCAGGGTGACGCCGCGCAGCGTCAGCGGGCTCAACAAATCGACCTCGGGCACTTCCAAATCATGACTTGCAACCGCCCTGCCCGAGCGGTGGGTGTCGCCGCCAAAAACTTCGTGTGTTGCTTTACTCATAAATTATTGCCTTTCTATCGCGCCCGCAGGAAGCGAGCTTCGGTGCGCAACCGTTCGGCCTCATTCATCAGGGTGATTATCATTTTGACCCCAGCCAGGTTAATGCCACAGACCGAGTATAGGTGCTCGATGCGTCGCAACATACGGATGCCTTCGTCATTGAAATAAAAGCCGCCATAGGCCGGGTCGGCCACTGGCGACACCAAACCATGCTTGTAGTAAACGACAATCCGGCGACGCGGCACGTGCGCCAGACGCTCGGCCACTTCCAAAGTGTAAATCGCGTCAGGATCTGGCTCGAAGAGCTGGATGGCCTGGCTGGTGATCTCTTGGTAGAATTTCATGATTTGCTCCTTAAGTTGAAGCGGGTTGCCGCGGGTTGAAACGCGAAACACGGCTAAGTCTTTCCCACAATTCGCGCTCTTCGTCGGTCAGTTGCGCCGGTAGTTGCACATTGACGATTACGTAGAGGTCGCCGCGCTCGCCGTCGCGGCCCTTGGGCAAGCCGTGACCCCGCACGCGCAGTTGACGGCCGTTGTTCGTGGAGGCCGGGATCCGGACTTTCACGGGCCCATCAAGCGTGGGCACGCTCACGGTCGTCCCCAGCACGGCTTCCCAGGGCGCCAGCTCAAGTTCGTAGTGAAGGTCCGGGCCGCGTGCGCGAAAATCCGGATGCGCAGCATAGAGGACATGGAGAAAGAGATCGCCGGACGCGCCGCCACTCGCGCCGTCTCCTCCCTTGCCGGGAACCCGGATGGTTTGACCTTCCTGCACGCCGACGGGAATGCGGACCTTGAAAGTCAGCGTCTCGGTTTGGCCAGTGCGCGGGTTGGCGCGCTGCAGCGAAATACTGCGCACTGAACCACGCATTGCTTCCTCAAGGGTGACCAGGATGTCGCCTTCGATGTCGTAGCCGCGCGCCGGGCCGCGGGGTTGCGTGGCTTCATCGGCCTCAAAACCGCGCCCACCGAATCCAAAACCGCCGTGTCTGCTCCGGCCAAACAGTTGCTCGAAGAAGTCGCTGAAGCCCGTGCCTCCGAAATGAAATTCCTGGGTCTGCGCGCCCTCGGCGCCGCGGCCGGCGCCGCTCTGCCAGCCCGGCGGCGGCTGGAACCCTCCGCCCTCTTTCCAGCTCGCGCCGTACTGATCGTACTTCTTGCGCTTCTCCGGGTCGCTCAGAACCTCGTAGGCTTCGTTGATCTCCTTGAACTTTTCCTCAGCGGTCTTCTTGTCCTTGGCCACATCGGGGTGGAACTTGCGGGCCAGCTTCCGAAACGACTTTTTGATGTCCTGATCGGTGGCAGTACGTGGTACGTCAAGAATGGCGTAGTAATCTTTAAATTCAACCGGCATGATTTGCGGGGCCAGCCTTGTCAGGTTGGCTCAGATCGTTTACGACAACCTTGGCCGGACGAAAGACTGCCTCTCCGCGTCGGTAGCCACGCTGGATGACTTCGAGCACGCTGTGGTCGGGCAACGTGGGATCGTGACCGACGCGAATCGCCTCGTGGTGATGTGGATCAAACGATTGGCCGAGGCTTTCCTCGTGCTCGATGCCATGGCGGCGCAGTAGTTCTCGCAACTGTTGAGGGGTCAAATGCACGCCGTGACGAAGCTGCTCAGGGGAAGCGGAAGCGTCCGTGGCAAGCGCGCGTTCGAGGTTGTCGATCACCGAGAGGAGTTCGAGGATGAAGGCTTCTTTTTGTCCGGCTGCGCGGCGGTCCGCCTCTTGTGCGGTCCGCTTGCGGAAGTTGTCGAAATCGGCGGCGAGGCGGAGATGGCGTTCCCTGAGTTCGGCCAGTTCTTTCGCCTCTGATGAAGGCTCATCTTGCGCAGCAACTTCGGCTCCATCAGTGCTGGAATCTTCCGGTGATGTTTCTCCTCGTTGCGTTTTCATAAATAATACTCACACCGCGGCGTCTTCGCGCCTTGCGGAGTAATTTTGAGAGTGGATTCAACCGCCTTCTTTGTCCCTTGTTGCGGCGGCTCGGGTGGCTTGGTCCGCTTGATCAAGCTCTGCCTCTCCGATCCCTTCTTCGACAAGTCTTTCGTTGTCGCTGCGGCCTTCGTCATCTTCGTCCTCTCCGGGACTCACCGGAACTTTGCGTCCCTCCGAACCCGGCACCGGATCCCAGCGCTCCGATTCCGGCGCCCCTTCGAGAGCAGCTTTTTGGGGATCCAATTCCGGTTCGCCGGTTAATTCCCGCTTGGCCGTCGCCAGATCGGATTTTGATACCTCCCGTGCGGTACGGCCATCGAGGATAGCCAGTTCCACCGCGCGCTTTCGCACCATCTTCCGGGTCACGGTGCCAATGCCGGCGGAATTTACGGTTAGCTCGCCTTTCTTTAATGGGTTTGGTTTCATAGGCTGTTTATTTCTCCGCCTGGGAATGGGCTTCAACAAACCAGAGCCACTTATCAATGCCGCGCGAAACTTCCGTGAACAGATCCGCCGTGTCGGCGTCGTCCAGGTCGTCCGCCTCAGCGATCGTGTGGCGGACGTCCCGTCCGAAGGTGGAAAGTGCCTTTGCCACAGCCTCGACGTGCGCCGCGCCGTCGGCGACGTCGAGCGGATACTCTTCTACCCGTAAGCGTGAGGCGGCCACCCGCGCAGTTCCCTCGGCGATGCCGCCCAATTGCACGATGCGTTCGGCGATGAGGTCCACATACTCACTGACGCCTTCGTAAACGTCGTCGAAGAGTTTATGGAGTCCGATGAAGTTGGGACCTTTGACGTTCCAATGCGCCTGTTTCATTTGTGATTGAAGATCAACGGCATCAGCCAGGCGCTGGTTCATCAGAACATTCAGTTCCACCCGCCGGTTGGGAGCGATGTCGTTTTCGGTTTCGTACATTTTGGGTGATTCGGTCGGTTTCGTTGTTGTTGTTTTCATAATTTGATTTCTTTTGTTCGTTCACCGTGGACGAGGTCAAAAAGGAGAAAGTGCACGCTCTTCTCGGAGCGCAAACGTATTTCGCCTTTGTTCATTTGGTGCTCCATTGCTGTTTTGTCCGAGTCGTTGTGAAACCTGTTGCTGATTTGTTGCCGCCAAGGCGGGTGCGTCGGAACGGTGACCGCCGCCCCACGCTCCACAGCGCCCCACGCACACTCGCTCTCTTTTGGCGCAAGGGCAAAGGGTGAGTAAACGGAGTTATGCACAGGTGCATGGGCCATCACGCCGCTGTAGCTGCTCAGGCGGTTAATGCCCTTGTCGTTCATAGGCGTTTCGGGAAAGCCGACCCAGACCATCCCCTGCTGCATGGCCAGGGTGAAAAAGTAATGCAGCGTGCTGAGCTTATCGCCGCTCGGGCCGCTGGAGACCGTGAAACCGGCCGCGACCTTGTCGCGCCACATGCCCCGATACCAGCGCTCGCTCGTGGCGTCGGCAAACGCCTTGAACTGCGCGGCCGGCCCGCCCATGTAGGTCGGGCTGCCCAAAATCATTGCGTTGCTGGCGCCGAGTTGGGCGAGCACTGTCTCATTCGCATATCGCCCCTTGGTAATGTCCTCGCCCCTGATGGCGATCAGGTTCGTTTTTACACCCTCAACCGAAGCGCTGCCCTTGTTGACGGCTTCGGCCAGCTTCGTGGTGTGGCCGGTGCCCGAGAAGTAGATGATGGATACGGTAGTCATTGCTTTTTTTGGTTTCGTGGTGAGGGTTACTTGAGATCGAACAGGATCGCTTCCGTTGGCTCACTGGCGGTGAGCGTCAGGGTTCCGGGCGTTTCGGTGCTCGCTCCGTCGCCGGTCGCCAGCGCGACCCCATTGAGGGCCAACGCCCCCTCCGCGATGTGTAGCCACGCCCCGCGGCTCCGCCTGACCTGGTGCGTCACTGTCTGGCCGGGCTTGAGCCGGATGCGATAGATGTCCGCGTCCTGGTGGATCGTCGCCGAGCCCTCGCGACCGTCCGGCGAAATGACGAGCACCTTGGCGGCCTCGGCGTGGTCCGCTTTCGGATGCCACTCCGTGTAGCTTGGCGTCAGGCCGCGTTCTCGCGGTTGAATCCAAATCTGCAGGAAATGCAGTCCCTCATTCCGCGACGGGTTGAACTCGCTGTGAGTGATTCCCCGGCCCGCGCTCATCAGTTGAATCTGGCCCGGCTTGAGTTGCCGCCCATTGCCCATGCTGTCCTTGTGCTCCAGCGTGCCCTTCAGCACGTAGCTGAATATCTCCATATTCCTCTTGCCTTAAACACCCGACGGGCTTACGGTATGGGCGTGACTTCAACTAAAAATAGTCCGCCGACGCACTCGGAAAAGATCTGTTTCTCATATATCAGATTCAGCACGGGCGTGCAGGCTAAAGGGGATAGCCAGACTAGACAACAGGAAATTGCCCCCAGAGTTGCACACGAAAATGGCTGGACACTCCGGACGGACTTAAACATAGCTGATTTAGGTTTATCGGCCTACAAGAAACAAAATATCGGCACACTCAAGGCAGTCCAGGTAGCAGCAAAGCAAGCTGCAATACCTCAAGGTTCCGTGATGATTGTTGAGGCTCTGGACAGGCTAACCAGAGCAGATTTAGATACTGCTCTTGACCTGTTTCGCGGCATACTCAGGGCAGGGTTAGAGATATATGTTGACAAGGGGCGCAAGCACTATACTAAGGAAAGTCTGAATAACCCTACCGATTTGCTCATCAGCATTCTAGAGTTGAATGCAGCTAACGAGTATGCTGTTGAACTAGCTGGCAGGGTTAAGGGAGCTTGGCAGAGAAAGAGGGATGCACTTTCAACAGGTAAGAAACTAACTAAAGCCATACCGGCATGGATAGACAAGAACACCTGGGAGCCTATCCCTGAGAAGGCAGCTATTGTATTGCGTATCTTTAAGTTATATGCCTCTGGGCATGGGGGAAGGTCTATAATGAAGCAACTTAACCGAGAAAGGGTGCCTACAATGGTCAGAGCTAAAGCTTGGAATCTTACCCCTATACGCCAAATACTAGGAAACAGAGCAGCGATAGGAGAGTTCACCCCCTGTATAGTAAAGCTTGCAGAAAAAGGCACATATTACAAACAAATTAGGACCGGGCAGACTATCAAAGACTACTACCCTAGAATTATACCAAACGAGTTATTCTTCAGAGTGCAAGCCAAGTTTGCACAGCACAAGGGAGTTATTCATTCTGATAATATACGGAGCCTGTTTGCTGGTATTGCCTATTGTGCTCATTGTGGGGCACGCATGAATGCGGTTAGTGGCAAGACAACACATTATCTCTATTGCTCTAGGAAAGTGCAAGGGCTGGATTGCAGGAATATAAGCCTACCATACAACCCTGTAGAATCCGCCTTTAAGGTTATCTTTATGAAGGTGCCTGCCTTGCTTGCAACCAAAGGAGATAACAGCGCACAGGTGGAATTAGAGGTATTACGGGGCAGACTTGAGAGCACTGAAAAGGAGATTGCCAATATATCAGAGGCGTTAAAGATAGCTGTGACCAAATCTCTGGTTCTGACACAAGCAGAGTTAGAGGCACAGGTCGAAAAGCTAAAGAGTGAGATTGAAATAGCGCAAGGGCGGGCGTATAGCGGGAACATTGACAGCAAGCAAGTTGAATCTATCTTAGCCAATCTAAAGAAACTTAAGACAGATAATGACTTTAGAGGACGGGTTAGGGAGTGGGTTGTTGCTAATGTTGTTAAGATGGTCTTTGATGTACAAAAGCAGCAATTCGCCATTCAATTTAGGAAGGGCGTAAGGGCCTTGTATCAATTCAGGAACAAATATACAGAAGGTGAGGCAACATTCATCCCCGGTTTGCCTAAAGCCTCCTAGATCATGTTGTTGATCGCCTTTACAAGGTCCAGAAGATGGCCGCAGCAGAAATATATCCGTGTGCTTGCTTTGGCCGCTAGAGCATCACAGCCGCCAGCCAAAGGTAGTCCTCTAAGCAAAGCCCCTCTAAACCCTGCTCACAATCGAAGGCGAGGACCTTAAAGCAATGATGAGCTTCCAGATGGCCAGGCTGCAACTGTGATTTCACCTGCCCAGCAAATCTCAAGCTGATTCAAGGCAAGTTATTATGCTCTATAGTTTTCGCCAATGCTTCCTTCCTTCTCCGCTCTTCCTCGCGTTCCTCTGCGAACATCCTCTCCAGCCCGGCATCGGTTTTACCCTCATACTTCGCTGAGCTAAACATCGGAATCGTCAATAAATCACCGTATTCCTTTTTCGTTTTCTTCTCGTCCGGCATTTTCTTCATATCGGCCCATTTAACCACCCACTTGTTGCGGCGTCAACTTGATACTCTTCTTAAACTTCTCCACAGCCCGACCCCTGCTACCATCAACACCAACCGCCAAGGTAACGCCAGCAAGCGAGGCTTGGCGGAATCTGCTTTACCATCGAAGGCAAGGGTGTTGAAGTGATGATAAGCTTCGTCGTGGCCGGGCTTCAACTGGCATTTAACCTAGCCATCGCCTTGATGACCCCTTCGTTCTTCAACGGCGCGAACGATTTGTGGTGGCAGTCAGATCGCCTCAGTATATCATTAGCTACGTTTTTATTAGAATATCAAAACCTTGGCACCTAGAATCCCTGTTTCTGTATATTAGCTCTCCATCCTATAGGATGACCATTGGGCAATCTGACTAACTTTCCCTTTGCTGTATTCATCGGGGGTTTCCAATTCCCATCCAGATGCACCCTCGTCGTTCTACCACGTTCAACCGACACCGGCACTTTAACGTCGAGATAGTCTCTTGCTTGAGCTACCACGATATATCGCCCAACTGGCAAAACCACTCTCTTGGGAACTTCTCCATAATGGCCACTTGAGTTTTCAACATGTTTCAGCCGCATTCCGTGTATATCATAAATCTCGTAATCGGTGGGCTGATACCAGACAGGATCTTCGCTGGCTTGATTTTGGTCATCACTTTGCTCCGCTAGATTGGAGAAGACCTGCAATTCACCTTCGTCAGAAGTCATCATTTTTCCCTCTCTAAATGGGTTGGGACCGACGGTGTTTGAAAGACTGACTGGCGTTGAGAGACAGCCTACCAACAATGAAGTGAGACAAATAAAAAGGACAATATGGAGATTCTTCATGGTGTCAATAAACGGCGTAGCCAGATTCTGAGGAACAGGTAAGATAGTGCATGAAGGTGACGCAGAGCTTAACCTTCCATTTCGGTTATTGATTGTTTTCATTACGAATTGTTTCCCTAGCCAGTATGATGATAGACGGTGCTGAAAGGAATGGTAAATCCGTCGTGCAGTCCCCCAGTAAAGTGAAGGGCAAGTATCGTAAGCAGGCCAAAGAAGTAACCTGTGGAAACATTAGTTATTATACAATTCAGAAACTCAAAACTGGGAGGAGATCAACTGGTGCTAGCTGTTCGGATGTTCTTGGCTCTGCTACCCAGTTGTATGGACGCAGTAGGTTAAGTTCCCTCGATAGTGAAGCGGGCAGTATGGATGATGTGGGCGAGCCTTTAACGCTGCACGATGTATTAGCGGCGAACCAAGAAGATCCAGCCACCAAGGCCGCCCGTGTGATGGATTGGCAAACATTCCTGGCCGGCTGCTCAAAGAAGGACCAGGCTATCATCAACTGTATAATTGAGGGCAAACCACTGGCATCCCTAGCTCGTAAACGTCACCTCAACACCTCCACCATCCTGTATCATAAGCGTCGCCTTGCCGATGCTATAGCCAGTTACATGGGACCTGACATCATCATCGAGATCCAAAGACGACCTGGATGGAAGGAAAGCATCAACTGCACTAGGGAGAAGATGGCTTGCAGGGATGAGCGTAGGCACCTGTAATCGGTTATGCCCAATAAACTCCCTACCCTCTACATCGGCTCCCGTAGCTCTCTTAATTGAGGGCTATGCGGGTCGGTGTAGAGGTAAATAAAGCAGGGCCGTTAACTCTGGCCTTTAGCTATGAGGTCATCGCAGGGTTCGCTACATCTGGTAGGCGACTCAGGGAGCTCCGAACGCTAGTTTCGATAGCAAAGCACCAAACGCTGCTGCTACTACGACAAGAGCGACTGAACCGACAGTATAAACCAGCCACCTAAACACGGGATGGACCCCTTTCAGCGGATAGGAACGCCGCAGAACAAGCATCCCTGCAATAAACACTAGACCGAGATCTACCACAACAGCAATAAGCCCCGACCAAGGCGAAGGCAGATTTCCTCCCATCCACCACGGCCACCTACCATTCAACCTCACCGCAAGAAAACCGAGCAACCAAAACCAAAGGGTGCCACTTATAAACAGGATGATTACCCTAAAGTGTGCTTTCATATTCGCCGCCTAACTATGATTCTGCAATGGCCAGTAGTTTAACCAGGATCGGGCCTGCCACGATCCTCTTGGCTGTAAGTTGCTGATTGCCAGCCATACTTGCCTAACGATACGACCGATGTTTCATTCATCGCAAGCCCATAATTTCGCTTCGTTGGCTTCACTGCAACTTTCGCTGCTGCCACCTGTAATAATCTCACTACCTTCTGCTACTGCTCCTGTGGTCTTTAACCTGTTTGCAGGGGTCGGTGTGAAGGCAGATAGAGCAGAGCCTTCAGCTATGGGGTGGTGTTGGATGAAGCGGCCCCAGCACCCTGATGTTAAGCGTCATGGATGTTACGTTTGACACGATATTTACGACGCATGGCAAGAATAACACCGCCAGCCCCGATCAAAACAATAAATGACGGTTCGGGAACTACCTGTCCATAAACACTTACATCCCAGGTGAGGCCAGTATCGTGCCAGTTGGATCCGAAATCGGAATCCCACGCAAACCCAGTGCTATTGGGAACCTTTGAGTATGTGCTGATTACACCAGCGAGACCGTAACTTGGGCTCCCTAATTGTCCGGCACCGAAAATGATCGCGTAAGCTCCTGGATCTATTGTGCTGTCGAACGGTATATCCCTTGGCGTTAGATAATCCCACGACAGATTGAAGACTGTCGAATATAGGACCTCTCCTGCTGCAAAAGGATTCCCTTGAGGCAAACTCGATATTGAAGCTAATGGAACAAGCGCGGCAAAAAACAACGATGGACTGTCTCCCATCACACCGTGGAGAGAAGTGATTTCAACTGGCTGATCTACCTGGAATTTGACTCCAACATATTGCCAAGTCGCCACAGCGGCAGGGTAACTGTTTGAAGATCCGAGAGGTTCCTGATAAATACAAACATCAGCGGCGAAGAGCTGACGAGTGATAATCAAGCTGCCCACGACCAAGCAACGAACAATATTCTTCATAATCTCTTTGCATTAGCCATGAAGCCCGTTTGGCTGATCTATTTGGTGGCTGAGATAGAAACAGCCCACGCAATATAAAAGCAAATGGTGAATAAGAGGAGCAGAACCATTGCGAGGATCATGAACCCCTGGAATTCATTTTCTTCTGCTTCCTGGACAGCTTTAAGAGCATGAGCAGCGCGAATGTGATCTAATACTTCAGTTTTCTCTTGAGCGGTCAGACGATTAAAAGCCTCAAGAGCCTGTGCAGGTTGGGAGGTTGTCTTCGAATCAGCAACCTTTGGGCCAGGAGCTGTCGAGGTATGGGTCTTAGGCAACCGTGTTGGCAAAACTACATCGAACTCGCCGTAATGTATGCCCAGTGCCTCTTGTGGATAATGGTATCTTCGCCTCCGGTGAAGCAATTGATGACCTTCGCTAGTAGTCGGCCTTAGCTTCGTAGCCAGACGCTTGTGCCTACATAGTCGCATGACACGGGAATTTATGCTCTAACGGGTCAGGCGTCAACCATAAACCTGCGAGTAATCTCCTGCCGCCCGCAAGGTCCAGACGGTCCTCCGTAGGCATCCTGTCGTTTAGCCCTGAGCAGATCGTCTACGCGGCCTGGATTTCGCCCCTGCCGGCGCTCCTGGCGATTCTGAGGCCCGTGACCATGCTTTTCACGGGTCAGGGGGTCAAACGCTTCCACGGGGCTGCAGGGATCGGGGAGGTCACATCTCACGACAACCCGTCATCCTTAAGTTTCCCAGGTTCAGCCGCTGGTGCACTCCCTTGACGCCAGCAAGAGAATTCAATAATCTCCCGCACATGGCAGCCCAGTCGAAGCAACCGAAGCAGCAGCCGGAAGGTGAAGCCCAAGCAGCACCGTCACATCGTCTCAAGTCATCCTCCCTCATTGACACCAGGGTGATCTACTGCGGCGATAACCTGGAGCAGCTCAAGAAGCTGCCTGATGCCTGCGTTGACCTGATCTACATTGATCCACCATTCAACTCCAACCGCAACTACGAAGTATTCTGGGGGGAGACCAAGGAGAAGCGTAGTTTCGAGGACCGCCATGCCAGCACACAAGCCTATATTGACTTCATGCGGCCCCGCTGTGTTGAACTGGCCCGAGTCCTTAAGAAGACAGGCAGCTTCTATTATCATTGTGACTGGCACGCCTCCCATTACGTCAAGGTGATGCTCGACCAGATCTTCGGAGAGCATTACTTTCGGAATGAAATCATTTGGCGACGAACGACTGCAAAGTCTCAAAGCTTCAAGCAGTTTCCCAACAACCATGACAGCCTCTTCTTCTACGCAGCAGGAGACGAGAACACGTTTCATCGACAGTTCGTCCCACATAGCGAGGAGCGCATACACACCCATTACAGCAATATAGAAGCAGCAACAGGGCGGAGATACTCACTTGGTGATTTGACTGCCGAAGGAATAAGGCACGGTTCATCGGGTATGCTCGCCGGGCATGGAACTCCGACAACTACGTCACTTCGTGGCGGTCGCCGACGACGGCAACATCAGCCGCGCCGCCAAAAAGGTTTTTCTGAGCCAGCCCGCCTTGAGCCGGCAGATCAAAGCGCTGGAGGACGAAATCGGCCAGTGCCTGCTGGAGCGCCAGGCCCACTCGATTCGGCTCACGCCCGTTGGTGAAACGATGCTCCGCGAAGCCCGCAACCTGCTCCAGCAGGCCGACCAGGTGCTCGAGCGGGTGCGCAGCTCGGGGCGGGGGCTGCGCTTGCGCGTCGGTTACGCGCCCTCGCTCGCTGCCGGAATCTTGTCCGTCGCCGTCGGAAACTTCACCCAGGCGCACCCAAACACCCATGTGGAGCTATTCGACCTATCGACCTCCGAAATGCTGGCCGGATTGGAAAGTGAAAAACTGGATGTCGCCCTGTGTGTCGGGCAACAGCGCCAAACGCGGGGATTGAAATGGACGCCGCTCGTCCGCGCCCCGTGGCGGCTCGCCGTGCACCGCAATCATCCGCTCGTCCGGCGGTCACGTGTGACGCCTCTGGAGGTAGCCGGAGAACCCTTGCTCGTGTATTCCCAGCGCGACTATC
>Ga0326727_10023285_pt1 | contig 11836 bp, 9 predicted proteins | sample MB2enrmetagenome_FD_207643 | JGI IMG/M metagenome (GOLD analysis project Ga0326727, IMG submission 207643) | Lab enriched peat soil microbial communities from McLean, Ithaca, NY, United States - MB29MY | ecosystem: Environmental > Terrestrial > Soil > Wetlands > Peat | place: USA: New York... | reverse complement strand
AGCTTCTCTTCAGCCGCTCGTAAAAGTCTGGCACTTTGTCCAACAAATGCCAGTTTTCAAAGGGCGCCGCGATTACCGCCTCATATCCGTCAACCGGGTCCTTCACAAAACGCCGATAGACCCAGTCGTAACCCTTGGGTGTCCATACGCCGAAACCGCAAAGCCGGCTGGCCAGAGGGTCGCGCAGGCGGCCCTCCAGCCTGAGCCAGGCTTCCTCTGCCGTGTAAGTCAGCTCGTCCACGCCAAACCATGCCAGATTTGTTCCTCTGAGTCGCTCGAATTCGTCCAACGAGCGAAAGAGGATTCGTGAGCCCGTATCTTTCATGGTCAGCAGGTTCTCGGCCTTGTTGTACTCGTACGGAATCCGGCTGGCGTGAAGAATATCTCCGTAACTCGACAGCGTCGCATCCCGCAACATCGGGTAAGTCGGCGCGCCGATTAGGCCCAGTCTTCCTGGGTTCAGATAAGTAAGCCGTATTGCTTCATGACACAGCGCCTGGCTTTTTCCCGACCCGATTGGCCCTGAAAACCCCTTGAATCTTGCTGCCGATTCGTGGAATCGCTTCTGCGACGGCAATGGACGGTATTCTATGTCGCGGATTCGGACGCCATCGGGGATTCCACCCATCTCACTCTGATCTCCCTCGGTGTTTCCTCGTCCGCAAGCTCCCTCTCTAACTGCACCAGCCGAATAAAGTCTCCCAGACTCGCTCTCGAAGTGTCCTCTTCCAGTCTTTCCTCGACTTTCTTCAGCAGCCTCGCGATCTTCGTCCGGGAAGACACGCACACGCTTGTGCTTGGCGCCCTGACCACGGGTCGCGTTTTGCTGACTCTGTTTCTTGTTTCGGCTCTTGTGATTGCCACAAGCCCTCCTGGACGACTGGAGAATAGCAACGGGATGTGAGGAGAATCGGTCTGCGGACGACTAAGTGGCTGATAAGTGGACGAATAAAGTCTCGTCGATCTTGTTACCGCGCTGTGGGGCGGCCTCTCAGGCTGCGGCGGGCTCCCAGCCCGCCTGTCAAGTCTTTGCCTATGCCTTCCGCGCCGTCACCGAACGCGCCGGCATGCACCAAAGGAGGGAAATCGGGGAAAGTTGGACTTCTGCGAAACCCAGCCGTCGCAACTGCCGGGCGTAATCGCCGGTGTGCTGAATATCGAATAGCGCCAGTCGGCCTCCTGGCCGCAGCACCCGCGCCATCTCCGCGATGGCCTCCTCGCGTTCGTTCTGCTCCTCGATGTTGTGAATGGCGAGGCTCGAAAGCACTACGTCGAAACTCTCATTCGCAAACGGCAGTTTTCGCGCGTCGGCGTCCTCGATGCGCACGCGATCCGCCACGCCCTCGGCCTTCGCATTGGCTCGCGCCGCCTCCGCGCTGTTGGATGACAGGTCCTCTCGTGACCAGATGTCCACGCCGGTGACCCGCCCGCTCGTCAGCCGCTTCGCCGCGCCTATCAGCAGCAGTCCCCGGCCGCAACCAACGTCCAGCACCTTTTCGTCGCCGCGCAGACCGAGCGAATCGAGCAGCCGGTCCCGCACGCGCATCTTGGCGACACGGCTGCTCCACAGCATCACCGCCGCGGCTGCCAGATAGGCCAGCCCGATCGCTCCCAGCACATACAGCATCCCCAGCGCCCGCCCCGGCATCATCACCCGGTTCATGTACCAGATCAGCGCGCCCAACACCGCGAACAGGACTCCGCGCGTGATCATGCTCTTCAGCACGGCCGGCGCATCGATGCCGTAGTCGGCTTTGATCGGAGTGCTTGCGGCTGTTGCGGGCATGGTTGCTATGCAGGTTGCGGCTGGGGCTGTTCAATCGGGTGCTTGTGTTTGCACTCGGCGTTCGGGCATTGCGCCACCGGCCCCGCCTTCAGCCACTTCTCGATCAGATAGGGCGATCCGCAATCCGGGCACTTTTCGTTCATCGGCTTGCCCCACGCCACGAAATCGCAATCGGGATAGCGGCTGCATCCGTAGAACGTTTTGCCACGCTTGGAGCGCCGTTCCACAACCTCGCCCTCGGAACAGTTCGGACACGGCACGCCGATCATCTTCTGTTTAACGTACTTGCACGCGGGATAATTGCTGCACGCCGTGAACTCGCCGAAGCGTCCGTACTTCATCACCAGATTGTTGCCGCACTGGGGGCACTTCTCTTCCAGCGGCACATCCGCCTTCTTCTGCTCGCTGGCCCCGATGCGCTTCGTCGTCTTGCACTCCGGATATCCCGAACACGCATAGAACGTGCCGAAACGCCCCTTCTTCAGCACCATCGGACGCCCGCAGTTCTCGCAGTACTCCTCGGCGTCCTGCTCGGTCAGGTCGGCTTTGTCCACATCCGGCAAATCCACCGTCAGCTCGCGCGTGTTGGTGCAGTCCGGATATCCCGTGCATGCGATGAAACTGCCGTGCCGGCCCCACTTGATCACCATCGGCTTGCCGCATTTGTCGCACACCAGATCGGTGGGCTTCTCCATGCGCTTGATGTCGGTCATGTGCCGCTCGGCGTGTTCCAGGTCTTTTTCGAAGCGCTGATAGAACTCCGCCATCGACAAGCGCCAGTCGATCTTGCCTTCCTCGATCTCGTCCAGCTCCGCTTCCATCCGCGCCGTGTAATTCACGTCGAACAGATCGTTGAAGCTTTCCAGCAGTAAATCCGTCACCACCATCCCCAGCTCGGTCGGCGTGAATCGTCCGCCTTCTTTCTTCACGTACTCGCGTTCCTGGATCGTGGACAGAATCGAAGCGTATGTGGACGGCCTTCCTACTCCGTCCGCTTCCAGCTCCTTCACCAGCGTCGCTTCCGTGAACCGTGGCGGCGGCTCCGTGAAATGCTGCTCCGGCTCAATCGACCGGAACCGCAGCTCCTCGCCTTCCGCCACCAGCGGCAGACGGTTCTTCAGTTCCTCGTCTTCCTCGTCCTTCGAATCCTTGCCTTCCTCGTAAACTTCGAGGAAGCCCTTGAACTTCGGTACGCTGCCCGTCGCGCGGAACAGATACGTCGCCCCGTCCTTCCCCTTCGCCGTCACTTCAATCGTGGTCTGATCGAATACCGCCGGCACCATCTGCGACGCCACGAAGCGCATCCAGATCAGCCGGTACAGCTTCAGCGAGTCTTCCTCCAGATACTGGGCGATCTCGTCCGGCGCGCGCATCGCCGATGTGGGACGAATCGCTTCGTGCGCGTCCTGAATGTCCTTCTTGCTCTTATAGACGTTCGGCGTGTCCGGCACAAACTCTTTTCCATAGCGCTGCGTGACCAGCGCCCGCGCTTCGTTCAGCGCGTCCTGCGAAACGCGTGTCGAATCCGTGCGCATGTAGGTAATCAGGCCCACCGACCCTTCGCTGCCCAGCTCCACGCCCTCGTACAGCCGCTGCGCCAGCATCATCGTCCGTTTCACGCTGAACCGCAGCTTCCGCGCCGCCTCCTGCTGCAGCGTCGAAGTGATGAACGGCGCAACCGGATTCCGCCGCTTCTCCTTCGTGCCCACCGAACGCACGAAGTACTTCGCGCCCTCCACCTGCGCCACCAGATCGTTGGCCGCCGTCTCGCTGCCGATCTCGATCGTCTCGTCGTTTCGTTTGGCGAAATGCGCCGTCAGCACCGGCGGCTTCTTCGCGTTCAGCGCGACGTCGATGGTCCAGTATTCGCGCTTCACGAATGCTCGGATCTCGCGCTCCCGCTCCACCACCAGCCGCAGCGCCACCGTTTGGACGCGGCCCGCCGACAGGCCCCGCCGCACCTTGTCCCAGAGCAGCGGTGAAATCTTGTATCCCACCAGCCGGTCCAGAATGCGCCGCGCCTGCTGCGCCTCCACCAGATGCAGATTCACCTGGCCCGGCGTGTCGAACGCCTTGCGCACCGCGCTCGCTGTGATCTCGTTGAACATCACGCGATAGAAACGCAGTGCCGCGTCTTTCTTCGACGGCCGGTGATTCAGCTCTTCCTGCAGATGCCAGCAGATCGCCTCGCCTTCGCGGTCCGGGTCGGCCGCCAGATACACCGACTCCACGCCCTTCGCCGCCTGCCGCAGCTCCGAGATCAGCTTCTTCTTGCCTTCGATGATCTCGTAGCTGGGCTCGAAATCCCGCTCCACGTCCACCGCCAGGTCCTTCTTTGGAAGGTCCTTCACGTGTCCGAGCGAAGCCATCACCACGAACTGTTTGCCCAGGTACTTCCCGATTGTTTTCGCCTTCGCCGGCGATTCGACGATGACGAGAGACTTAGCCATGTGTTGAATCCGTACGAGAGTTCGGTCCGGCGACAGCCGGAATCTATAGGACTACCACACTTTAACAAAGTTCCTGCCGGCCAGTTGCCTGATCAGGCCCAGCATCTCCAGATCGAACAGTGCGGCAATTACTTCTGATGACGAATACCCCTGCAAAGTTTCGAGCAGCTGGTCGGGATGAATTGGCTGATCCGCCGGAATGCGCGCCAGTACCTCACGCGATGTCTTTGTCAGCTCAGGACTTGTTGCCTCGCTCTGCTCGTCTTCCGCGGCGTCCGGTAGCAGCCGTTCCCGCCCTCGCCGCGCCAGGTCCCGGCGCACCTCCTCAGGCAATTCCTCCAGCACGTCGTTCCAGTCCTGTACCAGCTTGGCCCCCTGCTTGATCAGCAGGTTCGGCCCCCAGCTCATCTTCGACATGATGCTGCCCGGCACCGCGAACACTTCCCGATGCTGATCCAGCGCCAGCCGCGCCGTGATCGCCGACCCGCTGTACTGCGCTCCTTCCACCACCAGCACGCCCACGCTCATCCCGCTGATGACGCGGTTGCGAATCGGGAAGTTCTGCGGATAGGCCGGCGCTCCCATTGGAAACTCCGAAACCAGCAATCCCTTCTCGGCGATCTCGATTGAGAGCTTCCGGTTCTCCGCCGGATAAACCAGATCCACGCCACACCCAAATACCGCTACCGTCCCTCCGCCCGCCGCGAGCGCTCCGCGATGCGCGGCCGTATCGATCCCGCGCGCCATCCCGCTCGTGATCGTCAATCCCGCCAACGCCAGATCCGTTGAAAGCTTCTCCGCTGCCGACGTTCCATACGCCGTCGGTCGCCGAGTTCCCACCACGCCCAGCATGGGCGACTGCAGCAGCTCCACCCGCCCGCGCGCGAACAGCACCACCGGCGGATCGTAAATCTCCCGCAACCGCGGCGGATATCGCGGATCGGAAATTGGGATCACCACCGCTCCACACTCGCGCGCTTTTTGCTGCTGGTCCGCCGCGTCCTCGAACTGACAACCGCTCGAGATGCTCCGCGCAATGCTGCCCGGTAGTCCAAACCCCTCCAGTTCGGCACTCGATGACCTGAACACCGTCTCCGGCGTCCGATAGCGCTCAATCAGTTGCGCCGCCTTGCGCGTCCCCAGCCCCGGAACCATGCCAAGGGCCAGCCAATGCAGTTCCTCCTCGGCGGTTGGCGTTTCCGTCACACCAGGTGGTGCGCCCGGTTCTGGTGAAATCTCAGCCGGAGGTCGTGAGATGCTTTACTTAGGGCACGTCAGGCCTTTCCAGGAAGCATTTCGGCACGTGGTAGCACAGGCTTCAGCCTGTGTAGCCTGGCATGGTCATTCCCTGACGAGCCCTTGGCGGCTCCACGATGCGACACGAAAGAGACGATTTCGATGAGGAACTTCATCTCCTCTACATCGCCAAACGGCTGAAGGAAGCCCTCCGCCTGGAAGAGCTGCTGACCAAAGCCGCCGCCGACTACGTCGTCGAACCGGACACCTATCTTGGCGGCATCATCTTTCGCACCGAAAGAGTCGGGGCGTTCTTCTACGTCCCGCCATCCGGCCTCTCCGCCGCGCGCGAGGTTCTCACCCACAACGGCTTTCGCCCCTGGACCCCCTGATTCATGCCGGCAATGACTCGTCTTCTCGCACCCCTGATCGCTTTTGCTTCGCTCGCCATCGCGCAGCCGCGCTGGTCGGAGCAAAAAGCCAGCGACTGGTATCGTCAGCAGCCGTGGCTGGTCGGCGCCAACTTCATCCCCAAAGACGCCATCAACCAGCTCGAAATGTGGCAGGCCGAGACATTCAACCCGCGGGAAATCGACCGCGAACTCGGCTGGGCCGAAGCCATCGGCATGAACACCACGCGTGTCTTCCTTCACGACCTCCTCTGGCAGCAGGACCCCGCCGGCTTCGAGCAGCGCCTCAACACCTTCCTCGCTATCGCCGCGAAGCACCACATCCGCCCCATCCTCGTGCTCTTCGATTCCTGCTGGGACCCCTTCCCCAAACTCGGCCCGCAGCATCCGCCGATACCCGGCGTTCATAACTCTGGCTGGGTGCAAAGCCCCGGAGCTAAAGCTCTGGCCGATCCCGCCCAGCAGGATCGCCTGCACCATTACGTCACCGGCGTCGTTCACGCTTTCGCCAATGACCAGCGCGTCCTCGCCTGGGATCTGTGGAACGAGCCCGACAACACCAACGACCCCGCCTATATCCAGCTCGAACCGAAAAACAAGGGCGATCTCGTCAGCGCTCTTCTGCCCAGGGTCTTTGCCTGGGCCCGTGAAGCCAATCCCTCTCAACCCCTCACCAGCGGCGTCTGGCACGGCGACTGGTCGCCTTCGGAAAACGAGGCCCCCGTCACCCGCATTCAGCTTTCCGAATCCGACGTGATCTCATTCCACAACTACGGCTGGCCCGAGAACTTTGAAGCGCGCGTCCACGATCTTCAGCAGTATCATCGTCCGCTCATCTGCACCGAATACATGGCCCGCGGCGCCGGCAGCACCTTCGACACCATCCTTCCCCTCGCAAAGCGCCTCAATGTGGCTGCCATCAACTGGGGTCTCGTCGTGGGCAGGACCCAAACCAACCTGCCATGGGACTCCTGGCAACACCCCTACGTTCTTTCCCAGCCGGTGATCTGGTTCCACGACATCTTCTACGGCGACGGAAAGCCCTACCGTCAGCGCGAGGTGGACCTCATCCGCGATCTCACCGGTGGGGCAGGCTCTCAGCCTGCGGCGGGCTCCCAGCCCGCCCACTAACTCGCGTTTCAATCCGATGAATGGCTACAATAGTAGCTAAGTGGGGCCTGTTCAACTATGTACTGCCGCGGGACTGGTGTCTCTTTACGTATTTGCCGCCAGTCTGCCCGCGCCCAGCGCCGATTCTGTGGATGCACTGATCGAGTCCGGCCACTGGAAACGGGCTCGGCAGGCCGTCGACGTACGTCTGAAAGCCAACCCGAATGACGCCCAGGCCCACGCCTGGCTCTCCAAAATAGACTCCAGCTTCGGCGATCTGAGCGGCGCAATCGACGAAGCCGAACGCGCGGTCGCGCTCAATCCCAACAGCGCTGCGTTTCACGGCCAGCTCGCCGAGGCATACGCCCTCGTGGCCGACCATTCCACCGTCGTGAGAGGCGTCCTTTACGCGCGCCGCATGAAGAAGGAGATCGCCGCCGCCCTCGCCATCGATCCGAACCACCTCGACACGCTGCTCGTTCAGATGATGTACGAATGGAAAGCTCCCACCCTTGCCGGCGGGGATCGCAATCACGCGCGGGAGATCGCGCGCCATATCGGCCATGTCTCGCCGCTCTGGGGCTATCTCGCTCAGGCTCGCCTTGCCGAGGATGAAGGCAACGACGGCGCCCTCGAAACCGCTCTTCGCAAGGCTGTCGAAGTGGACCCGTCCTCTTACCGGGCGCGCGTGGCCCTGGCCCGCTTCTATTGCTGCACCGCGCGCCCGAAGCGCTACGCGGACGCCGAGCGGATTGCTCGCGAAGCGATCGCCCTCGATCCTTCGGGCGCCGGCGGCTGGGAGATTCTCGCCCGCCTCTACGCCGCTCAGCATCGCGGCAGCGATCTCACCGACGTTCTTTCGCGCGCCGAAAGCGCCACGCCCGACGACCTCACGCCGTACTACGCCGCCGCCAGTGTGCTCTTCGAAACCGGCCAGGACTTCCCGCACGCTGAAGAGTACCTGCGTCGCTATCTTGGGGGAAGCGTCGAAGGCCGTGCACCGTCCCTGGCCGAGGCGCGCTGGCTGCTGGCGGAACTGTACGAACACGAGGGGCGAAAAGGGGAAGCCGTCCGCGAGCTACAGGTCGCCATCCATCTCGATCCCGCTTTCGAGCCCGCCCGCCGCGACCTCTACCGGCTGCGTCACTCGTAGTTACGGAGTTGCCGGCACGTCCTTCCAGAACTCCGCGACTGGCCGATCTCTCCAGAATTTTTCGAAGTTCGCCATCCCGCAGAATGATCGCGACCGCATCCGGTCGATGTACACGATCCCGTTCAGATGATCGATTTCGTGCTGCAGAATTCGCGCATACCAGCCCGACGCATCGATGGCCATCGGCTCGCCGCGTTCATTGAGGCACTCCACGCGCACCCGCTTCGCCCTCGGCACAATCGCCGTGAATCCCGCCAGGCTCAGGCAGCCCTCGAAAAACTCCGCCGGTCCCGCGTCAACCACCGTCAACTCTGGATTGATCACCACGTGAAACGGGACTGGCTGCCGTTCTCGCTCCGCCGTCTGCTCGGGCGGCAGCTTCCCGATAAATTCGGCCGGGTCTTCGATCACCGCAATCTGCAGCGGCACTCCAATCTGCGGCGCGGCCAGCCCCACGCCCGGCGCGGCCCGCATCGTCTCCTTCATGCTTTCGATCAGCTCCGCGATCGCCGCCGAGCTAATCTCTTCCGGCGTGAGCGGCCGTGCCCGCCGCCGCAGCACGGCGTCGCCAACCTGCACGATATCGAGTTTCATGGAAGTTCCTCAGCGGATAAAAATGCACCCATGCATATCCCTACATCATGCCGCGTATGGCCCGCATCGCGCCGTGTCTGGCTTAGTTCGGCAGCGGCGTTGCTGCTCGCTCCGTTCGCCGCCGCGCAACCGCTCTCCGTTCACTGGGAAGAACTCACCGCGTCCGATTTTGTCCGCGCCATCCATCAGGCCAAAGGCGTCTGTCTGCTGCCGTTCGGCATCCTCGAAAAGCACGGGCCCCATCTGCCCATCGGCACCGATCTTCTCGATGTCCGCTACGCCGCTTTGCACGCCGCCGCTGCCGCGTACGCCGTCGTGTTCCCCGAATACTACTTCGGCCAGATCTTCGAGGCGCGCCAGGAGCCCGGCACCATCGCCTACAGCGCGCGCCTGCAACTGGAATTGCTGCAGGTAACGATCGAGGAAATGGCCCGCAACGGCTGCACCAAAATCGTAATCGTCAACGGCCACGGCGGCAACAACAGCCTGCTGCCGTACTTCGCGCAAACGCAGCTCGATTCGCCACGGGACTACGTCGTCTACGTCCACGGCCTGCCCGACCGGACCGCCCATCGCCGGCAAGATCGATTCTCACGCCGGCCAGTCGGAAACCTCGATGATGATGATCTCCCGCCCGACCTCGTTCATCAGGATCGCGCCGCCGAAGAATCCGGCGCCGACCAGCGCCACCTGTCGCTTCCCGATGGCCTCTACACGGCGATCTGGTGGTATGCGAAGTTCCCCGACCATTACGGCGGCGATGGCACGCTTGCCAGCAAGGAGTTGGGCCAACGCGAAATGACCGCGTGGATTGATGGCATCGTCAAAACAATCCAGCCCGTCAAGGCCGACGATGCCACCCCGCGCCTCCAGCGCGAGTTCTTCGAGAAAACCACTCACCCACTGGACACGAAACAAGGTGATTATGTACTTCACACCGAGATGGCAAGGTGAGGCACTAGTACTGGCGTGACAGGCCCAGCGTAGTACTGATACCCGCATTTGCGTCCGAGGTTATCGGGGAAACCCCGTATAGACAACTGTAGCGCTTTACCTTAGTCTGACAGAGTGGGGGAAGGGCAATTCACTACAGGGTGATCTGGCTTCTTCCATGCGCGGGTTACGTCCACGCGCACACCCCGAGAGGTCAGGATTCTGTAGTCGGCGGATGCCTGAGGATGAGAATTCACTCAAACGGCTCTGCTGTTTGCCCGGCGTCCTGACCCAGCGGGGCACCTCCAGGTCAATGTGCTCACCATCGACGATGCCTGCGCGGGTCGGCACAAGCAGACGCTTCACAACGCAGCACGGCGGTTCCACATGTTCGGTGTCAGGTACATAATCACCCGAAACAATAACCGCGGGCGCTGAAAAAGTGATACATAGTGGGACCGTCCGTAACTTTGATTACGGTGGGTCCGTAGTCGTTGGAGTCTCACCGTAGTACTCCTAATCAAAATGCCGGGGCGGGATGGCGAAGCGCGTCATCGCCGCCCCTGCCATTAAGATGCCGCCATCAGGGAATTACTCAGTCCTCCCACCGTGGTTCTGTGAAACTGGTTGTGGCTGGGAGTGTGAGCTGGTCAGAATCGAAACCAGCACTGAGCTTCTCCGGCTAACGTTCAGGTGTCCGGTTTGCCATTCGACGGTGAAGCGTCATTTCGATCTGCAGAACCAGGGATTCATCGAAGGCCCGGGAGTCAACCCCGATCACAGCGTCAACGCGTGCAACTACGTTGGATCGCACCAGTTCAACGGCCGCGACTGCCCTCATCGGGACAAGTGCGGAAGGGTGAAGCGATTTCTCGACAGCGCGACCTCTACGGAGAATCCCGTCGAGATGTCGGCCGGCAAGCTTGCCAGCACGATAAGTGGACTCGGGGTAGAGGACCTGAAGTTCTGCTTTTCATGCTTTCACCCTGGCTGCCCCCCCGACGGCGCGCGTTTTGAGCTATTTCAAGCAGCCTATTCTGCCCACAGCGCCAAAAACCAGAAACGCTGAGAGGGAAAGGCCGCGGAAACCACTTAGGTGCAGTGCGCGCTATCGGCCCGCCAGAGGTTGTGAACTATCACACACTGGCGGGCTCTGCCGCCCGATCGGCTGGGCGAACTCCACTTTCGGAGCTGCCTGCTCGCGGACCACATAGCCGGTGCAAATGTCGGCCTTGAAGTGGTTCTCCTCGCGCACGGCGAGCCGAAAGCCTCAGCTTCATCCGACTCAGGCATGGGCGCGCAGGAAGCTCTCCATCTCTTCCGCTTCGCCGTCGTCGAGACGAAACTCCAGCGCAGGCAGCACACCCTTCGCCTGACCGGCCGAGCGCATCCCTACGATCGCCGCCGTTACCGCCGGATGGCGCAGCGTCCACGCAATCGCCACCACGCCCGCCGAGACCCCGTGCCTCGCGCCGATCCTCTTCAGCAGCTCGGCGAATTCCAGATTTCGCGACAACTGTGGCTCCCGAAACGCCGCCACGTTCTGCCGGAAATCGTCGCCGGGCATCGCCGCGATCCGCTCCCGCGTCATCGCGCCCGTCAGCAGCCCCGACTTCATTGGCGAATACACAATCACGCCGATGCCATGGCCGAGCGCGTACGGCAGAAGCGACTCCTCCACCCCGCGCGTGAGCAGGTTGTACGGCGGCTGCAGCGAAGTGATCGGCGCGATTCGCCGTGCCCGCTCCATCTGCGCGGCGTTGAAATTCGATACGCCGATCCAGCGGACTTTGCCTTCCTCTTTCAGCCGCGCCAGCGTCTGCCAGCCCTCCTCGATGTCCTCGTCCGGCTCCGGCCAGTGAATCTGATAAAGGTCGATCGCGTCGAGCTTCAGCCGCCGCAGGCTCGCCTCCAGCTCCCGGCGCACCGAATCGGCCTTCAGCCGCGGGCTGATTTCCCCCTGTTCATTCCACGTCCGCTCGCATTTCGTGAACACGTACGGCTTGCGCGCGACGCCCCCCAGCGCCCGCGCCACTACCTCTTCCGAATGCCCCAGACCATACACCGCGGCCGTGTCGATCCAGTTCACTCCGGCATCCAGGGCCGCGCGAATGGCCGCAATCGATTCGTTGTCGTCCTGCGGCCCCCACGCGAATTTCCATCC
>Ga0326727_10023284_pt1 | contig 11836 bp, 7 predicted proteins | sample MB2enrmetagenome_FD_207643 | JGI IMG/M metagenome (GOLD analysis project Ga0326727, IMG submission 207643) | Lab enriched peat soil microbial communities from McLean, Ithaca, NY, United States - MB29MY | ecosystem: Environmental > Terrestrial > Soil > Wetlands > Peat | place: USA: New York... | reverse complement strand
TAGCCTTGACGTAGTCGCGTCCCCATGCCTGGCGACGCCGGGAACTCTCTCGCCGCAGCATTTCAGGATAGCCGCCAACCAAAACAGTGTGCACAAGCGCATTGCCGATCATTGGAGAGCCCGGTTTCGCCAACCTGCCGGCGAATGCCGTTTTCAGAAAGGCCGGCTTAATGCCCGCGATCTCCGCCTGGGAAATCGGCATCAGGCGCACGGTCTCCATGCGGCCTGCCAGGCTTTCTGAGACTTGAGGCAAAGCAAGAATGTTGGCCGAACCGGTGAGCAGAAAGCGGCCGGGGCTTCGCTCGTTGTCAACTGAAAGCTTGATGGCCCGCAGAAGTTCCGGCGCTCTTTGCACTTCATCGATGGTGACCAGATTGAAACCGCGCACAAAGCCGGCCGGGTCGCTGCGGGCCGCCTCCAGCGCGGTGTCGTTATCCAAGGTGACGTATTCGCGCTCCTTGTCCGCAAACTGGCGGACCAGTGTCGTCTTGCCGCATTGGCGAGGGCCGATCAGCAATACCACAGGGGTATCCGCAAGCGCCGTTGCGATACGACCGGCTGAATACCTCTCGATAAGCTGGAAATCGGGTTCGTCCATCTCGGATTATTATATCGTCCAATCCGGAGTGTCGTCACGTCCAATCCGGATTATTAGTTCGTCCAATTCGGAATAAGCCTACGTCCAATTCGGAATTATTGTCCGTCTGATCCGGAATCCTATTGCGTCCAATCCGGAGTGCGTCCACGTCCAATCCGGATTCGTTACACAAAAACCCGATCTATCCGACATTTCTCCCCCGCCGCAGCCGAGCGTTACGCGCCGCGCATATCGAAGCGCTTGACTACGCCGCCCTCGATCCGAAAGATGAATCGGAATTTCAATCTCATCGGGCGTGGACCTCCACAGGAGCGCGGGCCGTCGAACGCATCGAATAGCGCCGTTCGGCGCGGCAGGTCCTCTCTCGTCTATAATTGCAGAGAATCGCGTCGAGCGAGAATTGCGCATCCGTGGGAGATGCGAGCCTTCGAGCCGGGCCCCATGCTGGGCCTGACCGGCTTCAAGGCAGGTACGCATGCCCGCGCGTAGAGAGTAGAAGGTTCAAGTCCATCCATGATTCGTTTCCTGCAAAGAGATAGCCGTGTCGTCAAGGCGTTCTTCGTCGTCATCATCGGTATGGCCTCGGTGTCGATGGTGGTATACCTCATCCCTGGGCTGACCAACACTGGTGTTGCATCCGCCGATACCTATGCCGTGATTTACCCCCACTGGTACAGCCGCTTTATTTCTTCGGGAATGACGGTGAGCCAGCAGGAGGTGGACAAGCTTTCGCGCCAGGAGATGCAGCGCCAGCACTATCCTGACAATCCGATGCTGCTGAACCTGTTTGAGCAGCGCGTGGGCCCGAAACTGGTGGAGACGCAGATTCTGCTGGCCGAGGCGGAAAGGCTGGGCATACAAGCCACCGACGACGATGTCAGGAGCTTCCTGCACAAGGGTCAGCTTGGCGAGATTCTATTCCCCAATGGCCAACCCATCGGCGATGATAGGTACGCTGCTTTTATTGCCAGTCAGTTCAATCTATCGGTCCCAGAATTTGAAGACGAGGTCAGGCAGCAGATACAGATTCAGCGGTTGCAGTCGCTGATTACCGCCGGGGTCACGGTGGGCGACAAGGAAGTCCGCGACGACTATCGCAAGAGCAACATCAAGATCAAGTTCGATTACGCGGTGATCTCCGCGGAAGATGTATCAAAGCAGATCAATCCTTCCGACAGCGACCTGCAATCGTTCTTCAAAACCAATGCCGCGCGCTATGCCACGGCGGTGCCTGAAGAGCGCATTATCACCTACTTTGCCTTCACTCCCGATCAATTGCCGGGCGGCGTTTCGCAGCCCACGCAGCAGGAGATTCAGCAGTACTTCAATGCGCACCAGAGCGAGTATGAGGTTCCCGAGCAGGCGCGGTCGCGGCACATTCTCATCAAGGTGCCGGCGGATGCGGACGCCAAGACCGATGCGGCTGCCAAGGCCAAGGCCGAGGGGATTTTGAAGCAACTGCAGGGCGGCGCGAACTTTGCCGACCTGGCCAAGCAGAACTCCGACGATGGCAGCAAGGAACAGGGCGGCGAACTCGGCTTTTACCGCCGTGGCGCCACGGTTCCGGAGTTTGAGAAAGCGCTCTTCAGCCAGAAGATCGGCGACATCGAGATTGTGAAGAGCCAGTTTGGCTACCACATCCTTCAAGTGGAAGAGCGCCAGGCGGCGCACGCTCAATCGCTCGCCGAAGTATTGCCAACCATCCAAGCCACGCTTATTCGCCAAAAGGATGCGCAGGCCGAGGCGAGCTACGCTCAAACGCTAACCTCTGAGGCGCTTAAAAACGGTCTGGAGAAGACAGCCGCGGCGCATCATCTGCAGGTGGTGACGACGCCGCCAATGGGCAGGCAAGGCGTAATCGCCGGGGTGCCCGACGGAACGCAAATCGTCGCCAGAGCCTTCGAGTCAAAGCAAGGCGACCCGCCGCAAAGCGCGCCCACCGGCGAAGGCTATGCAGTCTTCCAGGTAACCGGCATCGCCCCAGCCCACGCGCCGGCGTTTGACGCGTGGAAGAACCACGTTGCCGACGACTACCGCCAGCAGATGCTGCCGGCACTGCTCAGCCAGAAGACCAAGCAGCTTGCCGACAAGGCCAAGGCGGAGAACGATCTGGAGAAGGCTGCCAAGGAAGTGGGCGCCGCATTCAAGACCAGCGACCTCGTGGGTTCCACGGCGCAGGTGCCGGACCTCGGCCAGGTGGCGCAGGCGGCTCCGCAACTGTTTGACCTCTCGGTGGGCAACATCAGCGCGCCCATCGATACGCCGCGCACCGGCGTGGTGGCCAAGCTGGTGGATAAACAGGAGCCGTCGGCTGACGACATTGCCAAAAACTTCGACGAGCACAAGGATCAGATGCTCGACGAGCGGCGTTCAGAAGCCTTCAGCGTCTTTATAAGCGGGATTATGGACGACTACAAGAAGAACAAGCGCATCCGCTACAACGCCAAAGCGCAGCAAGGCCCGCAAATTCCCGGCGCATAATCGGCGACGATTCCAACCGAGGCGCAAAAGAGCCCGCATCCAAAACAGGAAGCGGGCTTTTTGAGCTAACTGGAGCCAATTCTGTTCAATAAACAACCTTCCGGTACCAGCAAGCCCTTAAATAATAAGTGATTTATTTTTGTTATTGCATTTATCGACATGTGCATTAACTCAATTAAATTTGCTATAATCATCCGTGTGGATCGCCGAAAAAACCCGTTCGCACCAGGAGCAGGACTGCAACCGCCTGAACTAGCTGGGCGCGACAACCTGCTTGAGGAAGCAGCAGTGGACATGGATCGCGTGCTCGACGCGCGCCCTACCAAAGGGATGATGCTATTGGGACTGCGCGGGGTGGGAAAGACTGTGTTGTTGAACCGGCTCCACGGAATGGCAGAAGCAAAGGGCTTCCGGACGGCCAAGGTTGAGGCGCCTGAGGGCGGAATGCTGCCGCAGCTGCTTGCCCCAGAATTACGCCAGGTGCTCTACAGCCTTGACTTAAGACGGGGAACCGGACAGATGCTTTATCGGGCTGCGTCTGTTCTGCGTAATTTTGTGGCCGCATTCAAGGTGAAGGTGGGCGATATCGAATTTGGACTCGAACCGGCACGTGGCGTGGCCGATACCGGAAATCTGGAGCAGGACCTGCCCGATCTATTGGTTGCCGTTTGCGAAGCTGCGAAGGAACGCAACGCGGCATTGGGCGTTTTTCTCGATGAGGTGCAGTACCTCTCGCCCGAGGAACTGGCATCCCTTATCGTTGCCTGCCATGAAGTCGCACAGCGCAATCTTCCCATATTCTTTGCCGGTGCCGGATTACCGCAGATTGCGGCTCTTGCCGGTAACGCAAAATCCTACGCAGAGCGTTTATTCACATATCCGTTTATAGGCCAACTTGATCCAGAACCTGCACGCACAGCACTGCTTAACCCCGCCAGGAAGGAAGGCGCCGATTTCCATGACGATGCTATCGAGGAGATTCTGCGGGTGACGGAGAGGTATCCATACTTCATTCAGGAATGGGGTTTTCATGTTTGGAACGCGGCGCCCACAAGCCCCATCCGGCGCACTCACGTTCAGGATGCTACTCCGGACATAATTGCGCATCTAGATGCCAACTTCTTTCGGGTTCGCTTTGATCGTTTGACCCCGCTCCAGCAGAAATATCTTCGGGCGATGGCGGAACTAGGATCTGCTCCACTCCAAACTGGTGAAATTGCAGCCACGCTTGGTGTCGAGGCTTCATCCGTCGCTCCCGTACGCCAGCAATTGATCAACAAAGGCATGGTTTGGAGTCAGCGTCATGGCGAGACAGCCTTTACGGTGCCCCTATTCAACGACTTCATGAGACGGCAAATGCCTAAACTGGAAAAACACCAACCAAGGCGACGGTCGCAGTAAGAGGGGCCAATTGGAAGCCTGATCGCCCACCGCCTGCGTCGATAATAAAGCCATGGATTTTCATCGTTCTTCCGGAGTCTTGCTGCACCCGAGCTCGCTCGCTTCCTACGGAGGCATCGGCGATCTGGGGCCTGCCGCGCATGAGTTTGTTGCCTTTCTGGCGGAAGCCAAACAACATATCTGGCAGGTGCTGCCTCTGTGCCCCACGGGATACGGCAACTCGCCCTATGCGGGCACATCGGCGTTTGCGGGGAATCCGTATTTGATTAGCCTGGAGTTTCTATCCGACTGGGGCTGGATCGCCGGTGAGCGGCTCAGCGGGCTGGCCGGCCGAGGCAGCAACGTGAACTTCGACGAAGTTGAGGCGCGAAAGCTGCCCCTGCTCTATGAGGCCGCGGGAAGTTTTCTTGACCGCGGTTTGGACGAGCCGGAGTTAGCCGAGCAATGGACCGAGTTCGAGGAGTTCTGCCGCGCCGAGGCAGTATGGCTCGCCGACTATGCGCTCTATGCCGTGCTGCGGCGTCAATTCAATACCGGCGCATGGACGGCCTGGCCCGAGCCTGTGAGGCGGCGCGAGCCGAAGGCGTTGGCGAAGATCGCTGAGGAACACGGGCGCGCGCTGATTTTGGAACAGGTGCTGCAGTTTGCGTTTTCGCGGCAGTGGAACCAGCTTCGCCAGACCGCGGCGAAGAGTGGTATCCGCATCCTGGGCGACGTGGCCATCTTCGTCAACATGGACTCGGCGGATGTGTGGGTGCACCCGGATCTCTTCGAATTAGACGAGGAGTTGCAGCCGCTGCGCATCGCCGGCGTGCCGCCCGACTACTTCTCTCCCACGGGCCAGCGCTGGGGCAATCCCCTGTATCGCTGGGACGTGCTGATTGAGCATGGCTTCAACTGGTGGATCGAGCGGATTCGGCGCGCTTGCGAGCTTTACGACATCGTTCGCCTCGATCACTTCCGCGGCTTCGAGGCTTACTGGGCCATTCCGGCCGAGGAGGAAACGGCAGTCAAGGGCGAATGGGTGAAAGCGCCGGGGCTGAAGCTGTTCCGCGCCCTCGAGGCAGCACTGGGTCCGCTGCCGCTGGTGGCCGAGGACCTGGGCATGATCACCGCTGAAGTGGAAGCGCTACGCGCGAAGCTGGGACTGCCCGGCATGAGGGTCCTGCAGTTCGGCTTCAACTCCAAAGGCGCGCACCTGCACCTGCCCCACCGGCACACGCCTGGCACCGTGGCCTACACCGGCACGCACGACAACGACACCACGCAAGGCTGGTGGAATTCAGCCAGCAAAGTTGAGCGCAACGCGGTCGAAGCTTATGTGGGGCCGGTGGGAAAGAGGGCGGTGTGGCCGCTGATTCGAGCCACACAGGCAAGTGTGTCCCAGTTAGCCGTCGTTCCCGCACAAGATATTCTCGAGCTTGGCTCGGAAGCGCGCATGAATACGCCTGCCGTGGCTGCGGGCAACTGGAGCTGGCGCGCGCCGGAGGGATGCTGGAAACCGGAGCTAGCCGCGCGCCTTGCCGAGATCGTCGACGTTACCGATCGCGACAACGATCCGCTGCGCAAGCCGGAGGACGAGAAACCTAGCAAGGCATAAAGCGGACGGGGCGAACGTATTAGACGAGTTTCCGCATTGTCCGCCCTCCACGCTAACCCCGGAGGCTCGGAGTTCATTAGATTCAGTGGGGCGCTCCGTGTGTGCTCTAGCGATTTGGCAGCGAAGGGCTACGAAACAGAATCAGCGGATTCAAGGATCGCAATCTTTCGCCTTCATGCTATTCTTTTTTGCCCAAGCCGAATGGATGAAGAACACCAGCGACCTGCTGTATTGGGCTCAGCGGCGGATCATCGATCCCAACTGCCTGCTCAGTGCTTAGAAAACTCGCCATCGCGTCCGCACCGAGGCGGAAGGATGGTGTCAGCATCTGCAAGAGGTCGGCCCGCGAGTCACAAAAGACGGCGAGCCTGATGTTGTACCTATAGAGGCTGCTAAGGTGTTGGACTAGGAAGATCAAGAGAAGGACTGAACCGATTTTCGTGCTCAGAGTTGAAACCAGGAACACCGTCGGGCTCTTACTGGGTGATAGCAGGCTCAGGTTCTCCTCAATCCTGGAGAGATCTGCCTCTTCGAAGTCCAGCTCCTTTTCGATAGATGCCTTATCCATTTCTTGATTCCGGCTCCCGCCATCAAAGTGTGCCGGCTGATGTACATCCTCAGGCGGGAGCCCTTTGAATGGCTCTTGTGGAGGATTCACGTCAAGTCTCTGAGACACCTTGCCCGGCCCTCGACCAGGGTTCCCGCTCATTCTTTGAGATGCTTTGCCTTGCTCCTGGGGTCCATTAAGAGCCAACCCAGAGAAAAGGTTCTGAATTTCAATTCGAGTATTCGATGCTTCCGACTGCAATGGGCCAGTCATCATGGCATTCCACCGAGCAGCAGCAAGATCGGCACCTTGGAAAGCGAAGAACCCGCAAGCGAGGAGAATGACTATAATTGCGAAGAGTAAATTCGCTACTCGACGCAGACGTCTTGCCCTGAAGCGGAGTTGCTTGACAATGCTCGCGGTCGAAGGTGATTCAGCGAGCGATTCAAGACTCTCGCCACTCTCCAACGGGCTTCCAGCTGATCTGGGCGAATCGAGCATCTCCTCGATCCATCGTACTAACCCGGGAATGGCCGCGATGCCTAATCGTATAAGAACAAGCACAATGCCACATGCGATAAGCATCGGACGTATATCATCGTCAAAGTCTAAATCACTCTCAAAGAATGCCTGTAAGTGGAGGAAGCCAATCAGGCTCAAGATCACGAGTAAGAAAAGCATGATGAAACCGCTAAACAACCAAACTCTTAGTTCACGTGAAAGCAGCGAGGCGGCGGTACGAAGGCGGCTGAGCACCCTTCCCACTTTCATTCGTTTTCCCTCTTGCCCTTCGCAAGCGAGTTTACACCAGCACCCCGCCGCCCGAGCCCCGTTTTGGTGCATGAATGGCTAAATACAATGGAGATAGGCACAGAAATGATCGGAATGGGCGCAAGCTAGCATGTTGAGTAAGCCGAGCTCTGCCCTCTGGATAGAACTCGCCAGTATCGAGTTGCCTCAAGCCGGGCCCTCCAGCCTGGGCTACCCTCAATCACCATCCAATGAGGCTCCTGGAAAAGTAGGTTAGCGCGAAAAGGCAGATGCGTTTATCCAGCCGGTTTGCTGGCGTTCCCCGAGTCCCGAACGGTCCTCGCCCTAGCGGATGCCGGCTCGCCACCAGATCGAGCGCCCGCTTTGTTTCCACAAGCCAACCTTGCTATCCTTGCCCCACATGGTAACCGCGGCGATTCAAACCCACGGGCTCACACGGCGCTTCGGCGCGCTCACAGCCGTGGACGATGTCACGCTGAGCGTGGCTCCGGGGCAGTTCTTCGGCTTTCTGGGGCCGAACGGAGCGGGCAAATCCACCACCATCAAGATGCTCACCGGCCTGCTCGAGCCGAGCGCCGGGACCATTGAAATTTTGGGCCTGCCGTTCTCGGCCTCGGCGCTGGAGCTTAAGCGCCAAATCGGCGTTGTCCCCGAAGGCATGGCCCTGGTGGGCCGCCTCACCGCGCCCGAATACCTGCGCTTTGTGGGCCGCATGTACGGCCTGGACAAGGCGACCACCAATCAGCGGACAGATGAGCTTTTGGAGTTCATGCAACTGGCCAATGAGAGCCGCAAGCTGGTGACCGACTTCTCGCACGGAATGCAGAAGAAGCTGGCTCTTGCGGCTGCTGTCATTCATGGGCCCAAGGTGCTGTTTCTCGACGAGCCGTTCGAGGGTGTCGATGCGATTGCGGCGGGCATGCTGAAGAGCATGCTGCAGGGCATGATCAACCGCGGGGCCACCATCTTTCTCACCACCCATGTGCTGGAAATTGTGGAGCGGCTGTGCAGCCACGTGGCCATCATTTCGCAGGGCCGCCTGGTTGCAAACGGATCGATCGAGGCGCTGCGGGCCGGCGTTCAATCCACCCTGCCGGGGGCCGAGCAGGAACAGCGCCTGACGCTCGAAGAGATTTTTCTATCCATTGTGGGAGCCGGCGTGCAGCAGGAACCGGCGCAGGAGCTGACATGGCTGGCATAAATGAGGCTGGCATAAGCGGGGTCGGCTCCGGTGGAGTGCTGGGCGCCGAGGCGCGGACGCAGTATGCCGCACTGGCCCGCCTGCGCTGGAACATGTTCAGCCACGGGCTCAAGTCGAGAAAAGGCGCGTTGGAACTGGGCGCGCGCACCGTCTCGTTTGTCTTCTATGGCATCGGTGGGCTGGCGCTGGGTGTTGGCGCGGGCCTTGCCGCATTCGCTCTCACCATCGGCAATCAGTGGAGGTTCCTGCCCATCCTGTTCTGGGCGGTCTTCTTCGTCTGGCAGGTGATCCCCATCATGCTGGCCTCGTTTCAAGAGCAGTTCGATCTGGGTATTCTGCTGCGTTTCCCGGTGCGCTTCGGATCGTATTTTCTGCTTTACGTGGTCTTCGGCCTGCTCGACGTCTCGACGATTCTCGGCGGGCTGTGCAGCCTGGGCATTCTGGTGGGGATCACGGTGGTGCGGCCCGATCTATTTGCCTGGACGGCGCTGGGGCTCGCTGTCTTTGCGGTCTTCAATATCTTCCTGGTGAGAGCGATCTTCGCCTGGATCGACCGTTGGCTGGCGCAACGCAAGACGCGGGAGATTCTTGGCGCGGTATTCATGGTTCTGATTCTGAGCCTGCAACTGCTGAATCCCGCACTGCACCGGCACAGGAACGAGCCGCACAGCGCACCGTTGGGACGCAATGCCACCAAGGCGCAGGCCCAGCAAAAGTTCCAGGAATACCAGCAGTCAAAGGCAGAGTTCAGAGCACGGTACGGGCCGTGGCTGGCGCTCGCCAATGAAGTGCAACAATGGCTGCCGCCGGGGTTGGCGGCAAAGGCGCTTCAGCAATTAGCTGAATCTCGACCCGCGCCCGAGCCGCAGTTGGGATCGCTCGAGTCGTTGGGGATGCTGGGACTGTATGTGCTTGGCGCCGGGGGCGTGTTGGCGGCGCGGCTCCGGGCCGAGTATCGCGGCGAAAACCTGGGCGTGGCTCCGAGCCGAAAGAAGGCTGCAGCCAGCCGTGATAAGTCGGCGCGCCGCGAGGGCGGAGGTTGGCTCGACGGCTCCGGTCCGATTGCCGCGGTGATGGAAAAGGAACTGCGCACGCTGCTGCGCACGCTGCCGCTGCTCTATGCCATTGGCGCGCCCTTGCTGCTGGTTCTGGTCTTCTCCGGCGCCTTTATCAGGAACGGTCCTCGGGCGCAAATCTTCCCTTTGGCATTGCCGCTATGTATCGTCTATGCCCAGCTTGGGTTCACGCGGCTGTTTTATAACAACCTGGGCGCCGAGGGAATGGGGATTCAGTTGTACTTTCTTTCTCCAACGCCTATGCGCACGGTACTGCTGGCCAAAAACCTGTTCCATTCCGTCTTGTTCGGGCTCACCATTCTGGTCGCCGCCGCTCTTGCCATTTTGCGGTTGGGCGTGCCTGAAGGGGTTGTGGTGGCGGCAACGGTGGCGTGGCTTCTGTTTTCGCTGCCGGCGAATCTGGCCGCCGGAAACATCTTTTCGATCACCATGCCCTATCGCGTCAATCCGGGACGCATCACGCGCCAGGGCGGATCGCAGGCCAATGCGCTCGGAGCCCTGCTGGCACAATTTGTGGCCATGTGCGCGGGCGCGGTGGTCTTTGGCCTGTGTTGGTATTTAGATAAGATGTGGCTGGCCGTGCCGATCTTTCTGGCGCTGGCAGCCGGCGCAATCGCGCTGTGGAGGCGCGGCTTGAGCAACGCCGACGCAATGGCCAACAAGCGCAAGGATTTGCTGATTGCGGCGGTGATGGAGAAAGGCGGAGGGCAGTGATTAGTGGGTAGTGGTTAGTGCTTAGTGATTATTCAAGCCTTCGGCGAGAAGGCTAGCCACTAAGCACTAACCACTGATCCCTGCTTCTAGAACGGTATATCGTCGTCGGAGATTTCTGCTTGCTGGCTGTAGTCGTCGGGAGCGGTTGCGGGCGGACGCTGGTCGAAGGCGGCTGCCGAGCTCGCTGGACTTGAGGCGCGGTTGTATGGGCCGGCAGAACCCTCTTCGCGGCCCGAAAGCAGGGAAAGATCGTTGACGATGATCTCGGTCTTATAACGCTTGGCCTTGGTTTCCTTATCTTCCCAACTGTTTGTCCTGAGGCTGCCTTCGATGAAAAGCTTGTTACCTTTCTTTACGTAACTCTCCACAATATCGGCCAGCTTGTTGAACGCGACTAGGCTGTGCCACTCGGTTCTGTCGGTCCAGTTTCCAGACGCATCTTTTTGCCGTTCTGTGGTTGCCAGACTGAAGCTGGCCACCTTGGTGCCACCCGCCGTGGAACGGATTTCGGGGTCCTTGCCCACGTTGCCCAAAAGGATAACTTTGTTGACGCTCTTGGCCATGTTCATTCAACACCCGTCCGCAGATGATTCCGGCCGTCACTGGTAATTTGGGCTATCGAGATCGCATCGGGCGCTGGCACTTTCAGCAATCACGATGCAACCTCGATCTTTCCCCACCCGGCCAGTGAGCCCGCCGCGGACTCCCTTCATAGATTTCCCTACAGTATCTGCGAGTATAAACGGTCTTGCGAACCGGCTGCGGCATCCAGGTCAGAAACTTCGCAGGCAACCGAATGAGCAAGAAAGTGACAGGAACGATCGCTTTGAAAGGGATGCCAAAGCCGGAAAACCGGTCCAGCGTTCTGCCTTTATACTTAGGTGTTTGGTAGACGAGAGTTTTGCGGGCCGGAAACAGACCGTGAAAGAGGGACAGAAGTGGCTCAAGCGGAGATCGGCATCATCGGCGGCAGCGGGCTCTATTCCATGCCCGGATTCACCAACATACACGAGGAGCGCATCGAGACTCCCTTCGGCGACCCGTCCGACCCATTTGTGCTCGGCGAGCTCGAGGGCCATAAGGTGGCTTTTCTTGCCCGCCATGGGCGCGGCCATCGCATCTTACCCTCGGAACTCAACTTCCGAGCCAATATTTATGCATTCAAGAAGCTTGGCGTCGAGCGCATCCTCTCGGTTTCGGCCGTCGGCTCGCTCAAGGAAGACCACAAGCCCACCGACTTCGTGATGCCAGACCAGTTCATCGACCGCACCTTCCATCGCATCTCCACCTTTTTCGGCGAAGGAATCGTGGGCCACGTGGCCTTTGGCGATCCGGTATGCGCAACTGTTGCCAAGGCTGCGGCCGAGGCCTGCGCCACGGTGGGCGTGGTGGGCAAGCTGGGCGGAACCTACGTCTGCATGGAAGGCCCGCAGTTTTCTACCAAGGC